>Ga0210110_1000100_pt1 | contig 29727 bp, 30 predicted proteins | sample China_Galinas_PW_2_FD_184865 | JGI IMG/M metagenome (GOLD analysis project Ga0210110, IMG submission 184865) | Wetland microbial communities from San Francisco Bay, California, USA, that impact long-term carbon sequestration - China_Galinas_PWB_D1... | ecosystem: Environmental > Aquatic > Marine... | reverse complement strand
GTGACGTCTCGCTCGACAGCATCACGGTCGCGCGGGTGCTGCCGCTGAAGGTCGATCGCCCCGCCGAGACGCTCGCTGACGTGCGCACTGGCCCGGCGATCGTGCGGGTGCGCGACGGGGTGAATGTGCGCATCCTGACGACGTTCGAGCTCGACCAGTCGAACTGGCCGGTGACGTTCGGGTTCCCGATCTTCGTGGCCAACGCGGTCGAGCAGCTCTCGCCGGGCGGAGGTGAGGCCGCCGTGAGCTTCACGACCAGCGAGGCGGTCCGGGTCGGGGCGGTCGGACCGGTTCGGATGCTCGACGCTTCAGGCAACGTGGTCGCCCGTGCCGAGGGACGCGAGGGGCGGGCAACGCTCGGCGTGATCCCCCGGGTCGGTATCTACCGCCTCGAGGGCGCGTCCGACCCCGCGGCGGCGGTGAACCTGACCGACGCCCATGAGTCGCTGCTCGCGTCGCCGCAGACGCTGACGGTCGGCGGGACCAAGCTCGCCGGGGATGGAGGCGGGGCGAACACCTCGCGCGAGATCTGGGCGTGGTTTGTGCTGGCGGCGTTCGTGCTGCTCGGGCTCGAGTGGCTGGTGTACGCGTGGCAGAGCCGGGTCTGAGCGCAATCCGAGCGCACGGGGCCGGGGAGCGGGCGGGCATCGGATACACTCGCCGCCATGAGCGACAACGGCATCGATCGCCGGGCGTTCCTCGGCGCTGGGTTGGCGGGCGGCGGTCTTGCGGGCGCGCTGCTGGCGTCGAGCGCGCCGGCTGCGCACGCGAGCGGGAAACGCTCGCGCGGGATCGCCCGCAACGCCATCGTCATGGTCAGCGACGGCATGAGCTTCGGCACGCTCCAGCTCGCCGACGCGCACCTGCGCCGCACGCAGGGCAAACGTTCCGTATGGCGCGATCTATGGGCGCGTGACGGCGTGCGCCGCGCGGCGATGCAGACCTACCCGGCCGACGGGTGGGTCACCGACTCGGCCGCCGCCGGATCGGCGTGGTCGATCGGCGAGCACGTGAACAACGGCGCGATCAACCACACGCCGGACGGGCGCAACCCGACGCCGATCCTCCGGCGCGCAAGGGCGGTCCGTCGGGGCACCGGGCTGGTGACGACGACGCGCGTCACCCACGCGACCCCGGCGACCTTCGTCGCCAACGTCCCGAATCGCGACGAGGAAGACGAGATCGCGCGGCAGATCCTCGGGCGGGGGATGGACGTGGTGCTCGGGGGCGGGGCGAGGCACTTTCCGGATGCGCTGCTCGACGAGCACGCGACGACCACGCTTGTGCGCACCCGCGAGGACCTGCTGAACGCGGACCCGCGCGGGCGGCTGCTCGGGCTGTTCACCGACTCGCACATGAGCTACGAGATCGACCGTGTGAACGCGCCGCGCACAAGCGAGCCGAGCCTGAGCGAGATGACGCGCATCGCGCTGGAGCGGCTTGACCGCTCGCCGGACGGGTTCGTGGTGCAGATCGAGGGCGGGCGGGTCGACCACGGCGCGCACGGCAACGACGCTGCGGCCCTGATCTTCGACCAGATCGCGTTCGACGAGGCGATCGCGACGGTGCTCGCGTTCGCCGAGAACCGCGACGACACTCTGGTGGTCGTGACGACCGATCACGGCAACGGCAACCCGGGGCTCAGCGTGTACGGGCACGAGGGCGCCGTCGCGTTCGAGAAAGTCGGGAAGCTGCGTTTCAGCTTCGACTGGCTTGAGCACGAGCTCAACGCGATCGAGACACCGGAGCAGCGCGGACGAGCCATGCCGGAGTTGATCGAGCGGGCGACGGGCTTCGGGCTCGACGCCGACGAACTGTCGCGGCTGGTTGACGCGGCGCACGGCGAGTGGGTCGATCCCTACCGCTTCGCCTGCGGGTTCAAGATGGTGCTCGGGTCGCTGATGGCCAATCGGCACGGCGTGGCGTTCCTCAGCCCCAACCACACGTCGGACTTTGTCGAGCTGACGGCGTGGGGCCCGGGCTCGGAGCGCGTCGCGGGCATCGTGGACAACACCGATCTGCACGCGATGCTGGCAGACGCGCTCGACCTGCCGCCGACCTGATCGCGGGTACCATCGGCACGTGAAACACATCTACTCGCCGCCGGACGAACCACTCGTGGTGATCGCGCGCGCCGACCGCTGGCTGGCGATCGACAAGCCGAGCGGGCTGCTGAGCGTGCCGGGGCGCGGGGCGGACAAGGCGGACTGCGCGCGTTCGCGGGTCCGGGCGCTCGTCCCCGAAGCGACCGGCCCGCTGACGGTGCACCGCCTCGACCTCGAGACCAGCGGCATCCTGCTGTTCGGGCTCGACCGGCGTGCGCACGCCTCGCTCTCGGGCCAGTTCATGGACCGCAAGACGCAGAAGAAGTACGTCGCCGTCCTCGATGGATCGCCCGACGGCGACGCCGGCGAGGTGAACCTGCCGATCGTCGTGGACTGGCCGAACCGCCCGCGCAAGATCGTCAGCCACGAGCACGGCAAGGAGGCGGTCACGCGCTGGCGCGTGCTCGAACGCACGGAGACCGAACGGGGCGTGCAGACCCGCGTCGAGTTTGTGCCGATCACGGGGCGTGGGCACCAGCTTCGCGTCCACGCGGCGTGGTCGCGCGACGAGGGCGGGTTGGGGTGTCCGATCGCCGGCGACACGCTGTACGGGGACGCCGACAGCGCCCCGCGCCTCCTGCTGCACGCCAGCGGGCTGATCTTCTGGGAGCCCGATTCGCCGAACCGGGTGAAGCTCGAATGCCCGGCGCCGTTCTGACGCTTCATCCGTGCCTGGCGACGGCCTCGATGATCTCGCGGTGGTTGGCGCAGCGGGGGCACTTGTGCTGCCCGCCGAGCTTGCCCTGCGATTCGAGCCAGCGGTGGAACGCGCCGGGGCGCAGCGGCGTGATCGTCGGCTCGACCATGCCCAGCGAGTCGGTGCGCTTGGTCGTGTAGTCGACGTTCTGAGCCTTGACGGCCGCGTCGAACGAGTCGCGGAACCGCGCGAGCGTGTCGGGGGCGGCCTCGACCTCGACCGCCAGCTCCAACCCCGCGCGTGTCGTTTCGGTCGGGTAGACCGGGGCGGCGGTGAACTCGCCGACGGTCAGCTCGCACGCGCGGGCCGCCTCGGCCACCGCGTGCTCGATGTGCTCGACGATCAGGTTCTCGCCGAAGGCGTTGATGAAGTGGCGGTGGCGCCCGACGATGCGCAGTCGCGGGGGTCCGTCGCCCCCGGTGCCGCCCGGGTCGGCGGGGATCGTGTCGAACTCGACGACGTCGCCGAGGACGTAGCGCCATAGCCCGGCGCAGGTGGACATCACCACGACGTAGCGCTGCCCGCGCTCGACCTCGTGGCACATGAACGCGGGCGGATCGGGCTCGTCGATCGACCCGAGCGGGACGAACTCGAAGAACAGCCCGATGTCGGTGTTGAGGCGCAGCCCGGGATCGCCGGGCGTGTCCTGCATCGCGACGAACCCCTCGGAGGCGGGGTAGAGCTCGAAGCGGTGCGGGATGTCGACGGCTTCGTCACCTGACCACGCCTTGGCGACGCGTGGCTGGAACGGTTCGTACTTGACCCCGCCGTGCACGAACACGCGGAGGTTGGGCCACACGTCGCGGACGCACGCCGCGTTGCGCCCCTTCTCGCGGGCCAGCTCGACGACGCGGTTGAACAGGACGAGCGTCCAGCTCGGCATGCCGCTGATGAAGCGGATGTCCTGGTCGAGGCACGCCTCGGCCATGCGTTCGATCTTCGTCGGCCAGTGGCTCTCGAGGGCGATCCGCGGGCCGGGGCTCCAGATCTCGGAGAGCGGCCAGCGGATGAGCTGTGTGGCGATCCCGGAGAGGTCGCCGGTGCGGACGCCGTGCTCGTTGACGTCGAGGGCGGTGGACCCGCCGAGGAACAGGCAGCGTCCGGACATGATGTCGGGGAGGCTCATCCCGAAGCGGCGGAGGTTGGCGAAGATGTCGAGCGAGGCGCGGTAGTTCGAGCGGTGCATCGCGCGGGTGACGGGGATGTACTTGTCGCCTGCGGTGGTGCCGCTGGTCTGGGCGAAGTCGCGGACGAGCCCGGGCCAGAGCACGTCAGGCTGCCCGCCCTCGCGCATGCGCGAGAACTCGTCCTTGTACTGGTACCAGTCGCCGACGGGGGCGACAGCGCGGTACCCGGCGAGCATCTCGGCGTCGGGGCGGGTGTGAAGCGCCGCGAAGCCGCGGGCGCGACCGAACTCGGTGTTCTGCGCAGTGCGGATCAGCGTGCGGAGCTGCTCGAACTGGAGGCGGGCGCCGTTGCGGCGCCACCAGTCGGCGTCGTCGAGGCGCGCGCGCCGGGCGGACGTGCGCGCTCCCAGTGCGTGCCCGATCAGCGCGGTCCAACGCCAACGAGCCCCGGACGCCATCGCTACCCCGTCGTGCGGGCGCCGTCGAGTTCGGCGACGAACGAGATGACCGAGTCTGCAAACGCCTCGGGGTGCTCCATCATCGGCACGTGCCCGCAGCGCTCGAACCAGACGATCTTCGCGTTGGGCAGGAGGCGCAGGAACTCATCGGCGGCGGCGGGCGGCGTCACCACGTCGTCACGACCCCACACCAGCAGCGCCGGCACGACGATCTCGCTGATCCGGTCGCCCAGGTGATTGCGTCGCGCCGTCCGGCTCAGGCGAACCATCGCCCGCGCCCGCGACCGCTGGCTCAATTCACGGTACGCGCGGTCGAGGTCGGCCTCACGCATCACCGAGCGATCGAAGAACAGCTCGCCGATCTTCTTGGCCAGCCACTCGCGGCTCGGGCGGATCTGCACCTCGCGCACCATGCTCTTCTCGATCAGCCCGCTCGATCCTGTGAGGACCAGCCCGTCCACCAGGTCCGGGCGCTCAAGCGCCACACGCAGCGCCACGTGCCCCCCGAACGAGTTGCCGACCAGCACCGCCGGCTCGCCGAGGTGCTCGGCGAGGTAGCGGATCGTCAGTTCGGTCACGCCCTCGATCGAGCAGTCACGCCCGCGCAGATCGAGCAGCGGCAACTCCAAGCGCACGCACCGCGCGTGCCCCTGGATGAGCCGCACCACCGCCTCCCAGTGCTCGTTCAGTCCGACCAGCCCGTGGAGAAAGACGATCGGGCGTCCCGAGCCGGTCTCGACGACCCCGGCCTGGACCGGCGTCTCGGCCGGGCCGATCAGTCGGACCGCGGTCGATTGACCGTTCGTGCTCGGGGGGGCTGTCCGCACGTACCTTCTCCGTGAAAGTGAATCCTAACCGGGACGCCGACCCCGGGCATCCCCCTTTTCAGACTGTAAGGGGGTCTTCGGGGGCGACCCCGTCCACCACCCGTCCGTCCACCAGCGTCACCGTCCTGTCGGCACGGGCGGCTACCCCCCGGTCGTGCGTCACCATCACGATCGTCTGTCCCAGTTCGCTCCGGACCACCTGCAGCGCCTCCAGGATCGCCTCGCCGGTGGACTGGTCGAGGTTGCCGGTGGGCTCGTCGGCCAGCAGGAGCGGCGGCTCGTTGATCAGCGCCCGTGCGATCGCCACCCGCTGACGCTCTCCCCCGGACAGTTCGGCCGGGCGGTGGCGCAGCCGCTCGCTGAGCCCGAACGAGTCGAGCAGCTTGTGGGCACGCTTGCGCAGCCCCCCCGCGCGGGCGCGGTACCCGAGGCGTCCGTGGCGCACCATCGCCCCCATCAGCACGTTCTCGAGCACCGTCAGCTCGGGGAGCAGGTGGTAGAACTGGAAGACCAGCCCGACCGACTGGGCGCGGTAGCGGTCGAGGGCCCGCGGGGGCAGGTCGTCCACATGCCGCCCGTCGAACCACACGCCGGAGGCCTTGAGCTGGGTGAGCGGGGCGACCGCCTTGCACCGAGGGCAGCGGTTGATGCGTAGCCCGGTCAGGTCGTGCCCGCACTTCGCGCAGGGGGCGGTGTGGACGGCGCGGTCGGGGCGGTCGAGCCCGGCGACGAGGTGCAGCAGCGTGCTCTTGCCCGAGCCGGAGGCACCGAGCACCGCGACCCACTCGCCGCGCTCGACGCCGAGGCTCAGCCCGCGCAGGACCGGCACGTCGACGCGCCCGAGCCGGTAGGTCTTGTGCAGGTGGCGGACCTGGAGCATCACTCGAACCTCAGGGCGCGGACGGGGTCCATCGAGGCGGCGCGCACCGCCGGGACGAGGGCGCCCAGCAGGCTGGACAGCACACCGCCGATCAGCACGATCGCCGCTTTCGGAGTCTCGACGGTGTTGGGGATCTCGGTGAAGTAGTAGACGGCGGGGTCCCAGACCTTGATGCCCAGGGCCGAGCCGAGCCACTCGTGGATGGGGTTGATGTTCCAGACGATGGTGTAGGCGAGCAGCCCGCCGAAGAGCGCCCCGACCACTCCGATTGCGGCGCCGTAGCGCAGCCACAGCCAGGCGACACCGGGGCGGCTGGCGCCGAGCGAGCGGAGGATGCCGATGTCCTTGGTCTTCTCGGCCACCATCGCCCAGAAGATCGCCAGCACCAGGAACACGGCGACGAACGAGATGAGCACGAAGAGGAAGAGGACGAGGGCGGTCTCCTTCTCGACGGCCGCGATCATCGTGGCGTTGAGCTCCTCCCACGTCATGATGCTGATGTCCGCCCCTCTCGGGACCTCATCCACGTGATCGATCGCGAAGCTCCCGTAGATCTTCTCGACGCGTGCCTTGAGGTCGGCGAGCCCGACCCCTTTCGCGCCCTTGACCAGCACGGAAGTGGTGCGTGCGGGGTCGGTCTCGACGGGCGGCTCGGGGAACGACTCCTGGCCGGTCTCGGGGTCGATGACGACCTCGAACGAGCCGGACTCGCCGTCCACCAGGCGCTGGGCCTCGTCCATGTTCATCATGCGCTGGAGGGCCCCAAACTCGACGAGCACGACCGAATGGTCGAGGTCGTACAGCCCGGTGTGGAACTCGTTGGCGATGGGGAACGAGCGGGTGAACGTGTCCACGGGCTGACCGTGCTGGTCCATCTGCATGACGCTCAGCACGATCTGGTCGTTCCACGGGTAGCTCCGATGCTGCTTGATCTTGCCCTCGGGCGTCGCGATCTGGGGGATGCCGGGCACGTACACGCCGCTCGGACGCCGGAAGTGGGCGGCGAGCAGCTCGATGCCCGGGACGGCTGCCGGCTGCATCGTGCCGTCAGGCCCCGGCTCCTCGAGCGCCAGCCCGTCGCGCAGCACCTTGTCCCAGTGGTAGGGCTCGCCGAGCAACCCTCCTTGCTCGAAGCGGTCGTACAGGCGCGGGTCTTCGCGCGCGTAGTCCTTGCGCAGTGGCTTGTCGAGCGGGCGCCACCAGAGCGTGTCGGCGTAGCTGGTGACCCGCGCGAAACTCTCGCCGATGACGCCCTTGATCTTGACCCCGACCGTCTGCCCGTTGGGCAGGTTCGCCATCCCGAAGGTCTCGATGGTCGGGCAGGCGGCCTCGACCATCTCGTCGTGTTCGAGGCGTTCGACAAGGTCGTCGTAGTAGGCGAAGCCGGTGTTGGGCCAGGTGATCGCGACGTCGCCGATGACCGTGCGTCCGGAATCGACGAGTTGGGCGAGGAACCCGCCCATGACCGACCAGACGATGAGGACCATGGCGGTGCAGAGCATGACCGCGCACGCCGCCAGCAGCGGCATGATCTTCCGCGTCAGGTAGCGTCGGGTCAGCAGGGCCTGGTACACGTCGTGGACTCTAGAGCAAACCGGGGCGGGGTGCGGGGGCACGCCCTCGGGTGGGTGGTTGGCCATCGACAGCGCGGCGTTGCAGCGGCCGGATCATCGCCACCCTCTTAGACTGATGCGTGCTCCGCATCGGACCGGTCCAGCTCGAGACCAACCTGCTGCTCGCGCCCATCGCCGGGTACACCGACCTGTCCTACCGAGTCGCCTGCCGCAGCTTCAACGACGAGCCGGGCGCCGCCCCGGGCTTCAGCGGACGCCCGGCCGCCCTCGGGCTCGCCTGCACCGACCTGCTCAGCCCCCACGGGCTGCTCCGGGGCTCGCCCAAAGCCCTCGACCTGGCCCGCACCCGCGACGATGACCGTCCGGTCGGCATGCAGCTCTACGGGTCCGACCCGGACCTGCTCGCCGAGGCGGCCCGGTGGGCGGCCGACCACGGCGCCACCGTCCTCGACATCAACATGGGCTGCCCGGTCGACAAGGTCACCAAGAAGGACGGGGGCTCGAGGCTGATGGTGCCCGACGAGGGTGTGGCACCGTCGGGCTGCCGCAGCTTCTCCAGGGCGCTCACGATCGCCCGCGCCGTCCGCGCCGCCCTGCCCGAGACGATCCCCCTGACCTGCAAGACGCGGCTCGGGTGGTCGTGCCCCGACGACGCCCCCAAGCTGGCGTGCGCCCTGATCGACGAGGGGGTCGCCGCGATCACCGTCCACGGACGGACCACCGCCCAACGCTTCAAGGGGCGGGCCGACTGGTATGCGATCCGCGCGGTGGTCGAGGGTGTCCGCGACAAGAGCGCCGCCTGGGCGGGCGGGTCGATTCCGGTGATCGGGAACGGCGACGTGCGAACGCCCGGCGACGCGGTTCGTATGCTCAGGATGACCGGGTGCGACGGGGTGATGATCGGTCGGGCGGCGCTGGGCCGCCCTTGGCTTTTTTATGAGACCTGGGCGCTGGTGCGGACAGGGGAATCCCCCAGGGCGTTGACGGTCGAGCGCAAGCTGGCGTGCGTGCGCAACTACTTCGCGATGATGCGCGAGTTGCGGGGCGACACCTACGCGATGCACCAGATGCGGGGGCGGATCGCTTGGTTCTGCAAGGGTCTGCACGAGGCGGGGCGGAGTGTTAGACCGTTCCGCGAGGCGGTTCGTCTGGCGTCCGATCCGGGAGATGTCGAGGCGGCGTTCGAGTCGTTCGCCGCGGGGGGTCTGCGCGGCCCGACACCCGAGCCGCGCCGTGCCGCGGAGGTTCACGAAATCTGCTGATTCCTGATCCACAAGGGGGGAATCCGGGGCGCCGCACCGGTAGCATTTCCCGGGCTCTGACCCAAACAGAATGGAGCATGACTATGCCGGATGGAATGGAGCTGTACGAATCCGCCCTCAAGCGTCTGGACATGGCCGCGGAGCACGCGTCGGCGTGCCCCGAGACCATCGAACGGTTGCGTCATCCGATGCAGCTGCTCGAGGTGTCCATCCCCGTGCGCATGGACAACGGTTCTCTGAAGATCTTTACCGGGTACCGCTGCCGGCACGACAACACGCGCGGGCCCGCCAAGGGCGGCATCCGGTACCACCCCGGCGTGACGCGCGGCGAGGTCATGAGCCTCGCGTTCTGGATGACGTGCAAGTGCGCCACCGTCGGCATCCCGCTCGGCGGGGGCAAGGGCGGGATCATCGTTGATCCGCGCAAGCTCAGCCAGGGCGAACTCGAGCGGCTCAGCCGCGGGTATATGCGTGCCGTCGTCGACGCGGTCGGTCCCGACATCGACGTCCCGGCGCCGGACGTGTACACGAACGCGCGCGTGATGGCGTGGATGATGGACGAGTATTCGACCATCGTGGGTCGGCGTACGCCGGGCGTGATCACCGGCAAGCCGATCGAGCTTGGCGGCTCGCTCGGACGCGACGACGCGACCGCGCGCGGCGGGTACTACATCGTCAAGGAGATCGAGCGCGACGAGAAGTGGGACCCGGCCAAGACCCGCGTCGTGATCCAAGGCTTCGGCAACGCCGGGCAGTTCTTCGCCAAGCTGATGGCCGCCGACGGGTACAAGATCATCGCGATCAGCGACTCGCGCGGGGGCGTCTACAACGAGAAGGGGCTCGACGTCGAGGCGCAGCTGCGCATCAAGGCCGAGACCGGACGCATCGACACCTCCAGCGGCAAGGAGATCAGCAACGAGGATCTGCTCGAACTCGAGTGCGAGATCCTCGCGCCCGCGGCGCTCGAGAGCGTCATCACCACCGCCAACGCCGACAAGATCAAGTGCAAGGTCAGCATCGAGCTGGCGAACGGGCCGGTGGTGCCCGACGCCGACCCGATCCTCTACAAGAACGGGATCCACGTGGTGCCGGACATCCTGGCGAACGCGGGCGGCGTGACGGTGAGCTACTTCGAGTGGTCGCAGAACCGCTCGGGCGAGCGTTGGAAGCTCCCGCGGATCCACGAGGAACTCAAGGAGATCATGTCGACCCAGTACCGGAGCGTGCTCGAGCGTTCGAAGGCGAGGAAGATCCCGATGCGGACGGCGTGCTACGCCCACGCGTTGGATCGTCTGGCCGAGGCCGCCGAAGCCACCGGCACGGAGCGTGATTTCGGGCGACGTTAAGGTTTCGTCCGGGCTCGACATTTCAGGATTCGTTGAACCCGCCTGACGACTATGGGGTATAGTAGTCGCGTCGGGGCCGCGGTGGCGTGGCTCGCCCGGGCCCGACGCTTCTACGATGGTCGCCTCGCTCGGACCTTGGGGGAACGCACCGGATGCTCGGGAGACTCAGCATGATTTCGCGTCTACTACTGGCGGTAGTTTTGGGCGCGCTCGCCCCGGTGCGGGCGTTGGCGCAGGAGGACCAGCCCAAGCCGATCGTGCGCACAGCCAGGATCGTCTTCCCCGAAACCTCATTCGACTTCGGGACGATCTTCGACGACGAGCCGCAGTCGCACTCGTTCACGTTCACGAACGAGGGCGACGGCGTGCTGATCATCCGCGACGTGCACCCGTCGTGCAAATGCACGGTCGGCGAGCTCAAGAAACGCTCGTACTCCCCGGGGGAAAGCAGCACGATCGACGTGGGCTTCAACCCGGCGAGCAAGAGCGGGCCGCAGCGCCAGACGGTCAAGATCTCGAGCAACGACCCCGAGAAGCCGACGCTGGAGTTGGTCATCACCGCGGTTGTCAAGCCCCGCATCATCGTCACGCCGAAGTACCTGGACTTCGGGAAGCTCGAGCGAGGCGAGTCGAAGAGCGTTTCGCTCAAGATCGCCGGGCGCGGCGATGACTTCACGATCAGCAACCTCCTCACGACGCGTGAGACGTTCAGCGCCGAGGTCGTCGGGGACGAGTTCGTTGATTACAACGGCGACAAGCTGCGCGAGTACGAGGTGAAGGTGACGGTCAGCGACAAGCTCCCCGTCGGCACATCGCAGGCCAGGCTCGACCTCGAGACCTCCGACCCGCGTCGCCCGGACGTGTCGGTCAACCTCGTGGCGCGGGTCTCGGGCGTGCTCTCGATCTCCCCGCAGCGTGTGCTGCTGCGCAACCTCCAGGCGGGACAGGCGTTCAGCACACAGGTCAGCGTGACGCACAAGGAGCACAAGCCGTTCGCGGTCAGCAACGTTGAGCTGGACGGCGTGAGCGGCGGTGAACTCAAGGTCGGCGTCACGCCGACCGACGACTCGACCTACCGCGTCACGGTGGCGGGCGTTCCGGACGAGGACGAGCGGTTCGTGCGGGGTGAGATCGTGGTGCACACCGACGTACCGGGCGAGGAAGAGGTCAGGATCAGGTTCTACGGGACAATCCGGCGCAAGTAACGGAGGGAATCATGCGGAAGGTGATGTGGATACTGGCGGTTCTGGCGGCGCCGGCGTTCGGGCAGATGCTCGAGCCCTCGGCTCAGGACGAGGGCGGGGCCGTCTTCAAGCAGCAGCCCAAGATCGAGTTCGAGACATACGAGCACGACTTCGGCACGATCTTCGACGACCAGCGCCAGGAGCAGGACTTCGTGTTCCGCAACACGGGCGACGAGGTGCTCGAGGTCCTCAGCGTCAAGACCACGTGCGGGTGCACGTCGGCGCCGCTGACCAAGAAGAAGTACGCGCCGGGCGAGACCGGCGTGATCACGGTCAAGTTCAACCCGGCGCGCAAGAAGGGCAAGACCCAGCAGCGCATCACCGTCAAGAGCACCGACCCCGAGCGCCCCGACGTGACGCTGGTCATCTACGCCAACGTCCTGCGGCGCGTGATCATCGAGCCCCCCGTGGTCAGCTTCGTACAGGCCGAGCGGGGCGAGCCGACTTCCAAGACGATCACCGTCGCCGGACGCGGTGAGAACTTCAAGATCGAGAGCGTCAGCTTCGCCACGCCCGATCTGTTCACCGCCGAGGTGCTCGGGGACGGCGAGGTCGTGGAGCTCGACGGCGAGACGCGGCACCGCTACGAGGTCAAGGTAACCCTCCTCAAGGACGCCCCGGTCGGGAGGCACACCACCCGGATGGACTTCAAGACCAACGACCCCGACGCGACCGACATCGGCACGACCGTCAGCGCCCAGGTCAACGGCGAGCTCATCGCCACCCCCGCGCGCATCCAGCTCCGCAACCTCGAACCCAGCGGTCCCTACACCGCACAGCTCCGCATCAGCCACCGCGGACGCAAGCCCTTCAAGATCTCAGAGGTCGAGGTCAACGCGATCAACGGCGGCAAGCCCGAGGTGGTCATCAAGGAGATCAACGAGTCGGCCTACCGCATCGTCCTCAACGGCACCGCCGAGGATAACGCCCGGCTCGTCCGCGGCGAGCTCGTTGTCCGCACGGACATCCCCGGCGAGGAAGTCAAGCGCATCCAGTACTACGGCAACATCCGCCAGAGCCACTGACATGAAACCCTTATTCGGGGTCCTCGTGATCGGGGGGGTATCGCTCGTCGCGGCGCTGACCCAGTCGTGGATCGTGCAAGGCGGCGACAACCCGGTGCGCCTGCGCGTGGACCCCGACCAGCTCCAGACCACGGTGATCCCGATCCCCGACGCGCCGCAGGACGGGGGCACGCCGGAGAACGTGACGCCGGGCGAGCCCTCGCCGGACGATCCGACCGGGGATCCCGGAGCGGGTGGGTCCATGGAACTGGGCTTCGAGATCGACACGGCTCAGGCGTACGCGATCTGGAAGGCGGAGATCGCGACGTTTCTCGACGCCCGCGACGCCGAGGACTACGAGGACGGGCACATCGCCGAGGCGTTCTTCTTCGACTACCACGCCGTGGACCGGGGGGAGACCCCGGAGGTTATCGACGCGGTGCTGAGTTCCGACGCGCCGATCGTGATCTACTGCACGGGAGGCGACTGCGACGCGTCGCATAACGCGGCGGTGATCCTCCAATCGCTCGGGTTCAAACAGCTGCACGTCTACGTGGACGGGTACGACGCGTGGGTCGCGGCCGGGCACGAGACCGAGACCGGACCCGACATCTTCAGCGAGGAGACGCCGTGAGCCGATCGACGGTGCCGCTCATCCTTCGTCTGCTGCTGGGCGCTCTGTTCGTGGTCGCATCAACGATGAAGATGCGCTCTCCGCAGGATTTCGCGCTGTCGGTCAAGGCGTTCAAGATCTTCCCCGAAGCCGGCGACCACCTGGTCATGCTCACGACGTTCTGGGTGCCGTGGCTGGAGCTGACGGCCGGGGTGCTGGTGCTGCTGGGTCTGTGGACGCGGGCCGCGGCGGTGGTGCTCGGGGCGCTCCTGATCGTGTTCCTGGTCGGGATCGTCTCGGTGCTGGCGCGCGGGCTGGACGTGGACTGCGGGTGTTTCGGGAAGCTCGATGCGATCTGCACGGGCTCTCTCGGGGCCTGCCACATCGTGCGGAACGCGGTGCTGCTGGGGATCGCGGCGTTCCTGGTGATCCGCGGGGGCGGGGGCTGGTCGCTGGACAGGGTGTTGGATCGCAAGCCCGCGGTGGCCTAACCTTCGCCCGCCGTCGCCCGGGGTCGGTCCCGGGCCGCACGACCACGACGGAGAACGATCATGAGCCGATTCAATCGCTTTGGTTCCCAGCCGAAGCCGAAGCTCGTCAAAGAGGGATTCAACGGCAAGCCGTACGTCGACTGGAAAGACGTCGACGGGCTCCGCCGCACCCTCAGCCCCAACGGCAAGATCTACGGACGCAAGCGTCTCGGGACGTCGGCACGCGAGCAGCGGCTGATCGCCCAGGCGGTCAAGCGCGCCCGGTTCATGGGCCTGCTGCCGTACACCTCCGCGACACTCTGACGTGCCCGTTGGCCGCGAGGCGGTCTACCGGGAACTGGCAGAGCGTGCGCGCGCGCGCGGCCCGGGCGATGCCGACGTGCGGATGCGGCTCGTTGTCGATCTGATCTGGGATCATCTGGGCTCGGCGACCACGCCGGGGATGCCGCACGCGCCGGGACGCCCGTACTCGTGGATCGGGTTCTACACGCTCGACGACCAACAGATGGTGCTTGGGGCGTCGCGCAACAAGCCGGCGTGCTCACCGATCGGTCTGCACGGGGCCTGCGGGCGGTGTGCGCGCGAAAGGCGCATTCTCCTTATCGATGACGTCGCGACGCTCGGCGACGGGTACGTCGCGTGCGACCCGAACGACGTGTCGGAGATCGTCGTGCCGTGCTTCAGAGACGACGGGCGCGCGTACGGCGTGCTCGACGGCGACAGCTTCGACCGCGCGGCGTTTGATGAGAGCGACGCGGCCGGACTCGTCGCGCTGCTGGAAGCCGCCGGGCTTACCCCGCCCGGCTCGGTCCCGCCGGAGCCGGTGCGGGCGTAGCGAACACCGCACCACTGTTCTCGCGGCGTCACCTGAGTGGATCGCCCCATGCGCGTTCGGATGTGGATGCGCAAGGTGCGCCCCGGTTGTGAGTCGCGCGCACGCGCGCCGAGGGGTTTCAACCGGGTCTGCGCGAAGGGCCGATGAAAACGAGTCTTCGGTGCGCTTTCCGGCTTGACAGCCCCCCTAATGCGGATGGCGTGATCCGTTGGCAGAAGGAGCCATCCCGATGCGAAGATTCGCCCTCGTCCTCGTGCTGCTCTGCCCCGCTGCCGCGGCCCAGTCCGTGCCCGACTATGGGCTCGACTTCCTCACCATCGGCGACCCGGGCAACCGCGGCGCGATCGAATCCGAGCAGCCGATGAGCTACGCGGAGTTCCCCGGTGTCGGGGCGGTGGACTACGAGTACCGGATCACGCGCTCGCCGCTGACCGCGACGCAGTGGGTCGAGTTCGTCAACGCCTACGCCCCGTTCTGGGACGCCGTCCAGAGCCCCCTGCTCACCGGTTCAAGCGTCCGCCGGGAGCCGGCGCCCGGCGGCGGCTACGTGTTCGTCCCCTATACCGGAGAGGAGCAGGCGGTCAACGGCGTCTCGTGGCACCTCGCGGCCGCGATGTGCAACTGGCTGCACAACGGCAGGGTCAACCAAGCGTGGGCGTTCGAGACCGGCGCATACGACCTGACAGGCTTCGACGAGACCGACCCGAGCGCATGGACGCCCCCGATGGGTCGCAGCCCCGACGCGCGGTTCTGGATCCCGAGCCTCGACGAGTTTGTCAAGGCCGCGTACTACGACCCCGACCGCTACGGGCCCGGGCAGGAGGGGTACTGGCTCTACCCCGACCGCGGGAACGACCCGCTGGTCGAGGGCTTCCCCGAGGACGGCGGCGAGACGATCGGCTGGCTGGCATTGGGAACGGAGTGGGATGTCGGACGCTGGCCGGTCGGGCAGTACCCCGACGTGCAATCCCACTACGGGCTGCTCGATGTCTCTGGTACGAAACAGCAATGGCTGGAAGCGCCGAGTTGGGGCACAGACGACGATTGGAAAGCGACGGTTGGGTCACGTTCCGGCATGTTCGGCGCCTGGAGCGACGACCGCATTGACACTCACTCGTGGGACCTGTCCATCTCGACGGCGACCGGGCTGCGCCTTGCGATGGTCGTTCCGGGAACACCGTCCTTCATAGTGTTCGCGTTCGCGTTCACGCACATTCGGAGAAGGAGAAGTAATGAAACGGCACCTCTCGATGCTCGTTGCCGCGGCGGTCTGTCAGTGCGCCCAAGCCTAGATACAGTACACGTACTTCAAGCCTGACGGCTCGAATCAGAACGACCGACCCACTTCCGGTGAGTTCATCAAGATCGGACGGTTCTCGAGCGGCTCGGCAGCCGTCTTCTTCGACCGCGTCGAGCAGAACGGGTTTGGCGAATGGGAGATCGAACTGAGAGGAGAGGAGACTGGCGCGGCGTGGGTCGTCGCCGCGGTGCCGAATACTGAGGTTCGTTCGATCGTCTTATCTCCGCTGCCGAAAGCGGGCGCTCTTGGCTTCTTCGAACTGATCGTCCAGGAGGAGGTCGACGCCGACTTTGACTTCATTGCCAACATCACGACGGTCTTTCCCGATGAAGATGTAACAAGCGTCCTCCAAATCGATCAACTCACCGGGACCTTGGGAGAGCCCGGAAGCGCCCCCGGCGGCGTTGTCACGGTGGGGATTCTGGATCCGATTGAGGTCACTGGCGACGTAAACGCCGATCTCTCGGCGGTCCAAGGGATCTACGGCTCGCAAGCGCCGCTGAACCGCTTGCGTGTGGTCGGGGGCAGTTTGCGTGGGGACATCTCCACACTCATCGGGGAGATCATTCTCATCCAAGTCGATGGCGACATCGGATCCCCAAGTGCCCCGGTCACGATCATCACCGACCAGACGGCGGGCACGACGTTCGGAACGCAGGAGATCTCGGCGTCGTCCATCCACATGAACCTCACGTCGTTCGTCATCCGGTCGATCACCGCCACGTCCGGCGACATTACCGGCTCAATGAACCTCAACCGCGTGTTTGGCACCCATCCCACTGCCATCAACGCCGCCGGAGACCTCGCCTCGGCGATTACCGTGTCGCTTCTTCCGCAGGGGACGTCCGGTCTGGTTCAAGGGTTCATCACGGCGGGCGGCGACATCTCCGGCACGATCGACATCGAGTACGCGATGAACAAGACGATCTCCGCCGCCTCGATCACCGGAGACATGACGATCGAGCAGGCTCTCGGGGCCGAACCGGTGCTGTTCGACGTCGCAGGTGACTTTTCGGGCAACCTGCTGATGAACCAGGGGCTCGCGGACAACAAGACCATCAAGATCGGTGGCTCGCTCGGCTCGGGGGCCGAGCTCGCGTTCGGGACCGATGATTACCAGAGCGGCGGCGTCGGGCTCGCCGGGCAGGTCATCATCGATGCCAACGACGACAGCTCGAGCTGGGATGGCGAGGTTCGGATCCTCAGGGATGTCCCGGGCAACGACACGGTGCTCACCGGCCCGGGGTACAGCCAGCGTTCGATCGTGCTCGGCGGCGGCGCTGTCGGTGAAGGCCCGTACGGGCTGCACGGAACCGATTGCACACCCGTCGACAGCGCGAGCATCAACGGGATCCTTCGTCCATCAGTCTTGACCTGACCGAAGTGACCGTCCGGCACTACGGCCCGATCACGTACACGGCGACGCCGGTGACAGTCTCCCGGCGTGCGATCCCCTATGTCTGGGGCAGCAGTTTCGTCGATGTCACGAGCAGCTTCTCGTTCTCGGCGAGCGGGACAGACCTGACCGTCATGCCCAACAGCGGAATGTTCGATGTCAACTACGAGTACCGGATCGAACCAACCTCCGCGCTCAAATCGGTGGGTGTGTCCGGCGAGCCGCAGGTCGAGAACTACACGTACGACTTCAAGCTCTTTGAGGTGTACGACCTGTCTCAGAACGGAATGGTGGACACGCCGGATATCGCCGAGTGGGTCAACGAGCCTGTCGATTTCAACCACGACGAGGTGGCCGACTCGACTGACCTCAGGATGCTCGTCAACGAGATCGGGAACTGAGGGGCGGTGTTCCGCCCGAAACCTTCGGTTGAGAGCGCTCAGGAGCCGCCGTCCATCATCGACGGCGGCTCTCTGCTCATTGAGCGCGGGAAGGCAGGGCGCCCCGAGGCAGTCGGAGTGAATACGCGGCGGATCGGACGGGCGTGTCGGGCTCTGCTAGCATGAACGGGGCTCAGGGAAGGAGACCGTCATGGTCAGCAACGTCCAGGGCATCTGCCAGGCGGCCGACGCGATCCTCGGGCAGTGCGCGGGGCTGATCGAGCGTCTCGACGATGAGGCGTACACCACCGAGTCGAAGGTGATCAGGGGCGGCTCGTTCGGCAAGCACGTGCGGCACGAGCTCGACCACTACTCGGCGCTGCTCAAGGGGCACGATCGGGGCACGACGATCGTCTACGACCACCGCGAGCGCGGGGTCGGCGTGGAGACAGACCGGCGTGCCGCCCTCGACACAATCGCGGCGTTGCGCGGGCGTCTGGGCGGGCTAGGCGCGGAGGACCTCGAGGCGAAGGCGACGGTGCAGGTGATGCTGAGCGGCGAGGGTGACGAGGCCGAGGCCGAGAGCACGTTGGCGCGCGAAGTCTGGTTCGCGACGCACCACGCGATCCACCACCACGCGATGATGAAGACGATCGCGCAGGAGTTCGGGGTGGACGCGGGGCCGGACTTCGGCAAGGCGCCCTCGACGATCAACTTCGAGCGCGCGTCTGGCTGAGGTGTGCACCGTCAGCGTCATCGCGTCGGGGTCGGGGTACCGGCTGGTGACCAACCGCGACGAGCAGCGGACCCGCCCGCGTGCCGAGGCGCCGGCGTGGCGTGACGACCCGGTGCGGGCGATCTGGCCGCGCGACCCCGGGGGCGGGGGGACGTGGGTGGCCGCCGCCGAGTCGGGGCTGACGCTCTGCCTGCTCAACGTGAACATCCCGCCGAACGGGCGGGCGGAGCCTGTACGTTCGCGCGGCGGGTTGATCCCGGCGCTGCTGGACAGCCGCGACCCGGGCGAGGTGATGGCGAGGGTGCGGGGGATGGACCTGAGCCCGTACGCGCCGTTCCGGCTGGTGGCGGTCGGGCCCGGCCCGGTGGTGCACGACGCGCGGTGGGACGGGCTGGCGCTGTGTGTGAGCGAGCACCTGTCGGGCGGGGCGTGGCGCCCGGTCTGCTGGGCGAGCAGCGGGCTCGGGGACGAGCTGGTTGAGCCGCGACTGCCGCTGTTCGAGCAGGTGGTCTGCCGCGACCCGACGCCGGCGGCGCAGGACGCGTTCCACCGGCACCGGTGGGCGGACCGCCCGGAGATCAGCGTGCTGATGAGCCGGGCGGACGCGCGGACGGTGAGCATCGCGGCGATCGAGGTCGGGGACGGCGTCGAGATGTCCTACGAGGAGATCGCGGAGGAGTAGGACCCCGCACCAGACCCGCGACGGAGTCGCGGGCCACCCACTCCCGCTACCATCGGCGTATGAACGCGCTCTTCCCGGACGGGGTCCCGGCGCAGCTGCTCGTCAGCGTCGGGGTGATCCTCGTCGTGATCAACGTCGTGCTCGTCACGATCGCCCTGCTGATCTATTTCGAGCGGAAGATCTCGGCCTACATCCAGGACCGGATCGGCCCGAACCGCACCGGGTTCGACTTCGGGCTTCGCCCCCTGCGCTTCCTGCGCGGGGCGTGGGGGTTCGGGCAGTCGCTGGCCGACGGGGTCAAGCTGTACATGAAGGAGGACTTCACGCCGGGGCGGGTGGACAAGGTGCTGTTCACCATCGCACCGATGGCGATCATCATCCCGGCGCTGATGACCTTCGCGATCATCCCGTGGGGCGGGTCGTGGAACGTCGGCGATTTCACCTTCCTCGGCGTCCAGTTCCGTGGCGGCGAGGTCACCGTCGCCGGCGCGGCGATCAACATCGGCATCATCTACGTGCTGGCGGTGACGTCGATCGGGGTGTACGGCGTGACGCTCGGCGGGTGGGCGAGCAACAACAAGTACTCGTTCCTCGGCGGGCTGCGGGCGACCGCGCAGATGATCTCGTATGAGGTGCCGATGGGGCTGTCGATTCTCGCGGCGCTGCTGCTGATCGGCACGCTGGTGCCCGAGTCGATCGTCGCGTACCAGCGTGAGCACGCGTGGCTGGTGTTCAGCCAGCCGCTGGCGGCGCTGCTGCTGTTCGTGGCGATGCTGGCCGAGGCGAACCGCGCCCCGTTCGACAACGCCGAGGCCGAGCAGGAGCTCGTCGGCGGGTACCACACCGAGTACTCGTCGATGCGCTTCGGTCTGTTCCTGCTGGCCGAGTACGGGCACGTGTTCGTTGGCGGAGCGTTCTTCACGCTGCTGTTCCTCGGCGGGTGGGACCCGCTGCCGTTCGGTCACCTGCTGCCGGACGAGGCAGCGCCGGGGCTCGCGGGGTTCGGGCTGGTGGTGCTCAAATTCGTGATCTACTACTTCAAGGCGCTGCTGTTCTCGTGCTTCGTGATGGTCGTGCGGTGGACGCTGCCGCGCGTGCGCTACGACCAGATCATGATGCTCGGGTGGCAGGCGCTGATCCCGATGAGCCTCGCGGTCGTGGTGATGACCAGTGTGATGACCTACCTGGGCGACACGACGGCGCTGGGCGACCTGCGGTCTTGGCCGTGGATGCTCGCCGCCAACGCCGCGCTTCTGCTCGTCATGGTCATGGTCGTCCCGCTGCTGCCGCGTTCGACGCGCAACCGGCGGGTGCCGCTCTACGGCTCACGGTTCAGCCCGGTGCCGGGCGAGATCGTCCTCACCGCGCCGACCGACCCGGACGCGCTGCACGACCACCCGTCGGCGACCGCAATCGGCGTGTGACTCATCACCCCAGCGGGTCGAGGTCGGACGGCGGGAGCACGCGGAACAGCGTCGGCAGCACGTACCGGCGCCCCTTGTACGTGTAGACCCGACCGGACAGCTCGACCGACCGCTCGTCGCCCGCGTTGGCCCCGACGTTCTCGACCCGCTGCATCATCTGGCAGGGCAGGAGCACGAGCGGCGCGTCGCCGGCGTCGGTGTCGTTGTCGAACACGAACGCCCACTCGCCGCCGGCCAGCCGCGCCAGCCGCCCGCGCCGGCGCACCAGCAACTCGCCCTCGCGCAGCCCTTTCTCTTCGGTGCCGCCCTCGGCGGGGACGAGCCCGCGCGGGACGCTGTCACGCGACAGGATGTCGGTCAGCAGCTCCTCGACCCGCGGGTCGGCCCCCAGCGGGTCGTTGTCGGACGGGGGCGCCGGGGCGGATGCCTCCTCCTCGGCATCCGCGATCGGGGTCACGCCGAACACCGTCGGCAGCAGGTAGTTGCGCCCGCGGTAGGTCGTGACCTCGCCGGCCACCATCAGCACCGGCGCGTCCTCGGCGCCGACGAACTCGCTCATCTGCGCGAGCGTGGTGCACGGCAGCAGCACCATGGGCTCGAGCGCGGCCTCCGGGTCGCCGCCGAAGACCATGAACAGCTCACCCGACGGGGCGGCGAGGATCACCCCGGACTGACGCCCGACAAACGTCCCCTCCGGGAGCAGCGTGCCCGGCTTGACCCCCGGCAGCACGACCCGCCCCGGGTCGCCGGGTCGCACCGGGTCGGACCGCGGGGTCTGGGTGGCGCGGACCTCGGGCCCGTCGGGGTCGGCCTGGAGCTGCTCGGCGACGCGGTCGAGCGCGGGGTCGGGCACCTGCGCCGGGGGCGAGCCGGCGGCGAGGAGGAGAATGGCGAGGGCAGGGGTCATGGGAGTCTCATCGTCCGGTAAGGGGGGGCTCGGTCAATCCTCATGGTACCTGTTGACCCGGGTCGCGGTGATTCGTAGCGTGAGCGCGTCCACCGGCCGCGTACCCAAGTGGACCAAGGGAACGGATTGCAAATCCGTCATTCGTGGGTTCGAATCCCACCGCGGCCTGTCCCCTTCGGTACAGGCGTCACGGCTGCCCCGCACAAACCGGGGGGATCGTCCGAAGGGTGGAGCCCCCCATCCGGGTCGCCGACCTGCTGCTTCGGATCGCTTCCGGATCCGCGGGGGAGGCGTGTGCCGGTACTGTCTGCCGAATTTCTGGTGGCGCTGAGTATCGGGGCCGGCGTGCTTATCAGCGTCTTCGTGGGTGCGCGGGCGTCGCGTGAGGCGGCGGTCGGGTGCTTCCTGGCGGCCGGCGGGCTGACGCTGCTGGCCGCACGGGTTCTGGCATCCCCACAGCCCGAGCCCGATGCGGGGCTGACCGTCCCTCATGGCATGGAGGCGGTCGAGTTCGTCGGCGTGCTTATCGCGGTGGCGGGCGTCGCGATCCTGACGCGCGTCGCGATCAGGGAGCGGCGCTCGGTGATGCTCGAATCGACGCTGGCCGGCGCCACAGCCGAGCTGCAGGCGACGCGGGGGCTGCTCGACAGCGTGCTCCGCAGCGCACCGGGCGCCACACTGGTGCTGCGCGAGGTCGCCGGGCAGAGCTCGCAGCGCCGCCTCGAGATCCGCATCGTCAACGGCGAGGTCGAGCAGCTGTTCGGCGTGTCGAAGCAGCGCATGTACGGCAAAACGCTCGAGCAGGTCGCACCCAAGCACCTCCGCGAGTGGCTCAGCACCGCCGCGTCCGACGTCAAACGCTCCGGGCTGCCCTACCGCGCCGAGCGGCGCTGCGAGGCGCACACGCGCACCGAGTGGTTCGAGCTGGCGGTGGTCCCGCACGGCGACGGCGTCACCATGACGGTCGCCGACGTGACCAACCAGAAGCGGATCGAGGACGCGCTGCGCCGCGCCGCCTACACCGACCCGCTCACCGGGCTGGCGAACCGCGCTATGGTGAAGAAAGCGCTGGCCGACGCCGTCCACCGCGCGCGGCGCAACCAGGACTACGGCTTCACCCTCATGTTCCTCGACTTCGACCGGTTCAAGCAGATCAACGACAGCCTCGGGCACGAGGTGGGCGACGAGCTGCTCAAGAGCATCGCCGGGCGCCTCAACGCGGAGCTGCGCCGTCTCGAGCCCCCCCCGGCGGGGTACCCCGAGCACCTGTCGTGCCGGCTGGGGGGCGACGAGTTCGTGCTGCTGCTCAGCGGGATCTTCGACGAGAACGAGGCCGCGGGCGTCGCCGATTCGCTCGTCGAGTCATTCGGGGATCCGCACGAGCTGTCCGGGAACAGCGTGGTCTCGACGGCAAGCGTTGGGGTCGTGGTGTGCGACGGTCAGTACATGGCCGCGTCGGACGCGCTACGCGACGCCGACTGCGCGATGTACGAGGCGAAGACGGGCGGGAAGGCCCGGTACGTGATGTTCACCGAGGCGATGCGGGTGCTGGAGGCCGACACCGCCCAGTTCGAGGCGGACCTGCGCACCGCCGTGGAACGTCAGAACCTGCGCGCCGCGTTCCAGCCCGTCGTCAACCTGTGGACCGGGCAGATCGAGGGGTTCGAGGCCCTGGCGCGCTGGGACCACCCCAGCCGGGGCGCGGTCGAGCCCGAGACGTTCATCAGGATGGCCGAGAAACTCGGCATCATCCGGCGGCTCGGCGAGCTGATGCTCTATCGGGCGTGCGAGGCGATCAAAGCGCTCAACGAGGTCTCGATCGGACGCCCGGTTTCGGTGCACGTGAACCACTCGAAGCTCGAGCTGCTCGACGCGTCGTTCGTCGGGCTGGTGCAGCGCGTGCTCGACCAGACCGGCGCAGACCCGCAACGCCTGAAGATCGAGATCACCGAATCGGTGTGCGTAGCGCACCAGGAGCAGATCGTGCCGGTGCTGTGCAGGCTGCGCGAGCTCGGCGTCCGTATCGCGATCGATGACTTCGGCACCGGCGACTCGTCGTTCATGGCGCTCGACCAGTTCCCGATCGATGAACTCAAGATCGACCGGCGTTTCCTCCAGAGCGAACGCGAGGTGCGCAGCCGCGCCGCCATCCTCCGCGCGATGGTCGATCTGGCCCACCACCTCGACATCCCGGTGGTCGTCGAGGGGATCGAGACGGTCGAGGACCTGATCCTGCTCCAGTCGCTTGAGTGCGACCACGGGCAAGGGTGGCTGCTGGGCGACTCGATGCCGCTCGACGAGGCCGAACGCGCCGTCGCCATGGGGTACGCTCAGTGGGTCCAGGACGGGACACTGATCGAGAAGCTGCGCGTGGACCGGAACGTCGCCGAGCACTTCGCGCGGGCGATCGGCGCCCGCGCCGCGTAGCCCCGGTCAACGAGCCCGAACGCGAGCGTGGGATTACCCGGCGAACCGCTCGGTGAGCGCACGCACGTGCGCCGGTCCAGTCCCGCAGCACCCGCCGATGATCGTCGCGCCGGCGTCGCGCCAGTGCACCGCCGCGTCGGCGTAACGCCGCGGCGCCTCGGGGTGCGCACGCCACCCCGTCTTCTCCTCGGACTCGCCGGCGTTGGCGTAGGCGCCGACGCGCACCGAGCCCTCCACCGTCGCCCGGATCGCGCGCACGAACTCCAACGTGCGACGGACCGGCACACAGTTGACCAGGACAGCCTCGACACCCATCTCGACGGCGCGGCGCGCGCCGCCCGCGACCTCCTCGGGCGACAGAAGGTCGCACCGGTGCCCGCCGGTGAACGAGATCCAGACCGGTAGCCCGGTCGGCAGCGCCGCTTCGCCGGCCGCCAGCGCCTCACCAACGTGAGGAAACGTCTCGCAGAGGAGAACGTCGCACCCCGCGTCGGCGAGAACACGCGCGAGCAGCGCGTGCTCGTCGCGTGCCGCCGCGACCGATTCGTTGGCCGGGCTCAGGTCGGGGCGGTAGCAATCCTCCAGGGGCGCGATCGAGCCGAGCACGAGCCGCCCCGCCGGCACCGCGTCGCGCACGATGCCTACCGCCCTGCGTGCCAGCACCTCCCACCGCTCCCCCATTGCCCGCCGTGTCGTGCGGAATGTGCACGCGGTGTGGGCGGTCGCCCCTGCCTCGGCGTAGTCGCGGTGGATCGACGCCAGCACCTCCGGGGCCGACTCGATCGCGTGAGCGCTCCACCCCGGCAGCGGCGTCGGCACCCCCCGCGCCGCCAACTCGGTCCCCACCGGTCCGTCGAGGATCGTGATCGGCGATACCATGCCACCGCCCATGTCCGACACACTACCCGACCCGACGAGCGTCCAGGACGTCGAGCAGGCCGCCACCCGCTTCCGCGACGACTACTCGGCCGTCCGCGACCAGATCGCGCGGGCCGTCGTCGGGCACGACGCCATCGTGGACGGCGTGCTGACCTGCCTGTTCACCTCGGGGCACGCGCTGCTCGAGGGCGTCCCCGGCATCGGCAAGACGCTGCTCATCCGCTCGCTTGCTCGTGCCCTGAACCTCGGGTTCGGACGCATCCAGTTCACGCCCGACCTCATGCCCGCCGACATCTCCGGCACGACCGTCATCCACGAGGTCGAGGGCGGCTCGGGGCGCGTCCAGCGAGAGTTCCGCTTCGAGCCCGGCCCGGTCTTCTGCCAGATCCTGCTGGCCGACGAGATCAACCGCGCCACCCCCAAGACCCAGTCGGCGCTGCTCGAGGCGATGCAGGAGCGCCACGTCACCGTCGCCGGCGACACCCACCCGCTGCCCGAGCCGTTCTTCGTGATGGCGACCCAGAACCCCCTCGAGCAGGAGGGCACCTACCCGCTGCCCGAGGCCCAGCTCGACCGCTTTTTCTTCAAGCTGCACGTGGGGTATTCGTCGCGCGACGAGCTGGCGGAGATCGTGCACCGCACGACGGCCGGCGCCGGCGTCGAGATCGAGCCGGTGCTCGACGCCGGGCGGATCCTCGCCCACCAGCGGCTCGTGCGGCGCGTGGCGATCGCCGATCACATCCGCGACTACGCGGTGCGGCTGGTGCTCGCGACGCACCCGTCCGGGCCCGACGGCGGCGGCGAGTTCGCCACGCCCATGGTCAACCAGTACGTCCGCGTCGGGGCCAGCCCGCGGGCCGCGCAGGCGCTGGTGCTCGGGGGCAAGTGCCGGGCGCTGCTCGACGCGCGGGCGGCCGTCAGCATCGACGACCTCCGCGCCGTCGCCCTCCCCGCGATGCGTCACCGCCTGATCCTCAACTTCGAGGGCGAGGCCGAGGGCGTCACCGCCGACCGCGTGGTCGAGAACATCGTCCAGACGCTGCCGGTCGAAGGATCGGGGTAGGCAGGGCTCAGAGCCCGAAGTTCGTCTTGAGGCACAGGAACAGGCCGATCGCCACGAGCACGACGCCGGCGGCGACGCGGAGCCACCGTTCGATCGCCGTGACCCGCCCGAACGCTCGCCCGAGCCCGTGCCCGCCGCCCGCGATGATCACCGCGAAGGCGAGCACCGGCAGCCCGGTGGCGATCCCGAACACCGCGGGGATCAGCACGGGGGATTCGGCCGACGTCGCCAGGGGGAGCAGGCTGCCGAAGAACAGCGCCGCCGACACCGGGCAGAATGACAGCGCGAACACGACGCCGAGCAGGAACGCGCCGAGCGCGTCGCCGCGCCCGGCGAGTCGCTCCTGGAGCGCGTCGCCGCGGGCGCCGAAGCTCGGCGCGGGGATGACGCCCAGCAGCATCCCGCCGGCGATGATCAGCACCGGCCCGACGAGCAACCCGATGTATCGGTTCAGCACCGCCGACGCCGTCGCGGCCGCGAGCAACCCGGCCGAGAGTACGCCAGCGAGCACGGTGTAACACAGCGTCCGCCCGGCGACGTAGGCGACGCCAGAGCGGAACGACCGACCCGGCGACCCCGCGTGCCGACCGAGGTACGACACCGCCGCGATGTTCGTCGCCAGGGGGCACGGGCTGATCGCGGTGAGCAGCCCGAGCGAAGCGGCGCTGACAAGCTCGCCGATCATCCGGGCGACTCGAGTGCGGCCCGGATGTGCTCGACGAGGTACGCCTCGAAGTCGGCAGGGTCGTCGTGGATGAGCGTCCAGACGTCGTCGAGGCTCTCCCACGAGCGAGCCTCGTCGGCTCCCTGCACGACCACTGTCCCGTACGCCAGATCAAAGTCGTCACGGAAGTGCTGGTTCGCGGGTTCGTCGTAGTTGACGACCTCGTAGCGGAGCTGCCCGAGGTCGAGTTCCGGGGCGAAATGCTCGCGCACGACATCGGTGGTCTGCGCTTCGATCGCGAGGCAGGTCGCGCACCGCTCGTCGCCGTGGAAGTAGTAGACGCTCACCTGCTTCTGGGCCGGGGCATCGGTGGCGGGATCGTGCGCCGCGGCGCCCGCTCGCGTCGCCTCGCGGGTGAGCCCGATCGCGACGGCGCTGAGCGCCAGGAGTACCAGCACGACGCCCGCCGCGCCCCTGATCAACGCGGCCTTGCTTCTCTGTGATTCACGCGGCATGGGCTCCTCACTCCTTCCCGCTCAACAGCGCCCGCACGTCGTGCGGCGACAGCACGCGACCGCTCGACCTGATCTCACCGTCGATCGCGAGCGCCGGGGTCATCATCACCCCGCGCGCAACGATATCCTCGATCGCGCTGACCTTCGTGATCTCGGCCTCGACGCCCAGCTCCTCGACCACCTCGCGCACCGTTTGTTCGAGCGCCTTGCACTTGGGGCACCCGGTGCCCAGAACCTCGATCTTCATGGCAGACATCCTGTTCCTCCTTCGTGACTCTACGGCAACACCCCGTACACCAGCCCCGCCAGAGCAGAGCCGGCGATCACCACGGCGACATACACACCCGTCTTCTTCGTGCCGATCACGCTGCGGATGACGAGCATGTTCGGCAGCGACAGCGCCGGGCCGGCCAGCAGCAGCGCCAGCGCGGGCCCCTTGCCCATGCCCGACCCGATCAACCCTTCGAGTATGGGCACCTCGGTCAGCGTAGCGAAATACATGAACGCGCCGACGACCGACGCGCCGAGGTTGGCGCCGACGCCGTTGCCGCCGACCGCCCGCTCGACCCACTCCGGCGGGACGAGACCGCGGCTCCCGGGCGTGCCGAGCAGCAGCCCGGCGACGAACACGCCGGCGATGAGCAGCGGCGTGATGAGCTTGGTGTACCCCCACGTCTGCGCCCACCATTCGCGCCCCTGCTCGCCCGCGAACGGCATCGACACGCACAGCCCGACGATCGCGGCGGCGAAGGCGATGGTCGGCTCGTGCGGCAGCAGCCCGACGAGCACGCCCGTGACGCCCGCCGTCACCACGAGCCCGAGTGAGGGGAACCCGAACCAGCGCCAGAGGACGACCCCGAGCGGGATACCCGCCGCGGTGGTCAGCGTCCACTTGTTGGCGTGGATCATGTGCCAGAAGCCGTCCGAGTCGGGCGAGCCGCCCCAGTTGGCGAAGACGAGCACCGCCACCATCAGCCCGAACAGCGCGACGAGCTGGACGAGGGGGCGTGCCGCGCCCGGGTCGGGCGCGACGAACGCCGGGGGGGTGGGGTCGTCTGTGTGCTTGCGCCGCTCGAACAACCCCGCCATGACCAGCCCGATGACGACGCTGAAGGTGACGGCGCCGACGGCGCGGGCGATCCCGATCTCGACGCCGAGCACGCGGGCGGTCAGGATGACCGCCAGCACGTTGATCGCCGGTCCGGCGTAGAGGAACGCCATCGCCGGGCCCAGCCCCGCGCCCATGCGGTAGATGCCGGCGAACAGCGGCAGCACGGTGCACGAGCAGACCGCGAGGACGCAGCCCGAGGTCGCGCCGACGGCGTACGCCGCGGGCTTGCTCGCCTTCGGCCCGAGGTACTTCATCACCGCGGCCTTGTCGACGAAGGCGGCGATCGCGCCGGCGATCAGGAGCGCGGGGAGCAGGCAGAGGATCACGTGTTCGCGCGCGTACCACTGCGTCAGCCGCAGCCCCTCGCCGACGGCCGACTCGACCGCGGGCGCCCCCAGCGGCAGCAGGTAGATCGCCAGAAAGACCCCGAGCAGCAGGGCGAGCGTGCCCCACTCCTTGCGATTCATCGCACGCCCCTTCTCCCGGACGCCCCGCAGCACGACGCGCCGGGGCGGCGCTTCGACGGCGACTCGAGGTTGGGGCACCACTCGGCGATCGCGTCAATCAGCGCCGACAGCCGGTCGCACAGATCGCCGCACAGGGCCGTGTACCAGACGGTGCGACCCCGCTTCTCGGCGCTGAGCACGCCGACGGATTCGAGGATCTTCATGTGCCTGTTGACCACCGAGAAGTCCACGTCGCAGCACTCGGCCACTTCCGAGACCGAGACCGCCCGCCCGCACTTGACCAGGCAGGACAGGACCAGCAGCCGTGTCGGATCCGCCAGTGCCTTGAAGAGTTGCTGGTCGAGGCGATCGTCGATGGCGGCCTTGACGCGGAGCGCGGATTCGGGCGAAGCAGGATGCCGGGACGATGCGTTCATGCCTTGGTCTCGATGACTTCGGGGTTCATCGGAGAGGCCGATCGACCCGGCAGCACTCCGGTGGCCTTGAGGACCATCAGCCCCGCGAGCGCGACGAGGAACCAGCCGAAGGCACGTTTGAGTGTGTTCTTGTTGATCTTCAGTGAGAATCTGGCGCCGATCTGGGCGCCGATGAAGACCGCAACCGCGAGAACGAGCGAGAGCTTCCAGTCCCAGTGCCCGTGGATGGCATGCCCGGCGAACCCGGTCAGGGCGGTGACGCCGACCATCATCGCGCTCGACCCGACGGCGATGTCCATCGGGATGCCGAGAAGCAGGACCATCAGCGGCACCTTCAGCAGCCCGCCGCCGACGCCGAGTAGACCGCTGGCCAGACCCGCGACGAACGAAGCGGGCAAGGCGACGAGCAGGTTCACGCTGTACCGCTGTTCTCCGAGACAGCGGCGCCAGCGGCACCAGCCCGCTCTCTCGGCGCCGCCCACCCGATGGGTCTTGACCGGGGAGATCATGAACAGAGCCGCGAACACGATGAACGCCGCGAACGCGACCGAGAGCGTCGATCCGGAGAACCCGACCGACCCGAGCCCGCCCGCAAACGACCCGGTGGCCGTGACGCCCTCGAGCACGAGCACGAGGGGAATGTCCACCCGCTTGTTCTTGCGGAAGACGATCGTGGACGAGGCCGAGACGACCACGATGAGGAACAGGCTCGTGGTGGCTGCCTCGTGGAAGCCCACGCCGGCGAGCACCTGGAGCGGCGTGTAGATCGCGCCGCCGCCCTGTCCGAGCATAGAGAAGATCACCGCAGCAACGAAGAACGCGGCCGCGAGGATGCCCGTCAGCATTCGACACACCCGCAGCGCTGGGGTTCGGGCAGGTCGGTCAGGTGCTCGTGGC
>Ga0210110_1000099_pt1 | contig 29882 bp, 28 predicted proteins | sample China_Galinas_PW_2_FD_184865 | JGI IMG/M metagenome (GOLD analysis project Ga0210110, IMG submission 184865) | Wetland microbial communities from San Francisco Bay, California, USA, that impact long-term carbon sequestration - China_Galinas_PWB_D1... | ecosystem: Environmental > Aquatic > Marine... | reverse complement strand
GCGCGGAATCCCGCCTGCCTGCTCGGCCGCCCGCCGCGTCAGCTTGCGCATGCCCTGCGCATACGGGCGCAGGTGCTCGATCCGTTGCTCGGCGCGCCGCAAGCGCGCCGCGGCGACCATCTCCATCGCACGCGTGATCTTGTTGATGTTCTTGATCGACGCGATCCGATTCTTTACGTCCTTCTGGGAAGCCATGGTCTAGCGGGGCCGAAAGCGCCTCAGGCCGTTGCCGCCTCCTTCTCGGCCTCCTCGACGCGGCTCGGCCGTGCCCGCTCCTCCTCGGAGTGGATCCGGTCCGACTCGCCGGCCGCGACCGGGTCGCCGAACTCGTCGAAGTCGGGGCCGAAGTCATCCACGAACTCGCGGATCGCGGCCCCCAGCTCCTCCTCGTCGGCGTCCTCGAGCTTGCCGGTCTCCGCGATGCGGCCAAGAAGCTCCGCCTTCTCGGCGTGCAGCCGAACGCGAAGGTCACGCAGGAACTCGCCCACGCGCTCTGTCTTGACCCGGTCGAGGAAGCCGCCGGTGCCGGAGTAGATCGCGGCGACCTGGTCGGCCATCTCGAGCGGCTCGCGCTCCTTCTGTTTCAGCATCTCGACGAGCCGTTCGCCTCGGTTCAGCGTTTTCTGAGTCTCGGGGTCGAGCTCGGAGCCGAACTGCGCGAAGGCCTCCAGGTCGCGGTACTGGGAGAGGTCGAGGCGCAGCTTCCCGGCGACCTTCTTCATCGCCTTGGTCTGCGCGTTGCCCCCCACCCGCGAAACCGAAATGCCGACGTTGATCGCCGGCCGGACCCCCGAGTAGAAGAGGTCCGACTCGAGAAAGATCTGACCGTCGGTGATCGAGATCACGTTGGTTGGGATGTAGGCGGAGACGTCGCCGGCCTGGGTCTCGATGATCGGCAGCGCGGTCAGCGAGCCGCCACCGAGGTCGTCGTTCAGCTTCACGGCGCGCTCCAGCAGCCGCGAGTGCAGGTAGAAGACGTCGCCGGGATAGGCCTCGCGACCGGGTGGGCGGCGCAGCAGCAGCGACATCTGCCGGTAGGCGTAGGCGTGTTTGGTGAGGTCGTCGTAGACGCAGAGCGCGGCCTTCCCGTTGTAGAGGAAGTGCTCGCCCATCGCGCAGCCCGCGTAGGGGGCGATGAACTTGATCGGCGCGGCCTCATCGGCGGGGGCGGCGACGATGATCGTGTTCTCCATCGCGCCGTTCTCCTCCAGCACCTCCTTCAGCTGCACCACCGTCGACATCCGCTGCCCGATCGCGACGTAGATGCAGATCAGGTCCTTGTCCTTGTTGTTGATGATCGTGTCGACCGCGATCGCCGTCTTGCCGGTCTGGCGGTCGCCGATGATCAGCTCTCGCTGGCCACGGCCGATCGGAATCATCCCGTCGATCGCCATCAGACCCGTCTGAACCGGCTCGACCACCGGCTGGCGTTGGACCACGCCCGGCGCTTTGAACTCCGCCGGCCGGGTCTGGGTGGTCGCGATCTCCCCCTTGTCGTCGAGCGGCCGCCCCAGCGGGTCGACGAGGCGGCCGAGCATCTCCTCCCCCACCGGGATGCGCAGCAGCTGGCCGGTCCGCTTCACGGTGTCGCCCTCGACGATCTTGTCCCATTCGCCGAAGAGCACGGCGCCGACATTGTCCTCCTCGAGGTTGAGGGCGAGGCCGGTGACGCCGTGGGGCAGCTCGAGCATCTCGAGCGCCATGCAGTTGTCGAGGCCGTGAACGCGCGCGATCCCGTCGGCCACGGACAGCACCGTGCCAACCTCGGAGAGGTCGGCGCTGCCGGTGTCCATTCCCTCAATCCTCTCTCTGAGGATCGATGCGATCTCGTCGGGCTTGATCTCCATTGGGGTGCTCTATTCCTCCTTACGCCGCCCGCGCGACGTTCTTTCGAAGTTTCTCCAAGCGATTTCGGATGCTCGCGTCAAGGACCATGTTGCCGACCTGCAGGACGATGCCGCCGAGGATCTCCCCGTCGACGCGACTGGCCAGCTCAACCCTCTGACCCGTCTGGCGCTCGATCTCCTCGCCGATCCTGCCGACCACGGCCGGATCGAGCTCGACGGCGCTGGTCACCGTCACGTCGATCAGCCGGTTCTCCCGCTTCCACGACTCTTCGAACTGGCGGCGCATACGGAAGATCTCCGGCATCCGGTGCTTCTCGATCAGCAGCTCGAGAAAGTTGAGAAGCTCGGGGTCGGCGCCGCTGACCGCGCGCCTCAGGCCCGCGACCTTCTCGGCTGAGGAGAAGTGAGGGCTGAAGAGGAATACCTGCAGACCGCGGTCGGATTCCAGCGCCTTGGCGAACTGGTTCAGGTCGTCGCGGATCGCATCGAGCCTGTCTCTCTCCCGAGCCACCTCGAAGAGCGCTTCGGCATATACGCGCGCTGCGTCCTGCATCGTTAGCGCTCCGCCCCCGAGAGACTCGTGAAGTCGACCTCGCTCAGCGCCTCCTCGACCAGCTTGCGCTGGTCCTCGGCGGTGAGGCTCTTGCGCGTCACCTTCTCGGTCGCCAGCACCGTCAGGTCAGCCACCTCCTTGCGGATCTGCTCCAGCGAGCGACGAGTCTCGGCCTCGATGTCGCGCTTTGCCGCTGCGACAAGCTCCTCGCGTTTCTCCTTGCCGGCAGCGGTCGCCTCGGCCTCGGCCGTTTCGGCCGCCTTGCGGGCGCGGGCCATGATGTCGTCCGCCTGCTCGCGGGCCTCGGCCAGCCGGCCGCGGTACTCCTCGAGCAGCTCGTCGGACTCGCGCCGCTGCCGTTCCGCCGCCTCGATCGACTCGGCGATCGTCTTGGCGCGCTTGTCCAATGCCTCCTGGATTTTCGGGAAAGCGAGCTTGCTCAGCACCCACATCGTGATCAGGAAGAGGACCAGCGTCCAGATCATCAGGCCAAGGCCCGGCGATACGAGGAAGCTGCCGCCTTCCTCCTCGGCGGCCTCGGCCGCGAGGGGGATGAGGCCCGCTATGTGCCCGATCAGCTCCACGTCAGCCGACCTAGAGGAAGAAGGCGATCAGGCCGAAGATGAAGGTGTAGAAGGCAACCGCCTCGGTCAGCGCGAAGCCGAGCCAGCGGATGCTCTCCAGCTCGCTTTTCATCTCGGGCTGGCGGGCGACCGACTCGATCTCCTTGCCGAAGATGATGCCGATGCCGATTCCGGCGCCGATCGAGCCGAGCCCGGCGCCGACGCCGAGCGCGATCGCCTTGCCGGCCGCTTCGATCCCTTCGTCGGAGATCGCGGCCGCTACGGGGGACAGGTCCATTGAGAACAACGCTCCTTTGCTAGATGATCGATTTCAAATTTACGTGCCTGCGGGGGCGTGACTCGCCAAGCTGGGTGGTGCAGGTGGCCGCTGCGCCTGGCAGCGCTACGCGCGAGGCTGCGGGCGCCGACCAGCGCCGCGCCAGGCGCGTCATCCGTGGGTGTGGAGATTCGAGGTCGATCATCTAGTGGCTTGCCGCCGATGTAGATCGCAGTGAGGGTCGAGAAGATAAACGCCTGCAGGGTGGCGATAAGCCCCACCTCGAGGATGAAGAAGAAGAAAGCGAGCGGGAAGGTCAGGGCTCCGAGCGCGGCGATCCCGAGCAGCACCGCCAGCCCACCGCCCATGAAGAGCAGCAGCAGGTGGCCGGCGAGGATGTTGGCGAAGAGCCGCACCGAGAGGGAGATGAGGCGGGCGAAGTGGGAGATCGCCTCGATTACGAAGATCAGGCCCTTGAGGAAAATGCTTTTGTCCTCGAGACCGGGAGGCAGCCAACTCTGCAGGTACTTGACGAAGCCCTTGGCCCTGATCCCTTCCACGTGGTATGCGATCCAGACGACCAACGTGAGAACCAGCGGGATCGAGAGGTTTGCCGTCGCCGCGTAGAGGGCGAAGGCGGGCACCTGGAGACCGAGGATGTCAACCGTATGCTCGGTGTTGATCGGCAACGGCAGGAAGCCGATCATGTTCGAGAACCAGATGAAGAAGAAGAGCGCGCCGAGGAAGGGGAACCAGCGGACCGCGGTGGCGTGATCGAGGTTGCCGCCGGTGATGTTGTTGCGGGTCAGGTCGTAGGCCACCTCGACTGTGGTCTGCACCCGGTTCGGTCTCTGGGTCATGCGGCGCGAGATCCAGGTCATCGTGCCGATCGTCAGGCCGCTGGCGAGGACCAGGTAGAGAACCGCCTTGTTGATGCTGAGATCGATGCCGCCGATGTCGATCGAGATCCAGGGTTCGAGCTTGAACTCGTTCTGGGGCTGGAACGATTCGTCCTTGCCGGAGCTGCCGAAGATCAGCAGCATCAGCATCGCGATCGCGAAGTAGACGCCGAGGCCGATCAGGGCTTTGGATTTGGTGCTCAGCCCACCCGCGCCGGCCTCACCCTCGGGCGCCACTGCGGCCTCGGCGCTCATCGAGCCCCCTGGCCTGCCGGGGCCTGAAACAGATGCAAGAGGCCCTGTGCGGCAAAGGAGATCGTGAAGAGGACCGCGAGCAGGACCGCGGCGGCGAGCCCGGCCTCGCGATCGGCGATTCCGGCAAGCAGCGCCGCCGTCACCATCAGCCAAACCCGAGCGAGCGTCGTGACGGCGATCATTCCCATCGCCCTCTGGCGGTTTCCAGCGGCAAGCTCGGCGGCCATGCGGCGACCGACGAGGACCTGGATGCCGCGCTGCGCGAGCCAGGCGGCAGCTGCGGCCGCGTATCCGAGCAGCGAAAACCCGCCGATCGTGAACACGACCAGGGCGGCGGCGAGCACCAAAAGGTCAACATGCTTGGGAGGAGACATAAGTCCGCACACCGGGCGGCTCTTGGGCCGGACAGGACGGACGGATGACTATATCCGAAAGGGCCGTCGATCGGCGTTGTAGAGCCGGTTCGTGAGGCTTGTCACAACCTCGCACAAAGTCGGCCCCGGCGTTCAGCTGTCGGGGCCGATCGCCTCGAACTCGCCCGTCTCCGGGTCGATGGCAGGAAAGCTCCCGGTCTCCAGCTCGCGGGCGACCGCGCGGTCCACGTCGGCGGCTCCGGGCACCGGCCTGCCGGCGTCGCTTCGAATGCTGACCAGCTGGCGGAGCCGCACGTTGCGCAGCTTGAGAATCTCCAGCACCGAAACCAGATAGACGCTTGCCGCCAGCGCCAACAACCCGCAGACCGCCATCACGGCGCTCCACAGCACGTCGAAGTGCCCGTGGTCGTCGCTGTAGGGGACGAAGCGCAGCGCCAACGCCAGGCCCGACATCACGAGGGTCCAGCTGTATAGGTAGGCGAGCGTGCGCCGCTGCGAGAAACCGATGTTCGCCATCCGGTGATGGAAGTGCCAGCGGTCCGCCCGGTAGATCGGCTGCCGGTACTTGAGCCGCTTCGCGACCACGAAGCCGGTGTCGAGGATCGGCACGGCGAGGATGATCAGCGGCAGGAAGAGAGCGATCACGGCGTTGGTCTTCAGAGCACCCTGCACGGCCACCACACCGAGCAGGTAGCCGAGAAGGTTGGAGCCGGTGTCCCCCATGAATGTCCTCGCGGGGGGAAAGCCATGGCGCAGGAAGCCGAGCGAGGCGCCCGCGGTGAGCGCCGCCAGCACGCCCGCCGCGTTGCGCTCCAGGGAGAGCGCGATCACCGAGAGCGTCACCGCCGAGATCAGGCAGACGCCGGCTGCCAGTCCGTCGACGCCGTCGATCAGGTTGATCACGTTGATCACAGCCACTATCCCGATCACCGTGCCCACGTCCCCGAGGCTGACCGCGCCGCCGCCCGGCAGGGACAGGAGCTCGACCGAACCGGGATCGAGTGCGCCCAGGAAGGGCAGGGTGAAGCTTTCCACGGTGACCCCCGCGGAGACGGGAACGATCACCGCCACAACCTGGCCGAGCAGCTTCGGCGCGGCGCCAAGCTCGTGCATGTCGTCCGCCACCCCGACGGCGGCAATCAGCACCGCCCCGGTCAGGATCGCCCTGGTCTCCGCGTCCCAGGGCAGCCAGATCAGGGCGGCCACCAGGGCCCCGGCGAGGATTGCTAGGCCACCGAGCTTGGGAGTCGGCAACTCGTGAAGCGAGCGCGCATTCGGAAAGTCGATCGCACCCAGCCGCCCGGCGATGCGATCAGTGACCGGGACCAGGACCAGAGTCACCGCCCCCGCCAGCAGGAATGCGAAGAGCGCATCGATTGAGCTCGGCATCTAGCCGCGGAGGCTAGTCCACGGATTGGTCGCGCTCCCGCGTCGCGGTCCCGCCGGGAGCACGATGCGCAAGCGGGGGGCTATTTCGCGTAGCGCTCGAACCAGAGGGTGAAAGCCATCAGGCCCCAGAGCTGCCGGCTGAGGTCTTCACGGCCCGAGCAGTGCCTGTCGATCAGCGAGGCGACGGTCGCCGGGTCGAGACAGCCCTGCCGCGCCAGCGTGGCCGGCGAGAGCACCTCGCGTGCAAACGGCTGGAGCGGGCCCCGCAGCCAGGCGGCAACCGGGATCGAGAAACCCTGCTTAGGGCCGCTCAGGACCTGCTTGGGAAGCAATGGCGCGAGGGCGCGGCGCAGCAGCCGCTTCTTTGCAAGGCCGCGCACCTTGAGTGGAGTGGCAAGTCCAAGTGCGAGCTCGGCGACCCGCTGGTCCAGGAAGGGGACGCGAAGCTCCAGGGAGTGCGCCATGCTGGAGCGGTCCGTCTTGACCAGCAGGTCATCGACCAGGTAGATGCCGAGGTCAACGTCCTGCAGGCGGGCGAGCGGCTCGGCACCTCGGGTCTCCGCGTACCGGTCGCGGTAGAGATCAACCGGGTCCCAGTCCTGCTCCCCACCGAGAAGCGAGGCCCGCGACTCGGGCGAGAAGATCTCCTTCCAGGCATGGTGGCGCTCCAGGGGCGCCAGCCGGGCGGCGCGAACGAATCGCTTCGCTTTGTAGTCGAAGCTGACCTTGGAGTCGGAGCTGGGCAGTGCCTCGACCAGCGGCGCGGCCAGCGTTGCAAGCCTGCCGAGGCGAGGGGCCAACAGGTCCGCGACGTAGGTGTAGTAGCCCCCGAACAACTCGTCGCCGCCCTCCCCGGAAAGCGCCACCTTGACCTCGCCCGCCGCCAACTCAGAGACGAGGTAGGTGGGCAGTGCCGAGGAATCGCCGAAGGGCTCGTCGAATGCCTCGACGAGCCGTGGCAGCAGGTCGACGGCGTCCGGGCGCAGGACGATCTCATGGTGATCGGTGCGGTAGCGACGCGCCACGAGCCGGGCGCGGTCGAGCTCGTCGAAGCTCGACTCCTCGAAGCCGACCGAGAACGTCTTGACCGCCTCCCCCTGCTCGGCGGCGGCAAGCGCAGTGATCCCGGCTGAGTCGACCCCGCCCGAAAGCAACACGCCGACCGGCACGTCGGCGACGAGGTGGGCTCGCACCGAATCCCGAAGCGTCTCCCTAATCTCGGCCGCCAACTGCTCGGCGGGGCCGCGCCGGACCCGCTCGGCGGGCGGGGGCTGCGGACGCGCGTAGCGCGACACGCTCAGCTCGCCGTCCCTCCAGGAAAGCAGCGCCCCGGCGGGAAGCTTGCGCGCGCCCGCAAAGATCGTCAGCGGCGCTGGGATCGAGTTGAACGCCAGGTAGGCGGCGACCGCCCGAGAGTCGATCTCGCGGGAGAAGCCCGGCTGCTCGAGCATCGCCTTCAGCTCCGAGGCGAACGAGAGCGTTCCCCCGCTGACGCTGTAGTACAGCGGCTTGATCCCAAAGCGGTCGCGGGCGAGCAACAGCCGGTGCTGCCGCGCGTCCCAAATCGCCACCGCGAACATCCCGCGCAGGAGCTCCGCGAACCCGTCCCCGTGCTCCTCATAGAGGTGGACCAGCACCTCCGTGTCCGAGGCGGTGGCGAAGCGATGCCCGCGACGCTCCAGTTCCTGGCGCAGCTCACGGTAGTTGTAGATCTCACCGTTCTGGACAACGACGACGCTTCCGTCCTCGTTGGCGATTGGCTGATCGCCGCCGTCGAGATCGATGATCGAGAGGCGGCTGGCGGCAAGCGCCGCAGCGCCCTCGCTGAAGATGCCGTCGCTGTCAGGGCCGCGGTGGGCGAGCCGGCGGTTCATCCTCGCCACCGCCTCGACGTTCGGCACCGCGCCCGGCTCCAAGCAGACCACTCCGCAGATCCCGCACATGGCGGGCAGTCTGCCAGCCACCCACGGACGCGCCGCTGCAGGATCGCCCGGCGAAGCTCCAGGACCGGGGGGTGGCCTCGCATTCTGTATCCAATGGATACAAAAGGTGGGGTTACCCCCTCAGCTCGGGGCGGCGGGGCCGCGCCCGGTCACCTTGACCACGGTCGCGAAGAGGACGCTGAGGTAGAGGCCCACCGAACGGTCGGCGATGTACTCCATGTCGTGGGCGAGCTTGTCGGCCCATGACTCCTCCCGGGTCATCCGCGTCTGGGCAAAGCCGGTGACACCGGGGCGCACGACGAGCCGCTGCCAGTACTGCGGGATCTCCTCGCAGAGCTCCGTGAAGAAGGCGGGCCGGATTGGGCGCGGACCGACCACCGCCATCTCGCCCCGCAGCACATTCCACAGCTGGGGCACCTCGTCCAGATGGATGACGCGCAGCAGGCGACCGACCCGGGTCACCTCCAACTCGGTGCGGCGCGAGAGCTCCTCCCCCAGATAGGGCCCGAGGCGGTGCTCCGCGTCCGGCTTCAGAGTGCGGAACTTGTACATCCGGAAGATCGCCCCGGCGCGGCCGACGCGGGCGCCGCGGTAGAGGACCGGCCGGCCGGAACTGATCGCGATGGCGGCGGCCGTCAGGGCCAGAAGTGGCGAGAGCAGCAGCAGGATCGAGGCAGAGATGAAGACATCGAGTGCCCGCAGAAGGGGGTCCACGGGGCGCGACTCCCCCTTCCCGGCGAGCGCGATGAACTCCTCGAGCGCGGCGTCTGCCTGCTCGGACATGGCCACAAGGCTAGTGCGCCGGGGAGATGGTTGACATCCCTTTGCGGACGGCGGTCAGCCGCCCTGCACCGCGGCGCGGTCGGCTCCGACCGTCCCCAGGATGGTTTCCACCAACGGTTCGGGGTCGCGCCTGGTGGGAGTCGCCTCCTGGGAGCGCTTCTCCAGCTGGATGGCGCGCGGGTCCGTCAGCGGCCGCAGCCGCCCGGAGCGAATCAGGGCTTCGTCGACGCCTCCCAGTCGCCCGCCGTAGGTGGTGTAGACGGGAGTGCCGAGCGCCGCCGCCTCGCGGTTCATCGTGCCGCCGGCGGAGACCACGAGGTCGGCAAGCGCCACCAGGCTCTGCGCCTCGACCGCTCCGGGGGGGACGATCAGCGAGGGCAGCGCCATGCTCTCGATCAGCTCGCGCTGCGCCTGAGTGCGCGGCAGGACGACCGCGTGCACATCGGGGTCGTGGCCAAGCTGGGCCAGGACCTTGGGAAAGAGCGGGTTCGACTTGCGGTGGTAGAGCGACACGTCGGGGGGCGGCCGCACGATGACCACCACCCGCTCGCTGTCGACGGAGAGGCGCCGCAGCGCCTCGGGGTCCGGCTGGAAGTCGTAGAGGTAGTACTCCTCCTTCAGGCCCGGATACGGGAAGAGCTTCTCAGGCCCGACGCCAAAGCGCCGCAACCGCTCGGCCGGGACCGAGTCTGGGAACATCACCCGGGCGGCCAGCCGGCAGCCGATGCGGTGCTGGGTGACCGCGTACTCGTAGTCGTGCATGTTCGCCTCGGGGATGCCGAGGAGGCGCGCTGCAATCGCCAGGTCGTTCGAGCCGTGCGCCAGCGCGAGATCGAAGGAGCGGCTGCGCCCGAAGCGGATCATCGCGGTCGTGCGGGCCCCCAGCCGGTAGGCCTTGCGCAGCCGTGACGCTCCTCCGTGGCGCCCGATCGGCGTGTGTTCCATTCCATGGAGCTCGAGCAGGGCCTGCGTCTGGGCGTAGTCGCGGGACGTCACCTCGACGGAGTGACCGCGCTCGCGCAGCCGCTCGATGATCGGCCGCAGCACCAGCACGTGCGCCGGCGCGCTCATGTCCACCCAGATGTTCATCGCGCCCGGCCCACTCGGCTCTCGTGACCGCTAGACGGAAGCCTCTAGGCGGTGGTGAGCGCGAGCTGTGTATAGAGCGGATAGCGTTCCATCAGGGCACCCGTGCGCTCCGCGAGGCCAGCGCTCTCGGCATCGAAGCGATCCGAAAGAGCGGTGGCGATAACCGAGGCGATCTCGGTCATGTCCTCCTCGACCATGCCGCGCGTCGTCAGGGCCGGCGTGCCGATCCGCAAACCGGAGGGGTTCAGCGGCGGCCGCTCGTCGAAGGGGATCGCGTTGCGGTTGACGGTGATGCCGACCTGCTCGAGGCGAGACTCCGCCGTCTTGCCGTCGAGCCCGCTGGGGGTGAGGTCGACAAGCACGAGATGCACGTCGGTCCCGCCCGTGAGAACCGGCACGCCACCCGCTTCGAGCCCCGCAGCAAACGCCTTCGCGTTGGCGATCGTCTGCCGCTGGCGGGCCCGGAACGGTTCGCTGGCGGCGATCCTGAGCGCCACCGCCTTGCCGGCGATCGTGTGCATCAGCGGCCCGCCCTGCTGGCCGGGGAACACGGCTTTGTCGATTGCCGTGGCGCACTCGGAGCTGGAGAGGATCATTCCGCTGCGCGGGCCGCACAGCGTCTTGTGGATCGTCGTCGTCACGACGTCGGCGTGCGGCACGGGGTTGGGGTGCTCGCCGGCGGCGACCAGCCCCGCGAAGTGCGCCATGTCGACCATCAGCTTGGCGCCCACCGAATCGGCGATCTCACGGAACGCGGCGAAGTCGAGCTGGCGCGAATATGCGGACCAGCCGGCCACGATCACCTTCGGCCTGTGCTCGTGGGCCAGGCGCTCGACCTCGTCCATGTCGACCCGCAGGTCCTCACGGCGCACGTGGTAGGCGACAACCTCGTACAGCTTTCCCGACACGTTCAGCTTCATCCCGTGGGTGAGATGGCCGCCGTGGTCGAGTGCCATCCCCATGATCGTGTCGCCCGGTTCGATCAGCGCCATGTAGGCCGCGTTGTTGGCCTGGGCGCCGGAGTGGGGCTGGACGTTCGCGTGCTCGGCGCCGAACAGCGCCTTGGCCCGGTCGATCGCCAGCTGCTCGGCAACGTCGACCTCCTCGCAGCCGCCGTAATAGCGCTTGCCCGGGTACCCCTCCGCGTACTTGTTGGTCAGCACGGATCCAACCGCTTCCAGCACGGCCTGGGGAACGAAGTTCTCCGAGGCGATCATCTCCAGCGTCCCCTGCTGGCGTCGCAGCTCGCCCTCCAGCACCGCCGCGATCTCGGGATCGACGTCGGTCAGGGGCGCGCTCTGGAAGCCTTCGGGCAACTCGGGCTGGCCTGCTTGCTCGGCGGTCATCGCCCGAGCGACGATACCAACGGACCGGGATAGCCTGACGGCGGTGAGATTCTCCGCAGCGCTTGCAGCCGCCCTCCTCCTTCCGGCACTTGCCGCCCCGCGCGGGCAGGCAGAGATCACGAACCCGTGCGAGGGCCCCGAAGCCAGTCGCCTCCTCTGCCCCGACCTGCGAATCGGCAAGCCCTCTGACATCTACCTCGACCGCCATGCGGACAGAGCGCTGCTGCGGGCGACAAGCGACGTCAAGAGTCGCGGCGCGGGCCCGATCGAGCTGCGTGGTCAGCGCAACGGCTGGCGCACGATGCGCGTCAACCAGCGCATCCACCGGCGGGGCGGCGGCCTCCTCGTCCTGCGCACGCACGCCAGCCTGCGATTCACGGACGTCGGCGAGTACTTCGGCGGCGGCTTCTGGAAGGTGCACCAACTGGCGCGCTTCGAGCTGCGCCGGGTGGGGCCCGGCGGGAACCCCGGGCCCGTCGTCCGCACCGGGCCCAAGCTGAACTACTGCCTGCGCGACCTGGAGCGCACACGTCCCGGCAGGCGCTCGCCCAGGACGCGTCGCTATCCCGGCTGCGACCAGGATCCCTACACGGACGCCGTGACCCTTGGCACCTCGGTCGGCTGGTCTGACATCTACCCCGCCGATTACGACAAGCAATGGATCGATGTCAGCGGGCTGCGCGGCTGCTTCGCGTTCACGATGACCGTCGACCCCCAGCAGCTGCTCTTTGAGTCAAACGAGCACGACAACACCTCGCGCCGGCTAGTCCGCCTTCCCTACCGCGGTAAGCCGGGCTGCTAGATCGCCGGCCGAGAGGCCGCCCTCCCGCAGGACGCTCCACCCGCCGTCCCGGTCGAAGCGAGTCAGATCGACCACGGTCGAGGGAAGGCCCGTCAGCGCGCCCCCGTCGATCGCCAGATCGGCGCCGTCCACCAACACCGCCGGGACGTCGCCAAAGGAGGCGGGGGCCGGCTCCCCGCTGCGATTGGCCGACGTCTGGAAAATCGGGCACATCGCGCCGGCCAGCGGGCCTTCGATCAGACGAATTCCCAACCGCCCGGGATCCTCGCGACAGGCAAGCGGGTAGCGCCGCTCCGGGTTGGCGACGACCAGGGTCACGGGCCCGGGCAACAGCGCTCCCACCGCCTCACGGGAGCGCGGGCCGAGACCCTCGACCAGCTCGCGCATCGCCAGCGGCGTGAAATACATGACCGCCGCCGGCTTGCCGTCGTCGCGCCCCTTCAGGGCGTGGATGCGCTCGATCGCGGTCGCGTCGAGTGGGTCACAGGCAAGCCCATAGAGGCCGTCAGCGGGAAACACCCCAACGCCGCCGCCGGCGATCGTCCGCTCCAGCGCCGCGCGAGCCGCCGCTGGCCCGTCGCGATCGATCGATATCAGCATCGCGATCTCCGCTGTACGTCCGGCCGCGATGGAGCGACCGTTGTCATCCGAGCTCCCCGACCACGACCCGGGGGATACCGGCCAGGTCGCGCCGCGCCCCGATCGCGCCGAGGCCCGCTTCACCGAGCATCCCGGCGACCGCCTCGGCCTGCCCCTCCCCCACCTCGAGCGCCAGGATCCTCCGCGTGCTCGCTTCCGCTGAGCGGCGTAGGCAACGAACGCATTCGGGCAGGACGGAGCGGATGACGTCGAGACCGTCGGCGCCGGCAAGCAGCGCCTCGCGCGGCTCCCATTCGGCGACCTCCGGCATCAGGCCCGCCCAATCCGCCTCGCTCACGTAAGGCAGGTTGGCGACCACCAGCTCGAGGTCATCTGCATCGGGTGGCAGCGTCCCCTGCACCAACCTGACCCGATCCGCCAGGCCGAGCCGCTCGGCGTTGGCGCGAGCAACCTCCAGAGCGCCCTCGGACGTATCTGTTGCCGTCACCTCGCAGCCGGGCATCTCGTCGGCGATCGCCAGGGCGATCGCCCCAGAGCCGGTGCCGACATCGAGAACGGTGCGCGGGCGCAGCTCAAGCGCCAGCTCGACGAGAAGCTCAGTCTCGGGACGCGGTATCAGCACGCGGGGATCGACCGCAAACTCGAGATTCCGAAACCATCTGGTTCCGACGATGTAGGCAACCGGCTCGCGCCGCAGCCGCCTGCGCACCGTCTCTCCGAACCGCCGACCCGCACCGGCGGGCAACTCGGACTCGGGGTTGGCCGCAATCCGCGCCCGGTCCCAGCCGGTCGCGTGCTCTAGCAGGACCTCCGCGTCGAGGCGCGCGTCGTCGACCCCAACCGCGCCGAGCGCGTCTGTTGCCGCGGTCAGGGCTTCGCGAACGCTTCCCGCCTGGCGTTTCGCACCGCCGGCGGTGCTCGCCGCGCGGGTCATCCGACCGCGGCGGCCTCTAGACGCTGCCTCTTCTCCTCCGCCGCCAGCGCTTCGGTGAACTCCGCCAGCTCCCCGCCGAGCACGCGATCGAGGTTGTGCGAGGTGAGCTTGATCCGGTGGTCGGTCACCCGGCCCTGGGGGAAGTTGTAGGTGCGGACCTTCTCGGAGCGCTCGCCCGTGCCCACCTGCGCCTTGCGCTCGGCGGCGACCTTCGCCTGCTGCTCGGCCACCTCGCGCTCGTAGAGCCGTGCTCGCAGCACCCGCATCGCCCGGTCCCGGTTCTGCAGCTGCGACTTCTCGTCCTGCATCGAAACGACTATGCCACTCGGCTTGTGGGTTATCCGCACGGCCGAGTCGGTGGTGTTGACTGACTGCCCGCCCGGGCCGGAGGAGCGGTAGACGTCGATCTGCAAATCGTTCTGGTCAACCTCGACCTCGACCTCCTCCGCCTCGGGCAACACCGCGACCGTCGCCGTCGAGGTGTGGATCCGGCCCTGAGACTCCGTCTCCGGCACCCGTTGCACCCGATGGGTCCCGCCCTCGTACTTGAAGATCGAGTAGGCACCCTCGCCCTTCACCGCAAAGGTGACCTCCTTGAAGCCGCCGACCTCCGCCGCCGACTGCGACAGCGTCTCGGTCGAAAAGCCAAGTGTCTCCGCATAGCGCGTGAGCATCTTGTAGAGATCGCCGGCGAAGAGAGCCGCCTCGTCCCCCCCGGTCCCCGCCCGGATCTCGACCAGCACGTTCTTGGCATCGTTGGGGTCGCGTTCGACCATCGCCAGCCGGATCTCCTCTTCCAGCTCACCCAGCCGGCTCGGGGCCTCCTCGACCACCTTGCGCAGGTCCGGATCGTCCCCGTCCTCGGCGAGCAGCTCTCTTGCGCCCTCCAGGTCGTCCTTCAGGGTGCGCCACTCGCCCGCCAGCGTGTGAGCCTCCTGCAGATCCCTGTACTCCCGCCCCACCTCGGCATAGCGCTGCCGATCGCCAATCACGGCGGGATCGGACATCTCCCTCTCGAGCTCGGCAAATCTGGCCTCGAGCTGTTCGACAAGCGCATCGATCACGCCTTGAACCATAGGGCGGCAGCCCGGAAGGAGAGAACCGACCGGCTGGATGGTTGATCTAGGCGACGATCTCGATCGGCGACTCTTCGGGCTCGCCGGACGGTTCCTCGGCCAGCACCTTCTCCAGTGCCGCGATTGCCACCGCGAGCTGGTCTTCGTCGGGTTCGCGCGTGGTCAGGTTCTGCAACATCAGGCCGGGCCACATCACGGCGCGCACCCACCGTTTGCGCCGGTTCTTGCCCGCCCATTTGATCACCTCGTAGGAGAGGCCGGCGATCAGCGGAATGCCAAGGATGCGCGAGGCAAGCAGCCAGTACCAAGCCGGGAGCCCGATCGGCGCGAAAACGAAGATCGCGACCACCATCACGACCAGCAGGAAGCTGGTGCCGCAGCGCGGATGCAGGCGGGAGTAGAGCTTTGCCCGCGCCGGGACCAGCTCATCTTCGGCCTCATAGCAGGAGATCGTCTTGTGCTCGGCCCCGTGGTACTCGAAGACGCGCCGCAGATCGGGCAGGCGGCTTATCGCGACGATGTAGGCAATGAAGATCGCCGTCCTCACCACGCCCTCGATCAGCCAGAAGAGGAAGGGCGAGCCGAGCTGGTCCTTGATCAAGCTCGTCAGGCCAACCGGGACCACGAAAAAGAGGCCAACTGCCAGGGCAAGCGAGAAGACGACCGTGATTCCCCACACCCAGCCCCCGATTTCCTCCTTCTGTCCTTCCTCGTCCTCCTCCATCTGCGCGTTGGCGGAGATCGCAAGGGCCCGGAAGCCGATCTTCAGGGACTCCCCCAGGGCAACCACGCCGCGGATCACCGGCAGGCGCCAGACACGGTGTCGTTTCGCCCACGGCACGAGCGGTTCGGAGCTCAACTCGATCTGACCCTCCGGGTTGCGCACCCCGACCGCCCAGGTCGAGATGCCGCGCATCATCACCCCCTCCAGAACAGCCTGCCCGCCGACCGGAGCATCGCGCTTCGCCACCAGGGCGCCGTCCGGCATGCGAAGGGGGTCGGCGCCGTTGGAGGAGACGGCGTCAGCCTGCTGAGAGCCCAGCTCCGGGCTCACCGGTTACTTCCTGGCCTTGGCGTGCTTTGCGGCGCGGCGCTGGAACCTCTCGACGCGCCCACCGGTGTCAACCAGCTTCTGCTTGCCCGTGTAGAACGGGTGGCACTCGGAGCAGAGCTCGACATGGAGATCCGACTCGGTCGAGCGGGTGTAGAACTGGTTGCCGCAGGAGCAGTGGACGTGCGCCACGGTGTACTCGGGGTGAATTCCAGCTTTCATCCACCAACCAGTCTAGAGAAATGCTTTCGGGTTGCCGATATCTCCATGTGGCGACCACCGCCAGGCCGGAACAAACGCTTAGATGGCAGGCACCGCGCATTGTCCTCGCGCTGGTGCTCTTCGGTGGCACCACGGCGGCGATCCTCAACGACTGGCATGGAACGGGCGGAAACGAAGGGTGGCTCGACTGGTTCATCGGCGGGCCACTCTACGACGCGGTTGTGGTCGCTGCGGGGATCGCCTGCCTGGTCAGATCCCGCGAGGTGCAGAGCGAGCGCCGGGCCTGGATCCTGCTCGGCCTGGGCATCCTTTCGTGGGGCGCCGGCGAGATCTACTGGACTTCGTTCATCGAAACGGACCAGGCGCCTCCCTATCCGTCTCCGGCCGATGCGCTCTACCTTGCCTTCTACCCGCTTGCCTATGCGGGCCTTGCCCTCCTGATCCGCGCCAGGGCGCGCGAACTCGACTGGCGCCTGTGGACCGATGCGCTGATCGCGGCCCTCGGGACCGCGGCGCTCGGCGCCGCCTTCGTCTTCGACTTCGTCGCCGGGCAGACCGAAGGCACATCGCTGCAGGTCGCCACCTCGCTCGCCTACCCGCTGGGCGACATCGCGATGCTGTCGATAATCGTCGGCGCCGTGGCGCTGACCGGCTGGCGGCCTGGGCGCACCTGGTCACTGCTGCTGGCGGGGCTCGCGGCCCAGGTGGTCGCCGACATCGCCTACACCCTGCACTCGATCGACGGGATAGCCGAAGCCGACTGGATCGACCCGATCTATTTGATCTCGGCGGTCTTCCTCGGCTCTGTCCTCTGGCGTCCGGCAGCGGCCACGATCCCGCCCTCGGGAAGGATCAACGACAGGCGCGAGCTGATGGTTCCCGGAATCTTCGCGACGATGATGATCGCTCTCTTCGCGATGCAGCACATGAACGCGTCCAGCAACCTCACGACGGTGCTCTGGGCAGCAACGATGGTGGCCGTGATGGTCCGTCTGGCGCTCAGCGTCAGGGAGAACAAGGCGCTGCTCGAGCAGGTGCGCACAGACCCGCTGACGCGCCTCGGCAGCCGCGGGCGGATGCAGGTCGACCTGAAGGGGCTCTGCGCCAGGGCCAGTGAGGAGGAGCCCGCTGCCCTGTTCCTCTTCGATCTGAACGGCTTCAAGCGCTACAACGACACCTTCGGCCATCCGGCCGGAGATCAGCTCCTTGCCGAGCTCGGCAAGGAGCTGAACGAGGCGGTCGGCGACGATGGGACCGCATACCGAATCGGCGGCGATGAGTTCTGCGTGCTTCTGACCTGCGCGGAGAGCCGTTTCGACGCCGTGGTGAAAAAGGCGGCGCGGGCGCTGGCAGCAAGCGCGCATGGCGTGAACGTCGCGCCTTCGTGGGGAGGCGTCGCAATTCCGCGCGAGGCCTGCGACCCGGCGGCGATCCTGCAGCTCGCCGACATACGGATGTATGCCCAGAAGGAGTCGCGTCAGCTGGCGCGCGTCACGCAGCAGCCGGTTGAGACCCGCGCGGTACGAGCCGCCAGCTCGTGAGATGCTGCGGCCGGCAGCCGCACCTCGACCGCAGCAGGAGGACACCATGGCCGATTTGAAGGATCGTCGCGACGTATCGCTCGCGGCCGGCACGGTTCGCTACCGCGATGCGGGCCAGGGAAGGCCTGTCGTCTTTGCCCACGCCTACCTCACCGACGGCCGCTTCTGGGACGGCGTCGTCGACCGCCTCTCGGACCGCTTCCGGTGCCTCGCCCCCGACTGGCCGTGTGGAGCGCACCGGGTGGCGCTGAACCCCGACGCCGACCTCTCGCCGCCTGGCATCGCGGCACTGATCGCAAGCTTCCTCGAGGCGCTCGAGCTGAGCGACGTGACGATCGTCGGCAACGACTCCGGCGGCGCGATATCTCAGGTGCTGGTCACCCGCCATCCGGAGCGGATCGGCCGCCTCGTGCTCACGAACTGCGACACCCACGAGAACTTTCCGCCGGGCATCTTCAAGGCGATGCCGCCAATCGCAAGGATCCCGGGCGGGATGTCCGTCCTATCGGCCCCGTTCAGGATCGGTCCCTTGGCGCGCGCCGCTTACAGGGGCTTCGTGCGGAATCCGCTACCACCCGAGCTGATCGCGTCCTGGATGGAGCCCTCGGCGCACGACGCCGGCATCAGGCGCGACCTGAAGAAGATGACCGCCGCCATGGACAAGCGCCATACGCTGGCGGCGGCCGAGAAGCTGCGCGGCTCGCAGCTGCCAATCCTCCTCGCCTGGGCCCCCGGAGACCGCTTCTTCCCGATCTCCTACGCAGAACGCCTGGCAGGCGAAGCCGGCAACGCCAGGATTGTCGAGATCCCCGACTCGAAGACCTTCGTGCCGCTCGACCAGCCGCAGCGACTCGCCGACGAGATCGCCGCATTCGCAGGCTCGGATTGAGGCAAAACGCGCAACCTGCGCGTTCTTCTTCGCAACGTGCATGTTTTTCGTCTGACGGACGGGTCATGCTCCTTGATGCCCACGCCCCCTAGAGGACGGAGAGCTATGGCCAAGGAGATCTTCGACCAGGAACGGCCCAGGAGCGCGATGGCAAGGCGCCTCGATGAGGCCTTTGCAGGTTGCGAGCACTGGACGCTTGCACCTCCGGCTCAGCGGCGCAGCAAGGCCGGCTTCAGCTCGCGACTTTCCAGCTCCTCGAAGATGATCGGCAGAGCCGCGACCGTGCGCGCCCAGGAGCCAGAAGCGCTGTAGTGGTCGGCGTCATGCAGGAGGAGGATGTCTCCGTCGCGGACCCCGGCGGTGCAGTTCTGGGCGATTGAGCGCGCAGTTGCGCGGCGGGTCCAATCTCTCCCCCACCTCGACCAGAGCACAGGCCGCCAGCCCCGCCGGCGGGCGGCCAGCAGAGCCGCGCCGCTGAAGATTCCGTAGGGCGGCCGGTAGTCGGCGATCGACTGCCCGCTCGCTTCCTCGATCAGGGCACGGGCACGGTCGGCGTCGGCGAGGAACTGACGCGGCGTCAGACGCAGCAGGTTGCGATGCCGGTGGCAGTGCAACTCGACGCGGTGCCCAGCCGCCGCTATCTCCCCCGCCAGAGCCGGGTATCGCACTACCTGCTCGCCGACCAGGAAGAAGGTGGCGGGGGCACCCGCCTCACGCAGCGCCTCCAGCACCTGTGGAGTCCCCTCCGGGTGCGGGCCGTCGTCGAATGTGAGGGCGACGCCGCCGGCCTGACGGTCCCGGATGCCGAGCAGCGATCCGATTCCCGGCAGGACCGGCGCCAGGGCGGGGCCGGTATGCAGGACGGCAGCCGCCGCGCCCGCGCCGAGCAGAACCCCGCTCATGGGCGTTCGCTGGCCTCCCGGCGGGCGGGCGCCGCGGGGCGCGCAGTCTGCACCGCGGGCGAGGAGGTGTCGTTGTCCTTGCCGAGATGAATGCGATTCTCAAGCGGCTTGGCGATTACCCGATAGGGCGTTTCCCGGTCTATCGCGGCAAGCAACATGACGATGGCCACCGCGACCAGGCTGACCGCCGCCGCGACCCGCTCCACCCGCAGCCGCCACACGGGCTGCGGTCGCACTCGGGGCCGCGCCGTCAGTGCGTGGGACGCAATCGAGGGCAGCGAGGCGAACGAGGAGTCGGGCGCACGGCGCTGGCGGGTGAGATGACGCAGCACGGACTCGAGCTCGTGCTCGGAGCGAGCCACCTCGGCCAGGCCAAAGCGCTCGAAGGCGGCGTTGTTTGCCCGCAGGTGGCCGGCCGAGAACCCGTAGGAGACGACCGGACAGCCGCGGATGTGGGCCTCCAGGACGGTCAGCCCCGCGGTCGAGTGGACCATCGCGTCGGCAGCCGCCATCCAATCGCTCATCTGCTCCGTGAACCCCAGGATGCGCACTCGCTCGTCGTCGCCAAAGCGCTGCGTCAGCTTCTCGCGGGCGATCTCGTTGCGCCCGGTGATGCAGACGACGTGCGTGTCCTCGCCGGAGAGCCCGGCCCGAATCGCCCCCTCCAGGTCGCCGACCCCCCAGCCCCCGCCGGAGACCAGCACGAGCCGCGCATGGGCCGGGACGCCGAGGGCGCGGCGGGCATCCGCCCGCGTGCGCGGGGTCAGGAAGTCGCGCGAGATGGGCGGCCGCGCCCACTCGACGCTCGCCGGCCCGGCGAGCTTCTCCACCTCCTCGATCGACTCGGGATGGGTAACGAAGTGCAGGTCGACTCCGGGGTGCGCCCAGTAGCGAAGGCCGGCCAGGTCGGTGATCGCCGAATGGACTGGGATCGGCAGGCGGCGGTTCTCCCGCAGCATCCCGAGTATTGCCGTCACGCCCGGATAGGTGGACACGACGACATCCGGGTCAAAGTTGGAGATCAGCCTCGTCAGGCCGCCGGCACCGAGCGCATAGCCGAGGTGGTGAGCGAGCCAGCGGGTCGGCGCGAACTTCGTTATCAGCCAGTACTGGAAGTCGAACAGCCACGGCATCCAGCGAAACGTCATCCGTGAGCCGCCGCGCACGACTGAGGACACGATCCGGCCCATCGCCTCGAGCCCGTTGGCGACCTCGACCTGCGCGTCCGGGATCTCCTCCTCCATTTCCTCCTTGATGATGCGCGCCGGAAGGTCGTGGCCCTCGCCGATGTCGGCGGTCAGCACCAGGATGCGCGGCGGGCGCTCCTTCGCGCCGGCGGCCCCGGCCAGCAGCGCGCCGGCCGCGTGACCGTTGCCGTTCAGCGACGGCTTCCGCGCCGGCACCGGGTCGGGCGGGCGGGTGCTGCCGCGCACCCACTCGACGTACTTCCGCACGCCGTCCCGGAAGCTCGTCTCGGCGCTCCAGCCAAGCTCCTCCAGGGCCCGCCGGTTGGAGATCTCCTTGCCGGGGAAATCACCCGGCCGCGGCGGCGTATGGACGATCTCGCAGCCCCCGGTCATCTCCTGCACCGTCTCGGCGATGTCCAGGATGGTCACCACCTCGTCGCCGGAAAGGTTGTAGGTGCGGTTGGCGGCTGCCGGGGCAAGGCCCGCGACGACGCCTGCGGCCAGGTCCTCGACGTAGATGAAGCTGCGGCACTGGCTGCCGTCGCCGGCAATCGTCAGCGGCTTGCCGGCCAGAGCCAGGTCCGTGAACTTAGCCACCACACCCGCGGCGCGGGCCCGTGGACCGTAGGGGATCCCGAAGCGCAGCACCGTGTACTCGAGGTCGTAGAGCTCCGCATAGCCGGCGCAGTACGTCTCCCCGGCGAGCTTGGTCGCCGTGTAGAGGTGGCGCGGCGCCGGGATCGGCGTCTCCTCGTCGACCGCCTGCTCGACGCAGTCGCTGTATGCCCACGTCGTCGAGCCGTATACGACACGGCCGACCTCGGCCCGGCACGCTGCCTCCAGCACGTTGAGCGTGCCGCGCGTGTTGACCTCCTCGGCGAGAACGGGATCGGCGAGGACATGGGCTACGTCGGCGACCGCGGCCAGGTGGATGACCGCGTCGCAGTCCCGCATCGCCAGGTCGAGGTTGGCGGGGTCGGTGATGCTCCCGGTGAAGGTCTCGACCTCAAGCGGCGAGTGGTACGGCGAGGCGCTGAGGTCGAAGATCCGCGGCGTGATCCCACGCTCAATCATCCGGTCAACCACGTGGGAGCCGATGAAACCCCCGCCGCCGGTCACGAGAACCCTCATGCGCCCCTTCTCTCGCGCGCCCGCTCGCTGTCCGGCGAGCGGTAGTAGAGCGGCACACACCAGTGGTTCTCCGCCACCCAGTCGGTGTTGGGAAGGTCTCCGGCGCGGCCCATGATCCGGTGGCAGGGCTGCTCGTAGACGCGCCCGGTGGACCGCTCGATCTCCTCGAAGACGATGTACTTGTAGAGGCCCGAGGTCATCCCTTCGGGCAGCTCGAGGCGCGCCGGGTGCACCGGGTCGAGGTGCTCGCGGGCGTGGGCGTTCTTCCAAGCGACGATCTCCTCCATCCGCTCGGCCTGAACCAGTCCGAGGGCGGCGGTGAACTCGCTCATCCGGAAGTTGAGGCCGTCGACCTCGTGCTCGAACTTGCCGTAGTTGCGGAACTTGCCCGCGAACTCGATCAGCTCGGGGTTGGAGGAGACGAGCACACCGCCCTCGCCCGTGGAAACCGTCTTCGTCGCGTAGAGCGAGAAGACCCCCGCATTCCCGAAGCCGCCCGGCCGGCGGCCGTTCCACTCAGCGCCGTGCGCGTGGGCGCAGTCCTCGAGCAGGAAGATCCCGTTCTCCCGGCAGTAGGCGGCGATCCGCTCGGCGTCGAAGGCGATGTGGCCGCCGATGTGCACGAGGATCGCCGCCCTCGGGCGGTGTCGCTCCGCCTTCGCCTCGAAGTCCTCGAAGGACATGCAGAGGTCGTCGCGGCGGCAGTCGACGAACTCGACCTCCGCGCCTGCCCTGATCGCGGCCAGCGGGGTCGCCATGAAGGTGTTGGATGGGCAGAGAACCGTCTCGCCTTGCACGCCGGCAAACTCAAGGGCGGCCAGTGCGCCCCCGGCCCAGCTCGAAAGCCCAAGGCTGGGGAGCCCGTTCCACTCCGCCCAGCGCCGCTCGAAAGCGTCCAACATGCGCCCCTCCGACCACTGCTCGGAGTCGAGGACCTCGCCCCACAGCTCGAACAGTCTCGTGCGGTCGCGGTGATCGAATCCAATCGCGAACTCGGTCGCGTTGGGTTGGATTGTCTCTGCGTGTCCTACGGTGATCCCTTCTGCTCGACTGGGAGGGGGTTGCCTTTCGCAGGACGAAACACAACGAGGCGGAAGCGCGGCAAGGCTACCAGCGCACGCGGATTTCGAGTCAGGCCGCGTGAGCCCCTTCAAGGGCTTTTCCAACCGCCCGCGAGCCGGCGAGGGCGGCCGCGCCGGCGACGGCGATGGCCATGAATGCGGCGAGCGCCGCGCCGCCCAGCGGAGTCGTGCCCCACGACTCGCCGAATAGCAGTGGCGCGAGGAGCACGGGGACGACGATCTGGACGGCGAACATCGCTGGGCCGACCTGCGTCGCGGGCCGGCGCTGCAGCGCGCTCATCTCGCTCAGCAGCGCCAGGCCCTCCGAGGCCGCCGCGGTCGCGAGCCAGGCGACCGCGACCAGCACAGCGCCCGTCGCCAGCCCGTCGGTGACCAGCTTGCTGGCAATCGCCGTCCACGCATAGCCGCAACCGGCGCTGAGAATCGCAAGCGCCCCGAATGCCATCGCCCGACCGCGCAGTAGGTAGGGCGCGGCGACCGGGATAGCGACCGCCGCCAGCGCCAGCGCGATCGCCGCCGTCCCGGCGTGATCGGTGGTCCGGTCCGGTGCCGCCCAGGCGACCCCCGCGACCCCGACGACGATTGCCGCCACGGCGACCGCCTCGCGACGGCCCGGCCTCTCCCCGAGCCGCGTCACCCCGAGCCAGAGCAGCAGGATCAGTCCGCTGGCGATGCATGGCTGCACGACCGTGAGCGGCGCAAGCAGCAGAGCGGCGATCTCCAGCGGCCAGCCGGCCAGGCCCAGCGCGGTCGCCCCAAGCCAGCGCCTATTCCCAATCAGCCGGGCGATCAGGGACGGCCGCAGCGAATGGTCCTCAGGGACCTCGCGCACCTCGAGCGCCTGCAGCGCGATCGAGGTGTTGTAGAGCAGCGAGGCCCCAACCGCCGCGACTATCCCGAGCACCAGCACCGCGCGACCCTACCCTGTGGCCCGAGTGGCCCTGCCGGTCAATCAGGGGGTGTGCGGGCAACCGAGGGGACGGACTGTCCCCTCCCCGGCTCTAGGTCTCCTGGTACAGCGGGCCGTCGCCGCCCTCGGGCAGCGTCAGGCGGCCGCCCTTGGCCGTGATCGCCCCACATTGGACGCAGTTAGAGGCGACCACCTGAACGTCCACATCGGTGGCACCGTTCTCCAACTGGTCCTCGGGGATCTCGTATACCTGCGCCGGGCACATGGCGACCCAGGTCTGGGCAATCTCCCGCGGGACCTTGGTCTGGATCCGGACGTGGTTGGGCGCGTCGTCGCGGGTCGCGTTGCCAGACAGGAAAACCGAGTCAAGCTTGTTGAAGGTCAGCTCGTTGTCGGGTTTGGGGTACTTCTGGTCGGCGGTGCCGATCCGCATCGGGATCTCCGCGTCGTCCTCCACCTTCCAATGGCCACCTGGGAAACTGCCTTTGGTGGCCACCAGGAGATTCCCCATGAGGCCGCCGACGACCAGCCCCTTGTTGAGCGGCTGGCGCATGTTGCGCGTGCGATAGAGGTCCTTCTCGATCACCGAGCCGCGGATCTTCTCGTCGTAGGCCTCGAAGTTGACCGAGTCCTCCTTGAGCGCCGCGACGATCGTCTCCGCCGCGTACATGCCGGCGTGCATCGCGTAGTGGACGCCGGCGAGTTCGGCGATGTTGACCATCCCCGCGGCGTCTCCGGCAACCACCATGCCGGGAACCGAGAAGCGCTTCGGAAGCGACCAGTAACCGCCGGACGGGAGCGTCTTCGCGCCCCAACCGACCCGCTTGCCGCCCTCGATGATCTTCTTGATGAAGGGGTGGGTCTTGAACTGCTGCAGGACGTCGTGGACGCTGAAGGTCGCGTCGGTGTAGGCGAGGCCGGCGACGATGCCGAGGCAGACCTTGTCCTCGCCCATCGGGTAGATGAAGCTGCCACCCGCCTCCTTGTGGCTGGCGCCCCAGCGCAGCGGCCACCCCAGCGTATGGATCACGCGGTCGAGCGGCTTCGGCACCTCCCAGATCTCTTTGACGCCGAGCTCCCATGACTGCGGGTCGGAGCCGTGCATGTCGAAGTAGTCATAGGCGGCGTAGGTGAGGTGGCCGAGCGTGCCCTCGGCGAGCACCGTCGCCTTCGCGACCACATCGGAGCCCGGCTCGAAGTTGCCCAGCTCCTCGCCGTCTTTGCCGCGACCGCGGTCGCCGGAGCGGATCCCCTTGACGATCCGGTCCTCGACCAGCAGCTTCGTCGCGGCGGTCTCGGAGAGGATGTAGACGCCCGCCTCCTCGGCTTTCTCCGAGAGGAAGCGGCCAAGCTTCGCGACCGAGAGCGTGTAGGTCCCCTCTTTGCGGAAGTTGGGCGGCGTTGGCTTGATCGGGAACGCCGCCTTCGACGTGAGGAAGTAGGTGGCGTCCTTTGTCACCTCCTGGTAGACGGGCGGCCAGTCGGCGGGGTCGAGGTCCGGAAAGAGCTCCTTCAGAGCCGAGGGGTTCACGTTCGCCCCGGACATCAGGTGAGCGCCGGCGACTTTGCCCTTCTCGACCACCGCGACCGGCACCTCGCCCAGCTTCTCGGTCAGCTCCGGCTCGTCCTCGAGCAGCTGCATCAGCTTGATCGCGCAGGCGAGCCCGGCAGGCCCCCCTCCGACAATCGCAACTCCGACCTCGATTCGCTCGTCCTCGGGATCGCTTGGCGGGCCGACGACGTCGGCTGGGTCAAACGGCGGCGGGAAATCGCTGGGCTTCACGGCTGGCATCTCGACTCCAATGTCCGGTTCTACTGGGGGTGGTGTCCGGCGGCCCGGCCCCCGTGTGGGAGCCGAGCCTGCCGGGGCGCGCCCGCGGGGGTCTCGCCCCCGCGTGTCATCCCTTCTTTGCCTTGATCGCCTCGGTCAGCTTGGGGACGATCTTGTGCAGGTCGCCCACGACACCGAGGTCCGAGAACTCGAAGATCGGCGCGTTCTGGTCCTTGTTGATCGCGACGATGTTCTCCGAGCTCTGCATCCCGACCTTGTGCTGGATCGCGCCGGAGATCCCGGCTGCCAGATACAGCTTCGGCGCAACCGTCTTCCCGGTCTGGCCGATCTGGGTCGAGTACGGGTACCAACCGGCGTCGACAACGGCGCGTGTCGCCGCGACCGCGCCGCCCATCGTCTCGGCCAGTTCCTCGCAGAGCTTGAAGCCCTCGGCGGCACCGAGGCCACGGCCGCCGCCAACGAGGATCTCTGCGTCCTCGATGTTGACGTCCTCGCCGCGCTGCTCGCCGCGCTGCACCATGGTCGCCTTGGTCGACCAGGGCGACAGCTCGACGTCGACGTCGACGACCTCGGCGCTGCCGCCGCTCTCGTTGACGTCGAAGGCGTTGAGGCGGCCGATGATGATCCCCGGCTCACCCACGTAGCCGACATCGGCCACCTGGGAGTCCTGCAGGATCGGCCGTTCGGCGACCAGCTTGCCGTCCTGGGCCTTGACGGCGGTGACCTCCATCGTCACGCCAGCCCCGAGGCGCGCCGTCAGCCCGGCCCCGATCTCGAAACCGAGCAGGCCGCCGCCGAACAGGGCGTAGCTGAAGCCCTCATCCTGGATCACCTTCGCCATCGCGTCGACAATCGGCTGGGCGAGCCCCTCCGGCACGCTCTTGGCGCGGTAGACCTTGGCGGCGCCGTAGTTGCCGAGCGCGGCGCAGGCGTCGTCGGCGATCTCGCCGACCGCCAACACGGCGGCCTCGCCGCCAACCTCGCCGGCCAGCTTGGCCGCCTCGGAGATCGCCCCGAGCGAGTTCTTGTTGAAGTTGCCCTCGTCGTCGTGGAGGGCGTAGACAAGTATGCCCGCCATCTAGATCAGCTTCCTTTCCTCGAGCCAGGCGACGATCTTCTCGACCGTCTCGTTGGTGTCCTCGTCCTCGATGATCTCTCCTGCCTCCTTCTGCGGCGGCGGGTTGAGCGCGAGGACCGTCGTTTTGGAGCCAGCCTCGCCGACCATCCCGGCGTCGATGCCGACATCGCCGGTCGCCTTGGCGTCCAGCTGTTTTTTCTTGGCACCCATGATCGCCTTGAGGCTGGGGTAGCGCGGCTCGTTGATCGCGTCGCCGACGCTGATCACCGCGGGCAGCTCCACCTCGACCGTGTCGTAGCCGTACTCGGCCTGACGCTCACAGCGCAGCTTGCCGTCGTTGACGTCCATTTTGACCACCTGCGTCAGCGAGGGCATCTGCAGATGATCGGCGACAACGGCTCCGATCGTGTAGCACTCGCCATCGTCGGACTGCTGGCCGAGCAGCACCAGGTCCGGGCCCTCGGACTCCAGTACCTTTGCCAGCGCGTAGCCCGTGGCGCAGACGTCGGAGCCGGCCAGCGCATCCTCGGAGAGGTGCACCGACCGGTCGGCGCCGAGCGCCACCGCCTTATGCAGAGCGCGAACCGCGGAATCGGGTCCCATCGTCACCGCAACGATCTCCTCTACGGGGATCGCGCCGCCCTCCTTGATCTGCATGGCGGCCTCGATGGCGTGGGTGTCAAACGGGTTGAGGTTCTTCTCGCCACTGCGGTCCAGGCGCATCGTGTTGGAGTCGATTCGCTTCTGAACGGCAGCGTCCGGAACCTCCTTGACAAGGACGCAGATCTTCAAGTTCAAGCCTCCTTCGGCTCGTTGACTGACCAGTCAGTCAGTCTATCTATACATCCGGCGGTGTGACGTTAAGGCACAACGGCGGGTGCGGCCGCAGGCCGACAACCACCGGTGTGACGTTAGCCAAGCGTCAATCGCGCGCGTGGCGCTCCTGCGCGCCAGCACGGATGAACTCGACAATCTCGTCGGTCCCCGCCCCTGGCGTGAAGACGGCGGCAACGCCGAGCTCTTGCAGCTGAGGAACGTCATCGGCGGGAATCGTCCCACCCACCGTGATCAGGACATCGTCGACCCCCTGCTCCTTCAGCAGCTCGACCACCCGGGGCACGAGGGTCATGTGGGCACCGGAGAGGATCGAGAGGCCAACGGCATCGGCGTCCTCCTGGATCACCGTCTCGGCGATCTGCTCCGGTGTCTGGTGCAGGCCCGTGTAGATCACCTCCATGCCCGCGTCTCGAAGGGCGCGAGCGATGATCTTGGCACCCCGGTCGTGCCCATCCAGACCGGGCTTTGCGACGACGACTCGGATCTTGCGCGCGGTTGCTGCCTCCATGCGGCCGGGAACCCTAGCGCCTGTCCTAAAAGACCGGTGACTCCGTATACGTGCCGAAGACCTCCTGCATGGCGGCGATCATCTCGCCCTCCGTCGCCCGGGCTCGTGCTGCCTCGATGATCGGCGGCATCAGGTTCTCGTCCGTCGCTGCGGCTCGCCTCAGGTCGGCGAGCGCCGCCTCGACCGAAGCTGTGTCCCGGCCGGCGCGGGTCGTCTGCAGGCGGTCGACCTGCTTGCCTTCGAGTGCCGGGTCGATGCGCAGGATCGGCGTCTCGGGCTCATCCTCGAGCGTGAAGTCGTTGACGCCGACGACGATCTGGCGTCGCTCGTCGACTCGGCGCTGGTACTCGAAGGAGGCGTCGGCGATCTCGCGCTGCGGGAAGTCGCGGCGGATCGCCTCGACCATCCCTCCCAGCTCGTCGATCCGGGCGAAGTACTCGTACGCGGCCTGCTCCATCTCGTCGGTCAGCCTCTCGACAAACCAGGAGCCCCCGAGAGGATCGGGGGTGTTGGAGGCGCCGGACTCGAAGGCGATGATCTGCTGGGTTCGAAGCGCGACACGCACCGCCTCCTCGGTGGGCAGCGCCAGCGCCTCGTCGAAGGAGTTGGTGTGAAGGGACTGAGTACCTCCGAGCACCGCCGACAGCGCCTCCAGAGAGGTGCGAACGACGTTGTTGAGGGGCTGCTGGGCCGTCAGCGAGACCCCGGCCGTCTGTGCATGGAAGCGAAGGCGCATCGACTCCTCCCGCGTCGCGCCGTAGGTCTCGCGCATCTCGCGCGCCCAGATCCGCCGCGCCGCACGGTACTTGGCGATCTCCTCGAAGAAGTCGATGTGGGCGTTGAAGAAGAAGGAAAGCCGGGGCGCGAAGTCGTCGATGTCAAGGCCCCGCTCCAGCGCCCGCTCCACATAGGTGAAGCCGTCCTTGAGCGTGAACGCGAGCTCCTGCTGGGCGGTCGAGCCGGCCTCGCGGATGTGGTAGCCGGAGATCGACACCGGGTGCCAGCGAGGCATGTTCTGAGAGCACCACTCGATCATGTCGGTGACCAGCCGCATCGCCGGCTCAATCGGGAAGCACCACTCCTTCTGGGCTATGTACTCCTTGAGGATGTCGGTCTGGATCGTGCCGCCGAGCTCCTCTGCAGGCACTCCCTGCTTCTCCCCGACCAGCACGTAGAAGGCGAGCAGGATGGCGGCCGGCGCGTTCACAGTCATCGAGGTCGTCACCCCACCCAGCGGGATACCGTCGAACAACTGCTCCATGTCGTCGAGGCTGTCGACCGCAACGCCCTCCCGGCCAACCTCGCCGAGGCTGCGGGCGTGATCGGAGTCATAGCCCATCAGGGTCGGCATGTCGAAGGCCACCGACAGCCCTGTCTGACCGTGGCCGAGCAGGTAGTGGAAGCGCTCGTTGGTCTCCTCAACCGTGCCGAAGCCGGCGAACTGGCGCATCGTCCACAGCCGCCCCCGGTACATCGACTCGTACGGCCCGCGGGTAAACGGATAGGAGCCGGGGCGCCCTATGTCGGTGGCGGGATCGGTGGCGCCGTCCTCGGGCCCGTAGAGCGGCTCTATCGACTGCCCGGAGATAGTCGAGAACGTGGCCTCCCGCTCGGCGCGCCCGGCGCGCTCGGCGCTCTGCTTGGCAGCCATGGGTGAAGTCTACGGCTGGCCGATGGCCTGACAGCCTTTCCAAGGCCGAGCGGTGGAAATTCGGCAATCCCGGCCCGAATGCCGGGGCGCCTGCGGCATTCTTCGGATCGGCACTGTGGATTTCTACCGACGCTTAGTAATAGGGTGGGCAAGCAGGAGATGAACCGTCCCGTCCGGCCGAAAGGCCGTGTTCGCCTGCCGGTCGAGGGCGCGACACCAAACCGCTCAAATCTACCCAGGAGGTTTCTGTGAAAAAAGCGCTTGAAATTGGGGGCGTGATCGCGGCGGTTGTCCTGATCGCGTTCGGCGTCGCCGCAATCGTCATGGGCGCCAACGGCAAGAGCACGGTTGAAGACAACCTGTCCCAGGAG
>Ga0210110_1000098_pt1 | contig 29985 bp, 22 predicted proteins | sample China_Galinas_PW_2_FD_184865 | JGI IMG/M metagenome (GOLD analysis project Ga0210110, IMG submission 184865) | Wetland microbial communities from San Francisco Bay, California, USA, that impact long-term carbon sequestration - China_Galinas_PWB_D1... | ecosystem: Environmental > Aquatic > Marine... | reverse complement strand
TTGTCGATATCGAGGCCTTCTTTCCCAGCGAATGCGCGCGGGTCATCGATGCCATCGCCACGGTCTACAAGCACGAGGCCCATTGCAAAGACCACCCGCTCACAGCGGCGCAGCGCCTCGCCTACCACCAAGAGCACAGCCGCGAGGTGATGGACGAGCTCAAGACCTGGATGGAGCAACAGCTCCAAGAGCGGTTGGTGGAGCCCAACAGCCGCTTGGGCGGGGCCTTCGCCTATCTGCTCAAGCGCTGGAAGGCCCTCACCCGGTTCCTGCACATTCCCGGGGCGCCGCTCGACAACAACACCGCCGAACGGGCACTGAAGATCATCCTGCGGTACCGCAAAAACAGCCTGTGGTTCTGGACTTGGGAGGCGGTCCTCTTCGTTCCGCCAACAAGGCTCTTGCGTCCTCCATAACCGGCCAGGACGTAGAAGCGCTGATCGAGTCCTATCCCGCGACTGACGCCGGCCGGCGCGCGTCCCATATTGTATAGACAACCCCGGAGCAAGCACCCCGGACACCAAAGAGTGCCCCGAATGCGCTGAGGTAATAGGATTCGCAGCCAAGAAGTGTCGATACTGCGGCTCTCCCTTCGACGAGGAGATAGTCCCCACCACGCGTCAAGAATAGAAATTCTCTGAAATGTGCAGCCAAATCAACAAGAGAAAGAGCGCCTGATTACTATAGTGACAACAACAGGCAGAGCCGTTTCTTGTGTTACTAGGTGCAGTACCAATGGAAGATATGGATTTGGTGGTATCACCAAGCCGAAGGGAGATTACACCTGATCCCGCAAGCCTGAATATACCACATGCGCGAGTTAAATCGCTAACAAGGCAACTAGAAAACAACACAACCATCTTGAGGCTTGCGGGCCCGGACACCCGTTCGGCAGACCTGCACGAGTGCTTGGAAGTACGAAGCTCTAATTTATATGTCGTCCCAAACCCTCGCGAAATCGGTATCGCCTTCTGCATACTCTTCGTCGGAAAGACTCTCTCGCTCGCCGATCGCCTCGTACTCGAACCGGGCGAAGCTCCCCGTGCTCTCCACCAGGGCCGACAGCCTGTATCTTTGCTTGTAGTCGCTGTCGATCACCACCACTTCCGGGCCCTCGAAGTACTCGAGAAAACCCGGGCCGAGGAGCATAGGGGACAGCCCAAGGCCCTCGGAAGGCGCGAGCCGGAGGCCGCTGACCGGCCGGGCGCAGATGCCGCGCGCCGGGCAGGGCTGGATGGTCACAGGCTCGGCTTCGAGAGCGAGCAGCTGGACCCCGAATTGGAGCAAATCGGAGCGCTTGTGGCGCATCCACCGGACGGTACCGAGCCTCCACCGGCTGGGAGTGCGATCCCTGTCGGCGCGGCGCACGCCGATCAGGCTCCCGACGGTGACCTTGACCTGATCGCTGCCACGCCACTGGAGGCGAAATCCACCACGGGACTCGTCCCGGATCACGCAGATCTGGCTGTCCGGCGCGACGGTTTGTCCGGGTGTCGCGTGCCCAGGCGGCTCCGCGGAGATGGCGCCGCCGGGGTCGGAGGAGCGCGGCCTGCCGGCTGTCGAGAGCACCTGATGCACGGCGGCTAGGCCGAGCACCACCTCTGCGTGGGACACCCCTCGCTCCCGCTCGAAGCTACGCTCGGTCAGCATACCCCAGGCGCGCATGAGTCTGCGAAGGAGATCCGCCGTCACCCCCCGGGCAGGAAGCAAGGCCTTCTCGCCTTCGGCCTGGCCGTACTTCAGCTGGTGCAGATGGTGGCGCAGCAGACCGCCGAGGGTCGTGGTGTCGAGGATCAAGGCCACCTCTGCCTGGTGTTCCGGCGGCAGATTCAGGTGGCGGGGCTTGGTGGTCGCTGTCGGGCTCGACCGAGAAGAGCCCCCGGGCCTGGCGCCCCCCCCCGCCGAGCGGCCCTAGACGGCAGCTGGCGGACCAGATCTCCAGGGCGGCATAGACCTGAGCGCCTTCTCCTGGGCGAAGGCGGTAGGGGGAGGCAAGGGCGAAGAGCAGGATCTGCTTGTAGGCCTCCTCCAGACTGGCCTCCCCCACGAGCGCATAGTGGCTGTCGGCTACAGGCTGGCCCTGGCAATCAAGCCGCACCGAGAGGCCGTAGAGGTGATGGATGTCCCTCCATGTGTTCTCGGGGTGGGGGGCGTAAATCTCGTAGCACGCCAACAGCAGCCGGGCCATATACCGAAGGGCACGATGCAGCGCCACACAGTGGAACGACGGCCCAAAGAACCGCCGATAGGCCGGCTCGCGATGCGCGAGAATGTCGTCGACTACTTGCTTGTAGCCAGTGGCCATGAGGTCTTGGAACCTGCGGTTCAGGGAGGCGGCCCGATAGAGTTTGGCAGGGAGGGGGAAGCTCACGTTCGCGTAGCCCTGCTCCAGCCGCCGCGAGGCCTCTCTGACCGAATCGCGGAGATCCTCCAGGACCCGGAAACGCTCGATCGGGTCGATCTCCAGGGTGCTGAGCTCAACGAGCAGGTCGTAGAGCGCACGGGCGGCCCTACTCAGATCATCGAAGGGAAGCGCGGCAATCCAGCGCCTGAGATGGCCGGGCGAGATGTCGAACGAGTCTTTGTGTGGTTTGGTGCGCTTAGGCAGGGGAAAGACGGAAACCCTCAGCACCTCGTCTGCGTTTGACATCTTGTCCCTCGTGGATCTCCAAGCGATTCCGGCGGCTTCGATTCTCACATAAACACAGCAAAAAGTCCGGGCTTCATAGGTGACGGAATTCTCCCCGCGCTCATGCGGCGACCAGGGCGAGGGCCGGAGTGCCTGGCAGCGGACCGCGTCGAGAACACGTTCGCTGTAGACCTGCGCCAGGCAGGGCGTGGCCCCTGGCGGCGGCGCCCAGGATAGCGGCCCTTTCGGGCGGGGTCCAGGGGCGCGTCTTACAGGACCCAGCGAGCGGTGGCCGGGGTTAACGCCAGCGCTCTACCACCTCGTGCATCGACCAGGACTCTGCCAGCGGCTGATCCACGTGCAGCATGAGGTGCTTGAGCCTGAAATGCGCAGTTAGCTGTTAGCAACCGGTCTTCATCTAGCGGCGACTGGTAAGGATGAGATGGCGCGCGGGGCACAGACCGGGATTGCAATAATGCCCAGCGATAAGATTCCGCTCGCCTTTACGCCGCTTCATATTTCTCGCGTTCTCTTATCATTTCCCGTTTTCGTTGGTTCGCTTCCTGGACTCGTGTTAAGGTCTTCGTAGAGCATCGGCAACGCAACCGCCACCCCGTCCGGAACCAATATAGATCATTGAGAAGAAGCATTCTTCCTTGGCTGCAAGTCAGGATGAGCCAAACTGTTTCAACTTCCGGTCATCTGGCCCCCTTGCCGAAGCTCTCTCCTGCCACCACTTCCAACAACAAAGCCGAGCCACAGGGGAACGCAGACCCTTCGGAAGGGTCGCAAGATTTGGTCCGAGGCATGTAGATCGGTCCTTGACCGGCGCCCGCCATCCTGCTCGCGTTTCGAATCGACCGGACGCCCATGGACACTTTACGCGTTGCGCAACAGAAGCTCCACAACAGCCTGCAGTCCGCCATTCTGGTCGGGATGATGTCGGGGTTGACGGCCTATCTCGCCTGGGCGATCGGCGGGGCCGTCACAGCGGTACTGGCGCTCACCATGATCCTGGCCACCTTTGCCCTGGCACCCAAGATTTCGCCGCGCCTGGTCCTGCGGATGTTCCGCGGGCGCTTCCTAGACCCGAGGGAGGCATCCCAGCTCTATGCCATCGTCGGCGAGCTGGCGGAGCGGGCCGGCCTGGAGCGTATTCCCCGGCTCTTCTATGTGCCCTCCGACGTCATGAACGCCTTCGCCGTCGGCGACAGGTCCGAGGCGGTGATCGCCCTGTCGGACGGCATCCTGCGTCGACTGAGCCCGATGGAGACCGCGGCGGTGCTGGCCCACGAGACCAGCCATGTGGCGCACAATGACCTACGGGTAATGGGCTTTGCAGATATTACCGACCGCTTCACCCGCGTGATGTCCCTGTTCGGACAGCTTCTGTTGATGATCAACCTGCCGTTGCTGGTGATCGGTGCGGTGACCATCAGCTGGCTGCCCATCCTGGTGCTGGTCTTCGCCCCGACCCTGAGCGCCCTAGCCCAGCGGGCCCTGTCGCGCACCCGGGAGTACAACGCAGATCTGGGGGCGGCCCGACTGCTGGGGGACCCGAGACCCATGGCCAGCGCCCTGGCCCGGATGGAGCGGGTCCAGGGTCGCTTCTTCGAGCAGATGCTGGGCCCCGGTCAACGCCTACCGGACCCATCGCTCCTTCGCACCCACCCTCCTACCGAGGAGCGTATCAGACGCCTGCTGGAGCTGGGAGAGAGCGCAGGCTTCCGTCGAGGCGCCGAGCGACCCCTGCAGCTGGCCCTCCATTCAGGACCCTCCCCTCGGCTTGCCCATGTGCCTATCCGACCGCGCTGGCACATCACGGGGAGTTGGTATTGATCGCCCCGCAATCTAGCGCATCGGGGTGAAGCGACTGTCGGCAGGAAGGACCCCACCGTCGAGCGTCCAGTGACGTATCTACAGCGGGTCACGGGGCCCCTATGCGGAAGACTTCGCAGCTATCGATAGTGAGTTGTCGAATCTTCCCGGTTTAGGGTATCGACCTCGATCCCGACCGCCGAGCTTCCATTTCTCTACCCAACCCGCGGAGCCCATCATGTCTGCCACCTTCGACCTCACAGCCGAGCTGATCCGCCGCCGTTCGATCACTCCGGTGGATGCGGGCTGCCAAGTGCTGATGATTGAGCGGCTGGAGGCGATCGGCTTCCGGATCGAGCGCATGCGCTTTGGCGATGTGGACAACTTCTGGGCGCGGCGAGGCGACTCGGGGCCCCTGTTCGCCTTCGCTGGACACACCGACGTCGTACCGACCGGCCCCCTGGATGCTTGGACCAGTCCCCCTTTCGAGCCGCAGGTCCGAGAGGGCCTGCTCTACGGGCGCGGGGCTGCCGACATGAAGGGCTCGCTCGCGGCCATGGTAACCGCCACCGAGGGCTTCGTGGCCGAGCATCCGGATCACCGCGGCTCTATCGGCTTTTTGATCACCAGCGACGAGGAGGGTCCGGCGCGGGACGGTACGGTGCGGGTGGTGGACACCCTGGAGAGCCGCGGCGAGAAGATCGACTGGTGCCTGGTGGGCGAGCCCTCCAGCCAGGACCGACTCGGCGACCTGATGAAGAACGGACGGCGAGGCTCGGTCAACGGCTTTCTGACCGTTTACGGCAAGCAGGGGCACGTTGCCTATCCACAACGGGCGAAGAACCCCCTGCACGCCTTCGCCCCTCTGCTCGCCCGCCTCTGCGCCGAGACCTGGGACCAGGGCAACGAGTTCTTCCCGCCCACCAGCTTCCAGATCGCCAATCTGAACGTGGGCACGGGGGCAGAGAACGTCATCCCGGGTCGGCTGGAGGCGCAGTTCAACTTCCGTTTTTCCACGGAGCTCACCGAGGAGGCCATCAAGGCACGGGTCGCGGGGATCCTCGACCAGGGCGACTTCGACTATGACCTGCGCTGGCGGCTCTCCGGCCTGCCCTTTCTCACCCCGGCCGGCAGTCTGGTCGCGGCCGCCCGGAACGCCATTCAGGCGGAGCTGGGGCTGGAGACCGAGCTCTCCACCACCGGCGGCACCTCCGACGGGAGGTTCATCGCCCCTACCGGCGCCCAAGTACTGGAGCTGGGACTGCTCAACGCGACCATCCATCAGGTGGACGAGTGTGTGTCGATCCGGGATCTGGATCTGCTGTCAGGGGTGTTTCAGGGAATATTGACCCGCTTGCTGGCCTGACCGAAAGGCCGTTCATGAGAGCGGAACGGCCAGGGACTCCGGCATCCGAATCCAGGCAAAGTGGCCTTCCGTGCGATGGAGCCCCGCCGAAAGAAATAGCGCAGGACGGCCGCCATGCAAGACCACCGTGGCAGCGCCCCCGTCCACGCGTACATCCTGAGGCCAGGCGTCTTCGCCTCCCGGAAGAAACAGCCAACCTTCGGCTCCCGTCCCCCCAACCGGGTCTAGCCCGCATTTCTCATGATCCACGATGGGAGCATAGCCGCTGACCCTTGTCACACATAGGTCTTCGGACTCGATCCACGCTCTCGCGCCCGAAAACCCACGTGCGGCGTGTATAATCCAGGCCCCTGCCAACCGACCAAGAGGCACTCGAAGATGGGCATACTCTCCTGGATCATCCTCGGTCTGATCGTCGGAGCCCTGGCCAAGCTGATCATGCCCGGCCGAGATGGCGGCGGGCTGATCGTCACGACCCTGCTGGGCATAGGCGGCGCCTTCGTGGGCGGCTACCTGGGCTCCATGTTCGGTATCGGCGGAGTATCGGGCATTAACATCCCCAGCCTGGTGGTGGCCACAGTCGGTGCGCTGGCGGTGCTGTTCGTGTTTCGCATGCTCAAGGGCTAGCGAGGGCCCGCGCCTGGAAAGTCCTCGGCCCAGTCTGCGCCGGGTGGCGTGGCGACGATCCAGATCGATCCTTTGTTCGATGTTTCCCCAGGACGTGCACGATCCCGCCATCGTCGGATGCGGCGAGGCAAGAACCGCGGGGGGCCGTCACTTCGAGGTCATCACCCAGACCCCCTTCCAGTCCTCGGGCGGGGGCGAGGCCTGAAGCGTTCGGCAACGCGCGACGTACATCTCCACCAGGCGATCGGCCGGATTGATCCGTCCGGCCTCGCCGAAGGAGCGAATGGCCTGATCCCAGCGACCGGCCCGGTAATGGGTCTGGCCCTCCTTGAAGTAGCCCACGGCCTCCATCAGGTTGGGGAAGCTCTCGTCCGTATGATAGTCCAGCACCTCGTAGACCCCCACCGGCTCGGTCTTGCCCTTGACGATCACGCGGTCGATCTCCCGGATCCGGTAGGTGCCTCTCAGCTTGCGGTAGGTGTTCTCGCTGATCAGGATACGGGCGAAGTACTGCTTGCAGGCAGTCTCCAGCCGCGCCGCCAGATTCACCCCGTCCCCGATCATGGTGTAGTCCATGCGCCGGGGCGAGCCGATGTTGCCCGAGACCACCAGATCGGTATTGAGTCCCACGCCCATGTCGACCGGCGCTTCGCCACGAACCTTTCTCTCGCCATTCCACGCGATCAGGCTGCGGATCATGTCGATCGCGGCGCGCACCGCCCTGTCCTCGTCGTCACCCTTGGCGAGCGGTATGCCAAAGGCCGCCATGATGGCGTCTCCGATGAACTTGTCGAGCATGCCGCCTTCGCGCTGGATGCACTCCACCATCAGGGTGAAATACTCGTTGAGGAAGGACACGGTGCCGGCCGCGCCCAGTTTCTCAGCCAAGGTGGTGAAGCCGCGTATGTCCGTGAAGAGCACCGTGGCCCGGGTGCTCTTGCCGCCCAGAATGTCCTCGCTGGCCAGCAATTGATCGGCAATGGAGGGGTCCATGTATCGGGACATGGTGGCCTTGACCCGCTTCTCGCCGGTGATGTCTTCGAGCACCAGCATGGTACCCAGGGGCTTCTCGTCCACCCCTCGCAGCGGCAGCACTGTGAGATTGACAGAGACCGCCCGATTGCCGAAGACCAGCTCGGCATCCATGGAGACGTCCTGCTCCTGGCTGGCATCGACCCGCTTGATTCGCTCCAGCACCCAGGCGTTGCGCCCTGCAAAAAGGTCCTCGGCGCAGATCCCGACGACTCGGTCACGATCCACGCCGACGATGCTCAACCCCGCGTGATTGCAGGTGACGATGCGTCCGTCCGCGTCCAGGGTGAGCACGCTGTTGGACATGCTGCGCAGCATGCCCTCGTTGTAGTTCTGCATGTTCTGGATATCGTTGAACAGCTTGGCGTTCTCCAGGCCGACGGCGATCTGGCCGGTGAAGGCCTTGAGTCGGGATTCGTCCTCCTCGGTGAACACCCCGCCCTGCTTGTTCAGCACCTGGGTCACGCCGATGGTGTGCCCATCCTTGTTGACCACGGGGACGCACAGGATAGAGCGGGTGAAGAATCCTGTCTTGCGATCGAACTCGGGGTTGAAGCGCAGGTCCGCATAGGCGTGGGGGATGTTGATGGTCTCTCCCGAGGTGAACACTGCTCCGGCTATGCCTACGTGATTGGGCATGCGGATCTGGGTGGTGCTCAGCCCCTCGCCCACCTGGGACCAGAGTTCCCCGGTCTTCTCGTCGTTGAGGAACAGGGTGGAGCGCTCGGCGTCGAGCAGCCGGGTGGCCTCGCTCATCACCTTGCGCAGCACCGAGGAGAGGTCGATCTCGGAGGTGATGTCCGAGACCATGTCGAGAAATGCCAGCTCTTGGAGCTTGGCCCGCTCCATCTCCTCCGCGAACTGGGTGCTCTTGAGAAAGATGGAGGCCTGGGCGGTCAGCTCCTCCAGGACCTGCAGGTCGTCCGAGGTGAATTCGCCCGAGCGCTTGTTGATCGACTCGGCAACCCCGATCACCTCGCCCCGAGCGGTGCGAATGGGTGCGGCGATGATATTGCGGGTCGTGATCCCGGTCTTCTGATCGATCTTGGGATTGAATCGAGGATCGGCATAGGCATCCCGGATCTTCGCCCCCTGGGCACTGTGGAACACACTCCCTGCCACTCCCTCGTCGTTCAGGAAACGGATCTCGCGCCTGGCGCCTCCGTAGGTTACCCGGGAGTAGAGTTCGCCGGTGCGTGCATCATTGAGGAACAAGGAGGCGTGCTCGGCGTCGGTCTCCTCGCTGACGATGGCTACCAGCTCGGCCAGCACATCGTCCAGGGTCTCGATGGCTGCAAGCCTGCGGTAGATATGCACCAGCGTCTCGGCACGCTTGAGCCTGGCCTCGAGATGTCCCGTTAAAGGTTGGGGCGGAGAATCACTCATTCCGATCTGCCCTCCAGCTGACAACGAAGCTCGGCGACGGTGCGCTTGAGCTCCTCGATCTCCCCGGTCTTCTGCGTCCGGAGGGCCTGCAGCTCGGCATCCGCGTCCAGCCTCTGCAGATCCATGGTGAAGCGCTCGGCCTGGACCGTCTCCTCCAGCTGCCGGGCCAGCTCCCGGCCCCGGGCGCACTCGGCAGACAAGGCGAGGGACTGCTCGTTGTGCAACAGCGCAAGCTCGTCTCGCAACCGCACGATGGTCTCCTGGAGTCCGCGACGCTCCTCGACGGCCCGGGCCCGCTCCTTCTGAACGGCGGATTCTGCGTCGAGACCCTGCTGATCCAGCCGGTGGCGCAAGGCATCGATGGTGCCCTGCAGCTGTCGCTGCAGCTCGGCCCAAGCGGCCGCCAGCCTCTGCCGGGCGGCGTCGTGGTGCTGACCCTGTCGCTCCAGCTCCGCACGCAGAGTCACGATGGTGCGCTCGAACTCGTGGCGCTCTCGGGCGGCATCGCGTCGCTGGGCGTCGAGCTGCTGCTGCGACCTTCGACCCTCGTGCTCCAACCCGGCCCGCAGCGCCTTGACCGTCTCCTGGAGCTGCCGAACCTCGGCGCGAGCCAGCCGCAAGGCCTCACCGCCTACCGCAGCTGCCGGATCGCCTTCGAGCAAATCGCGGTCCTCGCTCAGCCTTCCCGACCCGAGTGAGCGATGGCGCCCGTCTGGGCGGACCGGGCCGGTCGGGAATCCCCTTCGGAGGAATCCCGCACTTGGTCCATACCAAAGGACGTCAGTGGGCTGCCAATGCGCATTTCCCTCAGGCTCGCAGAGTGGAGATTGGCGATCAGGATGTCGAAATGCGTCCCGGCGCCGACGGGGCTCCGCCCCTGTGGATGGAGAGTCCCGATCCTGCGAGTGTACCGGAACTTCCAACTTCTCGGCCATGGCCAGTCGCGAGCCGGCCGATCGGGCATGAATGGCGTATCTCTTGACGCGATACAACAGGGTGTCGAGGGGCCCAAACGACGGCCGGCGAGGCTTCGGATGGCGGCACAACGGAAGAGGGGCGCCGAAGCGCCCCTCTTCACCTTTCCGAAGATCCCGAATCAGTTGACCTTGGGATCCAGCTCGCCCTTGGCATAGCGGACAGTCATGGCCTCCAGGCTCATGGCATTGATCTTCGAGGCGTTGCCGGCGGTTCCGAAGGCCTCGTAGCGGGCCTTGCAGATTCCCTTCATGGCCTTGGTGGCGACGGTGAAGTACTTGCGCGGATCGAACTCCTTGGGGTTCTCCGCCAGGAACTTGCGGATCGAACCGGTCGAGGACATCCGCAGGTCGGTGTCGATGTTGACCTTGCGCACGCCGTGCCTGATGCCTTCCACGATCTCTTCGACAGGCACGCCGTAGGTCTCGCCCATATTGCCACCAAACTCATTGATGATGGCAAGCCAATCCTGCGGGACCGAGGAGGAGCCGTGCATCACCAGGTGAGTGCTGGGGATGCGGGAATGGATCTCCTTGACGCGCTCTATCGCCAGGATGTCACCGGTCGGCGGCCGGGTGAACTTGTAGGCGCCATGCGAGGTACCGATGGCGATCGCCAGTGCGTCCACACCGGTCTTTCTGACGAAGTCCGCGGCCTCTTCCGGATCGGTGAGCAGCTGGCTGTGATCCAAGGTGCCTTCGGCGCCGATACCGTCTTCTTCACCGGCCATGCCGGTCTCCAGGGAGCCCAGGCAGCCCAGCTCGCCCTCGACAGAGACGCCACAGGCGTGCGCCATTTCGACGACCCGACGGGTGACATCGACGTTGTACTCGTAGGACGCCGGCGTCTTGCCATCCTCGCCCAGGGAGCCGTCCATCATCACCGAGCTGAATCCCAGCTGGATGGAGCGCTGGCAGACCGCAGCGGAGGTGCCATGGTCCTGGTGCATGCACACCGGGATATGCGGCCATTCCTCGATGGCGGCCAGAATCAGGTGGCGCAGGAAAGGGGCACCGGCGTACTTGCGGGCGCCGGCCGAGGCCTGGACGATGACCGGGGAATCGGTCTCGTCGGCCGCTTCCATGATGGCGCGCATCTGCTCCAGGTTGTTGACGTTGAAGGCGGGCACGCCGTAACTGTGCTCGGCGGCGTGGTCCAGCAGCTGTCGGAGGGAAATCAGTGCCATTAGGGTCTCTCCTCAGGTTGATGATTGCATCTATCCGGGTTACGGCTCCAGGGCCGTCAATCGGCCGGCGGCACTGTGTGCTCGCCGACCCGCTTAATCTTCATGATGTTCGTCTGGCCCTCGACACCCGAGCGATAGCCCTTGGTGATGATGACCAGGTCCTCGTCCCGCACCGCACCCCGACGCAGCAGCTCATCGATCAACTCTTCGTTGACCTTGGCGATGTTGGAGCTGGCCACATCGAAGCTCACGGGATACACGCCGCGAAAGAGGGTTACTTTTCTACGGGTAGAGACATGGCGCGTCAAGGCGAAAATGGGAATACCCGAGCTAATACGTGACATCCACTTGACGGTGGAGCCGGGTATCGCCGCGGGACACGTCGTCCACCAGGCCGGGAAAGGTGATGCCCACCCGGCAGCATGGGTGTTTCGGGCGTGCGGAATGAGCGGTAAGGAGTTAGGAGCAAAGAGACCGAAAAGCCGTCTTTCTTAGGGAGCAACCCCTTCTCCTCACCCCTCACGGAGATCTCCTCACCGGCCCGCAGCGCGGGACTCCAGCATGGCCACGGCAGGCAGGGTCTTGCCTTCCAGGTACTCGAGGAAGGCCCCGCCCGCGGTCGAGATGTAGGACACCTTGTCGTAGATGTCGTACTTCTGGATAGCGGCGATGGTATCGCCACCGCCGGCCAGGGAGAAGCCGGAGGCGTTGGCGATGGCCATGGCGACGGTCTTCGTGCCCGCGCCGAACTGGTCGAGCTCAAACACCCCGACGGGGCCGTTCCAGACGATCGTCCCTGCCTTGGCGACGATGTCCGCCAGCTCCTGGGCGGACTTGGGGCCTATGTCGAAGATCATGTCGTCGTCTTTCACGTCCTCGGCGTCTTTCAACACAGCGGGCTCGTTCTCGTCGAGCTGCTTGCCGCAGACCACATCCACCGCGATGGGGATGCTGGCGCCGCGAGCCTCCATCTTCTCGATCAGGGCCTTGGCGGTATCTACCAGATCGTCCTCGCACAGGGACTTGCCCACATTGTTGCCGGTGGCCTTGAGGAAGGTGTTGGCGATGCCGCCGCCGACCACCAGCTGGTCCACCTTCTCGGACAGGGCCTCCAGCACGGTCAGCTTGGTGGAGACTTTGGAGCCGGCGACGATGGCCACCATCGGACGGGCGGGGTTGGCCAGTGCCTTGGCCAAGGCTTCCAGCTCTTCGGCGAGCAGCAGGCCGGCACAGGCGACCGGGGCGAGCTTGCCAACGCCGTGGGTGGAGGCCTGGGCGCGGTGCGCGGTGCCGAAGGCGTCCATCACGAAGACGTCGCACAGAGCCGCGTACTTCTTGGCCAGGTCTTCGTTGTCTTTCTTCTCACCGGCGTTGAACCGCACATTCTCCAGCAGCACCACCTCGCCTTCCGCCACCTCGAGGCCGCCGTCCACGTAATCCTTGATCAGGCGGACCTCCTTGCCCAGCTTCGCACTCATGTCGGCAGCAATGGGCGCCATGGAGTTCTCTTCGGAATAGACACCCTCTTCCGGGCGGCCGCGGTGGGAGAAGACCATGACCTTGGCACCCGCCTTGGCGCAGTGCTCGATGCTGGGCATGGAAGCGGCGATACGGGCATCGGAGGTGACCTTGCCGTCCTTGACCGGCACGTTCAGGTCGGCGCGAATAAGCACGCGCTTGCCGGCGAGGTCGAGGTCAGTCAGCTTGATGAAGGACATGGGAGGCGCCTCCTGAAGTCAATAGTTCTTTAGAGAATTCGGGTCCAAGGGGGGCCTTGCCTGAAGCCTCTGGGTTTGAGCGGCCAGCGGCCAGCTGCCAGCTTCCAGCCAAAGGCGGAAAGGCTGAGCGCTGGACACTGGCAGCTGGACGCTTACTTGGCCACATGCTCCACCATGCGCAGCATGTTGCAGGCGTAGCCGTACTCGTTGTCGTACCAGGACACCACCTTGACGAAGGTGGAGTCCAGCATGATGCCGGCGCCGGCGTCGAAGATGGAGGGGGTGCTCCGACCGCGGAAGTCGGTGGAGACCACCTTGTCTTCGGTATAGGCAAGCACCCCGGCCAGATCGCCCGACTCGGAGGCGGCCTTCATGCCGGCGCAGATCTCCTCGTAGCTGGCGTCCTTTTCCAGCTCGCAGGTCAGGTCCACCACCGAGACGTCCGAGGTGGGCACGCGGAAGGCCATGCCGGTCAGCTTGCCGTTGAGCTCGGGCAGCACCTTGCCGACGGCCTTGGCCGCGCCGGTGGAAGACGGGATGATGTTCTCCAGGATGCCGCGGCCGCCGCGCCAATCCTTCATGGAGGGACCGTCGACGGTCTTCTGGGTGGCGGTGGCCGCGTGCACGGTGGTCATCAGGCCGCGCTTCACACCCCAGTTGTCGTTCAGCACCTTGGTGACCGGAGCCAGGCAGTTGGTGGTGCAGGAAGCGGCGGAGACTATGGCCTGGCCGGCGTAGGTGTTGTGGTTCACACCGTAGACGAACATGGGGGTGGCGTCCTTGGAAGGCGCGGACTGCACCACCTTCTTGGTACCGGCGGCAATGTGCTTCTGGCAGGTCTCTTCGGTGAGGAAGAAGCCGGTGCACTCGATGACCAGGTCGGCGCCGATCTCGTCCCATTTCAGGTCCGCCGGGTCGCGCTCGGCCGTGAGGCGGATTCTCTTTCCATTGACGATCATGGTGTTACCGTCGACGGCGATGTCGCCGTTGAAGTTTCCGTGGACCGAGTCGTACTGCAGCATGTACGCCAGATAATCCGGGGCCAGCAGGTCGTTGATTCCGACCACTTCGATCCCGGGGAAATCCTTGGCGATCGAGCGGAAAGCCATGCGGCCGATGCGGCCAAAACCGTTGATACCAATTTTGATAGTCATAATCATTACACTCCTGAACAATCAACAAGACTTGCGGAAGACGACGGGGCCGAGGCACCCGCCATCCGATTCAGGTTAAGCAACCCGATTGATGGCAGCGGCCACATTCTCGGCGGTGAATCCGAATTCCTTGAACAGCTGTCCGGCCGGGGCGGACTCGCCGAAGCGGTCTATGCCTACGACCTCGCCGTTCAGGCCGACATACTTGTACCATCCGGTGGTCACGGACGCCTCCACGGCGACCCGCGCGGTGACCGAAGACGGCAGCACCGACTCCTTGTAGTCCGCGTCCTGAGCGTCGAACACGTCGGTGGAAGGCATGGACACCACGCGCACCTTCTTGCCGCTCTGCTCCGCCCCCAGCACCGCAATCTCCACCTCGGAGCCAGTGGCAATGACGATCACCTCGGGGGTCCCCTCACAGTCGCGCAGCACATAGCCGCCGCGGGCGATATCGGCGATCTGCTGGTCGGTGCGGGCCATAGGGGCCAGTCCCTGGCGGGTGAAGATCAGGCAGGTCGGGCCGTCCTTGCGCTCGATGGCGGCCTTCCAGGCGACGGCGGTCTCGGTGCCGTCGCAGGGGCGCCAGCTGCTCAAATTGGGGATCATGCGCAGGGTCGGGATCTGCTCGATCGGCTGGTGGGTGGGTCCGTCCTCGCCCAGGCCGATGGAGTCATGGGTGTAGACGAAGATCGGATTGATCCGCATCAGGGACGCCATGCGCAGGGCGTTGCGGGCATAGTCGGAGAACATCAGGAAGGTGGCGCCGTAGGGACGCACCCCGCCGTGCAGGGCCATGCCGTTCATGATCGCGGACATGCCGAACTCGCGCACGCCGTACGACAGGTAGTTTCCGGAGAAGTCCTGGGGCTTTCCGTGGTCGGCATTGATGTACTTGGAGGTACAGTTGAAGGTGTTGTTCGAGGGCGTCAGGTCCGCAGACCCGCCGATGAATTCCGGCAGCATGGGCGCATAGCCGTCCAGGGCCCCCTTGGAATGCTGACGGGTGGCCTTCTTCTCCGCCTTTTTTGCGACGCTCTTGATGAAGGCCCCCGCCTTCTCTTCCCAATCCGCCGGCAGAACCCCCGCCATGCGACGCTTGTATTCCTCGGCCAGCTCCGGGTAGGCGGCCTCGTAGGCAGCGAACTTCTCGTTCCAGGCCGCCTCGGCGTCCGCGCCCCTCTGGCGAGCGTCCCAAGCGGCGTAGATCTCGTCGGGTATCACGAAGGGCTCGTAGGTCCAGCCGATGTTCTCGCGGGTCAGCCGGATCTCTTCCTCCCCCAGCGGGGCGCCGTGACAATCATGGCTGCCCGCCAGGTTGGGGGATCCCCAGCCGATGGTGGTCTTGCAGCAGATGAGGCTGGGCCTGCCGGACTCGGCCTTGGCGGCCTGCAAACCGGCCTCGACGGCGGCGGGATCATGGCCGTCCACACCGCGGATGACCTGCCAGCCGTAGGCCTCGAACCGGCGCGCGGTGTCGTCGGTGAACCAGCCCTCGGTGTCCCCGTCGATGGAGATGCCGTTGTCGTCCCAGAAGGCGATCAGCTTTCCCAGGCCCAGGGTTCCGGCAAAGGCGCAGGCCTCGTGGGAGATGCCCTCCATCATGCAGCCGTCGCCCAGGAACACATAAGTAGAATGGTCGACGACGTCATGGCCCGGACGGTTGAGCTGGGCGGCCAGCACCTTCTCGGAGATCGCCATGCCCACCGCGTTGGAGACACCCTGCCCCAGGGGGCCCGTGGTGGTCTCTATGCCCGGGGCATAGCCGTATTCGGGATGGCCTGGGGTCCTGGAATGCAGCTGGCGAAAGGCCTTGAGATCGTCGATCGACATGTCGTAGCCGGTCAGATGGAGCAGGGAGTAGATCAGCATGGAGCCATGGCCGTTGGACAGGACGAAGCGGTCACGGTCGGTCCAGCCGGGATTGGCCGGGTTATGCTTGAGATAGCCGTTCCACAAGACTTCGGCGATGTCCGCCATGCCCATAGGTGCACCCGGATGGCCGGAGTTGGCCTTTTGCACCGCGTCCATACTGAGCGCACGGATGGCGTTGGCGATCTCTCTGCGTGAGGGCATAGGTCTCTCCTGTCTATCAAGACTGATTCGAATGACGAAAAAGGGGCCTTTGGCCGGATGAGGGATGGAATGCTCGGGTGCGGGCTCACCGCCTTCGCTTTCCGGCCGCAATGCGTGTCAGTTTGTCCGGTCTTTGTTCGTCGATATGCCGACGGCGCGCATCGAGCGCAGCCAGTCGGTGCAACGGGTTTCGTACTCCGGGCTCGCCAGCGTCACAGCCAGCTCGCCGGGGCCCGGATAAAGGTGGGGTATTCTCCCCTAACTGTCAGCCCCGGGCAACAGTCCGAGCAAAGCCCGCAAGGTCCCTGCGCCGCCCCGCCTCCGAGCAATAACTTTAACATATTGTTATATATTGACTTTTTCATAAATCACCCCTTTTGCTCCTCACGCCATTTGATGGAACAGCCCATGCTTGGGATCTGCTCCGCCGGCCCCTCGCCGATCTCCGCGACCTGCTTCATGGCCTCGAACAGGTCCCGACGGGCACCCTCCGGCGCCGTCTCCTTGCGGCTGGCGTCCAGACGCCCCCGGTACTGGAGGCCCAGATCCGCGTTGTAGCCGAAGAAGTCTGGTGTACAGACAGCGCCATAGGCGCGGGCCACCTCCTGGGTCTCGTCCAATAGGTAGGGGAAAGGGAAATCCCACTCCTTCGCCACTTGCTGCATGTTGTCGAAGGAGTCTTCCGGATAATCCGCCGTATCGTTCGACATGATGGCGACGCAGCCGATGCCATGGCCCCGTAGCTCCCGGGCATCACGCACGAGGCGCTCCCGCACAGCCTTCACGTAAGGACAGTGGTTGCAGATGAACATCACGAGCAGCCCCTTCTCGCCGCGGCAATCGGCCAGAGTCCAGGTGCGCCCGTCCACCCCGGGCAGGACGAAATCCAGGGCCGGCTTTCCAAATTCACATACGGGGGTCTGAAGCGAAACCATGGCGAACTCTCCACCAGTGCCTATGTAAGGTGACGCATTGTAGCCCAGCAGGCGTTTACAGCTAAGACCCATCCCGTATAATGCCGAGCTTGCGCCGATTTGAGCTCAGATTGCGGGCGCACAAGAAATTCCGCTAAAGAGAGGATCAGGTCTTGCAGACCCGCCCGAGTTCACAGCCGGCGGGTCTTTGTCTATTTGGGAGACACTCAAGCCAATGAGAGATTACATCTTCACCTCCGAGTCGGTCTCCGAAGGACATCCCGACAAGATGTGCGATCAGGTCTCGGACGCGATTCTCGACGCCATCATCGCAAAGGACCCCCATGCGCGGGTCGCCTGCGAGACGGTGACCAAGACAGGCATGGTCATGCTGGCAGGCGAGATCACCACCACGGCGGAGATCGAGTACGAGGCGATCGTACGCGAGGTGGTTACGGACATTGGCTACACCAGCTCTCACATCGGCTTCGACGGGCACAGCTGCGGGGTGCTCAACGCCCTGGGCAAGCAGTCGCCCGACATCAACCAGGGTGTGGATCGGGGCGACCGCGAGGCCCAGGGCGCCGGCGATCAGGGGCTGATGTTCGGCTACGCCAGCAATGAGACCGACGTGCTCATGCCCGCCCCCATTACCTATGCCCACCGCCTGGTACGCCGCCAGTCCGAGGTGCGCAAGAACGGCGAACTCACCTGGCTGCGTCCCGACGCCAAGTCCCAGGTCACCTTCCGATACCAGGACGACAGGCCGGTGGCCGTGGACGCGGTGGTGCTCTCCACCCAGCACGCGCCCGAGATCCACGACAACGAACTCAAAGAGGCGATCATGGAGATGATCATCAAGCCCGTGCTGCCCGCCGAGTGGCTGCACAAGGACACGCGCTACCACATCAACCCGACCGGAAAGTTCGTCATCGGCGGCCCCATGGGAGATGCCGGGCTGACTGGGCGCAAGATCATCGTGGACTCCTACGGCGGCATGGCGCGCCACGGTGGCGGGGCCTTCTCCGGAAAGGATCCGTCCAAGGTGGACCGCTCCGCCGCCTATGCGGGGCGCTATGTGGCCAAGAACCTGGTGGCCGCCGGGCTGGCGGATCGCTGTGAGATTCAAGTCTCCTACGCCATCGGTGTGGCCGAGCCCACCTCCATCGGCGTCGACACCTTCGGCACGGGCAAGGTGGAGGACGCCACCATCGTCAAGCTGATCCGCGAGCACTTCGACCTGCGCCCCTGGGGCATCATCACCATGCTGGATCTGCTGCGCCCCATCTACCGCCAGACCGCTTCCTACGGGCATTTCGGGCGCGACGACATCCGCCTGCCCTGGGAAGACATCGACAAGGCGGAGCTGCTGCGCGGGGCCGCTGGTCTTTGAAAGGCAAAAATCTTTAAAGATTGAACCGCAGAGACGCAAAGGCCCTGAGATAGCTACGATCGATGTGGTTTCTCGATCACCGCATCGTAGCCGACTCTGCGCCTCTGCGGCTCGTCATCTCGAGCAAGATCGATTCTGAGTCCGGACACCCCGGCACCCATCCTCTCCGCGAGGAGCGCTGCAACAGGGCTTGCCCTGCTAGGCTCGTGGCAAGGACGGAACCATCAACGGCGCTCACTCTGACAGGAGATCAAGCTATGAACGCTGCTGCGGAAACCCTTTCCGACTGCAAGGTTGCCGATCTCTCCCTGGCCGAGTGGGGCCGCAAGGAGATCGCCATCGCCGAGACCGAGATGCCCGGCCTGATGGCCATTCGCAACAAGTACGCCGCCGAAAAGCCCCTGGCGGGCGCCCGCGTCGCCGGCAGCCTGCACATGACCATCCAGACAGCGGTGCTGATCGAAACCCTGGTCGAGCTGGGTGCGCAGGTGCGCTGGGCCTCGTGCAATATCTTCTCCACCCAGGACCATGCCGCTGCGGCCATCGCCGCCGAGGGCATGCCCGTGTTCGCCTACAAGGGCGAATCGCTGGAGGAGTACTGGGACTTCAGCCACCGCATCATGGAGTGGCACGACGGCGGCACGCCGAACATGATCCTGGACGACGGGGGCGACGCGACCCTGCTGGTGATACTCGGCTGCAAGGCCGAGCAGGACCCCTCGGTGCTCGACGACCCGACCAACGACGAGGAGCGCGCGCTCTACGGGGCCATCCGCAAGCGTCTGGCCGCCCAACCCGGCTGGTACTCCCGCATCCGAGCCAACATCCGCGGCGTGACCGAGGAGACCACCACCGGCGTTCACCGTCTGTACCACATGGAGAAGACCGGCGAGCTGCCTTTCCCCGCCATGAACGTCAACGACTCGGTGACCAAATCCAAGTTCGACAACCTCTACGGCTGTCGCGAGTCCCTGATGGACGGCATCAAACGAGCCACGGATGTGATGATTGCGGGCAAGACCTGCGTGGTGCTGGGCTACGGGGACGTGGGCAAGGGCTGCGCGCAGGCCTTTCGCGGGCTAGGCGCCACCGTCTGGATCTCGGAGATCGACCCCATCTGCGCCCTTCAGGCGGCCATGGAGGGCCATCGGGTGGTGACCGTGGAGGAGGCCGCTCCCCTGGCGGATATCTTCGTCACCGCCACCGGCAACCTCGATGTCATCACCCGCGACCATATGAGCGCCATGAAAGACCAGGCCATCGTCTGCAACATCGGCCACTTCGACTCGGAGATCGCCGTGGCGAGCCTGCGTGCCTACAAATGGGAGAACATCAAGCCCCAGGTGGACCACATCATCTTCCCGGACGGCAAGCGCATCATCCTGCTGGCGGAGGGCCGCCTGGTGAATTTGGGCTGCGCCACCGGACATCCCAGCTTTGTCATGTCCGCCAGCTTCTCCAACCAGGTGCTGGCCCAGATGGAGCTGTTCCAACACCCGGACCAGTATCAGAGCAAGGTCTACGTCCTGCCCAAGCTGCTGGATGAAGAGGTGGCACGGCTGCACCTGGCCAAGCTGGGCGTCCAGCTGACGCGGCTCAGCCCCGAGCAAGCCGACTACATCGGCGTGCCGATGGAAGGCCCTTACAAGCCCGACTACTACCGCTACTGATACCCGGCTGCGGACCGGCGCCACTCCGCTGTGGGTAGCGCGGGTCGCCCAGCCGACTCCGAGGTCCCAGCCCATGACCGATCCGACAGGCCCAGACAGGGCCTTCAGCTTCGAGTTCTTTCCGCCGCGCACCGAGGAGGGCAAGGACAAGCTGCGCCAGGTCCGCGGGCGACTCGCCCAGGTCAACCCGTTGTTCGTCTCGGTGACCTATGGGGCGGGGGGCTCCACCCGCGACCGCACCTTCGAGACGGTGTCCCATTGCCTCGCCGAAGGCCTGGACACCGCGCCTCACCTCTCCTGTATCGGCCTGCATCGAACGGAGATCCTGGATCTGCTGGAGGACTACGGCGGCCAGGGCGTGCGCCGCATTGTCGCGCTGAGAGGCGACATGCCCTCGGGCATGGGAGAGCCCGGGGAGTTCCGCTACGCCGACGAGCTGGTGCGTTTCATCCGCGCCGAGACCGGGGACCATTTCCGCCTCGAGGTGGCGGCCTACCCGGAATTTCATCCTCAGGCCCCGGATGCCTTTACCGATCTTCGCAACTTCACCCGCAAGGTGGAGGCCGGGGCCGACAGCGCCATCACTCAATACTTCTTCAATGCCGACGCCTATTTCAGCTTTGTGGAAAGCGTCACGGCCATGGGCGTGGAGATCCCCATAGTCCCGGGGATCATGCCCATCACCAAATACGCCCCGCTTGCCCGCTTCTCCGACGCCTGTGGGGCGGAGATCCCGCGCTGGATCCGAAAGCGCCTGCAGGCCTATGAGGAGGATGCCGAGAGCATTCGTCGCTTCGGCGAGGAAGTGGTCACCGACCTGTGCAGTCGGCTCCTCGAAGGCGGGGCACCGGGACTGCATTTTTACACCATGAACCGGGCCGGGCCGACCCTGGCCATCTGGAAGAATCTCGGACTGCCCGGGGCCGGGGATCTCTGAGTCCACGCGCAAAATGCAAGCAGAGCCCCCTTCCCCGAGAGGGGCTATGAGGCGATACTTCGAGGTTGGAATCGGATCGAGTGGCGCGCGTCGAGACAGCGACCTCCACTTTACCCCGACGATTGACCGAGTCGATTCATTTGGAGAACCCGCAATGAATGAAGTCAGTACCACCGACCTGATCAAGCAGTGCGCGTTCGGAGAGGAGCTGGGCGCGGGCGACAGCGAGGTCCTCGGGACCGTCGCCACCAGCCGCGAGCTGGAAGAAGGGGATCTGCTGGTCGGCGAAGGGCAGGTGGACGACAGTGTACACATCATCGTGCGGGGCAACCTGGCGGTGACCAAGGGCACGTCCGGCGGCGACGAGACCACCCTGCATATCCTGCACCCGGGCGATCTCGCCGGCGAGCTGGGCTTTATCGACAGCACCGCGCATTCGGCGGGCGTGAAAGCCCTGACCGCCGCCCAGGTGGTCACTTTGGAGCGGGCGAAGTTCGAGTCGCTGATCGAGACCCATCCCAAGGTCGTCTACGATGTGATGCGAGTCATCGTTCGCCGGGTCCACGCCACCTTGCGACGCATGAACTTCCAGTATGTCGAGATGACCAACTATATCACCAAGACCCACGGGCGCTACTGAGTCCGCCCTGCCCTGGCGGCGCCTGCCGCCGGGGCCATCCCGACTCCCCATCTCACGGCATGGACAACGAGAGCCTCAATCGGCGGGACCTGGCCGTCCTCTGGCACCCCTGCACCCAGATGAAAGACCACGAGTGGCTGCCGCTCGTGCCCATCAAGCGAGGGGAAGGCATTTGGCTGGAGGACTTCGACGGCCGACGCTACATGGATGCAATCAGCTCCTGGTGGGTCAACCTGTTCGGCCACTGCCACCCCGCGATCAACGCGGCCATCGCGGAGCAGGCCGCCCGGCTGGAGCACGTGCTGCTGGCCGGTTTCTCCCACGAGCCGGCAGTGCGCCTGGCCGAGCAGCTGGTCGCCCTCGCGCCCCTGGGACTCGACCGGGTCTTCTACGCGGACAACGGCTCCGCCGGGGTCGAGGTGGCGCTCAAGATGAGCTTCCACTACTGGCGCAACTTAGGGCGCCGCCACAAGACCCGATTCATCACCCTCGGCAACAGCTACCACGGTGAGACCCTGGGTGCCCTGGCAGTGGGCGACGTCGCACTCTACAAGGAGACCTATGAGCCGCTGTTGATGCGCCCCATCACGGCGCCCTCCCCCGACTGCTTCCACCGCGAGCCGGGCGAGACCTGCGAGGCCTACGCCCTGCGCCGGCTCGCCGACATGGAGCGGTTGCTGGAAGAGCATGCCGAGAGCGTGTGCGCGGTGATCGTCGAGCCCCTGGTCCAGTGCGCGGGCCATATGCGCATGTACCATCCGGCTTATCTGACCGGGCTGCGCGAGGCATGCGACCGCCACGACGTGCACCTGATCGCCGACGAGATCGCCGTGGGCTTCGGGCGCACGGGGACCCTGTTCGCCTGTGAGCAGGCCGGCACCACCCCCGATTTTATGTGCCTGTCCAAAGGGCTCACCGCGGGTTATCTGCCCCTGTGCGCAGTGCTCACCACCAACACCGTCTACCAGGCCTTTTACGACGACTACCAGCATCTCACCGCCTTCCTGCACTCCCACAGCTATACGGGCAACCCGCTGGCCTGCGCTGTCGCCCTGGCCACACTCCAAATCTTCGAGCAGGAGCCAGTCATCGAGCGCAACCGCGACCTCGCCGCCGCCATGGCAAGGGAGACGGCTCATCTGGACGATCACCCCCAGGTCGCCGAGGTGCGCCAGCGCGGCATGATCCTGGCAATCGAGATGGTCGAGGACAAAGCGACCCGTACGCCCTATCCGTGGCAGGAGCGGCGTGGTCTGCGGGTCTACCGCCACGCCCTCGGGCAAGGCGCCCTGCTCCGGCCTCTCGGCAACGTGGTCTACTTCATGCCGCCCTATGTGATCACCGAAGGGCAGATCGCCGACCTGGCCCGCATCGCCACCGAAGGGATCGACAGAGCGACCCGGGATTGATCTCAGGACGGATCAGAGAGCACGTCCGCCCCATGCACCTTCCCCGCGTCTTCGCTCCCCAGCTTGCCGGCAAGGGTGTCATCCTGCGACTCGACGAAGGCCCGGCCCACCATTTGAGGCAAGTGCTGCGACTGGCAAGACGGTCGTGATCGCGCTCCCCCAGTACGGGGAGAGGGACCTGGTGACCGCTCCCCGGATGGGACTGCTGCGATCGGATGAAACGTAGGGCCAAGGAGGACCGTCAGCAATCGTTTCGACCCACTCCCCGGAGTTGTCTAGGCGGGCCTATACGGCTTAGTAGCTGCGGCCAACTCGCGAAAGAAGCGCCTGTGGAGGCACCTGGTGTATGTGGGTCTGCTGCCGCCGCTGTGCAGCTGCAGGCCTGGCTGGTGTTCCTGGGGGCCACGCGAGGCCTGACGGGCTGGGAGCGGACGAGGACCAGGAGTACCAGCAGAAGCCCCACCGAGTACCGCGAGTGCCAGCCCAGGACGGCAGGCATAAAGAAAGGCCGCACACGGCGGCCATCTTTGCAGCAGGTTGGTACTCGATTTGGTACTCTGCGCCTTCCCGTTCCCTGAGTACCGCTATACCCTACCGTGTATTTTCCCTTGTTCACCAACTGCTTAGTGTTGGTAGGCGCGATTGGAATCGAACCAACGACCCCCACCATGTCAAGGTGGTGCTCTAACCAACTGAGCTACGCGCCTAATTCTCAAAAGTCTTGCGTCGCCCTCCATGGCGGGGCTTCTGTGCCAGAGGATCAGCACCGGCCCGTCCATCCCTGGCCGGGCGTTCGCCGCGCTGCGAAGGTTCACTGGACCTTCGGTCGCGGCTCACCCAACTGAGCTACGCGCCTAATTCTCAAAAGTCTTGCGTCGCCCTCCATGGCGGGGCTTCTGTGCCAGAGGATCAGCACCGGCCCGTCCATCCCTGGCCGGGCGTTCGCCGCGCTGCGAAGGTTCACTGGACCTTCGGTCGCGGCTCACCCAACTGAGCTACGCGCCTAATTCTCAAAAGTCTTGCGTCGCCCTCCATGGCGGGGCTTCTGTGCCAGAGGATCAGCACCGGCCCGTCCATCCCTGGCCGGGCGTTCGCCGCGCTGCGAAGGTTCACTGGACCTTCGGTCGCGGCTCACCCACAAGAGGCACGCATGATACCGACATCGGAGCGGCGATGGCAAGGCCTTGGGTGCGACGCGAGACAGGCCCACGGGTCGACTGGGCCAGGGCAGGATCGTACGAGCGCGAGATGGCCTCGGCGCTGTGGCGTTTCGCGCCCTCGGGTCCCGGCAGCCGGTCGCCCATCAGTGGGGTTAAGAGCCCATCGGCGACCCCGCGCGGCCAGCCCTGTCTGCTCGAGTGGCGCGGCCCGAGCCATAGCCGAGGGAATGGCGATATGCTATTGAAGCCTTTTCCTGATGCCTGAATCTCGAGCCAGCGTGTCCCAACAGCCTCCAGAGCCACAGTCTTCCGCAACACGCCTGTATGTCGACGCCGGGGTGAGCACCCTGTACGCCTGCGTGTATGACAGGGAGGGATCCCTGTTGGCGGACCATGAGCTATGTGCCAATTCCGATATTCGGCGATCTCTGGCGAACAGCGGACTGGCGGACATCGGCGCCGATACCAGCATTCAGATCACGGGGAAGCTGCGCGATGTAGTGCACAGCGTGCTGGGCCGGGGGCAGCGCGTCCTGCCGGCAGCGGCTCTGTGGGCGGCGGCCCGGGCGCAGGTCGGGCGAGCGGGTCAACAGGGTAGCCTGGCCCTGGTGGATCTGTCGGCTTCTGGCTACATGCTGGTAGGGGTGGACGAAGCCGGGGACCTTCGCAACGACACCCTGATCGTCAATCCCCGCTGCGGGGCGGGTTCGGGGCTAAATCTGGATCGGGTGCTCCAGAAGCTGGGCATCGAGCGGCCGGCGGTGGACGAGCTACTAGCCGGCTATCTCGGCGAGGCGAACAGCCAACATCGTCGCGAGGTGAATATTCGCGCGGATCGCTGCGGTGTCTTCGCTTCGTCGGCCACCATCTCCGACAAAAATCAGGGCATTCCCCTGGACTTCGCCCTGGCAGTCACCCTGAAGTCGATCGTGCTCAAGGCCTGCACCCAGCTTCCACCCGGATTCGATACCGTCTGGCTCACGGGCCGGGTCTTCGCATGGCAGTATGCCCGGGAATGTGCCGCGGACCATTTCGAGGACATGGCGGTTTCCGCCCTCCACTTCGACCTCCGCAACCGCCTGCCCATCGAGGGCTTACGCCATCTCGAGCGCAGCATCGGCCCCGACCGATTCGTGCGCGTCGAGGATCGGGTGCGCCGACGCCGGGCACTCACCGAGCTTCCCGGCTTCGAGACCCTTCATCGCACGCTCACTGCAAGCCAGGCGTATTGCCGCCTGACGGAGACGACCCGCACGCAGGATCGAAGCACCCCCGCCCAAGGGCAGCCCCTGCTGATCGGCCTCGACGTGGGCTCGACCATGGCCAAGCTGATCGTCAGCGACTCCAGAGGCAAAGAGACCCTGTTCAGGGGCTCCTACAGCAACTCGGGCGACACCATCGACACCGTCAAGGCCATTTTTCGGGACCTGGAGAGCCATCTAGGCCCCGAGCTGGAGCTGGTGCAGATCGGCATCACGGGCAGTGCCCGTTATCAGGTCCAGCAGGCACTCGCACGGGTCTATCCGCCGCTGGCGGACCGCATCTGCGTGCTGGTGGAGAACTATGCCCACGCCCGGGGCTCCCTGGACTATGCGCGCGAGCACCTGTCCCGGCTGGAGGCGTCCGGGATCACGGGACTCAACCGGGAGCTGTGCATCCTGGTGGACATAGGCGGCGAGGACACCAAGGTCTCGACCATCGCCCTGGAGCGGGCCGAGCTGCTCGACAACGCCATGAACGTTAAGTGCTCTGCGGGCACGGGCAGCCTGATGGACACCCTCACCGCCCTGTTCGGCATGACCGACATTGGCGAAGCCTGCCGACAGGCCTATGGGGCAGCACGAGGCTGGGGCATCAACGCCGCCTGTGCGGTCTTCCTTATGGAGAACGCCCGCAAGCTCCAAGCGGAGGGCTACCCCAGGGACGAGATACTGGCCTCGGCCAACTGGGCCATTGTCGACAACATGGCCCAGAGCCTGTGGCGCCAGGTTCGTCTACCGCCCAACACCCTGGTACTGCTGCACGGCCAGACCATGCTGAGCGAGCCCCTGCCGCTGGCGGTGACCGAGCGCCTCGGCCGATTCGTCGGTGCGCCGGTCTATGCCCTGGTGCCACCCGAGCCAGGCCACCGAGCCTGCTACGGGCTGATCCGCTCGGGAGCGGAGCAGCGGCTCAACGGCAGCGTGTCCGTCCGACTGCGCGAGCTCATCGAGCGGCAGTACCGCAAGCGCATCATCCAGTGCAAGGGGGCGGCCTGTGGCGACAAGGACGCCCGCTGCAACCGCAGCCATCTCAGCGGAGGCGATGATGCCGGCGGCAAGATCAGCTTCACCCTCGGTGGTTGTACCGCCATCAACGAGTTGCTCGCCAAGAAGGGCCCCAAGGCCACGCCGGCACCAGACAGCTACAAGATCATCTGGGATTTCATCGACCGGCAGCACCCTCGCTCGGACGACCCCAACCGGCTGGTGATCCCCCGCAGCTTCGCGGTTTCCGAGTGGGCCTATTTCTTCGCCGAGCTGTTCGGCAGCCTGGGTATCCCGGTTCATGTGGACCGGGTCCGCGAGAGCGACATCATCGAGGCCCAGCCCCATCTGCACGTAGACACCTGTGCCCCCCACATAGGCGCGGTGGGCCAGTACCGGCGTCTGGCCGCCGGGCCGCACGGCATCATCCTGGCCCCTCAGATCGAGCATTTGCCCGTTCGAGGCTCCAGCCTGGGACGGACCTGCACCATCAATCAGGGAGGACCCGCGGTCGGCAAGAGCCTGGCGCAGGTGGACTACCCGGACGCCCGTATCCATCTGTTCACCGTCGACCTGGGCATCCCCGACCCGGCACGGCTGGCCGCCTCCGTTCATCCGCGCCTCACCCGGGTCTTCCGGCATTACGGGATCACGATCGACGAGGCGGGGCTCGGCGAGCGGATCGCACAAGCCCTGCAGGCCCATGACCGACTGCGCACGCAGGCCGCAGACCTGGCGGCCGATCTGGCCGGCCAGGCGCTGGACCAGGGGCGACGGGTCGCCCTGGTGCTCGGGCGCGAATACGTCCTCAACCCCGGCATCTACGACAGCCACGTCGGCCGGCTGCTGCGCGACCAGGGCATGGCCGCTATCCCCGGTTATCTGCTCGACCCGGCGCTGGCACCCGAGCTGGACCATCTCTACTGGCGCAATCCCCATTTGATCGCCACCCTCGCCGCGGCGGCGGCGCGGCGGCGACTGCATCGGATCGTCCCATATCCGCGGTTGCGCGAGCTGTTCCGGCGCATCGAGGCCGCTGGGGACGAGCTGGCAGTCGTCCAGGTCTCCACCTTCCTGTGCGGTCCCGACAGCGTCACCGCCCCGCTGATTGCCGAGCTGACCCGTCAGCGACCCTATCTGCTGATTCAATCCGACGCCGTGATCAAGGAACTCGCCCATCTCGAGAACCGCATGAGCACCTATGTGCGGCAGCTGGACAATGGCCTGCACGCCGAGCTGCGCGAGGGTCGGGGCGAGGACTTCGACATCCATGTGCTCCAGGACCTGGTCAACGACCAGCCCCTGGACGCCCGGCGCGACGCCATCTACTTCCCCACCATGGGGGACAACCGGCCGGTGACTGCGGTCATGCGCGGGGCGGGCTTTACCTGCATCGACAACTACTCGGACGAGGGATACGACCTGCCGGCCCTGATCAAGGCCGGCCGCCAATTCACGGGCGACTCGGTGTGTGCTCCGCTTGCGGCGGTCTACGGCGACGTGCTGGGGGCGGTGGCGGACTTCAAGCGCCGCCGTGCCGAGGGTGATCCCCAGGTGGCGGGCAAGCAGCGCTTGCTCATCTTCAACAACAAGGGGCGGGGGCCCTGCCGCCAGGGTCAGTACGTGGAGACGCACAAGGTGCTGGTGGATCGCCTCAGGCGCCGGAGCGATGGCGGCGAAGAGGGACTGATTCGATTCCTGGTGGGTCACGAGCACAAGGGCTTCGACTTCGGCCTGGAGCAGTGGACCCTCCTGCGGGCCCTGCAAGGCATGGTGCTCCAGGGCGTCCTGCACCAGTTGCTGTTCGACCTGGGCGGCGCCTGCCGGGACTTCGATGAGTACCAGCGGTTTCTCGGCGAATTCCGCGACCTCAAGGCCCGCCTCTATGCCATTCAGGAGCAGCGGCTGAGGCCGAGCGAGCTTGGCAGCCGGCTCGCTCGCCGTTACGGAAGCATTCCCGTTCTAGGGCTAGGTATACGCTTCTTCGCCTACCGCTTTCACGCCCAGGACCTGCAACGCCCGCTGCGCCGCTTCGCCCACCGCTGGCGCCGCCCACCGCCCAAGGGCGATGCACCGATCCGGATTCACGTGGACGGCGAGGCCTACATGCGGGTGGCCCAGATCGAGGAGATCTTCCGAGCCCTGCTCGCGGATCTGGGATTCAACCGCTTTCGGCTCGGCTACACGCCCGCCTGGGGCTTTCTGGACTTAACGGTGGCTGGTATGAAGATCCACGCCGAAGAGGCGCTGGAGGCGGCCGAACGCAAATGGGTCGGCTCCGAGAAGGACCGGCGGGCGCGAGACCGGGTGCGCGATGCCCGTCGGCAGCTGCTCGGGCTCAATGGCACTCAGCTCTTGTTGCGCCAGCTTCTGGCCGCCCCGCTCTACCGCGCCGCCGGCCTGCCGATGCCCACCAGCATGTCCAAGGTCCTGGAGGTCGCGAAGACCATCATCCCCACCCGCCGCCCGGACGGCGAGCTGGCCCCTTACGTCGGCGAGGCCCTGTTGAAGCTGGGTCAAGGCTATGATCTGGTGATCAATGTCGCCCCGGAGGGCTGCATGGTCTCCTCCATGGGCGAGGCCATCACCCCGGCGATCACGGGGAGCGTCACGGCTCGCGGCCGTATCCAGCATCTCTTCTCCCAACAGGGAGACGTGGACGAGGAGCTGCTCTCCTTGGCCCTACTGAAGACCCTGGGCCCCGAGCGGCTCTACTCCCGTCCGGAGATTCGGGCCGTTATTTGAGCCCAAGTTTCTCGCCGGCCGACTTGGTGTTGAGCCCCAGCAGCGAGTAGACAGGACAGATGCCCGGGATCCCCGTCACGATCAGGATCAGCCCGATCCAGCCGATGGGGCTGTTGAGACCATAGAACACATTGCCTACCAGGAGCACACCCACCAAGATACGGATGATCCGGTCGATCTTTCCGACGTTGCTCTTGAGCAGATTCATAGCGAGGCCCCATGTGAACTCCAATCCGGTGGCGTCCAGTCTATCAGCAATTGAGGTCTACTCCGCACGCAGGGCCTCGACGGGATCCAGAGCGGCGGCGTTGCGCGCCGGCACCACCCCGGCGACCACACCCACCACCACCGCCAGCAGCTCGGCGATGACCACGTAGTACCAGGGCGTGTGCACAGGCAGGGCGGGCACGGTCGCACCGAGCAGCCAGGCCCCTCCGGCGCCCAGCACCAGACCTGCCGCCCCGCCGAGGGCCGACAGCACCACCGCCTCGGCCAGGAAAAGGGTCAACACCTGGCTGCGCTCTGCCCCAATGGCGCGCAGCAGGCCGATCTCGGCGGTACGCTCATTGACCGAGATGGTCATGATAGTGAGTATCCCCACGCCCCCCACCAGCAGCGATATGCCCCCCAAGGCCCCCACGGCCAAGGTGAGTATGCTGAGGATCGAGCCCAGGGTCTTGAGCATCTCTTCCTGGGTGGTCACGGTGAAGTCCACGGCCCCGTGGCGGCGCTCGAGGATGTCAGTCGTCTTGGCGGCAATGTCGGCGGATTCGGCACGCACCTCGTAGACCAGGTTGATCTCCATGAGGCTCTCGCGGTTGAACATGGATAGAGCCCGGGCCGCCGGGATGAACACCGTATCGTCCAAGTCGAATCCCAGCATCTGTCCTTTGGACTCCATCAC
>Ga0210110_1000097_pt1 | contig 30179 bp, 29 predicted proteins | sample China_Galinas_PW_2_FD_184865 | JGI IMG/M metagenome (GOLD analysis project Ga0210110, IMG submission 184865) | Wetland microbial communities from San Francisco Bay, California, USA, that impact long-term carbon sequestration - China_Galinas_PWB_D1... | ecosystem: Environmental > Aquatic > Marine... | reverse complement strand
GCTCCATGACGGCGGGTCCTTCCGGTTGCCGAACGCGGAGATGATCCGCGCCGGTTCCTGCTCATAGCTTACGACCACCAGCAGCCAACGGCTAGGCCCGGCGTCTTTCAGGTAGTAGCGGCGGCGGCTCTCGTAAACCGGATCGGCGGCGACGTGGTCAGGCTCGCCAACGGCTCGCAGCACGTCGGCGCGATGGGCCTCAAGCTCGGGATGGTCGCGCAGCAGCTTGTCGTTCCAGACGCGCGTCGGCAGGACTACCCGCGCCCCAGCCGCGTCCTTGGCCTCCCCCGCAAGCTTCTCGGCCTCCACGGAAAATGAATCGCACGGCGCGAGGCGGGAGGGAGTCGGCTTCGACTCGGCGTCGGCCTCCACGCCGCTTGCATCACAGAGTCCCCCTGCACCGCCCCGCACGGCCGACCCATGCGCCGAACGACGGTGCGGCTATGCGGGGCTGTGCGGAGTGGGACGGACCTGCAATCGAATATCGGGGCGCCCGGATTTGAACCGGGGACCTCGGCCACCCAAAGGCCGCGCGCTACCAGGCTGCGCCACGCCCCGAGACATCGATTCTAGGGCCACCGTCCGCGGACCGCGTCCATTAGGTTCGAACGCTAAGTTTCGCAGCCATGGCTGACGTGCGCCCAATCCGTGCAACCCACTACGACCTTGCGGTGGTCGGGTCCCTCGACGCCGTTGCGGCGCCGCCCTACGACGTGATCGACGCCGCCCAGCGGACGGAGCTGCTGGAGCGCTCCCCCTACAACGCGGTCGCGATCGACCTGCCGAAACCGTTCGATGCCGAGGTCCCCGAGGGAAACCCCTACCAGCGCGCGGCCGAGACGATGGAGGCCTGGCGAGCCGACGGAGCGCTGGTCGGCGACGCCGAGCCCGCGGTCTGGGCGATGACCCAGGACTACGCCGGCCCCGACGGAGCTGCGCGCACACGCCACGGCATCCTGGCGAGGGTCCGGGTCGAGGACTTCGAGACGGGGCAGGTCCTCCCCCACGAGCGGACGCTGCCCGGACCCAAGAAGGACCGGCTGGACCTGACCCGCGCCACGCGGCACAACCTCTCGCCGATCTTCTCGCTGAGCACCGAGGACGCCTGGCCGCTGGTCGCCGGAGCGATCGACGAGAGCGAGCCATGGGGGGAGGCAACCGACGCCGGGGGCACCGTCACCCGCGTTTGGCGGATCGGCGACCCCGAGATCCTCGAGCGGGTCACCGAGCTGCTCGCGGGCGCCAGGCTGCTGATCGCGGACGGGCACCACCGCTACGAGACGGCGATCGCCTACCGCGACGAGGTCGGCGGCGAGGGCGATCACAACTACACCCTGATGGCGCTGACCGGGCTCGACGACCCCGGCCTCACGGTCTTCCCAACCCACCGCCTGCTCTCGGGCTTCGCCGACAACCCGGAGCGCCAGCAACGCCTCGGCGAGGGGTTGCGCAAGCTGTTCGACGTGACTGAGGTGACCACCGAAGAGCTCGACCCGCGTGGCGAGGAGGGCGTCGGTGTCTTCGGTCTCTATGACTCCTATCATCGGCGCGGCTTCCGGCTGCGACTGAAGGACGAGGCGATCGCCAGGCTCGACGAGCAGCTCGCCGGCAAGCCGGAGGCCTACCGGCGCCTCGACGCGGCGATCCTCGAGACACTGGTCCTGAAGGGAATCGCCGAGATGAGCGAGGACGACATCCTCGCGAAGCGGGGCATCGGCTACTCGAAGAGCGTCGAGGACTCGCTGGCGCTGCTCGACAACGGCACCTATGACGTGGCGTTCATCCTGCGGCCGATCCCCGTCGACCAGGTCCGCGCGATCTGCGAGAGCGACGAGAACATGCCTCCCAAGTCGACGTACTTCTTCCCCAAGGTTCCGACCGGCCTCGTTTTCAACCCGGTCGGCTGAGGGTGCGGCTCCCACCCGGCGCGGCCACGACGGGAGCGCCCCCGAAGCACCTAGGATGACGCGTGGTGAAGATCTACACGCGCAAGGGCGACGACGGCACGACCTCGCTCTGGTACGGAGGCCGGGTCCCCAAGCACCACGGCCGCACCGAGGCCTACGGCTCGCTCGACGAGGCATGCGCGGCGCTCGGCGTGGCGCGCTCCCTCTGCGACCCCTCGCAGGCCGAGCTGGCCGCCGACATCCTGCGTGTCCAGGACGACCTCTTCGTGGCCGGCGCCGAGCTGGCGACAGCGCCGGAGGCGGGCGACCGGCTCGAGGACGGCATCAGCCGGACGACCGAGGAGATGGTCAGGGCGCTGGAGGAGCAAATCGACCGCTACATGAGCCGGGTCGAGCTGCCCGCCAAGTTCGTGATCCCCGGCGGCACGCAGATCTCCGCGCAGCTCGACGTCGCCCGCACCGTCATCCGCCGCGCCGAGCGCCACGTCACTGCGCTGAACGAGGCCGGCGAGCTGACTGGCGAGACCGTCATCCACTTCGTAAACCGCGCCTCCGACCTCGTCTACGCGATGGCGCGATTCGCCGACATCGAGGACCCGGTGCTGTTCGAGGGCCGCGGCGGGTAGGGATGGGGGTCGTCGCAAGATGAGGGTCGTCGCCCGCCGCCGCGAGGGTTTCGTCCATGACGTGGACATCGAAGACGGCGCCCACACGCTCGTCGTGGATGAGCCGGTTGCCGCGGGCGGGACCAACACCGGGCCGGCGCCGACCCGTCTGGTCGCGGCCGGACTGGCGAGTTGCGTGGCCGTGACGATGGAGATGTACGCGGACCGCAAGGGGTGGGACATCGGGGCCGTGGAGGTCGAGGTCGACGTCGAGTACGACCACTTCGCGCCCTCCTCGTTCGCGATCGGCCTGCGGCTGCCGCCGGGGTTAAGCGACGAGCAGCGCGAGCGGCTGCTCGTCATCGCCCGCAAATGCCCGGTCCACAAAGTGATCGGCACAGAGACGCCCGTCACCGTCTCCGACCAGGTCGAACCGCTGGAGTAGGCGGGCCCCGGCTGCGGCGACATGTCGAGGGAGACGGGCATAGGTGCGAGATGGACCTCGGGTTGAAGGGGCGTGCCTGCGTCGTGACGGGCGCCAGCCGCGGGATCGGGCGGGAGACCGCGCGCTTGCTGTGCGCCGAGGGTGCAGCGGTGCTGCTCGTGGCTCGCAACGAGGAGCGCCTGGCGGCTGCCACGGAGGAGGCGAGCGCCGCCGGAGGAGAAGCGTCCGCCCTGGCGCTCGACGTCACCGCTCCGGATGCGGGCGAGCGCATGCTCGCCGAGGCAACCGAGCGCTTCGGCTCGCTCGACGTGCTGGTCAACAACGCGGGCGCGGCACGCTGGCGCGATCTCGATGACGTGCCGGACGAGGACTGGCGCGCCCAGTACGAGCTGAACGTGATGGCCCCGCTGCGGGCGATGCGGGCGGCGGTTCCGACGATGGCCGAGCGCGGCTGGGGCCGGATCGTCAACGTCTGCTCGACCGCCGGCAAGCGCCCCTCGGCCGCGATGCCCGAGTACTCCGTGGCGAAGGCGGCCGAGCTGTCGCTTTCGCGGCTCTTCGCCGATCGCCACGCAAAGAGCGGCGTCCTCGTCAACGCGATCTGCCCAGGGCCGGTGGAAGCGGAGCTGTGGATGGAGCCCGGGGGCCTGCTCGACCAGTCGAAGGAGATGTCAGGCACGGCGAACCGAGAGGAGGCGCTCGACGCCGCGGGATCAAAGCGGCCGATCGGCCGGCTTGCCGAGGTCGGTGAGATCGCAGCGGCGATCGTCTTCCTCTGCTCCGAGCGCGCCTCGTATGTGAGCGGTGCCGCCTGGTCGGTCGACGGCGGCACCGTCCAGGTCATCATCTGACCCCTCGCTGTCATCGCCCTGGACGGTTGCCTTGGGTTCAATCCCGGCGGGCGGCGGCGCGGGCTTGGAAAGATGCCGCGATGGCATCCGCCGCCGAACCGCGCGAACCGAGATTCAGTGCGGTGCTCCGCGAAGGAGAGCGGGTAACGCCACTGGAGCTGTTCTTCGACCTCGTCTTCGTGCTGGCGATCACCCAGTGCACGGCGCTGATGTCGCACCATCCGACCTGGGAGGGGTTGATCCAGGGGATGCTGGTGCTGGGGATCCTGTGGTGGGCGTGGGTTGGCTATGCATGGTTGACCAGCGTCCTCGACCCCGAGGAGGGCGCGGTGCGGCTGGTCATGTTCGGCGCGATGGCGGCGCTGCTGATCGTCGCGCTGGCCGTGCCGGAGGCGTTCGACAGCCTGGCGCTGGTATTCGCCCTCGCCTACGGGGCGGTGCGGATTGCCCACATCGGTCTGTTCATACTCGCCAGCCCCGAGGACGACGGCCTGCGCCATTCGGTCCTCACTCTCGCCACCAGCACTGCGGTGGCGATCGTCCTGCTCGTTGCCGCCTCGCTGTTCGACGGCCTCGCGCAGGGCGCACTTTGGGCGCTCGCGCTCTTTCTGGACATGGCCGGCCCCTACCTCTTCGACTCCGAGGGATGGAAGCTGATGCCCGAACATTTCGCCGAGCGCCACGGGCTGATCGTGATCATTGCGCTAGGGGAGTCGATCGTCGCAATCGGCGTCGGAGCCGCGAACGAGCTCACCTTCGGAATCGGGGCGGCTGCGGTACTCGGCGTCGCACTCAGCGCCGCGCTCTGGTGGGTCTACTTCGACATCGCCGCGATCGTCTCGGCCCGCCGTCTCGCCGAGGCCGCGCCGGGCAGGGTCCGCAACGATCTGGCCCGCGACTCCTATTCCTACATCCACTTCCTGATGGTCGCCGGGACCGTTCTCGTCGCGCTTGGGCTGAAGAAAACGATCGGGCACTTCGACGGCCACCTGCGCGCCGTGCCGGCCTTTGCCCTGCTCGGCGGCGTCGCCATCTACCTGCTCGGCCTGGTCGCCTTCCGCTACCGCCACATCCGCACGATCAGCCATCGAAAACTGGCCGTGGCCATCGTCCTGCTGGCGCTCGTCCCGGTCGCGACCTTGCTGCCGGCAATCGTTGTGGTGGCGCTTGCCAACGTCCTGTTGTGGGCGTTGATCGCCTTCGAGACGCGCCTCTACGGCGACGCCCGCGGTCGCGTCCGACGCTCGAACGCCGCCCATGCGTCCTGAGGGCGGCGGCGGTCGGGGGGCGCTGGCGCGATCATCCCGATCGTGAACCCAACCGATCGTCAGCTCTCCTCATTGCTGCTCTCCCCCGAAGAGGCGATCGCGATCGAGAGTCGGCGGGGGACCGCAGCCGCGGTTCTGCTGGCCCTCTACGGATGGCCGGAGCGGCCGGGACTGCTATTCACCGAGCGCCGTTCTGACCTGCGCCGCCACGCCGGCGAGATCTCCTTCCCCGGCGGCCGGCGGGACGAGGACGACGCGGACCTTGCCGCAACGGCGCTGCGCGAGGCCCACGAGGAGATCCGGCTCGAGCCAGCGTCCGTGGAGCTGGCGGGGGCGCTCCCGCCGACCGCCACCTTTGTCACCGGCTACCGGATCCACCCGTTCGTCGGCCTCATCCCCGATCCCCGTGAGCTCGCCTTGGCGCCGAACCCGGCGGAGGTCGAGACGCTCTTGACCTTCTCGCTGGAGGTGCTGCGGGAGGGCTATGCGATGAGACGCCTGGTCCGCCGCGGCATCCCCATCCACACCCCAACCTACGAGGCGGAGGGCCACCTCATATGGGGGGCCACCGCCCGCATCCTGGGAGATCTGCTGGACCGCCTCTGAGCCGTCCGGCACTCCTCGAATCGAGGGCGGGCGCGGTCAGACGTCCTTCTCAATCGGCATGCCGACGAGGTTCCCCCACTCTGTCCAGGATCCGTCGTAGTTCTTGACGTCCTCCTGCCCAAGCAGCTCGTGCAGGACAAACCACGTGTGGGCCGAGCGCTCGCCGATCCGGCAGTAGGCGATGATCGGCGAGTCGCCCTCGATCACGCCCTTGGACGTATACAGCTCGCGCAGCTCCTCGGCCGATTTGAACGTCCCCTCTTCCGTCACCGCCTGCGCCCAGGGAACCGAGGCAGCACCGGGGATGTGCCCCGCCCGCTGCGCGCCCTCCTGCTCGTAGCCGGCCATCGCGATCAGCTCGCCCGAGTACTCCTGCGGGCTGCGGACATCGACAAGGTTGGTGGACGAGTCGATCGCCCCCCGAACCTCGTCGCGGAAGGCGCGAATTGAGTTGTCGCCCCGCTGCGCCGTGAAGGTCTCGGCTGGATAGTCGGGGACCTCGGTGCTGGTCTCCCGACCCTCGTTGATCCACTTCTCGCGCGGCCCGTTGACCAGCCTCACCCCGTCGTGTCCGTAGTAGCGGAAGTACCAGTACGTGTAAGCGGCGAACCAGTTGTTGCGATCGCCGTAGAGGACGACCGTGTGGTCGTTTGAGATGCCGCGGCTGCCCATCAGGGCGCCAAAGTCATCCGGGCCGAGGAAGTCGCGCTTCACCGAGTCCTGGAGGTCGGCCATCCAATCGAAGCCGATGGCGCCCGGGATATGCGCCTCGGCGTAGAGGGCCGGCTTCTCGTCGACCTCGACGATGCGGATCGAATCGTCGTCGAGATGCTCGGCAACCCAATCGGTCTCGACAAGGACATTTTTCGCGTAGCCCATCGCAACCTCCGTGTCGTGAGCACGTCCTCGGCTCTCAGGTCCGAGTCTAGTGTCCTGAGCCTCGCCGGACGCGCTCCAACGAGCCGGCCTCAGCCGGTCAGCCTGAGCGTTGCCTCCAGCATCGCCTGCGCCCAAGCGGATGGCTCGTCAGGGTCCGCAGCGACCACCTCGGCCGGGATTCGCCAGGTGTCGGATGCGGCTCGCACCGCAGCGGCTCCGCGCTCCAGGAACTGAGTCTGCACATCGCCCGAAGCCTCGTAGACAAAGCCCCGCACCGGCGTGTCGACCAGCCTTTCGAGCGTGTGCTCCAGCCGGGGGCCGTGAATCGCCGCCACGTCTTCCCCCTCGCCCCGCGCTGAGCCAAGCAGCCAGTGGACAACCGTGATGTCGCCGACCAGATCGAGCAGGGTCCCCGGCCGATTGGGATCGGCAAGCGCCGCCTCGATCCCGGCGCCCTCGATCGGCTCCAGGCTCTCCTCGCGACGGCTCGTCCCCCGCACGGCCCAGCCCTCTCCGAGGAGCCGCTCGCCGAGCATCCGGCCACGGCAGCCACAACCGACGATCAATGCGCGCGCCATTCAGCCGCTTCTCACGAGTTCCCTGGAGACCTCTGCCGCTGCAAGCGTGTGATCTCGTCCGCCTCAACATCTTCGCGCAGTTCCCGCTCGGTGCGATCGGGGGCTCCGCGCCTGCGGCGGATCGCATTCTGTGCGTCCAGCATCTGCCGGATGTCGTCAATTTCGTTCTGGGCCTCAACTTCCGGCGAACGAGTCGGCTTCCAATCGACCAGATCGGCACTGCTCCCCGGATAGAAGTGGCCCACAACAAGCAGGACACCCACCAGGACGACCAGCATGGCGACGGTCACCAAGACGAAGCCCACGGGTCAAGGATACGCGGGCGCTCCCGTCCCAGCACCCCTCCCGGCCGAATCCGTCAAGACCGGCGCGGCCGGTGGATTCGGGTTTAATCCTCGATCGATGGCCGAGGCCTACATCGTTGACGCGATCCGAACCCCGATGGGCGCCTACCGCGGGGCGCTCTCGGGCGCGCGGCCGGACGATCTCGCAGCGCACGTGGTTCGCGCCGCCGTCGAGCGCACCGGGGTCGACCCGGAGCGGATCACCGACGTTTATCTCGGCGCCGCCAACCAGGCGGGCGAGGACAACCGCGACGTGGCTCGCATGGCCGCGCTGCTGGCCGGACTCCCCCCGTGCGTGCCGGGGGCGACCGTGAACCGCCTCTGTGCATCGGGGCTGGAGGCGGTAAACGCTGCCGCCCGAGCGGTCAAGCTCGGCGAGGGGGACTTCTATCTGGCAGGCGGGGTCGAGTCGATGAGCCGCGCCCCCTGGGTGGTTTCGAAGCCCGAGCGGGGCCTGCCCCGCGGCGAGCAGACGATGCACGACACGACGCTTGGCTGGCGCCTCGTCAACCCCCGAATGCAGGAGCTCGGCGTCTCGACCGAGTCGATGGGCGAGACGGCGGAGAACGTCGCCGAGCGCTACGGGATCGCCCGTGAGGCACAGGATGCCTACGGGCTGCGCAGCCACCAGCGGGCCGTGGCAGCCGCCGACGGTGGCCTGTTCGCGGAGGAGATCGTCGCGATCGACGTGCCGCACGGGCGGGACACCGCGACGGTTGCGGTGGACGAGGGACCGCGCCCCGACGCCTCACTGGAGAAGATGTCCAAGCTGCGCCCGGTCTTCCGCGAGGGCGGCACCGTCACCGCGGGCAATGCCTCCACCCTCAACGACGGCGCCGCCTGCACGCTCGTCGCCTCGGACGCGGGCGTCGAACTGCTCGCTGCAGAGCCCCTCGCCCGAATCGTCTCCTTCGGCGTCGCCGGGGTCGACCCCGCATACATGGGGATGGGCCCCGCCGAGGCGGTGCCACGGGCGCTGGCGGCGGCCGGGCTCAGCCTCGAGAAGGTCGATCTGATCGAGCTGAATGAGGCGTTCGCGGCACAGGTCCTCGCCTGCGTCGGCGAGCTTGGGATCGACGAGGAGCGCCTTAACGTCAATGGCGGCGCGATCGCCCTGGGGCACCCGCTCGGTTGCTCGGGCGCCCGCCTCACCACAACCCTCCTGCACGAGCTGCGCCGCCGCAACGGCCGTTACGGCCTGGCGACGATGTGCGTAGGTGTCGGCCAGGGGCTGGCAACGGTCTTCGAGGCGGTCTGATCGCAGGCTTCTCCAGAGCCCGCATCGACCCGCTGCGGACGAAGCACGAAACGGTGCATTCGAGGTAGCCTCGCCCGGCCGATGGCGAGCGCAACCAAAGAGCTGGCGAGCGTCGACGGGAGGATCTCTCCCACCGGCGAGGCGACCGTGCCGCTCAGGGACGACGGCCTCTACCGCGGCGACGGGGCATTCGAGGTGATCAGGGTCTACGGCGGCAAACTCTTCGCGCTGGATGACCATCTCGACCGCCTGGAACGATCGGCTGCGGCGATTCAGCTCGAGTTCGACCGCAACGCCCTCGAGGGGGAGATCGAAGCGCTGCTGGGGGCCGCCGGAGATGCCGACGGCCAGCTACGGCTGATCGTGACGCGGGGCGGACGCCGCATCGCCGCGACGGAGCCGCTGCCACCCCACGCGGAAACCGTGAGCCTTGCCACGGTCACCTACTGCCCATCCGTGATCCTCAACGGGGTGAAGTCCCTGTCCTACGCGGCCAATATGCAGGCGACCAGGCTCGCCCAGGGTCAGGGTGCCGACGAGGCAGTTCTCGTCAAGCCGGACGGCATCGTGCTCGAGCCGCCGACCTCCGCGATCTTCTGGGTCTCTCCGCAGGGCGCCCTGCGCACGCCGGCGCTGGACGCGGGCGTGCTGGAGTCGATCACGCGCGACCGCCTCGTCAAGGCGCTCCACGTGGAGGAGGGCGCCTGGCCGGTGGCCGACCTCCGCGCTGCCCAGGAGGCGTTCCTCGCCTCCACCACGCGCGAGATCCAGACGGTCGCCGTCATCGACGGCAAGGAGCTTCCCGAGGCCCCCGGGCCTCGGACCCGCGAGGCGCAGGAGGCATTCGCGCAAACGCTGGGAGACGAGCTGCCGTGAACAGAGAGAACAGAAAGCAGGGGTGAGATGGACTTCCAGTTGACCGACGAGCAGCGACTGATTTCAGACGCCGCGCGCGAGTTCGCCGACCGCGAGATCATGCCGCGGGTGCGCGACAACGATCGCGCGGCCCGCTTCGACCGCGAGCTCGCGAGCAAGCTGGGCGAGGTCGGCTACCTGGGAGCTCCGGTCGCCGAGGAGTACGGTGGCCGCGGCCTTGACTACATCGGCTACGGGCTGATCGTCGAGCAGGTCGGACGGGCAGACTCCTCCGCCCGCACCGTTGTCTCGGTCCAGACCTCGCTCGTGGCCGGCTCGATCGAGCGGTGGGGCACCGAGGAGCAGAAGCAGCGCTGGCTGCCGAGGCTCTGCTCGGGCGAGGCGCTTGGGTGCTTTGGGCTGACCGAGCCCGACACCGGGTCCGACGCCGCGAACCTGCGGACGCGCGCCACCAAGACAGACGCTGGTTGGTCGATCAGCGGCCAGAAGATGTGGATCTCACTCGGCAACTTCTCCGAGGTGGCGCTGATCTTCGCCCAGACCGACCCGGAGAAGCAGCACCGCGGGCTCGCCTGCTTCCTCGTCCCGACCGACAGCGAGGGATTTAGCACCCAGGAGATCCACGGCAAGCTCGGCCTGCGCTCCTCCGACACCGCGGAGCTCTCATTGGATTCGGTCGAGGTCGGGGACGACGCGATGCTCGGTGAGATCGGCGACGGCTTCAAGGTGGCGATGAGCGCCCTCGACAACGGCCGCTACAGCGTCGCGGCCGGCTGCGTCGGGATCTGCGACGGATGCGTCGACGCGTCAACCGCCTACGCGACGGAGCGCAAGCAGTTCGGCGTGCCGCTGGCCCGCTTCCAGCTCGTCCAGGAGATGATCGCCGACATGATCGTCAAGCGCGACGCGGCACGGATGCTGGTCTACCGGGCGGGGGCGCTGAAGGACGAAGGCAAGCCGAACACGATGGAGACCTCGGTGGCGAAGCTCTACGCAACGGAGTCGGCAGTTGAATGCGCGAACCTGGCGATCCAGGTCCACGGCGGGGCAGGCTACGTCGACGACTACCCGGTCGAGCGCTACCTGCGAGACGCCCGCGTGACAACGCTGTATGAGGGGACCTCCCAGATCCAGAAGCTGATCATCGGTCGTGCCGCGACCGGCATCAACGCGATGACTCCGATGAAAGAGGAGTAGACCGGTGTCGGACCTGCTCGAGAGCTCGCGCGACGGCCACGTGGCGCTGCTGCGCCTCAACCGTCCCGAAGCGCGCAACGCGCTCTCTCCAGAAATGATGGAGTTGATTGCCTCCGAGCTGGAGCGGCTCGACCCGGACCCCGACGTGCGCTGCATCGTGATCGCCGGCTCCGACGAGGTCTTCGCCGCCGGGGCGGACATCAAGGCGATGAGCGAACGCAGCTTCGCCGACGCGCTGCGGCACCCCGCGGCTGGGTTCTGGCGACGCGTCGCCGCGGTGAAGACGCCGCTCATCGCGGCGGTTTCCGGCTTCGCACTGGGCGGGGGCTGCGAGCTCGCCCTGGCCTGCGACATGATCGTCGCCTCCGACAGCGCCCGCTTCGGCCAGCCGGAGATAACACTTGGGATCATCCCCGGCGGCGGCGGCACACAGCGCCTGGCGCGGGTGATGGGCAAGCAGCGGGCCATGGAGTATGTGCTGACGGGGCGCCGCTTCGATGCCGACATGGCGCTGGAATTCGGGCTCGTGAACAAGGTCGTGAAGAAGAACCGCTGGCTTACCGAGGCGATGGAGCTCGCCCGCACCGTCGCCGAGCGGCCGCCTATTGCGGCTCGCCTTGCCAAGCAGGCTGTGCTGTCCGCCGAGGAGACGGCGCTCTCCGCGGGTCTCGAGAGCGAGCGCCGCCTCTATGAGCTGGCGATGGCGACCGAGGACCGGACCGAGGGAATGCAGGCCTTCCTCGAGAAGCGAGAGCCGCGGTTCGAGGGCAAATGAGCTGGGGCGTGGAGCGGATCGGTGTCGTGGGGGCCGGCACGATGGGCGCCGGCATCGCCCAGGTCGCCTGCCTGGGCGGCTATGAGACAAGGCTCCACGATCCCGTGCCCGAGGCCCTGGAGCAAGGGCTCGAGAGACTTCCGGAAGCGCTTGCCAAGGGAGTGAGGCGAGAGCTTTGGAGCGAGGCGGAGGCCGATGCCGCCCGCGCTCGCCTCTCCCCCGCTCGCAGCGTTGCCGAACTGGCCGGCTGCGACCTCGTCATCGAGGCGGCGCCCGAGGACCTCAAGTTGAAGCAGGAGCTCTTTGCGACTCTGGCTGCCGCATGCGGCCCGGAGGCGATACTCGCGACCAACACCTCCTCCCTCCCGGTGACCGCGATCGCCGCCGACGTGCCGCAGCCCGACCGGGTTGTCGGCATGCACTTCTTCAACCCTCCCGCGCTGATGAAACTGGTCGAGGTGGTCTCCACCGAGCGATCGAGCAAAGGCGCGCTGGACTCGACCGCGGAGGCCGGGCGCCGTATGGGCCGCACGCCGATCCACGCCAAGGACCGCCCGGGCTTCATCGCCAACCGGCTCGCTCGCCCGTTCTCGCTCGAGTCGCTGCGGATGCTCGAGGACGGTGTCGCAGACGCACCCACGATCGACCGTGCCTGCCGGCTCGGCGGCGGTTTCCGGATGGGGCCGTTTGAGCTGCTTGACCTGATCGGGCTCGACGTGAACCTCAGCGTCGCCCGCTCGTTCTATCGCCAGGGCGGCGAGCCGGAGCGCTGGCGACCCAGCGAGACCCAGGAACGGATGGTGGGCGAAGGACTGCTGGGGCGCAAGAGTGGCCGGGGCTTCTACGCATATGGAGATGGCCCCCACCGCGAGCCCGACCCCGAGCTCGGCATCGAGGGGCCGACGCTGGACTCCGCCGAGCTTGCCAGGATCGACCCCGCCGCCGAGGCTGTCCTCACCCGCCTCCTAGCCCAGATCGCGAACGAGGCTGCCTTCGCACTCGAAGAGGATGTCGGCGCGCCCGACGACATGGACACGGCGATGCGGCTCGGCTTCAACTGGCCCCTTGGCCCGGTGGAGATGACCGGCCTGATCGGGCCCGAACGTGCTGTGCGGCTGTTGGACGAGGTGCGCGCGGAGCGCGGTGAAGCGTACCTGCCGGCCCCGCGGCTGACGCTAGCCCACAGCGGAGACAAGCGATGAGCGGCTCGCGCAAACCGGCGACCGAGAGCACCACGGCGCGCAATCGCGAGGCGCTCGATTCCTTGCCTTTCGACGACCGGCGCGACTTCGACGAGGCGATCCGCGGCCTGGTGGCGCCGTTCGATCCGCCGCTCGTCACGGACGAGCAGGGTCGCACCGTCTGGGACCTGCGGTCCTATGACTTCCTCGATGGCAAGCCACCCCCGACCGCCCATCCGAGCCTCTGGCGCCAGGGCCGGCTGAGCCGAATTGCCGGCCTCTTCGAGCTGGCGCCGGGCATCTATCAGCTGCGCGGATTCGACGTCTCGAACATGCACGTGATCGAGGGTGAAGAGGGGATCGTGGTCGTCGACCCGCTGATCTCCACGGAGTGCGCGGCCGCGGCGCTGGCCCTCTACCGCGAGCACCGCGGCGATCGCCCCGTCACCGGTCTCCTCTACACCCACAGCCACGTCGACCACTTCGGCGGCGCCCGCGGTGTGATCTCACCAGAGGAGGCCGAGGAGCGACGGGTCCCGATTCTCGCCCCTGCCGGCTTCCTCCATCACGCAGTCAGCGAGAACGTCTACGCGGGGCTCGCGATGGGGCGGCGCGCCGCCTACATGTTCGGAGCGCTGCTCGACCGCGGGCCGGACGGACAGCTCGGCGCCGGACTCGGGCAGACGAACTCGGTGGGCACGGTTTCACTCATCCCGCCGACCCTGGAGGTTGAGGCGACCGGGCAGGAGGAGGTCGTCGACGGGGTTCGGCTTGCCTTCCACCTCACACCCGGCACCGAGGCGCCTGCCGAGATGAACTTCCACCTGCCCGAGCTCCGCGCCCTCTGCATTGCGGACAACGCGGCGCACGCGATGCACAACCTGCTCACGCTGCGCGGCGCGCTTGTGCGCGACCCGCGCGTCTGGGCCAGCTACCTCGATGAGGCGATAGAGCTGTTCGGCGGCGAGACGGACGTGCTCTTTGGTGGACACCACTGGCCGTGCTGGGGTGGCGAGCCAATCGTCGAGTTCCTCGAGAAGCAGCGCGACCTCTACGCCTATCTTCACGACCAGACCCTGCGTCTCCTGAACAGGGGACACACAGGGCCGGAGATAGCCGAGCTGCTGGAGCTGCCACCGAGCCTCGCCCGCGAGTGGCACTGCCGCGAGTACTACGGCTCGATCAGCCACAACGTGAAGGCGATCTACCAGCGCTACATGGGCTGGTTCGACGGCAATCCTGCCCACCTCTGGGAGCACCCGCCGGTCGAGCGGGCGCGGCGCTACGTCGAGTCGATGGGTGGTGCCGAGTCCGTGCTGGAGCAAGCGAGAGGCGCCTTCGAGACCGGCGACTACCGCTGGGTCGCCGAGCTGGTCAACCATGTCGTCTTCGCCGAGCCGGACAACCGCGCAGCCCGGGAGCTCCAGGCAGACGCGCTCGAGCAGCTCGGCTACGGAGCAGAGAACGCGACCTGGCGCAACTTCTTCCTGGCCGGCGCCGGCGAGCTCCGTGAGGGCATTGCCGGCGCGCTCACCGCGAGGGTGCCGCCGGACATCGTGGCCGGCCTTTCAGTCGGCCAGCTGCTCGACGCGATGGCCATCCGCCTCGACGGGCCGCGCGCGTGGGACGTCGACCTGCGCATCGACTGGGTGGTGACCGAGCCCGACGACGAGCACGCGATCACAGTCCGTAACGGCGTGCTGCGGCATCGCCCGGGACGGCACGCCTCCGGTTCCGACGCGACCCTGATCGTCGCGCGGCAGGCGCTCAACCAACTGGTGTTGAAAACCGCCGACCTGGCCGAGCTGGCCCAGAGCGGCCGGCTCCGAGTCGAGGGCGACGGGGCGAAGATCGGTGAGCTGCTCGGACTGCTCGACGAACCGGACCCCGCCTTCCCGATCGTCACCCCCCGTCTCAGTCCCGACTGACCCTGAAGGCCATCTTGTCGACGTAGCACCAGCTCCAATCCTCTCCCGGCTCGGCCGAGCGAGCGATCGGGTGCCCGGTCTCTTGGTGGTGAGCGGTTGCGTGCTTGCCGATTGACTGATCGCAGCAGCCGATGTGCCCACACTGCTGGCACATCCGCAGGTGGATCCATTGCATCCCCTGGGCCAGGCACTCCTCGCAACCGGAGATCTCAGCCGGCAGGTCGAAATGCTGGATCGAGTCGAGATGGGTGCACGTGGAGGCCGTGCACCGACCTTAGAGCATGGGCGAGCGCCCGTTCAAGGCGCGGACCCCCGATTGGGACAGGCGAGACGCCGCGCCTGGCGCTTGACGGCGCCCCACCGTTCCGTGTAGACCAGTCAGTAGGTCAACCCCCTGCCACCTACAGACCGGAGGTTAGAGATGAACCGAGTGATGGCTGACTGCCGCCGCTTTGAGAGCGACATGAACTGCACCCTGACGATCATCGGCGAGGAGGACGAGGTCGTGAAGACCGCCGCCCAGCACGCCGAGGCCGTTCACGGGCACGAGAACACCCCCGAGCTGCAGCAGCAGATTCGCGAGATGCTCGAGCCGGAGTCCGGCTACGTCCAGGGCGAGCGCCAGCCTGAGCCCTTCCCCGGGTAGAGCCGCACCCTCAAGGAGGGTCATCAGGTGCCCGACGCCGGACTTAGCCTGAATCCACCAACCTCACCGGCCCCTCCGCTTCGCATCCCTTCGCCGGGAGCCCATTCCCTCCACCAGGTAGCACCACTACCTGGGTGAGCGGGAATCGCCCCCCAACTCGGCCTGCGAAGCGGAGAGTCTCGCCGATATCGGTGGATTCAGGCTTAGGAGCCCGGCGTCGGGGCGATCTCCACCGGCTCCCCACCCGCTGTCCAGTGGGCCTCCGGGCTGGGAGGCGTGTCGCGCAGGAACCACTCGGCGTCGAGCGCCCCCATGCAGCCCGTGCCGGCGGCGGTGACCGCCTGCCGATAGGTGTGGTCCACGAGATCGCCGACCGCGAACACGCCCGCCAGATTGGTCTTCGTGGAGCCCGGCTGGGTGATCACGTAACCGTCCTCGTCGGTGTCGACCTGGCCATCGACGATCGCCGACTGGGGAATGTGGCCGATCGCCACGAACGCTCCGTCGGCGGCGAAGTCCTCGGTCTCGTCAGTCTCGACGTTGCGGAGCCGGACGTGGTCCAGGCTTCCGTCCTCGCCGCCGACGAACTCCTCCGCAACGAACGGCGTCTTGAAGTCGATGTTGGGCCGCTCGGCGGCGCGATCGCGCATGATCTTCGAGGCGCGGAACTCGTCGCGTCGGTTGACCACGGTCAGCTTCGCGGCGTACTTCGAGACGAAGATCGAGTCCTCCATCGCAGAGTCGCCGCCGCCGATCACGATCACGTTTTTGTCTTTGAAGAAGGCCCCGTCGCAAACGCCGCATGTGGAGACCCCGCGTCCGCCCAGCTCAATCTCGCCCGGGACGCCCAGCCGGCGCGGCTCGGCGCCCATCGCGAGGATCACCGTCCTGGCGAGGTGCTCCTCCTCGCCGAGGCAGACCTTCTGCAGGCCGCCGTCGGTCAGCTCGACGCGGTCGACATCGTCAGTGACGAAGCGTGTCCCGAAGCGCTCCGCCTGCGCCCGGAACTGGCTCATCATCTCCGGCCCCATGATCCCCTCCGGGTAGCCGGGGTAGTTCTCGACATCGGTCGTGTTCTGCAATTGACCGCCCCACTGAAAGCCCTCGAATACCAGCGGCTCGAGGTTGGCGCGCGCCGTGTACAGGGCGGCCGTATAGCCGGCGGGGCCGCCGCCGACGACGATCACGTTCTCAATCTTCTTTGCCTCCGCCATCTCTGCCACCTCGGCGTCTGGAGTCTAATACTTCATTTTTTATAGTAACGAGCGACGCAACCGCTTTCGGCTCCTCAATCGCCGACCGGCTCGAGAACCGGCTCGCTCGACGGGCGCCGGTCGACCGGAAGTTCCGTTTCTTCCCATTCCTGCACCCGCGACCGCAGCTGGAAGAACGCGATGATCCCCGGCGGGATGGGCATCCAGAAGGCGACCAGCCGGTAGATCAAGATCGCGGGGAAGACCGTTTCCTGGGGCAGGCCGAAGAGCACGAACGCCCCGATCATCCCGGCGTCGACCGCGCCCACGCCAGCCGGTGCGAGTGGGAAGAGGTTGGCGACCATGCCCAGGAAGAAGCCCTGGACGACAACCGCCAGCGGCACTTCGACGCCGAAGGCCTGGAATGAAGCCCAGAGGATGCCGATGTTCGCCGCCCAGAAGCCCGCGGCGCCGATCACGGCCAACCCCCCGCGCGAGGGATGGGCGAAGAGGCTGATCGCGAACCTGAACCCTTCCGCGGCAACCGCCGGAACTTTGGCGACGTTGGCGGTGATCGTCTGCGCGCGCTCGCCCCGCGCAAACCCAGCCACCCGCCTTCCCAGGTCGGGCGGGATCAGCGCCAGCAGAAGTCCGAGGATGAGCAGAGCGCCCGCCACCGCGGCCGGCACGATGGTCAGCTCAACCGAGTCCTTGCCCGGCAGGACGCCGGTCCGCAACAGGACTCCAAAGACGATCAGCGCGACGGGGTAGAAGATGTAATGCAGCGAGAGGAAGGCGATCATCCGCCGGGCAACGTCGCGACGGCGCATCCCCGCCTTACGCAGCGCCCAGTAGGTGAGGGCGATCCCCCCCGCGCCGGCAGCCGAGAAGAGCAGCGTCGCGGCAACGCCGGCCATATTGATCTCGTAGGTCTCAACCCAGGTGAGTCGCAGCGCGTCGCCCCCGACCACCGCCTTGAAGAGCGCGATATACGTTGCTATCGCAACCACGTTGAAACCAATCGCCACGGCGATCCAGGCGGCATCGGCGTCGCCGAGCCGGCTGAGAGCGTCCCCCAGGCCGACCAGCTTCGGGAAGAGGAAGTAGATCCCAATCAGCAGCGCGACGACGATGAGCGCCGTCTGCACCATCCGTCGCAGCGTGAAGCGAGGCAGCTCAACGAGACCGTTGCCGTTCGCCGAGTCCTCGGGAGACACGCCAGGGAAGCTAGATCATCTAGCCGCTGGCAAGGCGCTCGAGGCGCCTCAGACCGCGGTTGACAGCCAGGACCGCGGGCTCCGCGACTGGCTCGCCGCGCCTCACGGCGGCGACCAGCGCCGCCCCCGCGGCGATGTCCGTGACGTAGTGCTCGCCGAGGTAAACGAGCGCAAAGCCGAGGCTCAGGGCGTAGCCCCAACCGATGGCTCCCGGGAGGCGCCCCGCTTCGGCAAGCGAGATCGCAGTCATCGCCGAGGCGGCAAAGTGCAGCGAGGGCATCGCCGCCCACGGGTTGCTTCCCAGCGTCCCGTACATCCTCGGCCAGGCCGAGCCCCAGGTCTCTTCTCCAATGCCCACCATGATCCGGCGCACCTTTTCTTCCGCGATGCCCTGCTCGGAAGACCACCACGGTGGAGCGGTGGGCGCCGCGAAATACACGGCGCAGCCGATGTCGAAAACCGCGGCCAATTGCCGGGCGGCGCGCGGAAAGCGCTCCGGGTGGCGAATGAGGATGTAGAGCAGCCCCGCGTGGGGCTCGAGAAACCACAGCCAGTGGATCCAGGTGAGGCTGCGGTTCAGGACCTCGACTCCGGGCAGGCGCGCGAGGACAGTTTGCAGGCGGACGGTCGGCAGCTTTCCGAGGCCGATCGCTCGGTCGATCGAGATCGGGTAGCGGGTCAGCAGGCGGCGGCGCAGGCCCTCCGGATTGTCGTAGGGGAGCTCGTGGACCATCGTGAAGCCCCACATCTGCAGGGCAAACAGGGCGACGTCCCGCTTTCGGGAGCGGGGATGCAGCACGGCAAGGGCCAGCGGACCGCTGGCGCAGGCCACAACCGTCGCGGCGGCCGGGATGCGATGTCTGCGCCGCATCAACGGCACGGCCACGGCGGCCGCGACAGCGCCCGCTCCCCCGGCTCGCACGATCGCGCGCAGCACCGGGGATGAGCCAGATCGCCTCCGCATAGGGTGGGCGAGTATAGGAGTCAGCCACCTACGTGATTAGAATGGCCGCGCTTTGGCGCCCCACTCCCCTGGCACTGACCAGATCGACACGCTGCTCTGGATCGGCTTCTTCGCCGCGGCGATCGTTGTCGTGGCCGTGAACGGCGGATTGCTCTTCGCGCTGCGACGCCGTCGCTCCGACCAGAGCCCCGAGCCGGCCAGCCGGGGGCGGCGCACGCAGTTCCGGGTGGGAGCGGTGCTCGCGGCGTTTGCCACCGCGATCCTCGTTCTCAGCGTGATCTACACAGACAGGGCACGCGAGGCGCGGGCAACCGGGGCGGCGGGCCTCAAGAGCTCAAGCTCGGGGCCGCTGCGGATCACGGCCACGGGTCAGCAGTGGCTCTGGCGCTACAGCTACCCCAACGAAGCGTTCTCGTACTACACGCTCGTGGTCCCGGTCGACACGGATGTCGTCCTCGACCTCGTCTCCACCGACGTCATCCACACTTGGAGCGTGCCGAACCTGGCGGAGAAGCGCGACGCGGTGCCGGGCAAGGTGAACGAGGTGGCCTTCCGCGCCGAAGATGAAGGCACCTACTTCGGTCAGGCAGCGACCCTCTCGGGCCAGGGCTACGCGACGATGCGAACTGAGGTGGATGTCGTCTCCCCCGACGAGTACGAAGCATTCGTGAAGCAGCGCAAGAGCGAGATCCAGGCTGCGCAGGACCGGGTCACCGAGCTGATCGAAAGCGGGGACGTGCCGTGAGCGCGACCAGGGCACCTGAGATCGTCACCGACGGCTTTCCGCGCCGCCGCTCTCGCTGGATCGAGATCGTTACCGGCGCCGACCACAAGAACATCGGGCTGGTGCTGATTGGCGCGGCCCTCGGCTTCCTGTTCGTTGCCCTCGTCGAGCTGCTGTTGATGCGCCTGCAGCTGGCGATCCCGGAAAACACCTTCCTCAGCCCGGTCACCTTCAACCGCATGCTCTCGCTGTATGGGGCGACGGGGATCTTCCTGTTCGCGCTTCCACTTGCGCTCGGGCTCTTCTACTACCTCGTGCCGCTGCAGATCGGCGCCCGCGGCAGCGCGCTGCCGCGGGTCGGCCAACTCGGCCTCTGGCTCTACCTTGCCGGAGCAACGGTCCTCTATGCGGGCCTCCTGTTCACCCCCTCCGAGGCGGGAGTTAACCCGCTCGCGCCCCTCTCCGAACTTGCCTTCCTGCCCAACAACGGCGTCGACGCCTGGGCAGCCGCCATCGGGCTCGTGACCCTCGGCTTCACTTTGCTCGCCATCGATCTGATCGCGACCCTTCGCAATATGCGCGCTCCGGGAATGGCGTGGCGGCGGTTGCCGGTCTTCTCCTGGGCTGGGGCAATCTGCTCGTGGCTGCTGCTGGTGATCGGGCCCGTGATGCTGGCCGCGGTCACGATGCTGCTGATCGACCGCAACTTCGACGGAACCTTCTTCGCCGGCGACGCCGGCGGCGCACCGCTTCTCTGGCAGCACCTGAGCTGGATCTTCTTCACGGGCGCATACATGCTGGTCCTGGTCGCCGCCCTGGCGGCGATCGCCGAGATCGTCCCGGCCCTCGCAGGCGTCCCGCTCGCCAACCGCAACGCGACGATCGCTTCGCTGGCGGCGATTGCGGTCATCGGCACCCTCGCCTGGATGCAGAACATGTTGACCGCCCCGATCGGGCTCGGCTGGATGTACTTCGCAATGGTGATGGCGCTGGCGCTGATCGTTCCCTTCGGCCTCGTCGCCTTCAACCTGATCGCCACGCTCGCAAGGGGCGGCGCACGGATGCGCTCCCCCCTGCTCTTCGCGATTGGCTCGCTTTCGGCGATCTCACTCGGGCTCGCCGCCGAGATACAGCAGTCGATGGTCGCCGCCGCGTGGCAGCTGAAGAACACCACCGACGCCACCGCCGCGACCCACTTCGCGCTGGTCGGGGGCGCAGTCTTCGGGGGCTTCGCGGCGCTTCACTGGTGGTTCCCGAAGATGACCGGGCGCACGATGGGCGAGACGCTGGCGCGATTCTCCTTCTGGACCATGGCGCTTGGTGCCCTGCTCGCGTTCGTCCCGCTCTTCTTCGCCGGGGCCGAAAACGGACAGGTCGTTGACGCCTACAAGTTCTTCGACGGCACCGGCGTCAACGCGGACAACCTGATCGCCTCGATCGGCGCCTTCGTGCTGGCGATCGGAATCCTGCTGACAATCGCCAACGCGATCCTGAGCCGAACCGCCGGCGCGCCGGCGGGGCACGACCCATGGCACGGCGAGTCGCTCGAGTGGTTCGCACTCTCGCCGCCGGACCCGCACAACTTCGACGTTCTCCCAGACGTGCGCAGCGCGCGCCCGATGCACGACATTCGTGAGGCGATCGCCCACCGCACGGAGCGCCCCGCCCCGCAGCCCCGCGAGTCGCAGCCGGTAGCCTGAGCCGGTGGTGGGTCAGTGACGGAAGCCACGGCTGCGGTCGTTTCGGGGCGCCCTGCGGCGCTTGCGGTTCTGCGCGATTACGCCACGCTGACCAAGCCGAAGGTGCAATCGCTGCTGCTCTTCACGACCGCGACGACGATGTACGTGGCGGGCGAACCCTCAATCGGCCTTGTCTTCCTCACCTGTTTGGGCGGTGCGCTTTCGGCAGGCGGAGCGGGCGCGATCAATCATGCGATAGACCGCGACATCGACCGATCCATGGCGCGGACGGCCAGCCGCCCGGTCGCCGGCGGACGCATCGCCCCGCGCAACGCCATCGCCTTTGGCGCACTGCTCGGCCTCGCGTCCTTCACGCTGCTCGCACTGGCCGTGAACCCACTGGCCGCCGCGCTGTCGCTCAGCGGTCTGCTGGGCTACGTCTTCGTCTACACGCTCTGGTTGAAGCGCTCCACGCCGCAGAACATCGTGATCGGGGGTGCCGCGGGGGCGGTTCCTCCGCTGGTCGCCTGGGCGGCCGTCACGGGCGGGCTCAGCGGCACGGCCTTCTACCTCTTCGCGATCATCTTCTTCTGGACGCCGCCCCATTTCTGGGCCCTGTCGCTGCTGATGAAGGACGAGTACGCGAAGGCCGGAGTGCCGATGCTTCCGGTCGTCCGGGGAGAGACCGAGACGCGCCGCCAGATCCTCCTCTACACCGTGCTTCTCTACGCGGTAACCCAGCTGCCCTTCTGCGCCGGCGGCTTCGGGGTCGAGTACCTGATCGTCTCGATGGCGCTCGGGGCCGCCTTTATCTATTGCGCGGTGCGGCTGCTGCGCAGCGCCGACCGCCGCTGGGCGCTACGCACATACCTGTTCTCGCTCTCCTACCTGGCGCTGCTGTTCCTGGCAATGCCCCTCGATCGGCTGGTCTGAGGGCCTGTTGCGGTTCGGTGTCGGCCGTCTGGTAGAAACCCCGCCATGGATCGCGAGACAGCGAGACGCAGCATGAGCTCGGGCCTGCTGGCCGGCGGCATAGCCGCAGCCGTTTTCGCACTCTGCTTTGTGGCCGCGATGCTCTACATCGCCTCGTGAGGTCAGCGCGATGACCGAGCGGCACGACACCACGGAGCCCGGCGAGCTCGTCTACACGGCCCGTCCGTCCTGGGCGCCGGCCGTCTTCGCGTTCGCCGCAGCACTGGCCGTGTGCGGGATCTTCGCCGAGGGATTCATGGTGCGCGGCTGGGTCTACTCGATCATCGGAGCGGTGGTCCTCCTCGCGGCCTTCCGCAAGATGACGCGCGGCGCAATTCGCGACTACTTCCGCCTGCCCCGGCGGCAGAAGCCCCGTGGCGCCGTACTCCCGGTCGAGACAATCAAGCCGCCCTCGGCCTGACCCGGCGCCCTCAGCCGGGGCTCATGCCCGAGGTCGCGCCCTCGCTGGTCCAGACGCGGACTATGTCGCGGATCGACAGAACGCCGATCAGGTCCGCCTCGTCGAACACGACCAGATGGCGGATGCCGCGCTTTGACATTTCGTAGGCGGCGCGCTCGAGACTCCAATCGGGAGACGCGGTGATGACGCTGTCGCTCATGTGATTGGCCACCAGCTCCTTGTCCGGATCCTCGCCGCGACCAACCGAGACCAGCAGATCGCGCTCGGTGAGAATGCATGGCACGGGCCGCTCGTCATCGGAGACCAGGGCCGCACCGGTTCCCTTCTCGACCATCCGTTCGGCCGCCTCACGCAGAGTGTGCGAAGGGCCAACGGTCAGAACCACCTCCGACATCCCATCCCGTACTTGCATCGTCGCCTCTCTTTCGGAGAACGCCGTCACAAGCCTACCCGACGGTGTGCCTGACAAGCCGCCTTTCCGGGGGCCGTGGCGTTATAGACTCCGGCGCGCTTCGCGCCGCATGCCATGCACATGTCGATGCCACCGAACCCAACGCGCTTTCTGCTGAGCCTCGCTGCCCTGGCGGCGGCGGCTTTCGCATCTTCGGGATGCGGGACGACCAAGGTGGACGAGGAACGGGGGCGGACCCTCTTCATCCAGAACTGCGGTGCCTGCCACACGCTGGCCCAAGCCGCCACCACCGGCCAGGTTGGGCCGAACCTCGACGATGCATTCGCCGCCTCGCGGGCGGCCGGCGAGGGAGCGAGCACGTTCGAAGGGATCGTCAAGACCCAGGTGGAGAACCCACGGCCGAGCAACGCCAACCCCGCGGCGTCGATGCCGGCCGACATCGTGGCGGGCGGCGACCTGGACGACGTCGCCGCCTATGTTGCCCGCTACGCGGGGGTGCCGGGTGCCGCGCCGCCGAAGGCCGAGGGAGGCGCCGGGGCGCAGGTCTTCACCAACAACGGCTGTGGAGGATGCCACGTGCTGGCGGCGGCGGATGCCGGTGGCGTCACCGGGCCGAGCCTCGACGAAGTGCTTCCGGGGCAGAGCGCCAAGATGATCGAAGAGGCAATAGTCGATCCGAACGCGATGATCGCGAAGGGATACCCGGCAAACGTAATGCCGACGAACTTCGGCTCCTCGCTCTCGCCAACCGAAATCGAACAGCTCGTCGAATACCTGATCGAATCGACCTCAAAGAGCGGCTCGAAGTAGGAACCCGGGCAGGTCCGATGCGCGACCCGCTCGCTGGCATGCTGCATAGCGATGCGTGAGCGCCTGCAGATCGCTCCGATGCTGTACGCGCGGGTGGCCTTCGTCGCCCTGGTGGCGCTCGCGCTAATCGTCCTGACCGGGGCCGGCGTCCGCCTCACCGGATCGGGCCTGGGCTGCCCGGACTGGCCCAAGTGCTACGGCCAGACCGTCCCACCTCTCGACACCCACGCGGTGATCGAGTACGGCAACCGAATCTTCACCGGATTCGTCGGCCTGGCGGTGATCGCGGCCAGCGTGCTTGCCTGGTTCCGCCGTCCGTTCCGCGGCCACCTCGCGCTGTTCGGCGCGATGCTGCCAATCGGGGTCCTCGGCCAGGCGATCCTCGGCGGCCTGGTGGTCCGCTACCACCTGGCACCGGGCCTGGTGATGAGCCATTTCATCCTTTCGATGCTCCTTCTGGACGCCGCCTTCGCCCTCGCCTGGTGCTCGCGCTACGAGCCCTGGGAGCGCCGCCGCTCCGCGGACCGGCTCGGCGTTTGGGCCGTTCGCGCCCTGGTCCCGCTTGGACAGCTGACGATCCTCCTGGGCACTATCGCAACCGCCTCGGGGCCCCATGCCGGCGCGCACGAAGGCCAGCTCGTCCACCGCTTCACCTTCGAGGGATCCGACACCCTCGAGTGGATCGTGCAGCGCCACTCGGCGATCGCCGCGCTCTTCGGTCTGGCGGCGATCGGCGTCTGGCTGCTTCTGCGCCGCCCTGGCGGCGACAGGCGGGCCGTCCGGCCCCTGACAGCCGTCATCGGCCTGCTCGCCCTACAGGGCCTCGTAGGAGGCGTTCAATGGGCGCTCGAGCTGCCTGGGGAGCTCGTCTGGGTCCACGTAGCCCTGGCAACCGGCACCTGGCTGGCGACTCTGTGGACCGTCGCCACGGCAGGCCGCCTCGAGCCCAGGTGAGCGACGAGGTAGAGGAGACTTTTGACTACGGCGACTCAGGCTGAGCGACGCTCCCCCCACCAGCGGTAGGCGTGGCGGGCGCCTGCACCGAGCAGAACCAGCCCCCAAATCGCCCCGAGCAAGGGCCTGGTCAGCAGGGTCAGCGCGATCACCGACGCCGCCGCGATCCCAACGATCACGACCCACCGAAACACGGCTTCCTCGGAAATGGGCAAGGGAATTCGCTCGGATGCGCAGCTAGTGGGCGAGGGCGGTGAAGATGAGCCAGGTTATCCGGTGGTTGCCGGGGAGGACGCTCTCGGGCTCACCGGCCGCGGATATGCTCGCAACGTGAGCGAACCGCGCCGGGGGAGTGACGTGGCGGCATCGGCCCATCCCGCCTCCCCGCGCGTCATTCTGGCGGTCGGCCTACTTGGTCTGAGCGGTGCTTGGAACGCCGGCAACGTGGGACCTGTCGCCTCTGAGATCGCTGCCGAGTTCGATATCTCGCTTGCCGTGGTGGGGTTGCTTGCCGGAACCTTCTTCCTCGGCTCCTGCGTGATCGGCCTGCTGGTCGCCGCGCAGATCGGCGAGCGCGTCGGCCTCGTGCGTGGCCTCCAGCTCTCCTGTCTGATGCTGATTGCCGGCAACCTGGTCTTTGCCCTAACGCCGGTCTTCGCGGGCCTTGCCCTCGGCCGCATCCTGCCCGGAATTGCCTTTGCGCTCACAAACACGCTGGGGGCGGTCTGGGCGCGGGAAGCCGGCGGGGTTCGCCTTCTCGGCATCTTCGGCGCCTCGATCCAGCTCGGGATCGCCGGCGCCCTGATGCTCGGCAGCGGGTTGTCCGACCTCGACGTCGACTGGCGAATCGGCTTTGCGGTCAGCGCAGGCCTGGCCGCCGTGGCGCTCGTCGCGATCCCGGGCGATGCCGGCGCAGCCGCAGCGCCGCAGCGCAGCGGCGGCTTCCTCAGCGCTGCCCTCCGACACATGCGCGTATACCGGCTCTCGCTGCTCTTCATCTCGATCTACGGCGTGCCGATGGTTCTGAGCGCCTGGCTGATCGAGTACCTCTCGCGTGAAGGAGACGTGGAGAAGGCCCTCGCAGGCGCGATTGCCTTCTTGCTCTTCGGCCTCTCCGCAGCCGTGCGCGTGTACGGCGCCCAGCTCCAGCAGCGAGGCGTCCGCCACGCCCTACTCTGCGGCGCTCTCGGCCTGGCGGCGGTCGGGATTGTGGCGCTCGTGCTCGACCCGGTGGCGGCTCTAGCCTTCGCCGCCGTCGTGCTGATAGCGGTCGGCTTCGGCATCCCCTATGCCACTGCACTGACCGAGGCCCAGGAGCTCTTTCCGCAGGCGCCCGGCGAGCCGGTCGCGCTGATGACGCTGGCGGCGCTGATCCCACCGATTGCCGCGATCCCGATCGTCGGCCACGCCCTCTCCCGCGGCGACGGCGAGCTCGCCTTCGTTCTGCTGGCGCTTTTCGTGGTGCTGGCCACCCTCGCCAACCTACGACGCACGGGGATCCCGCTGGCGACGCCGGGCACGAATCCCGACTAGAGCTCTCCTAGAGGACGTAGACGGCGGTGTAGACGATGATCCACATCACGTCGACGAAGTGCCAGTAGATGCCCGGCACCTCGACGCCGAGGTGGTCCTCCGCCTTCGGGCCGAAGTGACCTCGGAAGGCCCGAATCGTCGCGAAGCTGAGCAGCCCAAGGCCGACGAAGACGTGGGCGCCGTGCAGCCCGGTGAGGCCGTAGAAGATGGAGCCGAAGGCGAGATCGCGAGCGCTGAAGCCGATGTGGACGTACTCGTTGATCTGGATGAAGAGGAAGGTCGCGCCGAGCAGCCAGGTCAGTACCAGGCCGAGTTTGAGGCCGGCCCGGTTACCACGCCGGATCGACTCCAGCGCGTAGTGGATCGTGAAGCTGGAAGAGACGAGGATCCCGGTGTTGACCAGGGCAACGTAGACAGGCAGTGTGTAGGGCTCGGGTGGCCACTCCGGCGGGTTGACGACGACGCGCAGGAAGAAGTAGGCGGCGAAGAACGCCCCGAACAGCATCACCTCGGAGACGATGAAGAGCAGGATCCCCAGCGTCTGCCGGTCGATCCGGGAGCTCTGATTGGCCTCGGGCGGCCCGTGGTGCTCGTCGTGGGAGTGGTCGAGGGCGACCGTGGCGCTCTCCATCAGTGCGCCTCCCCCTCGGCGACGGCTGCGGCCACAACGGCGGCGGGCCTGCCGACCTCAATGTGCTCCACCTGTTTTTCGGTGATCTCGCGAGTGCGGCCGATCAGGTCCTCCTCGAGCCAGCGAGACGACTCGCCCGCGAAGGTCGAAATCAGCACCTCGTCGATCCGGTAGTGCTCGACCGCATTCTGCACCGCACGGAACGGGTCCGGACTCATCGGCTGGCCGGTCGCGTCGATGTCGACGCGGTAGAGCTCGGCGAGCGTGGAAGCGAGGTCGCGAACCACCTGCTCCTCGGATACCCCCTCCGAGCGGGGGCAGATGATCGTGTAGCGATGGCGGCGCTCGCCGGCCCGTTCGCGAAGCCGGTTGACGAGGTCGGGCATCGCGACGCTCTGGGTGGCGACGACCAGCGTGTGGATCACGTCCCAGCGCACAGAGTCGTCTTCGATGCGCACCGGGACGTGCGTAACGGCGACCTCCGGCTCAAAGCGGCTCTTTGCCCACTCGACGAGGTCCTTGCGGGTCCAGCCAAAGCGGGTCTCATACAGGCAGGAGAGCAGCACCTCGCCGGGACGGTGGGCGCGCACCGCGTCGTCGAGGGCAAGTGCCGGGTCGGGGTCCATCACCTCCCCGATCGAGTCGATCCCGAACTCCGAGAGGACCGACATCGTCACCTCGACGCGAGAACGCGCCGCGTCGCGCAGTTCGTCGGGTCCGACCAGCTGACCGGCCGCCGGCTGGTTCTGCGGAGCCGCCACGACGACGAACGGGACGCGCTCGGCGCGCTCGCGAACCTCCTGCAGGAGCCCGCGCCCGCCCGCCACCTCACTGAGGAAGACGAGCAGCGGTGCCCCGGTTCCGCTCTCCGGCGTCATTTCGCGCCCACCGCCGCCGGCTCGGGTTTGTCGACCTCCGCTTCGCCGCTCATGATCGCGTGGCGCGCACCCGGCACGCCGAACTCGTATGGCCCGCCCACAACCCGCGGGATCTCGTCGAAGTTGAAGATCGGAGGCGGCGAGGAGACCTGCCACTCGATCGACTTGCCCCGCCAGGGGTTCGATTCCGCCCGCGGCCCGAAGCGCCAGCTGACGACCATGTTGTAGAGGAAGACGAGCTGCACGGCGCCGAGGATGAAGGCGAAGATGCTGATCAGCAGATTCCAGTCCCCGAACTGGGCCGCGTAATCGGCGACCCGCCGCGGCATCCCGTCCATCCCGACCCAGTGCATCGGCAGGAAGGTCCCCCAGGTGCCGATCAGGGTCCCCCAGAAATGGACCCGGCCGAGTTTCTCGTCGTACATCCTCCCCGTCATCTTCGGGAACCAGTGGTAGATCCCGGCGAAGATCGTGAAGACGGAGCCGCCGAAGAGGACGAAGTGGATGTGAGCGACGATGAAGTACGTGTCCGAGACGTGGATGTCGATCGGCACCATGCCCAGCATCACGCCGCTGATCCCGCCGATGGTGAACGTGACAATGAAGGCGAGAGCGAACAGCATCGCCGTCGAGTAGGTATGGATCTTGCCGAAGTAGAGCGTCCCCAGCCAGGAGAAGATCTTGATCCCGGTCGGCACCGCGATCAGCAGCGTCGTGATCATCATCGGCACCCGCAGCCAGCTGAACATGCCGGCGACGAACATGTGGTGCGCCCAGACCGAGTAGCTGAGCACGACGATCCCGATCAACGCCAGCGCCATCAGCCGGTAGCCGAAGATCGGCTTGCGCGAGTGGATCGAGATGACCTCGCTGATGATCCCGAACCCGGGCAGCATCATGATGTAGACCGCCGGGTGCGAGTAAAACCAGAAGATGTGCTGGTAGCTGATCACGTCGCCGCCGCCGGCGAACTGGAAGAACTGGGTGCCGAGGGCGCGATCGAAGAGGACCATGAACTGGGCGCCGGCGATGAACGGCGTCGCGGCAACCACGAGCAGCGACGTCGAGAGGTTGGCCCAGACCAGTAGCGGCATACGCCAGAACGTCATGCCGGGCGCACGCATGGTGATGATCGTGACCAGGAAGTTGAGCGCCGTGGCAATCGAGGAGGCCCCCGCGAACTGCACACCGAGGTTGAAGAACGACTGCCCCAGCGGGGCTCCCGTGGATAGCGGTGCGTAGCCGGTCCAGCCGGCGTCGAAGGCGCCGCCCGGTGCCAGGAAGCTGCCAACGAACATCAGGCCCGCGATCGGCAGCATCCAGAAGCTGAGGGCGTTGAGGCGCGGGAACGCCATGTCCGGCGCGCCGATCATCAGCGGCAGCACGTAGTTCGCGATGCCGGCGAAGACCGGCACGATGAAGACGAAGATCATGATCGCAGCATGAGCCGAGAAGAGCCCGTTGAACGTGGCGGCGTCGACGATCTGCGTCCCGGGCTGGGCGAGCTCGGCGCGAATCAGCATCGCCATCAGGCCGCTGACGAAGAAGAAGAAGAAGTTCGTGCAGATGTACTGGATCCCGATCACCTTGTGATCGGTGTTGAAGCGGAAGTAGTCGCGCCAGCTCTTGGCCCCGTGCTGGGAGTGGTCCTCGGGGATGGTCGGCATCCCGGCCGCCCAGCGGAGCCAGTAGTCGAAGCAGCCGAACCCGGCCAGGAAGCCGAGCGGGGCGGTGATCAGCGGTACGACCACCTGGGGGTAGCCGGTCTGCTCGGTCTGGAAGGTGGAGAGGCCGGAGATCTCGCGCAGGACGACGACGAGGCCGAGGCCGAAGGCAGCCGCCAACAGCGCCCCGAGAGCGCCCCGAATCCATCCCGGTCGCTTGATCGCAGCCACCATCAGATCGTCTCCATTATGCCCCGCCCGCTCCCACGGGGATCGGGTCGGTCTCGGTGTCCTGGCGGATCGCTTCGAGGTAGGGCGGTGGGATCTTTTCCTTCAGGCCACCGATCCAGGCGCGGAAGTCCGCGGGCCGTTCGACCACCACCTTGGCGCGCATCGTGGAATGGCCGAAACCGCAGAGCTCGGTGCAGATCAGCTGGTAGGTGCCCGGCTTGTCTGGCGTGACGATCGCCGTCGTCGTGATCCCGGGCACGTTGTCTTTCTTGATCCGCCACTCGGGCACCCAGAACGAGTGGATCACGTCCAGGGAATGCATCTTGAAGTGGACCTGGCGCCCGAGCGGAACGTGCATCTCGCCCTCCGACCAGGCGTTGTCCTTGCCCGGATAGCCGAAGCTCCAGGCGAACTGCTGCGAGAAGACATCGACGGTAAGGGGGTTCTTGTCCGTCTTTTCGATGTCGTTGAGGACCGCCCAGCTATAGCCGGCGCCGAACAGGACGATGATCGTCGGGATCACCGTCCAGGCGACCTCGAGGCGGGTGTTGC
>Ga0210110_1000096_pt1 | contig 30220 bp, 30 predicted proteins | sample China_Galinas_PW_2_FD_184865 | JGI IMG/M metagenome (GOLD analysis project Ga0210110, IMG submission 184865) | Wetland microbial communities from San Francisco Bay, California, USA, that impact long-term carbon sequestration - China_Galinas_PWB_D1... | ecosystem: Environmental > Aquatic > Marine... | reverse complement strand
CCAAGGTTGCCGACTACCCGTTCACGACGATCTCGCCGGTGCTTGGGACGCTCGAGAGCGAGGACTGCCAGGTCGTGCTGGCCGACATTCCCGGCCTGATCCACGGAGCGGCGGAGGGGGCCGGGCTCGGTCATGAGTTCCTTGCTCACGCCGAGCGCTGCGCAATGCTGCTCCACCTCGTCGATCTGGCCCCGCTGGAGGGGGAGCCTGTGGCGAACTACGAGGCCGTGCGGGGGGAGCTTTCGTCCTATGGAGCGGGGCTGGATCGGCTTCCGGAGCTGATCGTCCTCTCGAAGCGCGATCTGCTCACCGCGGAGCAGACGAGCGAAGCGGTCGCGGACTGGCGAGAGCGCCTCAGGGATCGAGTGCTCGACGTGGTGGCCGTCTCTGCCGCGACGGGCGAGGGGCTCGAAGACCTCAGCCGCGCAATCTTCGACAGGTTGCCCGACGTTTTGCCTGCCCGCACGGAGGTCGGGAATGGCGAGAATGAATTCGAGGCCGAGTACCGCGTCTACCGGCCGGTCGGCGAGGGTGGCTACTCGATCGAGCGCGAGGAGGACGGCAGCTTCCGGATCGTCGGTCGGGGGGTGGAGCTGCTCTTCGAGCGCCATGACCTCTCCAACGAGGAGGCCCTCGCTTACCTGGAGAGCCGCCTCCACGAGATTGGCGTCGTCGCCGCCCTCAGGGACGCTGGTTTCGAGCCCGGCGACGACGTGCGGGTCGGTGAGCACGAGTTCGAGTTCCATCCCTGACCGAACGGAACCGCGCCCCCAGGCGACGACCCAATCCGGTCCGTCGTCCATAAAGTTCTATGGCCATGACACTTGTGGTCAAGCTTGGCTCTTCGATCGTCGCCGGCGATGACGGCGCCCTGCGCACGGACGTGCTCGACTCCGTCTGCGAGCAGGTTGCGAAGCTGGAGCGGGCCGGCGAGCGGGTGGTCATGGTCACCTCGGGGGCGATTGCGCGGGGAATGCTGCTGATGGGACTGCCAGCCCGGCCACGGGCGATGGACGAGCTGCAGGCGGCCTCGGCGATTGGCCAGGGAGACCTCTTCCGTGCATACGAGGAACGGTTGGCGCGCTGCGGGACCCGGTCCGCCCAGGTGCTGTTGACCGCCGCTGACATAGCAGCGCGGACCAATTATCTGAACGCCCGCCAGACTCTGCGCCGCCTCGTCGAGTGGGGGGTGGTGCCGGTCGTCAACGAGAACGACACCACGGCGACCGACGAGATCACCTTCGGCGACAACGACTTTCTCGCCGCCCAGGTGGCGATCCTGCTCGACGCCCGGCTGCTCGTCCTGCTCTCCGATGTCGACGGCCTGCATCGCAGCGATCCGCGCGTCGATGCCGGGGCGGACCTCGTCCGGGATATCGCCTCGCTCTCCGAGCTCGACGGGATGGAGATCGGGGACCGCACCTCCGCCTTCGGCCTGGGCGGCATGCGCAGCAAGGTGGCGGCGGCCAGGATGGCGAGTGAGGCAGGCATCGCCACCGTGATCTGCAACGGCACCAAGCCGGAGACGCTCATCGGTGCGGTCGGTGGCGCCGAGGTCGGGACCCGCTTTGCTCCGCAGCCCGGCAAGGCGACCAGCTTCAAGCTCTGGCTCAAGTACGCGAAGCCGGTGCGGGGGCGGCTGACCGTCGACGACGGCGCGGCGCGCGTCCTGCGCGAGAGCGGCTCCAGCCTCCTGCCGGTGGGCATCACCTCCGTGGAGGGCAGCTTCGACGTGGGCGACGCGGTCGAGGTCGCCGCCGATGGATCGGTGGTTGGCAAGGGCATCGTCGACTACTCCGCCAAGGAGCTGTCCGGTGTGATCGGGCTGCAGACCGCCCAGGTGCGAGAGCGGCTTCCGCATGCGGCCGACGAGGTCATCAACCGGGATCGCTTCGTACTCGTCTAGCGAGCCTGCCTCAATGTTCCCCGCATAGACGAGGGTGGGCTCTCTGGGCCCCATCGCGGGATGCCCCACGTCGCTCAGTACCCTTAGCGGCCATGGCAACCACGACCCGAACTGTGGCGGAGGCATGCGCAGCGGCGACGGCTGCTGCCCGGGCCCTGGCGACCGCCTCCAGTGAGGTCAAGAATGAGGCACTCGAGGCGCTGGCCGGCCTGCTGGAGGCTCGGGTCGACGATGTGCTCGAGGCGAACGCCGCCGATCTGGCCGATGAGCGCGCAACGGGGCTGACGCCCGCACTGCGCGACCGCCTGACGCTGAGCCGGGAACGCGTCGCGGCAATGGCGGACGGCGTGCGGGCCGTGGCTGCCCTGGAGGATCCGATCGGCGAGGAGCTTGAAGGAAAGACGCTGGAGAGTGGGCTGGAGCTGCGCAAGGTGCGGGTGCCGCTTGGCGTCGTCGCCGTTGTCTATGAGGCGAGGCCGAACGTGACGGTGGACTGCGCGGCGCTGACGATCAAGAGCGGCAACGCGATCGTCCTGCGGGGCTCCCACTATGCGGAACGCTCCAACGGTGCACTGGCGGCACTCGTCCGCGAGGGGCTGGTCGAGGCCGGCCTTCCCGAGGACGCGGTGCTGCTGATTGCCGGGGGCGGTCGCGAGGAGCTCGCCGCTCTCGCCACCCAGGATGCGACGGTCGACCTGCTGATCCCGCGCGGCGGCGAAGGGCTCAAGGCGGCGCTCAAGGACGTGGCGACCGTGCCGGTCATCTACGCGGCGGCCGGCAACTGCCACGTCTACGTCCACACCGACGCTGACCTTGAGATGGCGCGGCAGGTGGCAGTCAACGCCAAGGTGCAGCGGCCTGGCGTTTGCAACGCGGCCGAGACACTGCTGGTGGACGCCGCTGTGGCCGCCGACTTTCTGCCCGCCGCGCTCGCCGAGCTGGACGCGGCGGGGGTCGAGGTCGTAGGCGACGAACGAGCCCGGGCGAACGCCGGTGGGGTTGACATGGGTACGGCCGGCGAGCAGGACTGGGACACCGAGTACCTCGATTTGAAGATGGCGGTCGCCGTCGTCGATTCCATCGAGGAGGCGATCGACCACGTCAACCGTCACGGGACCCGTCACTCGGAGGCAATCGTCACCCGCTCCGAGGAGGCCGCCAGGCAGTTCGAGAAGGAAGTCGATGCCGCCGTCGTCTACACGAACGCATCGACTCGCTTCACCGATGGGTTCGAGTTTGGGATGGGGGCGGAGATCGGCAACTCGACCCAAAAGCTCCATGCTCGCGGCCCGATCGGCCTGCGCGAGCTGACCACCTACAAGTACGTCGTCCACGGCGACGGCCAGGTGCGTGAGTAGCCAGGCGGCGGCCGGCGTCGGCGTCCTCGGGTCGGCGTTCAATCCGCCTCATCTCGGTCACCTGGCACTTGCCCAGGAGGCCCTCTGGCAGCTTGGCCTCAGTGAGATCGTGCTGATGCCGACCGGCAAGGCGCCACACAAGAGGATCGCCGACGATCCCGGGCGCGAGCTGCGGCTGGCGATGACCAGGCTCGCCGCCGCGGACGATTCCCACTTCACGGTCTCCACCCTCGAGGTCGAGCGTGACGGCCCCTCCTACACCTGCGAGACCCTGGAGCTGCTCGCGGAGGAACGGGGCGACGCGGAGCTGGTGTTCGTGATGGGGGCGGACGCGGCAATCGGGCTGGAGAGCTGGCGCGAACCCGAGCGCGTGATCGCGCTGGCCAGGCTGGCTGTGGCGAGACGGGCGGGCGTCTCGGGCGCTGACGTCGATGCCGTTATGCGCAGCCTCGGCGCGGAGAATCGCGCGACGATGCTGGAGATGCCTGAGTTCGGGGTTTCCTCTTCCTCGGTTCGGGCTCGGGCAGCCGCCGGCCGGCCGCTTCGCTACCTGGTGCCGGAGGCTGTGGGGCGGTTCATCGTCGAGAAGGGGATCTACTCATGAGCGAGGCGGGCTCCGAGGCGCTGGCACGGCGGCTGGCCGAGCTTGCCGATTCGAAAGGCGCCAGCGAGATCGTCGTCCTCGACATGCGTGAGCTGGTCTCCTACACGGACTTCCTGGCGATCTGCACCGCGCGCAACGAGCGCCAGGCGCGAGCGATAGTCGACGAGGTGAAGCTGCGGCTGAAGCGGGACCGGGGGCTGCTGCCGGGTGGGGTGGATGGCGACACCGGCGCCGGCTGGATCGTTGCCGACTATCTCGATTCCGTCCTGCATGTCTTTACCGCCGAGGCGCGGCAGCGCTACCAGCTCGAGGACCTCTGGCGCGAGGCGCCTCGCCTGAGGCTTGAGCCGGGGGATGCTGAGGCGTCCTCCGCGGCCAGCGCCTGAGTGACTACGAACACCTGTTCGCGGCCGGACGAGGCTGCGGAAGTGCCGTCCGAGCCCCCCCTTAGGTTGCCGCGCATGGGTGGCTTCAAGAGGGCGCTTTTCGGCTACCGCCGCCGGGATGTGGACGCGGCGATCTCAACGCGCGATACTCGAGTTTGGGCGCTGGAGCGCGATGTCGAGGACGCGCGCCAGGGTAGGGATCGCGCGTCCGAAGCGGTCGCCGAAGCGGAGCAGGAGCTGGCGGCGCTCTCGGGGATGGTGATCGAGCGCGAGCGCGTGATCCACAGTCTTGGCAGGCGGCTGCAGGAGGCTGAGGAGCGCCATGACCGCAGCATCGCCTCGCTGGAGGCGGTGGCCTCGCGGCTCGACGATGTCCAATCGCAGGCGCGTGGGCAGGCGACCCGAATTCGGATGAAGGCATTGCGCGAGGCCGTCGAGGTCAGCCGTCGGGCGCAAGAGCTGGCCGACGCGCAGCCCACGGCGGCCAACGGGAGCGGTACGGGCCCCGTTCTGCGCGAGGCGAGCCCCGATTCGGACGGGCTTTTCGAGGGGCAGGTAAGGCTGGAGATAGGCCCTCTCGGTGATTTCTCCCAACTGGTCAGCTTCGAGGACGCCGTCGGTCAGCTCGGTATCTCGGAGATCTCCGTGGAGCGGTTCTCGGAGGGCCGGGCGACGCTTTCGATGCGCCTCGACGAGCCGGTCGAACTGCTGCGCGAGCTCGAAGAGCGGTCCCCTCTCGACTTCCGCGTCCGCCGTACCTCGGGCGATGACCTGGTCCTCGACGTGGATGAGGACGAGGGCCCCGAGCAGCACGCTGCGTAGCTCCGGCACACGGGACACGGTGGGCCGCGGCTGTTACGGAGTCGCTGTAGATCTGAGGTCGATGTGGCCGCGGTGTACCTCGGTGAGCTCGATCGCCGCTACCTGCTTCCCGTTGGCCCCTTTGCCGGGCGCAGCACTGTCCACCCGCGACTTGAGCAAGCCAAGAACAATCAGCGTGCGGCGTTAAACTGGGCGGCCGATTACGAGTTCCACGGGGCTGTAGCTCAGCTGGAAGAGCGCCGCCATGGCATGGCGGAGGCCGAGGGTTCGAGTCCCTCCAGCTCCATTGATCAGGATGTCCCTGCGGAAGCGCCAGGGAAGAGGTCGGGGCCCACGAGTTCCGCAGCCACTTCGGCAATTGCCTGGAGCGAGCGGCAGCGGGTGCGGAGAACCTCGTAGGTCGCCGCGGCAAGCCGTACGGCTGCCTGGCTCCACCCGACCCGCAGCGACGCTAATCCGGTTCTCAAATTCCCGGCGCCGCAGTCGGGGCAGCTGCGGAGATTGCGCGCGTGGCCCCTCGCTCAATCGTCGCGCCCATGCTGCCGATGGTTGAGCGATGAATACGGCCAACGAGCATGTCTTCTCGCACGGGATGCGGGATACCCGGGCGACGTTCGAGGCATGGAACGGGCGCCCGTGGGACGTTTTGCGGGGTTGGTTGGCGCTCAGCATGGCGATCGCGCTGGCACTGCTGGGGGCGGTCTGGGTGATCGCGGGACTGCTGACCCCCGATCTCACTCCGATCCACCTACCGGGAATGACCGAGCCCTCGGAGCCGAGCGATCTGCTGCCGATCCTTTGGCGTAACTCGTTGGTGTTGGCCCTGCATGCAACCGCCTGCATCGCGGGCTTTATCGCAGGCGCGTCGATGCCGATCGCCGCCGCGCAGCGGAGCGGCCTCACGCGCTGGATCCACGTCAAGGCCGGCGAGTTCGCCATCCTCTTCGTCGCGGCGGTCACCCTCTTTTCGCTTTCCACGCAGGCGCTCTACCTGGGCTTTCAGGGTTCGACGATCGCCTTCCAGCTGGACATCTCCCATGCGGCCCTGATCGTCAGCGTCCTCCCCCACGCGATCCCCGAGCTGACCGCCCTCTTCCTGCCGCTCGCGGCCTGGCTGATTGCCAGCCGGCGCGGCGAGTGGAACCAGCTTCTTGCCGCCACCTTCATCACCGTGCTGCTCGCAATTCCGGTCCTCGTCGCCTCCGCCACCGTCGAGGTGTACGTCTGGCCTCACATTCTCGAGGCCCTCTCGCCGGTCTTCTGAGCGCCTCGTAAGGCCCGGCAGCAGGACCCGCGGCCGTGCGCATTCGTAAGATCGCGGGCGATGGCCGGTTACGACCCGAAGACGATTGAGTCGAAGTGGCAGCAGGTTTGGGCTGAGGAGCGGACCTGGGAGGTCGCGAACCCGGGGCAGCCGGGGTTCGATGACGCGAAGCCAAAGTCCTATGTGCTCGAGATGCTGCCCTACCCGTCCGGGGAGCCACACGTTGGACATCTCAAGTGCTACGCGGTCGGCGATGCGATCGCCCACTTCCGCCGCCGCCACGGTTTCGAGGTGATCCACCCGATGGGCTACGACGCATTCGGGCTGCCGGCGGAGAACAATGCGATCAAGACCGGGGAGCCGCCGCGTGAGGCCACGGAGCGATCGATCGCATCGTTCCGGCGCCAGTTCGGCGAGTGGGGGATCTCGATTGACTGGTCGCGCGAGCTCGGTACCCACACGCCCGAGTACTACCGCTGGACCCAGTGGATCTTCCTGCAGCTGCTCGAGCGTGGTCTCGCCTATCGCGCCGAGGCGCCCGTCCAGTGGTGTCCGAAGGACGCTACGGTGCTCGCCAACGAGCAGGTCGTCGACGGGCGGTGCGAGAGATGCGGAACACCCGTCGAGCAGCGCCGGCTCGAGCAGTGGTTTTTCAAGACCACCGAGTACGCGGAGCGGCTGCTGGCCGACTTCGACCGCCTCGAATCCTGGCCCGAGCACGTGGTCACGATGCAGCGCAACTGGATTGGGCGCTCCGAGGGTGCCGAGGTTGTCTTCCGCTGCGAGGAGCTCGGAATCGATTTCCCGGTCTTCACGACGCGCCCGGACACGCTGTTCGGAGCCACGTTCTTCGTCCTGGCCCCCGAGCACCCGGACCTGGAGCGCCTGGTCGCGGGCACCGAGGCGGAGGAGGCGGTGCGCGAGTACGTCAACCGGGTCGCCCGCGAGTCGGCCGAGGAGCGCGGCGACGAGGACCGTCCCAAGACCGGTGTGTCACTTAGTCGGACCGTCGTCAACCCGGTCAACGGCGAGGAGATCCCGATGTTCGTCGCCGACTACGTGCTGATGGAGTACGGGACCGGGGCGATCATGGCCGTGCCCGCCCACGACGAGCGCGACTACGAGTTCGCGCAGGCCTTCGATCTGCCTGTAAGGAGGGTCATCGAGGGTGTCGACCCGGAGCTGGCGAGAGACGACGATGGCCTCCCCTACGGCGGCGAGGGGCCGATGACGGGATCGGGCCGCTTCGACGGGAAGGGCAACCGGGAGGCATACGAGGAGATCGTCGCATGGCTCGCCGAGGAGGGCCGAGGAAGAGCGTCGGTCAACTACCGGCTTCGCGACTGGCTGGTCTCGCGCCAGCGTTACTGGGGGGCGCCGATTCCGGTCGTCTACTGCGAGGAATGCGGGATCGTCCCCGTTCCCGACGACCAGCTTCCCGTCGAGCTGCCGCAGGTGGAGGACTATGCGCCGCAGGGCAAGAGCCCCCTCGCCGCCGCCGAGGAGTGGGTCGCCACGCGGTGCCCGAGCTGCGGCGGGGACGCGCGGCGGGAGACGGACACCATGGACACCTTCGTCGATTCCTCCTGGTACTTCATCCGCTACCTCGACCCGCGCAACGACGAAGCCGCCTGGGACCGCGCGGCGGCGGACCACTGGCTGCCGGTGGACCAGTACATCGGTGGTGTGGAGCACGCCATCCTGCACCTGATGTATGCGCGCTTCTTCACCAAGGCCCTCGCCGACCTCGGACATCTCTCGGTTCAGGAGCCGTTCGCGAACCTCTTCACACAGGGCATGATCACCCGCGACGGAGCGAAGATGTCGAAGTCGAGGGGCAATACGGTCAGCCCGGCTGAGTATGTGGAGCGCTACGGCGCCGATACCGCCCGCACCTACGTCTGCTTTATGGGCCCGCCCGAGCGCGGCGGGGACTGGTCCGATGAGGGTGTGGAGGGGGTCAATCGCTTCCTTTCCCGCCTCTGGCGCCTTTGCGAGGAGGTCGCCGGGCGGGAAGCCGGCGATGTCGATCCCGCGGCCGGGGGCGACGCGCATGCGCTGCTCGCAAAGGCCCACTGGGCAATCGCCAAGGTCACGCGCGACTTCCAGCGTGGATTTCAGTTCAACACGGCGATCGCCGCGGTAATGGAGCTGGTGAACGAGGCCTACCGTGTCAAGGATGTCCTCTACGCCGATCCGGCGGGCACCGCTGCGGTCCGCTTCGCGACCGTGACGGCCGCCTCGCTGGTCTTCCCCTTTGCGCCCCATCTGGGTGCGGAGGTGTGGGAGCGCCTCGAAGGAGGGCGTGTCTGGGAGAAGCCCTGGCCGCAGGCGGACACTGAACTGCTGAGCACCGACACCGTGACACTTGTCGTCCAGGTCAACGGAAAGCTGCGCGACAGAATCGAGGCGGCGGCGGATGCGCCGGAGGCCGAGCTTCTAGCCCTCGCCCGAGAGAGCGAGAAGGTTCGGCGCCATCTCGATGGCAAGGACGTCGTCAAGGAGGTTGTCGTGCCCGGCAAGCTCGTCAACCTGGTGGTGCGATGAGCCCCGCGGCCGCCTGAGTCTGCTAGAAAGCGCCCCGCATGCTGGTCAGGCGTCTCTCAGAAGCCCCGGTGGAGGAGTGGCACCGGCTCCGGTCCCATGTCCTCATGGATGCCGGGGAATTGGGCTCCCGCAACATGTCGGTGATCTGGCTGGAGATCCCAGGCGGGGCCGAGCAGACGTTGCGATCCCATGAGGAGGCCGAGCAGGTCTATGTCGTGGTGCGGGGCTCCGGCACGATGTCGGTGGCAGGCGACACGCAGCCGGTGGGCAAGGGCGACCTGATCCTGGTTCCGCCCGCCACCGACCATTCGATCGCCAGTGACGGTGGCGATGCCATGGCCTGCATCTCGGTCCAATCGCCACCGGTGGCGGTCGCGGAGCTGTTCGGTGGCCAGATGGCAGAAGTCGCCGGCTACGACGACGACGAAGAGTAGGGCTCGGCCCGCCGCTCGGCTGCGGTTCCGTCTCTGATTTTTTCGTCTGTGCGCACCACCCGTGCGCGCCCTCCTGCCAGCGTCCCGGGCGTGCCGGACCTGAGCAGATCCCAGCTGGCCGTCTACGGTGCGGTCGCCGTGGCACTGCTGCTCGTCGGGACGCGGGCGATCCGCGCTGAGGGGAACAGCGATCCCTTCCACCCATCGCCGCGAGGCACGGCGGCCGGTGAGAGCTTCAGCTTGAGCAGCAGCAGTGGCGACATCGTCGTCGACGTTGCCGGGGCGGTGCAGCGGCCTGGCGTCTACAGGCTGCCGGCCGGAGCAAGGGTGATCGACGCGCTGAGCCGGGCCGGCGGTCCCGCGGCCGGGGCGCAGCTGGAGGCCATCAACCGCGCCGCGCAGCTGACCGATGGGCAACAGGTGGTCGTTCCGGATCGGGCTCCGGGCGGGGGCGCCGGCGGAGCAGGTGGCGAAGAGGGCCCCATCAGCCTCGGCGGCGCCACGGTCGAGCAGCTCGACACGATCGACGGCATCGGCCCGGTGACAGCGCAGAAGATTGTCGAATTCCGAGACCTGCACGGGGGTCTCGCCTCCGTCGAGCAGCTCGACGACGTGAGCGGGATCGGCCCAGCGACCATGGAGTCCCTGCGTGCTCGGCTCCAGCCGTAGCTACCGTCCTTGCCGGGCGACGACCTGACCCCGCCACTCCGCGGCCGACGCCGCGAACGGGCCGCCGGTCGGATGCGGGACCCACGGCCGCCGCTGCTCCTGGTGGTTGGGGTCGCCGTTGTCGCAATCCTCGCGCTGACCCACCTGGGTGAGATACGCACACGCGCCGAGGCCGCCATGGGGAGAGGCATGCCCGAGCGCGAGGCCGGGCTCGCCCGCAGCTTCGTGCTTGGCGAGGCCGAGCGGATCGACAATCGGACCAGAGAAGACTTCCGCCGCTCGGGCCTGAGTCATCTTCTGGCCGTTTCGGGCCAGAACGTCGCGCTGCTGGCCCTTCTGGCGCTGCCGCTGCTGGCGGCCCTCGGCATCTCGCTCCGGGCACGCTTGGTCTGGGTCCTTGGGTTGATTGTCGTGTACGTCTTCCTGGCCGGTGCCGACCCGTCGATCCAGCGCGCCGGGGTGATGGGCTCAATCACTGTTCTGGCGACCCTGGCCGGGCGCCGGTCGTCCCGCTTCTATGCGCTGGCGCTGGCCGTGATCGTCACCCTGGCCGTCAACCCGCGGATTGCCGCCGATGTCGGCTGGCAGCTCAGCTTTGCCGCGGTGTTGGGCATCCTCCTCTTGGCGGCACCGCTGAGGGACGCGATCGCCGCGCGGCTCGGGTCGCGCGGCTGGCGGCGCGGCCTCGCGGACGGCACGGCGATGACGATTGCCGCGACGATCGCGACCGCCCCTCTGATCGCCTTCCACTTCGAGGGGCTGTCGACCACCACGCTGGCCGCGAACCTTCTGGCGCTGCCGGCGGTTGCGCCCGCGATGTGGCTCGGGATGCTCGTCGTCGCGGCGGGCCAGGTTCCGGGCTTTCCGGTGGAGGTCCTCAACCACCTCAACGCCGTTCTGCTTGCCTACATAGCCCAGGTGGCCGCCTGGTGCGGGCGCCCCAGCTGGGCCTATCTTCACCTGCGCTTGGGCGGTGCAGGACTGGTCCTGTTCTATCTGGCGATAGCGGTCGGGGCCGTTCTCACGATGCGAATCGCCCGCTGGCGACGGCTATCGACACGGCGGCGAAGCAATAGGGCCGCCGGCCAGCCGAAGAGTCGCGCCTCCCGCCCCTCGTCAGCCCGTTTGCGAATTGCAGCGGTGCTTGCCGCCGCCGCCACGGCGCTCGCAATCGCTCCGGGGCTTCTGACGCCGACCGGGCACGCCGCGCCGGGTGCACCGTATGGGCTGCGGGTCTCAGTCCTAGACGTCGGCCAGGGCGACGCGATCCTGCTGCAGCCGGCAGGCGGGGCGGCCATCCTGGTTGACGGTGGGCCCCCGGGAGACGGCCTTGCCGGAATGCTTCGCGTCGCCGGTGTTGAGCGCCTGGGTGCCGCGATCGTGACCCACGACCAGACAGACCACGCCGGCGGTGTCGTCGATCTGTTCGGGCGGGTGCCCGTCCAACGGCTGCTCTACGCCGTGCTGGATCGGCACACGGTTGCGGAGGCCCGCGCGGCCGGGGTCGTCCCCGCTCGCGTTGCCGCCGGCGGTGAGCTGCGCTCCGGCCAGCTGCGCCTCAACGTCCTGTGGCCGCCACGCGCGGCGCTGCGTGGTCCCCGCGCGGGTGAGGACCCCAATCGGCTCGCAATCGTCATGCTCGCTCGCTGGAACCGCTTTTCGATGCTGCTGACGGCCGACGCGGAGGCGGAGGCGACGCCCATCCGAAGCGGTCCAATCGACGTGCTCAAGGTCGCGCACCACGGCAGCGACGATGCAGGGCTCGGCAGGCTGCTCGAGGGTACGGAGCCAAAGCTCGCGATCGTCTCGGTCGGCGACGGAAACCCATTCGGTCACCCCACCGCCGCGACGCTGGCGACGCTGTCCTCGCACGGAGTGCGCACCCTGCGAACAGACCGCGACGGAACGGTTGTGCTCGATGTGCGCCGGGACTCGATTCGCGTCAGCACTTCGGATTGAGGGCCGACCCGCCTCATGCCCGACACCTTTAACGAGCTAAACGAATATTCGAGGCAATAGTGGGATTTTGGCCGCCCCGTCCTCCTCGCGGGCGGTGCCCCGGCCGATACCTAACACGGTGCCACCACCGCGCGGACAGCCGTGGCTGCGACGCCCAAAGAGGCTGAGTCTGTTGGGCGACAGCGCGCTGGACCGGCTGCGGAGCTCCTTCATTGCGTTGCTTGGTCTGACGGTCGCGGTTGGACTCGGCCTAATCGCCATCGTGAGCCACCAGAGCTGGCCTCTGATTCCCGGGAGCGCGATCCCGAAGCCTCAGGCGGCTCCCCAGACCGCTCGTCGCCGGGCCGACATCGGAGCCGCCAACGCCGCTCGGCAAGTCGCGGCCGGTGGAGGCCCGTCTCGGCCGGCGTCAGGTGCTGCGGCGGGCGGTGGTGCCAGTGCCCCGGCGCCTGCGGCGTCGGGCGGCTCCGGCGGGATCACAGTGTCGGCGCCCGCTCCAATCCCCTCAGGCCCCGATGGGAATCAGCCTGTTGGCGGGGGAGGCAGCCCGCCAACCGACCAGCAATCGGGCAGTGGCGACAATGCCGCGGCGGGCCAGCCGAACAGCACCGCCCCCAAGTCCACTTCGGCCCCGGGATCCGGGGCCCAGGCACCGTCGACCGCCGCCGAGGAGCCGGGCTTGGTGGCGAGCAACGGCAAGGAAAACGACGGGGGCAGCGGCGGAGCAGGCGACGCCGAAGCCAGCTCTTTGCCACCGCCGCCTACCGAGGATGACAGCGCCGGGGGCGACGAAGAAGTTGACGAGTCGGGATCGTCTTCGGGTGGTGGCCCCGGCAATCACGGCAACGGCAACGCATACGGCCATGGCAACGGCAATGGGCACGCTTGGGGCCGTTCTGACAGGTAGCCGGCCGGCCGGCCGGTCAGGGAGCTGCCGAGACGCCATCTAGACTCGGCCGGAATATGGCCGAAGAGATGCGCTCCCTCTACATGTTCGCCGGCACGGACGGGGCGAAGATCGACGCGACCCGCGCCCGCCTTCGCAGGCGGGCTGAAGGGGAGGGCGGCGCCGCCTCGCTTGCTGTGTTCGAGCCAACTGAGGGGCGCGGCGCACCCGACCACAACGCTCTGCTTGGTGCAATCCCCGCGCTATCGCTGACCGAGACGCGCCGCTACCTGCTGGTGGACGGCGTGGAGCGCTGGGGGAGCAGGCAGCTGGAAGCGGTCTCGGCCGCGCTTGGCGAAATTCCCCCAGATGTCACGCTCGTCCTGATCGCCCGTGCCAAGGCGCCGGCAAAGCTTGTTCGTGCGGTCAAGGGGGCGGGCGGCGAGATCCGGGAATTCGAGGCGCCTAAGGCAAGGGACATGCCGCGAGTCTTGGTTGCCGAGGCGAAGCAGCTTGGCTTCCGGTTGGAGGCCGCCGCCGCCCGGATGCTGGTCGATCGAATGGGCGCCAATCCCCTTCGCCTGCAGCACGAGCTGGAACGCCTCGCCCTCTGGGCCGGCGAGGGAGGAGAGGTGACCGCCGACGCCCTCGCCGCGACGATCACCGATACGTCCGAGGCGGTGGTCTGGGCACTCTCCGATGCTCTGCTCGAGCGCGATTCTCGCCGCGCCGTGTCGATTGCCGAGCGGCTCGTCTCACAGGGTGAGAACGTCACCGGCATCGTCTATGGCATTGCGTCACGACTGCGCAAGGCGTGCGCCGCCCTCACACAGCTCGAGGACGGCGTTCCGCCCAAGCAGGTGGAGTCAGGCCTTGGGATGCACCCTTACGCCGCGCGCCAGCTGATGGCCAGGTTGAAGGGGTCGGAGCTTGGCGATCTCCAGGAGGCAACCGGGGCCCTGGCCGACCTCGAGGTCTGGTGTCGGGGGGGCGCCGACTACGGTGACGAGCTGGCCCTTACCCTGGCGCTGCGCCGCGCCACGGGCGCCGGCGTAAACGTCTAGGCGGTCGTGCCGGAGACGATGCGGGCGGCCCGCGCCTTCTTGCGGGCACCGGTGTTCTTGTGCAGCGCCCCTTTCTGAACCGCCTTGTCGATCCGCGAGACCAGCGAGCGGTGCTCCGTCTGGATCGTTGCAGCGTCGCCGGCCTCTACAGCGCTTTCGAGACGCCGGAAGTGCGTCTTGACCGTGCTGGTCAGCAGGCGGTTCTCGGTTCGCTCACGCTCAGTGCGTAGGATCCGCTTCTTCTGTGAGGCTATGTTGGCCATGTTTCGGGCGGCCGACTATACCGAGTGAGATAGAGCTTGGAGACCCCCGGGGCGCATGACGAGAGCGCAGTCGATGCTGACGCGGCAGTGAGAGCGGCGGAGGCATTCGATCCGGGCGAGGAACCGACCGGGGAGCCTGCGCCCGGTCGCCGCGCCGGTCGGATCGCCCGTTCGACGGCCTTCTTCTCTGCTGCGACGGCAGCCTCGCGGATCGCCGGGCTCGTTCGCGAGATCGTCGCCGCCAGCTATTACGGCGTGAGCGGGCCGATGTCGGCCTTCACGATCGCCTTCCAGGTGCCCAACCTGATCCGCAGCCTGTTTGCCGATGCCGCGCTGCAGCCGGCCTTCGTGCCGATCTTCACGGAGCAATTGGAGAAGAAGAACTACCGCGAGGCCTTCCGGCTCGCCTCGACCATGCTGCTGCTCGTCACGCTCGTGCTGGGCGCGATCACGGCGTTGTTCGTGCTGATCGCGCCGCTCCTCATGCCCCTCTTTGCACCGGGCTTCGAAGGAAAGATCCTCGACCTAACCATCACTCTCTCGCAAATCCTCTTCCCGATCCTGATCCTGCTCGGCGTCAGCGGTGTCGTGGTCGGCGTGCTCAACAGCTACGACCGCTTTGGGGCCTTCGCGATCGCGCCGCTCTTCTGGAACCTGACGATCATCACGGTGCTCGTTCTCGTTGCCCCGGCGTTCCACGGCCAGAACCGGATCTATGCATACGCAATCGGCATCCTCGCCGGCACGTTGATCCAGCTCCTCATTCCGGTCTTCGACCTCCGAAACACGCCGTTCAGGTTTCGTTGGAGCTTCGATTGGCGCAATCGTGACGTTCGACGTGTCCTGCTGCTGATGTTGCCGGTGACCATCAGTCTCGGGCTGATCAACTTCAACCTGGTGATCAACAGCTTCTTCGGCACTCTGGTCAGCGACCAGGCGCCGGCGGCGATCGACAAGGCCTTTCGCATCTACCAGCTCCCGCAGGGCATCTTCTCGGTCGCGATCGCCACCGTTCTCTTTCCGACGCTGGCTCGCTTCGCCGCGCGCGGCGCGCATGACGATCTGCGGGCCACGATGGCCAACGGAATGAGGCAGATCCTCTTCGTCCTCATTCCGGCTGCGGCTGCGGTCCTCGTCCTCTCCGAGCCGATGATCCGTCTCGTCTACCAGCGCGGCGAGTTCACCCCCGAGCAGACGACCCTCGTTTCCACAGCGCTCTTCTGGTTCGCCTTCTCGCTTCCCACCAACGGACTCTTCCTGCTGCTCACCCGCACCTTCTTCAGCCTCCAGCGGCCCTGGGTCCCGACCACGATCGCCGCCGCCAACCTTGCCGTGACGGCGCTTGGAGCGCTCGGCCTCTATCACCTAGGGGTGGGCGGTATCGTCGCCGCCACAGCGATCGCCACTGGGGCCAGCGTTGTCGTGCAGTGCGTGATCCTGCGCCGCCTGTTGGGGGGTCTCGAGCTCGCCGAGCTGCTCGACGCCGGCCTGCGGATCTCCCTCGCGGCGGCGGCACTTGCCGCGGTCAGCTATGGCGTCTGGGACGTGCTCGACGGCGCCCTGGGAGAGGGCCTCGCTGCTCAGATCGGCTCTCTCGGCTCGGCGTTGGCGTTGGGCGGCATTGTCTATGTGGGTGCGGCCAGGCTCCTTCGAGTGGCCGAGCTCGAGCAGGTGATGCGCCTGCTCAGGCGCGGCTGAGTCGTGCTCGACCTGGCTCGCTACCTCCTGGGCGCGGCCGAGATCGTCCTGCTCGCGGGCTTCGCCACGCTTGGAGCATCGGCGCTTCGCGGGCGCCTTCTCCCCGGCTTCTCTGGAGCTCCCGCTCATCTCTCCACGGCGGTCCTTGCCCTTGCCCTCCTGATCTGGATCGCCGAGTTGCTCGGCACCGTCGGCCTGTTTGCGGCGGCGCCTTATCTGCTCTGCGTGGCGGTCGCTGGGCTCGGACTCAGGGCGTTCGTTTCGCCGATGCCGCTCGGCTCCGCCGGCCAAGGTCCGGGCAAGGGCGCCGCCGCAATCGGGTTGGCGATCGCGTTGCTCGCGTCGATCGACTTCGCGGCCGGGACCGCAGACAGCCTGAGAACCGGCATGACCGGTTTTGACACGACCTGGTACCACGCGCCGTTCGCAGCGGGTTTCTTCCAGGGCGGCAACACCTGGGACCTGCATTTCATTGCCCCGCAGTTCCTTGCCTGGTTTTACCCGGCCAACGCCGAAATCTTCCACGCGGCCGGGATGCTGGCGTTCGATCGGGACATCCTCTCGCCGCTGATCAACGCGGGATGGTTCCTCGGTTGCCTTGCCGCCCTCTGGTGCATCGGCCGGCCCTATGGGGCCGGGCTGCTCTCGCTGGCACTGGGCGCCTTGGCGCTGAGCCTCCCGGCCTTTGCGGATCAGGCCGGAGAAGCGCGGAACGACGTCGTCGGTGCCTTTTTCCTGCTTGCCGCCATCGCAATCGCGGTCAACGCCTGGGCCGGTAGGGGGTACGACCTCGATCGTTCGGGGCCGCCGCTCGGCGCATTGGTTGTCTGCGGGCTGGCGGCCGGACTCGCCGCCGGCACGAAGCTCAACTTCCTGATTCCCGCCGGGGTGCTGGTGGCAGGGCTCGCCCTTCTCGCCCCGGCGGCGTCGAGGTGGCGCGCGCTGGCCATAGCCTGCCTGGCTGCGCTTGCCGGCGGTGGCTACTGGTATCTCCGCAACCTGATTCACACGGGTAACCCGCTGCCGTGGTTCCGTGGCGCCGGCCCGGTGTCGGTCCCGGCGCCAGATCAGCCGCTGGGCGGACGGGAGGGCCACGGCGTGCTCGGCTACCTGGCCGACGGCTCGGTGTGGTCGGACTGGTTCCTGCCCGGCTTACGGGAGGGCCTTACGGTCCTCTGGCCCGTGTTCGTTGGGCTGGGGCTTGCGGGCCTGCTGCTTTGCCTGGGCCGCCGCGCCGCTCCCGTGCTGCGGGTGGCGGGTGCGGTTGGCCTCGCGCTCCTACTGGCTTGGCTCGTCGCTCCGACGTCCGCCTCGGGGCCGGAGGGAATGCCCCGCGGGTTCGGGTCGGGCCTGCGGTACCTCGTCCCGGCCCTTGTCCTCGGCCTTGCGTTGCTGCCGGTTAGCCCGCCGGTCCGAGACCGGCTGCGCCGCTGGAGCCCCTGGGGGCAGACGGGTGCCGAGCCGGTTCCGCGGAACCGGCTCGGACCCACCCCGGGCGCTGGGACGGCTCCCCGAAACCGGATCGGCACCGTGGCCGCCATCGCGGCACTCGTTGCCGCGATCGCAGTCGGCTATCCGGTGCAGCGGCGCTATCTCGAGAACCGCTACGCGGATCCAGCATTCGCCGCTCCGGGACTGAATGCCGCCTTTGAGTGGGCGCGATCGGTATCGGATGCCCGCATCGCCACGACCACCACCCGCCAGTACCCGCTGTTCGGCACCGACCTCTCCAACGACGTGCGCTTCGTCGGCGTCAAGCAGCCCCATGGAGGCTTCACACCGCCCGCAAACTGCCGCCGGTGGCGGCGCCTTCTCAATGCCGGGGGATATGACTATGTGGTCACCTCTCGGGACCGTCTTGTATCGGGCGGGCTCCCGTATCCACCGGTTGCCGCATGGACCGAAGGGCCCGGAGCCACGGCCATCCTGCGAAGGCCCCCGACGGTGGTCTTCAAGCTCACCGCACCGCTCGATCCGCTGGCCTGCCGGTGAGAAGGCGGCCGCCGCGGCGGCCGCGATCCGTCGCCCGCCATACTCCGGCACCCTGATGGAGCACATCCGCAACTTCTCGATCATCGCCCACATCGACCATGGCAAGTCGACGCTTGCCGACCGCATCCTCGAGCTCACCGGATCGATCGACCCCAAGAAGATGCGTGCCCAGGTGCTCGATTCGATGGACCTCGAGCGCGAGCGCGGCATCACGATCAAGGCGCAGGCGGTGCGGGTCGAGTACCGGGCCTCAGACGGCCAGGCCTACCACCTACACCTGATCGACACCCCCGGCCACGTTGACTTCTCCTACGAGGTGTCCCGCAGCCTGGCCGCCTGCGAGGGAGCGCTGCTCGTCGTCGACGCGGCGCAGGGAGTCGAGGCCCAGACCGTCGCGAACACCTACCTGGCGATCGAGAACGGGCTGGAGCTGATCCCGGTCATCAACAAGGTGGACCTTCCCGGGGCCGAGCCGGAGCGGGTGGCAGGCGAGATCGCCGACCTGCTCGGCGGCGAGGCGGGAGACGTGCTGAGGATCTCGGCAAAGACCGGGGACGGGGTGGTTGAGGTGCTGGAGGCGATCGTCGAGCGCATCCCGCCACCGGGCGGTGACCCCGCCGCTCCGCCAAGGGCGCTGATCTTCGACTCCGAATTCGACCAGTACAGGGGTGTCGTCGCCTACGTGCGAATGGTAGACGGCGCCTTCCGGAAGCGGCAGCGGATCCTCGCGATGCAGGCCGGGACCGAGGCGGAGATCGATGACATCGGCTTCTTCCGGCCGGCGATGACCGCCGTCGAGGGCATGGAGGCAGGCGACGTCGGCTACGTGATCACCGGGATCAAGGACGTCGCGAAACTGCGCGTCGGCGACACGCTGACCGCACCGGAGCAACCCGCATCCGAGCCGCTGGAGGGCTACCGGGAGGTGCGGCCGATGGTCTTCTGCGGCCTCTTCCCGATCGACACCGATCGCTACGAAGACCTTCGCGATGCGCTCGACAAGCTGGCGCTTAACGACGCGGCCCTCTCTTATGAGCCGGAGACCTCAGAGGCGCTGGGCTTTGGCTTTCGCTGCGGGTTCCTGGGCCTCCTGCACATGGAGATCGTGCGCGAGCGGCTGGAGCGCGAGTACGGGCTCGAGCTGCTCGCGACGACGCCCAACGTGCGCTACGAGGTGAGGTTGATCGGCGGCGAGGACGTCGAGGTCCACAGCCCGAGCGAGATGCCCGATCCAGGGTCGATCGAGGAAATCGAAGAGCCCTACATCCGCGCCACGATCATCGCGCCGTCGGACTACGTCGGAGCGGTGATGGACCTCTGCCAAGCGCATCGCGGCACCCATGTCGACATGCACTACCTGAGCCCTCAGCGGGTTCAGATTCGCTACGACCTGCCGCTGGCCGAGATCGTCCTTGACTTCTTCGACCAGCTGAAGTCCTCGACACGGGGCTACGCCTCGCTCGACTACGAGCCGACCGGCAACCGTGCCTCTGACCTGGTCAAACTCGACATCCTGCTGGCTGGCGACCGGGTCGACGCGCTCTCGGTCATCGTCCACCGCGACTTCGCCTATGAGCAGGGCAAAGCACTGGTGGAGCGGCTGCGCAAGACGATCCCCCGCCAGCTGTTCGACATCCCGGTGCAGGCCGCGATCGGCTCCCGCGTGCTGGCGCGGGAGACCGTGAAGGCGCTTCGCAAGGACGTCACGGCGAAGCTCTACGGCGGCGATGTCACCCGCAAGCAAAAGTTGCTGAAGAAGCAGAAAGCCGGAAAGAAACGGATGAAGCAGGTGGGGCGCGTCGAGGTCCCGCAGGAGGCCTTCCTGGCGGTGCTCGAGATCAACGATTAGGGACCAGTCACGGTCACCGGTCGCCGAATAGACTGCGCCGCCATGGCGATCAAGACTGAGGCAGTTGGCAAGGAATGGCCCGCCACGACCTACGAGGTGGGCAAGGAGAAGATCGGGGAGTACGCGACGGTGATCGGGCTCGGAAACCCGGTCCACTTCGACCGCGAGGCGGCCAGGGCAGCCGGCTACCGCGACGTGGTCGCGCCGCCGATGTTCTGCGTCGTCTACAGCGCACCGGCCCTGGCCCCCGCGATGTTCGACCCCGAGGTCGGGATGAACTTCGCCGCGATGGTGCACGGCGGCCAGGAGTTCGAGTGGGGGGAGCCGGCATGCTCGGGCGATGAGATCACCACGACCGCGAAGTGCATGGAGATCTACGAGAAGGACGGGAAGGGCTTCTATGTCTTCGAGTCCAACTCGGTAAATCAGAACGGCGACCAGGTTGTGCGTGGCACCTGGACCAACATTGTCAGGGGGGTATGAGATGGCTGAGCTGAACGCCGGCGACCAGGTCCCCGAGCTGCGGGTGACGCCGGACAAGTACCTGCCGCACCGGTATGCGGGCGCCTCGGGTGACTTCAACCCGATCCACATCGACCCCGAGTTCGCGAAGGGCGTAGGGCTGCCCGGCAACATCCTTCATGGCCTCTACATGATGGGCTTGGTCGCGCGGGCGAACACCGAGCTTGCGGGCGGCGACCCGCGGGCGCTGAGGCGACTCTCGGTCCAGTTCCGGGGCATGGGTGCTCCCGAGACGGAGATCGTCGTCACCGGCACGGTCAAGTCGGTCGAGGACGGCACCGTCGTGGTCGACACGGTTGCCGCTCAGGGCGAGAACCAGACAATCCGCAACGCTGAGGCAGAAGTCAGGCTTAGTCACTGAGCCGGAATTCACCAATCCCACCGGCCCCTCCATCCCCCGCATCCCTTCGCCGGGGGTCAATTCCCTCCACCTAGGCAGCACCACTACCTGGGTGAGCGGGAATCGCCCCCCAACTCGGCCTGCGAAGCGGAAAGTCTCGCCGATATCGGTGGATTCAGGCTAAAGCCGAGACGGGCGCCCGCCTGGCTCAACCGCTCCCGGCGCAGGCTCCGCTCCACCGGCACAGCGGTGGAAAAGGTACGAGCCGCCCGAAAGGGCGCTGGCCCCCTCTTAGACTCTAGGAATGCTCTCTGAGCGACAGGAGCTGATTCTCCGCTTGGTCGTCGACGCGTACCTTGCGTCGGGCAGGCCCGTGGCCTCCAAGCAGATTGCCGGCAGCCCCGAGGTGGAGTGGGGGGCGTCGACGGTGCGTGCCGAGCTGGCCGCGCTCGAGACCGCCGGCTACCTGACCCATCCTCACACCTCGGCGGGGCGGGTCCCCACCGACATCGGCTATCGCTCCCACGTCGACCTGCTTGTGAAGTCCGGTGCGCCGCAGCTCACCCCGGGAGTCGAGCTGGAGGTGTCGCGCCTGCGGCGCGAGATCGACGAGGCGATGAGGGAGACGACCGCGGCGCTGGCCAAGGTCACCGATCTAATGGCGCTGGTTACGGCACCGCCGCTCGCCTCGGCGACCATTCACCGGGTCGAGGTCCTTCGGCTGCAGCCGACGAAGGTGATGGTGATAGCGATTGCCTCCACGGGTGCGGTCGCCAAGCGGGTATTCGAGTTCGACGTACCCGTGGATCCTGGTCTTGTGGAGTGGGCCTCGTCCTACCTGAACGAGTCGTTGAGCGGCCTGGGGGTGGGCGCTCGGATGATCGCCGACCGTCTCGCGAACCCCGAGCTCGACCGGGCGGAGTCCAAATTCATCTTGACCCTCGGGGCAGCGTTCACAGAGCTCGAGCGCGAGGCCGAGGACACCCTCTACGTGGACGGCGCCTCGCGCCTACTCTCCGAAGACCACCTCGACGACCTACCCCGCGCCGACGAGTTGATGACTGCGCTGGAGCAGCGGGCGAGCGTGCTGGGAATGCTGCGGTCCGCCCTGGAGGAGCACTCGGTGTTCTTTTGGATCGGGGCAGAGAACCCCCAGCCGGAGCTTCGCTCGGTGAGCGTCGTCGGCGCCAACTACGGCCTTGCGCACCGCAACCTCGGCTCGGTTGGCGTCGTGGGCCCGCTGCGGATGGACTACGCGACCGCGATCGCCTCGGTGCGCGGCGCGGCCCGCGAGCTGTCGCGATACTGCGAGAGCGTCTACGACGATTGAGACTGGGATGCCGCGCGACTACTACGAGATCCTGGGTGTGGCCCGCAACGCCTCCAGTACGGAGGTCAAGCGCGCGTTTCGCGGCGTCGCGCGCGAATTGCACCCCGACGTGAACGACCACGACCCCGATGCCGAGGAGAAGTTCAAGGCGGCGGCCGAAGCGTACGAGGTGCTCTCGGACCCCGAGCGGCGGCGAACCTACGACGCGTATGGCCATGAGGGGCTGCGGTCCGGCGGCTTCCCGCCCGGGGGTGGCTTCGGCTCGATCGAGGAGATTTTTCAGGCATTTTTCGGCGGCAGCGGCTTCGGCTTCGAAGTGCGGCGCGGCCCGATGCGCGGGCAGGACCTCATCCATACCGTCGAGATCTCCGCACTCGACGCGATGCTCGGGGCCAAAATCAAGATCCCCAGTCACGAGGGGGAGCGCGAGGTCGATCTCCCCCCGGGCACGCAGCACGGTTCCCGATTCGCGCTGCGCGGGCACGGGATGCCCGGCAGCGGCGGCGGTCCTCCGGGAGACCTCGTGATTTCAATCCACGTTGTCATTCCCGGCAACCTCTCCGAGGAGCAGCGAGAGCTCGCCACCAAGCTGGCGGAGACGCTCGAGCCCCGCAACCTCGACGCCACCGACGGCGCAGAGAGCCTTTTCTCGCGGGTCCGCCGCGCCTTCGGCTGAACGCTCGCCCGCCGCCTTTCCGCTGCAGGGTCGGCTATGTTTCGCGCCGATGCTGGCAACCATCGTGGATCCGGGCTACAAGATCGCCCTCTTCCTGCACATCCTGGCGGTTGTGCTCGCCTTCGGCCCGACCTTCGGCTACCCATTCTTCTTCTCGGTCACGCCGCAGTTCCCGCGCGCGACGCCGGCGATCCTGGCCGGGATTCAGAAGGCCGATCGATACCTGGTCAACCCTGGGCTGATCGTTGTTCTGCTGGCCGGGATTTACCTGCTGGCCGACGGTCCCTGGGAGGCAGGGGACGCCTTCATCAGCGTCGGCTTCCTCATGATCATCATCCTCTTCGGCCTGCAGCACGCTTTCTTCCGGCCGCAGGTTCGCAAGGCAAAAGAACTGGCTGAGCGCGACCTGAAGTCGGGAGATTCGCTCAGCGACGAGTTCGTCGCGGTTGGCGATCGAATCGGCAAAGTTGGCACGCTGGCGGGACTGATCGTCGCCATAACGATCTTCTTCATGGCGTACAAGCCATTTCTCTGAGCTCTTCGCAGCCGGTTGCGATGTTCGACTCCGGGGTGGGCGGCCTCACCGTGCTGCACGAGTGCCTTGTCTCACTTCCCGAGGAGGACTTCGTGTACCTCGGCGACACGGAGATGTTTCCCTACGGGACGCGCGAGCCCGACCGGCTGCGCGAGCGGATTCGCGCGATTGCCTCGCTGCTGCTGCGCAGGGGCGCCAAGCTGCTGGTGATCGCCTGTAACACCGCCACGTCGATCGGGGAGGAGGCGGCGCGCGATGCGGCGGATGAGCATGGCGTGGAGGTCGTCCCGGTGGTCGAGCCGCAGGCGGAGATCGCAGCGGCGATCACCGACAGCGGCCGGGTTGGCGTGCTGGCGACCCCGAACACCGTCGAGAGCGCCGCCTACCGTCACTCCCTGGAAGCGCAGGGCCGTGCACTCGAGGTCACCGAGGTCGAGGCCCCCGATCTCGCCCCCTTCATCCAGGAGGGCTCGCCCTTCGACGAGGGCGTGGTCGAGATGGCGCGCACCTACTGCGCGCCCCTGAAGCGAGCCGAAGTCGACACCCTGATCCTCGGTTGCACTCACTATCCGCTGGTTGCCCCGATGCTGCAGCGGATCCTCGGTCGCGACGTGCGCCTGGTCAGCGGCGGCCATGCGGTGGCTGCCGCGGCCCAGCGAGCGCTGGAGTCGCGTGGCCTGGCGCGCCCGTCGGGCGGCGAGGGTGCCTACCGCTTTCTCTGCACCGGGGACGTCCAGTCGTTTCGGGAGCTCGGAACCCGCTTCCTGCAGATGCCCCTGGGCGACGTCGAGCGGATCGAGATAGCTGCCGCCGACTACCCTTAACCCCATGAGCGTTCTCGAGCAGGTTCAGGCGGATGTCCGCACGGCGATGAAGGCTGGTGAGCGGGAGCGGGCAGCAGCGCTTCGCATGGTCGTCGATTCCCTCCAGCAGGATGCGAAGCTGGGCAAGGGCGACGAGGTCGCTGTGCTGCAGCGTGAGCGCAAGAAACGCCTCGAGGCGGCCGATGCGTTTGCGGAGGCCGGCCGCGAGGAGCAGGCGGCTGCTGAGCGCTTCGAGGCGGAGCTGGTGGAGTCATACCTGCCCGAGCAGTTGTCCGAGAAGGAGCTGGCCGACCTGGTGGAGGCGGCGGTCGCCGAGACGGGGGCCACCGAGCAGCGCCAGATGGGCCAGGTGATGTCAGCGCTGATGCCCCGGGTCGGCGGCCGTGCCGACGGCAAGCGGGTGAGCGCTGCGGTGCGTGAGCGGCTTGGCGCGTAGGCAGCTGACGCTCGACAACACGGTGGCCGCCGAGCTCGCAGGTTCCGAGGACGCTGTGCTTCGGGCGCTTCGGGGCCACCTCGACTGCGAGTTTCACCTGCGGGGCAACGTGCTGACCCTGGATGGCAAGTCCGATGACGTGCAGACCGCCGCCACCGTGGTGGACGAGCTCGTCGACCTGATCGAGCAGGGCCACGACATGGCGCCGGGGACCATCGAAGCCGTGACGGGCGCCCTCGATGCCCACGAGAGCCCCGCACAGATCCTCGAGGACGTCGTCTGGCGCCATCGCAACACGAAGGTCGCGCCAAAGACGCTCAATCAGAAGCGCTACGTGGACTCGATCCGCAACCACACGATCACCTTTGGAATCGGCCCGGCCGGCACCGGGAAGACCTTTCTCGCCGTTGCGATGGCCGCCGCCGCCCTCGCAGAGCAGAAGGTCCAGCGGATCATCCTCACCCGGCCCGCGGTTGAGGCCGGCGAGCGCCTTGGCTTCCTTCCGGGTGACATACAGGCCAAGGTCGACCCCTACCTGCGGCCCCTCTTCGACGCGCTCTACGACATGCTCGACCCCGATCGCGTCAACGGTTACTTCGAGCGCGGGGTGATCGAGGTGGCGCCCCTGGCATTCATGCGGGGCAGGACGCTCAACGACTCCTTCGTCATCCTCGACGAGGCGCAGAACACCAGTCCCGAGCAGATGAAGATGTTCCTGACGCGGCTTGGTTTCAACTCACGGATGGTGGTGACGGGCGACATCACCCAGATCGACCTGCCCGCCGACCAGCACTCCGGCCTGATCGTCGTGCGGGACATCCTCAACGAGGTCAGGGATATCTCCTTCGTTCACTTCGGCGGTGAGGATGTGGTGCGGCACAAGCTCGTCCAGCAGATCGTCGCCGCCTACGGAGAACACGCCGACCGCGAGCGGAGCGACCGGCCGCCAGCGGCCGATGGTTGACCTGTCCGACGTTCCCGTCGACCTGCGCGACGCAGTCGCCGCCTCGCTGGCGGCGGCGGGAGTCAGCGACGGTCATCTCGCGGTCGAGCTCGTCGGCGCCGAGCGGATGCGCGAGTTGAACCGCGAGCACCGGGCAACCGACAGCCCCACCGACGTTCTTGCCTTTCCCGTTGACGGCGCGGGCCCGACCGCCGGCCCGCGGGAGCTGGGTGACGTTGCTATCTGCCCGGAGCACTGCTCCGACCCGATCGAGGCCGCTATCCATGGCACGCTGCACCTCTGCGGCTACGACCACGAGGCCGACTCGGGGGAGATGCTCGCCCTGCAGGCCCGCGTCCTGGAGGGCCTGGCGTGACGCGCGCCGGCTTTGTGGGCCTGGCTGGCCGGCCCAACGTCGGCAAGTCCACGCTGGTCAACGCGATTGTCGGCAGCCGCGTCGCGATCGTCTCAATGCGGCCCCAGACCACGCGCCGAGCGATTCGCGGAATCTCCACCGACACGGAGGCAGGCCATCAACTCGTCCTGGTCGACCTTCCCGGCGTGCAGCGCCCGCGCGACGTGCTGACCGAGCGGATGCAGCGGCGTGTGGAGCGCGAGCTCGCCGACTCCGACATCGCCCTGCTGGTCGTCAATGGCGAGGAGGGAGTCGGGGCCGGCGATCGCTTCATCGCCCGTGCTTTGCTCGGGGCGAGCTCCGGGGTGCCGACGGTCTGCGCCGTGAACAAGGTCGACCGGGTTGGGCCAAACGAGCTCGTGCCGGTGCTGGCAAAGGCGGCTGAGCTGGAGGGGGTTGACGAGGTGTTCCCGATCAGCGCCCGCAGCGGGGAGGGGCTGGACGCCCTCGTGCATCGCCTGGCCGAGCTGGTCCCCGAGGGCCCCTATCTCTATCCGCCGGAGGACCACAGCGACCAGTCGAGCGAGCTGCTGCTGGCTGAGCTGATCCGCGAACAGGCCCTGAATCGGACCCGCGACGAGGTCCCGCATTCGATCGAGGTCGCCGTCACGGATGTGTCGAAACGGGACGATGGCCTGGTCACCGTTCGCGCCGAAATCTGGGCCGAGACCGAGTCCCAGAAGGGCATCCTGATTGGGCGGAACGGCTCCAAGGTGGGGGAGATCGGAGCCGCGGCACGCCGTTCTCTCGAAGCGGAGTTGGGCGCCAAGGTCCACCTCGACCTCCAGGTTCGGGTGCGCCGCCGTTGGCGGCGCGACGAGGACCTTCTCAATCGCCTCGGCATTGAGTGAGCGGCTGAAGCCGCCCGCTTCTGGAAGAAGAGCGCCGGCCGAGGTGCCCCTGACTACGATTGCCTGATGTTCGAGCAGGTGAAATTCGACGAGCGGGGCCTGGTCCCGTGCGTGGCGCAGGACTTCGCGAGCGGCGAGGTGCTGACGCTTGCCTACGCGAACGAGGAGTCGCTGCGTCTGACGGTGGAGACAGGCGAGGTCCACTTCTACAGCCGCTCCCGCGAGGAGATCTGGCGCAAGGGGGAAACCTCGGGCAACGTGCTGCGGCTGAAGCAGCTGCGGGTCGACTGCGATGGCGACGCGGTGGTTGCGCTGGTCGACCCGAGCGGGCCGGCCTGCCACACGGGGGAGCGCTCCTGCTTCTACCGGGACCTGGGTGGCTCGGCGGCCTCGGAGCCCGATGCCTCGCCGGTGCCCGGCGAGCCCGTGCCCGTCTCGCACGAGGCGCTGGCCGTGCTGCAGCGAACTCTTCGCAGCCGTGCCGAGGAGCGACCCGAGGGCAGCTACACGGTCAAGCTGCTCGACGATTCGAAGCTGATCGGAGAAAAGGTCCAGGAGGAGGCCGAGGAGGTGGTTCGGGCGGCGCGTGAGGAGTCCGATGCGCGGGTCGCCGAGGAGGCGGCCGACCTCCTCTACCACCTGAGTGTGCTGCTCGCCTCTCGGGAAGTCCCTCAGTCGGCGGTGATGGATGTGTTGAATGGCCGTCGCGGCTGAGTCAGAGCTCCACCTGACGCCCAGCCTCGAAGAGGCGCGCGAGCTTGCCGAGAAGGGCAACGTCGTGCCAATCAGCGCCCGCTTCGTGGACGACTGCGAGACGCCCGTCTCCGCCTTCCTGAAGTTGCGTGCGGAGGAGCCGGAGGGAGCGCCCTGCTTCCTTCTGGAGTCAGCCGAGCAGGGGCAGGTCGGGCGCTACTCGTTCGTTGGGATACGGCCTCGCAGGCTGCTGCGTATGCGGACAGACGGGAGCCTCGAAGAGCGTGGAGACGCAGCGTCCCCCGATGGCACCGTTCGCCCGGCGCCGGATCCCTACGCCGCCGTCGCCGAGTGCCTTGCGCAATACCGGCTCGCCCCGGTCGACGGCCTGCCGCCGTTCGCCGGCGGCGCGGTTGGCTTCTTTGGCTACGACCTGGTGCGGACGGTCGAGCCGCTCGGCGATCCCAACCCCGACCCTCTTGGCCTTCCAGATATGGCGCTGATGATCACCGACGTGCTCCTCGCCTTCGACCACCTGCGTCACGAGCTGACGATCATGGCCTGCGCCTTCGCGGACGACGAGGGCGGCATCGACGCCGCCTACCGGCGCGCCGCCGAGGCGATCGCCGATGTTCGCAGGCGCCTCCGGGGCGCCGTTCCCGCGCCGGAGCACCCGGCCATCGCCGAGGCGCCCCGCTTTGCCTCCAACATGGAGCGCGAGGAGTTCGAAGCCGCGGTCGAGAGGATCGTCGCCTACGTCCGCGCCGGCGACGCCTTCCAGGTGGTGCCCTCGCAGCGCTTCTCGGCGCCTGCCCCCGTCGAGGCCTTCTCGATCTACCGTGGGCTGCGCGCGATCAACCCGTCCCCCTACATGTACTTCCTGGAGTTCGGCGACTTCCAGATCGCCGGCGCCTCACCCGAGCCGCTGGTCAAAGTCAACGGTCGCCGGGTCGAGACACGACCGATCGCCGGCACGTACCCGCGCGGCTCCGACGAGGAGGAGGACCGGCGCCTTGCCGAGCGCCTCGTCAACGACGCCAAGGAGCGGGCCGAGCACGTGATGCTGGTCGACCTCGGTCGCAACGACCTGGGCCGTGTCTGCGAGTACGGCACGGTGAAGGTCGACGAGCTGATGGTCGTCGAGACCTACTCGCACGTCCTGCACATCGTCAGCCAAGTCTCGGGGACTCTGCGGGAGGAGGTTGGAGCGATGGACGTGTTGCGCTCGGCCCTTCCCGCCGGCACGCTCTCCGGCGCCCCCAAGGTGCGGGCGATGCAGATCATCGACGAGCTGGAGCCGGTTAAGCGCGGCTCCTACGGTGGTGCGATCGGCTACCTCTCCTGGAACGGAGACCTCGACACGGCGATCCATATCCGCACAGTCGTCGTCAAGGACGGCGAGGTGCATGTGCAGGCCGGTGGCGGTACGGTCGCCGACGCGAAGCCGGCCTACGAGTACAACGAGTCGGTGAACAAGGCCAAGGCGGTGTTCCGGGCCGTCGAGCTTGCTTGCGAGCAACCGGACTGGCCATGAGGCAGGCGATGAACGTCCTTGTGATCGACAACTACGACAGCTTCACCTACAACCTGGTCCAGTACCTGGGCGAGCTCGGTGCGGAGGTCGAGGTCGTCCGCAATGACAAGGCCACCGTGGCAGAGCTACTGGAGCGCGAGGCAGACCGCTTGGTCGTGTCGCCCGGGCCGTGCACCCCGGCCCAGGCGGGGATCTCGATCGATGCGATCAGGGCCTTTGCCGAGGCCGGCATCCCGGTGCTGGGAGTCTGCCTTGGGCACCAGTCGCTGGTCGAGGCTTTCGGCGGCCGCACGATCCAGGGCGAGCCGGTCCACGGCAAGGAGGCGGAAGTCGAGCACGACGGCCGCACGATCTTCGCGGAGCTGCCCAGCCCCCTGGTCGCCGGCCGCTATCACTCGCTGGTTGCCGATCCCGAGCTGCCAGGCGAGCTGGAGCTGAGTGCCAGCCTCGGCGAGGTGGTGATGGGCGCTCGCCATCGCGAGCTGCCCGCGGAGGGCGTCCAGTTCCACCCGGAGTCCGTGCTGACGCCAAACGGCAAGCATCTGCTGGCAAATTTTCTGGGCGTCCGGTCCCCCTCGCCGGCGCCCAGCGGTGGAACGGGCGAGGCATGACGGCGCCAAACGACATCCTCAGCAAGGCGATCGATGCCGTTTGCGCCGGCGACCACCTGACCGCCGACCACGCCGCCGCGGTACTGGCGGAGATCATGGAGGGGCGCTCCAGCGAGGTGCAGACCGCGGCCTTCTTGATCGCCCTCCGTGCCAAGGGAGAGACGGTCCCCGAGCTGGTCGGTCTGGCACGAACGATGCGGGAGCTGGCCACCGCGGTCCGCCCCGAACGGCGCGATCTGGTCGACACGGCCGGCACCGGCGGCGGGCCCTCGACCTTCAACGTCTCCACGACGGCGGCTCTGGTGGCAGCGGGGGCCGGCTGCGCAGTTGCCAAGCACGGCAACCGCTCCAGCACGAGCAGCTGCGGGTCCGCGGAGCTGCTGGAGGCCCTGGGGGTCGATATCGATCTGAGTCCCGAGCAGGTTGCGCGCTGCATCGACGGGGTCGGGTTCGGCTTCATGTTCGCGCCCAAGCACCACTCGGCAATGGCGCATGTGGTCCCGGTTCGAAAGGCGCTCGCGGTGCGGACGATCTTCAACTTCCTGGGGCCGCTGACCAATCCAGCAGGCGCTGAGCGGCAGCTGCTGGGCGTCTCCGATCGCCACTACCAGGAGACAATCGCCGAGGCGCTGGTCGGCCTGGGGACCGTGCGTGCGATGGTTGTCGCCGGTGACGACGGCGTCGACGAGCTCTCGATAACGGGCCGCACGCGGGTAGTCGAGGTCGCCGACGGCGGTACCGAGGAGTGGTTCGTGGAGCCGGGAGAGGTCGGCCTCTCGGCTGCCGAGCTGAGCGACGTGGCGGGCGGC
>Ga0210110_1000095_pt1 | contig 30291 bp, 26 predicted proteins | sample China_Galinas_PW_2_FD_184865 | JGI IMG/M metagenome (GOLD analysis project Ga0210110, IMG submission 184865) | Wetland microbial communities from San Francisco Bay, California, USA, that impact long-term carbon sequestration - China_Galinas_PWB_D1... | ecosystem: Environmental > Aquatic > Marine... | reverse complement strand
CCCGCCGATGGCCGAGATGTGCCGCCAGTTGTAATAGACGTAGATCGCGCCGCCCCCGACCACCGCCGCGAACAGCAGGAACACCGTCAGGCACCCGATGAGGATGTACTTACCGGCACTTCTCTTCTGAGGAATCAGTTCATCGTCGGTCATCGTGCGTCCTTCAGCGGGCGACGCCGCAACTGTCTTTCCGATACGGTACCACCATGATTTCACGCGTGTTCGACGGGCACCTGGACCTGGCGATGCTGACCGAGCGGGGGCGGGACATGCACGCGTCGCCGGACGACTGCCGCGGTGAGCTGCTGCCGGCGGCCGTGACGCTGCCGAGCCTGCGCGAGGGCGGCGTTCGGGCGTGCCTGGGGACGATCTTCACCGAGGCGGAGTCCGGGGAGGGGGGGCGCGAGCCGGGGGCGTGGTGCTACCCGGCCGACGACGCCGAGGCGGCGCACCGGGCCGGGCTGCGCCAGCTCAAGCTGTACGAGGCGTGGGCGCGGGAGGGTGTGATCGAGCTGATGGGGGAGAAGGCACAAGGCACAGGGCACAAGGCACACGGTGACGAAACTGGGTGCCGTGGTCTGAGGGAGTCTTCGAGTGAAGGCCACGATACGGCACCGCTGCAACTCGGGATTCTGATGGAGTGCGCCGACCCGGTCCGGGATCCGGGGGAGCTTGAGTGGTGGGTCGAGCGCGGGGTGGTCGCGATCGGGTTGGCGTGGTGGCACGGGTCGCGGTACGCGGCGGGGAACGGGTCGCCGCCGGAGGAGAAGGCCGGACTGACGACGCTCGGGCGCGAGCTTGTTGCGCAGATGGACGAGCTGGGTGTCGTGCACGACATCACGCACCTGTCGCAGCGGGCGGTCGACGATCTGTTCGACGCGACCGACGCGCGGATCGTCGCGAGCCACTCGAACTGCCGGGCGTTGCTCGCCGACGGGCTGACGCTCGAATCGCAGCGTCACGTCGACGACGGGACGATCCGCGAGATCGCGCGGCGCGGCGGGATGATCGGGATCAACCTCGTGAGCAACTTCCTCCAGCCCGGGATCAAGGAGGGCGATCGCCCGGGGATCGAGTGGGTCGTGCGCCATGTTGAGCACGTGTGCGAGGTGGTGGGCGATCGGCGGCACGTCGGGCTGGGGACGGATATGGACGGCGGGTTCACGGCCGAGCACCTGCCCGCGGGCGTCGACCGCCCGCGCGACATGCAGAAGATCTTCGACGCGCTGAGCGCCGCCGGGTGGCCTGATGAGGATGTCGAGGCGTTCGCGTGGGGGAACTGGGCGCGGTTCTGGGGGCTGGCGTAGCCGGGATCAGTGCTCGGCGCGGCAGTGAGCACACCACGTTGTGGGGTCGTCCAGCGCGAAGGCGGTGGGGAGCGGCGGGTCGTGCTTCGCGGGCGGGAGCGCGCTCAGACGCGAGAGGAACAGGCGATTGAACCGCCCGGGGAAGAGCTGGTAATCGGGGTTGTTCTGCGTGTAGGCGTACGTGGTGGCGATCAGCCGCTTGATCTGCGCGATGCGGTCCTCGGGGTGTGGGTGGGTCGAGAGGAAGGCGTCGAGCCCGCCCCCCGGCCCGCTCTGCTCGAGGAGGATCTGCTGGACGGCGAGGGCGCCGGCGGGGTCGTAGTGGTTGTTGACCATGTAGCGGAGCCCGAGGGCGTCGGCCTCGAGCTCCTGGTCGCGGCTGAACTGGAGGAGAACAAGCTGCCCCCCGACGTTGAGCGCGGGGACGCCGAGCTGGACCCACTTGTTGTCGGTGTCCTTGGATGTTGCGGCGACGACGGTGGCGAGCCCGAGCTGGAAGGCGTTTGCCTTCGAGAGGCGCTCGCTGGTGTGGCGCGCGGTGACGTGCCCGATCTCGTGCCCGAGGACGGCGGCGAGCTGCGCCTCGTCGGTCATCTCCTCGGCCAGTGCGCGGGAGATGAAGACCTTGCCGCCGGGGAGCGAGAAGGCGTTGATCACGTCGGAGTCGAGGAGCGTGAACTCCCAGGGGAGCTCGGGGTTGTCGGCTTCGGTGGTTGCGGCGAGCGCGGCGCCGATGGAGGTGACGTAGTTGTTGACGGCGGGGTCGGGGACGGCGCCGCCGTACTCGGCCGTAAACTGCGGGGCGGCCTCGGCGCCGAGGGCGAGTTCCTGGTCGGGGGTCAGCCCGAAGAGCAGGAACTGGCTCCGTCCGGTCGCGGCGTTCTTCTGGCAGCCCGCGAGCGGTACGCCCGCGAGCAGCACGGCGGCGAGAAGGCGGGTCGTGTGTCTGAGCATGCCCCAATCCTACCATCGCCCACATGGACGAGGCACGAGCGAGCCGGGCGTGGCGCGACGACGAGCTGCGCGATCCGCACGCGCACGCCGACAAGCCCGAGAAGGTCCGCGCGATGTTTGGCGCGATTGCGCGGTCGTACGACCTGAACAACCGGGTTCACTCGCTGTGGCGTGACCAGGCGTGGCGGCGATTCGCGGTGCGGTGGGCTGAGGTCCGGGCGGGCGACGAGGTGCTCGACGTGGCGTGCGGGACGGGCGACCTGGCGCAGGCGTTTGCGCGCACGATGGCGGCGCGCGTCGTGGGGCTCGACTTCACGCGCGAGATGCTCGACCTGGCTGAGCACAAACGTGGGCGACTGCCGGGCGAGGTTGCGGGCAAGATCGAGTACGTCGAGGGTGATGCGCAGAACCTCCCGTTCGGCGATGCGGAGTTCGACGTCGTGTCGATCGCGTTCGGCATCCGCAACGTCAAGGAGCCGGCGCGGGCGCTGGCCGAGTTCGCGAGGGTGCTGCGTCCGGGTGGACGGCTGGTGATTCTCGAGTTCTCGACGCCGAGACTGGCGCCGGTGCGCTGGTTCAACAAGGTGTACTGCGAGCGGGTCATGCCGCGGACGGCGACGTGGATCAGCCGCGACCGCTCGGGGGCGTACCGGTACCTGCCGCGATCGGTGGGGACGTTTATGGCGCGGGGGGAGCTGGAAGGGGCGATAACCGCGGCGGGATTCGGCGGCGTGCGCTCGCGGGCGTTGGCGCTGGGGATCTGCGCGTGTTATCGGGGCGAGCTTCCGGGCTGAACGGCGTGCAGAACTGGTTATCGGGCGTCTTATGGGGACCCCAGGCGCGGCTTTCGCGCCGCGGTATCCCATCATGAATCTGTGTGGGCGGACTACCTCCTTCCACGGTGCCCCGGCCGATCCAAGAGGGGCACGACGGACCCGGCGATGCCGGGAGGAGACCCACCAGACCCGGCCAGCGGCCGAGAGCGGAGACACCGATGCACCCCGACGTGATGACCGAGCATTTCTTCGAGACGCTGATCAACGGAGACCGGCACGGGGCGCGTGAGATCGCGCGCACGGCGCTGAGCGCGACCGAGAAGCCGCAGGAGATCATCACCGACCTCTATTGGCCGGCGTACGAGACGGTCGATCGGCTGCACCGGCACGATCAGCTCAGCGAGCTGGGCTTCAACTTCGCGACGCGCCTGCTGAGGGTGCTGGTAGACCAGACGGCCGCGCAGTACGAGATCCCCGAGCCGACGCGTCGGAGTGTGCTGGCGGCTTGCGGGCCGAACGATTCCGACGAACTGGGTGCCCAGATGGCGGTGGACATGCTCGAGGCGTCGGGGCACCCGGTCTGGTTCGCGGGCGGGGGCATCCCCGGGGATGAGCTGATGGCGAGGGTGCACGAGCAGAAGCCCGAGGTGCTCCTGCTGTTCGCGTCGGCCCCCGGCGACCTGCCGGAGATCCGGCGGATGATCGACTCGCTCCGCGAGATCGGGGCGGCGTCGGGGCTCCAGATCGTGGTCGGCGGGGGCGTGTTCAACCGGGCCGAGGGGCTGGCCGAGGAGATCGGGGCCGATCTGTGGGCCGACGACCCGCTGGACCTGGTCGAGCGTCTGGCGTCCGAGCCGGAACGTCGTGCGACGAACGGGCAGCGGACGGTTGGGCGGAAGCGTCGCCGGCTGGCGGCCTGAGAGGCCCGAGAACGACGTCTCACCGCCCGGTCCCCTGCCCGCATGGGGGGCCGGGCGTTTGTACAGGTGCCGAACAGGCGTAAGATATGAAACTGCGGCGGGCGGGTGCCGGTATAGTCGGCAGGGAGCACGCGGTGACGATGACACGCGAAGACGAGAGGATCCTGATCGGCCAGGCGGCCGCGGGGGATCGTGCCGCCGCCGCGATGTTCATCAAGACGCACCAGCAGTCGCTGTACGCCTACCTGCTGCGGATGTCGGGTCGCCCTGACGTGGCCGAGGACATCGTGCAGGAGGCGTTCGTGCGTGTGCTCTCGAACCTGGACCGCTTCAACCCGCGGTACCGATTCAGCACGTGGCTGTTCACGATCGCGCGGCGTCTGTACATCAACGCGATGCAGAAGTGCCGCCCGGCGTACGACTCGGATCTGGTGGGCGGCTGGCGCGGCTCGGGCGCGGCTCCCGATGCGCCGGTGCTCGACACCGAGGCGCAGGAGACGGCGCGCGACGCGCTCGGTCGTGCGCTGATGGGGCTGAGCGAGGTGCAGCGCGAGATTATCGTTCTGTTCCACCAGCAGGACTGGCCGATCGCGCTGATCGCCGAGCACCTCGGGATGCCCGAGGGGACGGTGAAGAGCCACCTGCACCGCGGGCGCAGGCGTCTGCGTGAGCTGATGGAAGCGGCTGAGTCGTACGAGTCGGCGGAGGTGCGGCGGTGAAGGGCGATCTTGAACGCCGGATCGACGCGCTGTTCGACCGCGAGTTGGACTCTGCGGCGCGCCGTGAGGTGATCGGCGAGGTTCGTCACGACGCGGGCGCGTGCGAGGAGGTGGCGCGGACGCAGCGGATCGTCTCGATGCTGCGCGAGCCGGTGGAATCGCCGGACGTGACCGACGATGTGCTGGCGCGCGTGGATCGGCGTCGCGGGTTCCTGACGCCGCGGCTGCGTCGGATGGTGACGGTGGGTCGTCTTGCGGCGGCGTTGGGTCTGGTGGCGATCGTGGGTGTGACGGCGTTGGCCCGGCGCTGGTGGCCGGAGGCGACGACACTGACGCCGCAGCCGGCGCCGATCACCGCGGTGGTGGAGTCGGGTCGCGCGGACGCGGCGGACGGGCTGCGGACGCTGATGGACAGCGTGGACGTGGCGATCACGCCGGTGCTGGACCGCCCGGCCTCGCTGGCAGCGCTGCTGGAATCGCCTCGGATGTCGGACCTGCCGGCGTTCGAGTCGGCGACGCGGGTGCGCTTCGTCGGCACGCCGATGCTGGTTCAGGCCGATCTGGTCGAGCCCGGGAGTGTTCACACGGCGGGGTTCGATTTGGCGCCGCCGACGACCCGGCGCGTGGTGTTCATCGGGATCGATCCTTCGCGGCCTCTGGTCGCCGAGATGCGCCCGGTGATCCGTGTCGATGGGCTGAGGGAGACTTCTCGCGAGCGGCGTGTCGCCGATGACGCGCGCTGACCGGTACAACTCGGGACCGAATACGGGCGCCGCGACCCTAGCACGCCGTGGTGTTGCCGCGTGGTTGTGCGCGCTGCTGGTCTTGACGGGCGTCGCGCGTGCGGACTGGGATTCGCTGGTCAGTGTGGTATCGCGGGCGCCCGGCGACGCGGAGCTGGTGGTCGCGGTCGAGGACGCTGCGCACCTGCGTCGCACGCGGATCGGAGAAGCACTGACGGGGGTGATCCGCGAGTCGGGTCTGCTCGAGCGCACGGGCTCGGCGTGGGATGAGCTGGCGTTGCGCCTCGGGCTGAGCGACGACGACGCGTTCGATCGGCTGCTGGGGCGTCGGGTGGTGTTGATCGTGCGTCCCGGAGGCGCGGGACGCGACTGGGCGCTGATTTCCGATGTGGACCAACGGACCGAGGCGCTGCTGCGTGCGAGGCTGCGCCCGGTGCCGCGCCGGCTGGTGAACCGGCGTCCGGTGTACGCGCTCGAGAACGGTGCGTTTGAGCTGGTGACGGCGCGGTTGTCGGACGGGCGGGCGTTGTTCCTGATCACGCCGCGCGGCTCGGGGCTGCTCGGCGACGGCGCGGCGATGCTGCTCGACGGTACGCCGGCGTTGGACGAGACGCGCCCGGGTTCGGTGGAGGCGCTGCGTTCGCTCGATGCTGGCGACGTGGCGGTGCTGTGGCGTCCGGAGGGCGGGTTCGCGGCGTTGTCGGCCGAGGCGGACGGCGAGCTGAGCGCCTCGATGGTCTCGACGCCGGGGCTGCTGTGGGGTCCGCGGACATGCTGCGCCGGCTTCGACCTGTGGTCGGGCGACCACGCAGAGGCGATCTGCGACGGCGCCCTGCTCGCGGCGGCCGGGCTCATGGGCAGCGCCGACGATCAGATCGCGCTGGCGTCGGCGTTCGTGCGCGCGGGCCCGCTGCACGGGGTGATCCAGCAGCTCGAGCCGTGGACCGGGCAGCGTCTGGCGTTCGCGGTGCGGGAGACGGACGATGGTCGGGTGAGTGTGGACGTCGTTTCGGAGCTGATCGCCGACGAGGCGGGCGGGCCGGTCGATCGGGCGATGGCGCTGGGTGCGCGTCGGCTGGCGCAGACCAGCGGCGGGTCGTTCACCAAGCCGCCCGCGTGCCTGCCCGACACGGTGCCCACGGCGATCCGCACTCATTCCCTCGGCGTGTACGGCGCGGGTCTGTTCGGTGAGCAGTCTTCGGTCTCGTGGACGTACGCGCAGCGGGACGGGTCGTGGCTGGTGGCGAGCATCGGGCCCGCCGGGTCGAACGCGGACGAGGCGCGTCGGGCGGCCGAGCGGGCCGAATCGCCGAGCCGCGGTCGTGTGCGCCCGCGTGTGTCGGTCGGTGTGGTTCGCCCGAACGCGCTGCTGCGTCTGCTTGCCGGGCACGGCATCGAACTGCCCAAGCCGCTGCTCGCGCTGGAGCGGATCGGTTCGTTGCGTTGGGATGCGTGGCTCGACGGGCAGATGATCCGCAGCCGGGTCATACTCAGCCCGCCGTGACGCTCAGCGTCTTCGGCGTCGCACGGCGATGAGTGCCCCGAGCGAGAGCAGGGAAGCGGGCGCGGGGACCGCCCGGTACTCGTAGGAGAGCTGGACGTTGTCGATGCCCCAGCTCTCGTCCTGGAGCGACTGGGTGGTGTAGCCAACCCATCGCAGCGCGACGGACGGGTCGGTGTCGGCGATCTGGAACTCGAACGAGACCGAGCGGTAGATCGAGTCGCGGGCGAGCGGGTCGTAGCCGAACATGCCGACCTCGTCGGCGGGGCGGAAGCTCTGCAGGTTCTGCTGGTTGGAGAAGGTGTCGTCGAGGATGGTCTGGGAGTTGGCGATGACCCGGAAGCTGTCGGTGCCGTAGGTCGGTTCGTACCCGTCCCAGGTATCGATGATGTAGAGGTCGAAGGAGAGCGTGTAGTAGAGGTCGTAGGTGACGTTGCCGCCGCCGCCGCTGTCACCACCGTCGCCGCCGTCGGTGCTGCGGAGCGGGGGAGCGACGTCGGCCCAGAGGCGCAGGGCCTCGGCGCCCATGTTGCCGGCGAAGCGGGTGAAGGCGTCGGTCTGTCCGGTGCGGTAGTTCGACGACCACATGGTCGTGTCCACGGCACCCTCGAAGTCCTCGGCGTACCAGAGGACCGGGGCGGCGTGTGCCGCCGGGGCGAGCAGTGGCGCGGCGATCGCGCCGGCAAAGACAGCTCTGCGCTTCATCTGTTCCTCTCTCTCCGCGGGGCGTGCCCGCGATCTGTCGGGCCGGCGTCCGGCCTACGGAATAACCGGGGGCGCGCCGCCGGCGCGTCCGCGATCGGGCGTTCTCCGTAACGCTGCGGGTTCTCCGAACGGGGCGGACCCCGCCCGGTCCGAAGGTGCCACGAGCGGCGGCGGGGGCAAGCGAACTGCCCTGGGGTTCCGGCGTCGGGTTCCGGTCACACGGGTGCGACAAAGCGGGAAAAGCTGCGCATCGGGTCCGCTCGTGCTTATAGTTCGCCCCTCGCATGCCCGAACACGCCGAGCACATCCGGAACGTCGCGATCATCGCGCACGTGGACCACGGCAAGACCACGCTGGTGGACCGTCTGCTGGTGCAGTCGGGGAACTTCCGGGCCGGCGAGCTGGAGAAGCTCAGCGGCGGGCAGCACGACCTGATCCTCGACTCGAACCCGCTGGAGCGCGAGCGGGGGATCACGATCCTGTCGAAGAACTGTGCGATCACGTACGCGGGCGAGGACGGGTCCGAGTACCGGATCAACCTGGTGGACACGCCGGGGCACGCCGACTTCGGGGGCGAGGTCGAGCGTGTGCTGCGGATGGCCGACGGGTGCCTGCTGCTGGTGGACGCGTTCGAGGGCCCGATGCCGCAGACGAAGTTCGTGCTGGGCAAGGCGTTGGGGGAGGGTCTGAGCCCGGTGGTGGTGGTGAACAAGTGCGACCGCCCGGACGCGCGGGCCGACGCGGTGGTGGACGAGGTGTTCGACCTGCTGGTGGAGCTGGGTGCCGACGACCACGCGCTGGACTTCCCGGTGGTGTACGCGTCGGCGAAGCTGGGGTGGGCGGCGCTGACGCTGGACGAGGGAGATCGGGCGGTGGGCGTGCGCCCGGTGCTCGAGGCGATCGTGCGTCACGTGCCGCCGCCGCGTGGCGAGCCGGACCGCCCGCTGCAGATGCTGGTGACCACGCTCGACTACTCGGAGTACGTGGGGCGGATCGGGATCGGGCGTGTGTTCAGCGGGGCGATCCGCTCGGGGCAGGCGGTGGCGCTGCTCAAGCGCGACGGGACGCGTCGGGAAGCGAGGGTCGGGACGCTGCAGGCGTTCACCGGTCTCGGGCGACGCGACACGGAGGTCGTGGAGGCGGGCGACCTGTGCGCGGTGATCGGGGTCGAGGGGATCGATATCGGCGACACGCTGGCGGACCCCGACGACGCGGCGGCGCTGCCGCCGGTCTCGGTGGACGAGCCGACGCTGAGCATGCTGTTCCGGATCAACGACTCGCCGTTCGCGGGCACGGAAGGCGAGTTCGTGACGAGCCGGCAGCTGCGCGATCGTCTGATGCGCGAGCTGGAGCGGAATGTGGCGTTGCGGGTCGAGGCGGGCGCGGGCGCCGACGAGTTCGTGGTGTCTGGGCGTGGGATCCTGCACCTGGGGATCCTGCTCGAGACGATGCGCCGTGAGGGGTACGAGCTGGCGGTGGGCAAGCCGCGGGTGATCATGCGCGCCATCGACGGGGTCGAGTGCGAGCCGGTGGAGACGCTGGTGATCGACGCGCCGAACGGGGTGGTCGGGTCGGTGATGGAGCTGGTGGGGGGGCGCAAGGGCGAGCTGGTGCGGATGGAGCCGCGGGGAGAGGGTGTCACGCACCTTGTTTTCGGCATCACGAGCCGGGCGCTGATCGGGTTGCGGACGCGGGTCCTGACCGCGACGCAGGGCGAGGCGGTGATGCACCACCGCTTCGATCGGTTCGAGCCGGTGAGCGGGGCGCGGCTGCGTCGGCAGAACGGGGTGCTGATCTGCACCGAGCCCGGGCAGATCACCGCGTACGCGGTCGAGCAGCTGCACGACCGGGGGATCATGTTCGTCGCGCCGGGCGAGAAGGTCTACGCAGGGCAGATCGTCGGCGAGCACTCGCGTGACAACGACCTGACCGTCAACGCGGTTCGGGCCAAGCACCTGACGAACATCCGCCAGTCCACGAAGGAGGCGACGGTGGCGCTGAAGGCGCCGCGTCGGATGTCGCTCGAGCAGTGCCTGGAGTACCTCGAGGACGACGAGCTGGTGGAGATCACGCCGAAGTCGATCCGGCTGCGCAAGCGGATCCTCGACGAGGGTTCACGGCGTCGGGAGGAACGGCGGGTGAGGGCAGAGGCCGCGGGTTGATCACGCCGGTACGATGCACACAGACCATGTCGGCTCGGATCTCAGCAAATGCACAGAAGCTCGTCGATCGGGCTGACGAGCTTGGGCGTGCGGGACAGCCGCGGGCGGCGCTGGAGTTGTTTCGGGAGGCGTTGCGGTACGACCGCAACAACCCGAAGTTGCTTGCCAATACGGCGGAGTTGTGTCTCCAGCTCGGGATGGTCGAAGACGCTCGGAAGCTGCTGGTCCGGGCGTACGACGGCGCGAAGGTGCCGGAGGTCACGTGCATGCTCGCGTACTGCCTGCGCCAGGGGTACCGCTTCAGGGATGCGCACCGCGTGCTGGACCGCGCGCTGCGGGCCGAGCCGGGGCATCCCAAGCTGCTCGGCGCCAAGGCGCAGCTGCTCTACATGGAGGGGCGCAAGGCGGAGGGGATGGAGGCGATCGAGCCGGTGCTGGGGCGTGCGCCGGAGTCGTGGGACGTCGCGAACGCGCTGTCGATGCTGGCGTACGACGCGGGTCGCGGCGAGGAGGCGGTGGGGCTGATCCGGGGCGCGATCGAGAACGAGTCGCTGGGTTGGTACGATCGGCTGGGGCTGCGGTTCGGGCTGGGCGAGTTGCTCGACAAACTCGACAGGCGCGACGAGGCGTGGGAGGTGATCGATCGAGCGAACGCGGACATGCCGAGCACGTTCGACCCCGCGCGGTTCGAGCGTGCGGTGGACACGCTGATCACGGAGTGGGACGCGGAGCGCGTGGCGGGTTTTCTGACGCCGAGCAGGACCACCGACAGCCCGGTGTTCATCGTGGGCATGCCGCGCAGCGGTTCGAGTCTGGTCGAGTCGATTCTCGGCGCGCACCCGCGCGTGTTCGATGGTGGTGAGCTCGGCGCGGTGCTCTCGATGCTGCCGTCGCTCGAGACGGGAGGCGAGGCGGTCGGGTCGGTGAGGTTCGATCAGAAGACGGTGGACGTGGGGGCGCAGCTGCTCGTGCGGACGTACCGGTCGGTGGGGAAGGGCGCTGAACGCGTAACCGACAAGTCACTCGGGAACATCATGCACCTCGGGCTGATCGCGATGCTCACGCCCGGCGCGCACGTCATCCGGACGCGGCGCGATCCGCTTGACACGTGCGTTTCGTGCTATTTCCAGCAGTTCATGGGGAGCATCGATTTTGCGTACAACCTCGGTCACCTCGGGGTGTACCATCGGCAGATCGACCGTCTGTTCGAGCACTGGAAGAGTGTGCTCCCGCTTCCGTTCTACGAGGTGGAGTACGAGCGGTTGGTGGAGGATCAGGAGGGGGTGAGCCGCGAGTTGGTCGAGTTCATCGGGCTCGAGTGGCACGACGACTGCCTGCGTTTCTATGAGAAGTCTGGCGTGACGCTGACGGCTTCGGTCGATCAGGTGCGCCGCCCGATGTACCGCTCCGCGGTCGGGCGGCACCGTCGGTACGATGAGCACCTGGGCCCGCTGCGTCGGGCGTTGGGGATCGACGCGGAGACTCGGGAGGACGGCTGAGGGCGTACGCGGGGGGCAGCGGTGCGCAGAACAGGAAGGGGTCGTGGCGCGGTCGTCGGGCAACTTCGAGCAGATGAAGCGCGAGGCGCAGCGCCTGCACGAGGCGGGCGACGACGCCGGGGCGCTCGGGATGTGCGAGCGCCTGCTGAAACGGGAGCGGAACCAGCCGCACCTGCTGCACGCGGCGGGCGTCTCGTGCCGGCGCCTCGGGCGGCTGGAGGACGCGCGCCGCTATCTCGCGAGGGCGATCGAGGCGGGGATCACGAACATCGGGGCGTACCAGGAGTTGGCCCGGGTCTACGAGACCGAGCGGCGGTTCGCCGACGCGCAGGGTGTCTTGGACAAGGCGTTGCGGCTCGAGCCGGGCTCGGGTCTCGTTCTCGCGATGAAGGCGGAGATGCTGCGCCGTGCGGGCGACGCCGACGCGGCGATTGCGTTGCTCGAACCCCTGATCGGCGGGGATGATCCGCACCCGGCGGCGGTCGGCGTGTTCGGCTCGCTCGCGCCGCGTGACGGTCGCGAGGACGAGGCGTTCGGGCTGCTCGATCGCGCCATCACCGGCGACGGGCTCACCGACGATCTCCGCAGCGAGCTGCACTTCCAGCGCGGCGCGTTGCACGACCGCGCCGGGCGGTACGAGGCGGCCTGGGGCGACTTTGAGACGGGCAACGTCCTCGTGCACGAGCACTTCGATGCCGCGGCGCACGAGCGGCTCATCGACTGGACGATCTCGTTCTGGACACGCGAGCACATCGACTCGCTGCCGCGCCCGGCGACGGACGGCTCGAAGCTGGTATTCATCGTGGGCATGCCGCGCTCGGGCTCGAGCCTGATCGAGCAGATCATCGCCTCGCACCCGCGTTGCCACGGCGGGGGCGAGCTGCAGGAGGTCCCGCGTCTGCTCCGCGAGATCCGGCCGCTGCGCGAGGACTATGAGAGCGGGACGAGGGAGGTGCGTTTCGACCGCAGGCGGGTCGATCGTCTCTCGGCGACGCTGCTGCGCCGGTACGCGCGTCTGGGCTCGAACGCCGATCGCATGACCGACAAGGCGCTCAGCAACTACCGTCATCTGGGTCTGCTGAGCGTACTGGCGCCGGGTGCCCGCGTGATCCACTGCGTGCGAGATCCGCTCGACTGCTGTCTCTCGTCGTACTTCATCCGCTTCGCCGAACGGGTGGCGTTCGCGTACGACCTCGGGCACCTCGGGCACGCGTACCGCAATCATCTGCGTCTGATGGATCACTGGAAGCGGACGGTCCCGCTGCCGATTCTCGACGTGCGGTACGAGGACGTGGTCGCCCACACCGAGCGCGAGGCACGCAGGATGATCGGCTTCCTCGGGCTGGAATGGGACGAGAGGTGCCTGCGTTTCTACGAGCAGGACCGGGTCACGCTGACGGCGAGCACCGAGCAGGTGCGTCGCCCGGTGTACGCGTCGTCGGTCGGGAGGGCGAGGGCGTACGACGCGCACCTCGGGGCGCTGAAGGCCGCGCTGGAGGGCGCGGCGTGACGCCGGGGCAACGTCAGCGGCTGGAGCAGGCGCGCGTGCACCAGCACCAGGGTCGTCTGCGTGCGGCGGGCGAGTTGCTCAGACCGCTGCTGGTCGAACTGCCCGACGACGGGGACGTGCTGGAGTCCGCCGGGCGGGTCGAGATGCTGAGGGGCAACCACGAGATGGGCGAGCGTCACCTGCGGCGCGCTGTGGCGAAGCATCCGGGCCGTCACACGGCGTGGCGTGCGATCGCGCAGTGCCGGCGGTTCCAGGACGACATCGAGGGAGCGACCGAGGCGATCGATCACGCGCTGGCGATCGAGCCCAACGACCCGGCGTCGGTCGCGCAGCGGGTCGAGTTGCTCGTGCTGCAGGGGCGCGACGACGAGGCGGCGGCGATCGTCGAGCCGCGGATCGACGGGGGTGAGCGGCACCCCGCGCTGGTCATGAACTACGCCGTGCTCGCGCCCGAGATCGGGCGCGAGGAGCGGGCGAGCGAGGTGCTTGCGGAGGGGATCGGGTCGCCGGGGACGCCCCCGGCGGCGCGGACGCAGTTCCGATTCCGGCGTGGGGCGTTGCTGGAGCGTCTCGGGCGGTTCGACGAGGCGTTTGCGTGCTGGCGGGAGGCGAACGCCGCGCTGCCTCAGGCGCCGCCCGGGCGTGTCGGGGCGGTGCTCGACCGCGTGGTCGAGTGGTGGACGCCGGCACGGTACGAGTCGATGGAGCCTGCAGCGGTGGACGGGTCGTTCGCGGTGTTCATCGTGGGCATGCCGCGGTCGGGGACGAGTCTGACCGAGCAGATCCTGTCGATGCACCCCGGGGTCCACGCCGGCGGGGAGCGGCGTGCTATTCCCAACGTCGATGCGCGGTTCAAGCTGCTGCCCCCTCGCGAACTCGACGCCGAGACGCGCGAGGCGGCGGCGGCGATGCTGTGCGAAGACATGCGCGCCGCCGACCCCGACGCGGCGCTGGTCACCGACAAACTCCCCTCGAACTTCTTTCTGCTGCCGCTGCTGGCGCGGCTCGTGCCGGGCATGAAGGTTGTGCACTGCGTGCGCGACCCGCTCGACACGTGCGTGTCGTGTTTCACGAACAACTTCATGCCACCGCTTCCCTTCACCAATGACCTGCGCTCGTTGGGCACGTACTTCCGGAAGTACGAGCGGGTGATGGAGCACTGGACCGCGATGGGCATCGAGATGCACGAGCTGGTGTACGAGCGCCTCGTGACCGAGCCGGAGTCCGAGATCAGGAAGTTGCTCGGGTTCCTCGGGCTCGGGTTCGACGAGGCGTGCCTGCGTCCGCACGAGTCCACCCATGTGACCTTCACGGCGAGCACTCGGCAGGTTCGCAATCCGATCAACGCGCGCTCGATCGGCAGGCACACGCGGTTCGCCAAGCACCTCGGTCCGCTCGAGGCGGCGTTGGGGTGCGGGTGATGGCGGCGGTGCGTCCGGGCCATGCGTTCGCGCAGGCCGAGCAGCTCCGTGCCGCGGGGCGTGTCGGCGAGGCGCTGGCGATCTACCGCGATCTGTACAAGCACACGAAGGACGACGCGGCGTTGCTGGCGTCGATGGGGACGGCCGAGGCGGCGCTCGGCGACCACGCGGGAGCGCGCGGGCGCCTGGCCAAGGCCGTCCAGCTCAACCCTTCGGACGCCGAGGCGTGGTTCGAGCTGGCGCAGGTGCTCCGGTACGAGGAGAAGCTGGAGCGAGCGATTGAGACGCTGGAGCGCGCGCTGGCACAGCACCCGTCACATCCCCAGCTCACCGCGCTGCGCGCCGAGTACCTCGCGATGCAGGGGCGTCACGGGGAGGCGTGGAAGCTGATCGAGCCGCTCGTCGGAGCGGAGGAGCCCGACGCGGCGCTCGCGCTGGTCTACGCGACGCTCGCGCGCCCGCTCGACCGCGTGGACGAGGCGATCGAGTACCTGCGTCGGACGGCGAGCGACACGTCGCTGCACCCGGCGAAACGAGGGCCGGTGCTGTTCCGACTTGCGCAGCTGCTCGAGCACCGCGGCGAGTACGAGGACGCGTGGGCGGCGGCGAGCGAGGCCAATTCGCTGATCTCGCCGCCGTTCGACCCCGCGCGGCACGAGCAGGCGGTCGAGTCACTCATCGGGAGCTTCACGCCGGAGCGTCTCGCGGCGGTGCACAAGCCGAAGACCGACCCCGACCAGACGGTGTTTATCGTGGCGATGCCGCGCTCGGGGACGAGTCTGACCGAGCAGATCCTGTCGCGTCACCCCGACGTGCACGCCGGAGGCGAGCTGCCGATCGTCGAGTCGTTCATCGGCGAGCTGGCGCGTTCGGGGCAGCACGATCTGTTCTCGACCGAGCCGAGGCGGCTGGAGCGTCTCGCCGACACGTTCCGGCGTCGGTACCGCAAGCTCGCGCCGAAGGCGGCGCGGATCACCGACAAGATGCCGGCGAACATCGTGCATCTCGGGCTGATCTCGCTGCTGATGCCGGGGGCGCGGGTCGTGTACTGCCGACGCGACCCGCTCGACACGTGCGTGTCGTGCTATTTCCAGTACTGGCCGCGGACCAACAACTTCATCTACGACCTCCACCACCTCGGCGTGTATGCGCGGTCGGTTGCGCGGCTCATGGAGCACTGGAAGTCGGTGCTCGACCTGCGCATCCACGACGTGGTCTACGAGGATCTGGTCAACGATCAGGAGCGGGTGACGCGCGGGCTGCTCGGCTTCCTCGGGCTCGACTGGCACGACGGGTGTCTGAGCTTCCACGAATCGGGGCGCGCGACGCTGACCGCGTCGGCCTACCAGGTCCAGCAGAAGATGTACGACACCTCGATCGGGCGGTACAGGCACTACGAGCGGCACCTCGACCCTCTCAAGCGGGCGCTGGAGGGCGGGTCGTGAGCCGCGACGACGATCTGCGCACCGCGCTGGAACGGGCCGAGGCCGGCGACGTGCGCACTGCGGCGGCCGCGTGCCGTCGCGCCCTCGCCGCCGACCCGACCGACGCCTACGCCAACCGGCTGATGGGTCAGATCGAGCTGGGGATCGGGCACCCCGCCGAGGCGCGGCGGCACCTGGCCCGCGCGATCGACCGTTCCGATGCCGAGCAGGACTACCACGATCTGGCCCGGGCGTTTCTGCTCGAGCGTCGGTTCAAGGACAGCTACCGCGCGCTCGACCGGGGGCTGCGCCGGTACCCGGGGTCGGAGATGCTGACCGGCTCGCGGGCGGAGATCCTCGCGACCGAGGGTCGGCACGCCGATGCACTGGCAACGATCGAGCCGGTCCTGAGTTCGCTGGGCGACCGCACGCCGCACCCGGCCGTCGCGGTGGCGTTGTCGTACGTTGCGCGCAGGGCGGGGCGCGTGGACGAGGCGCTCGGGCTGCTGTTCCGTGTCGCTGACGACGAATCGGGCGACCCACGGGCGCGCACGGTCTGCCTGTTCCGGGCGGCGTTGCTGCTGGATCTTGATGGGCGGTACGAGGAGGCGTGGGCGACGGCCGAGCGGGCCAACGCCCGGGTCTCGCGTGCGTTCGACCCGGGGCGTTTCGCGGGCGACGTGGACCGCCTGATCGAGGACTGGCCGCCCGAGCGTGCCGAGTCGATGCTGGCGCCGAGCACGACGAGCGAGCGCCCGGTGTTCATCGTCGGCATGCCGCGGAGCGGGACGAGCCTGACCGAGCAGATCCTGAGCGCGCACCCGGCGATCTATGCGGGCGGCGAGACGCCGATCATCCCCGACCTGCTGGGAGAGATCACGGCCGACGCCTCGACCGGCGTGCGCGGGTTCGTCTTCGACCAGACACGCATCGACCGCCTCGCGGGCACGCTCGCCGACCGCTACCACCGCCTCGCCCGGCGTGCCCGGCGCATCACCGACAAGCTGCCCGACAACGTCATGCAGCTCGGGCTGATCGCGATGCTGCTGCCGGGCGCCCGGGTGATCCACTGCGTCCGCGACCCGCAGGACACCTGCCTGTCGTGCTACTTCAACCTCTTCCGCGGGCACATCCAGTACGCCTACGACCTCACGCACCTGGGCACATACGCCCGCCACTCGGCCCGCCTGATGGACCACTGGAAGCGCGTCCTGCCGCTGCGGTTCTTCGACCTGCGGTACGAGGAACTGGTCGCCGACCAGGAGCGTGTCACGCGCGACCTGCTCGACTTCCTCGGGCTCGACTGGCACGACGAGTGCCTGCGGTTCTTTGAGTCCGACCGCGTCGCGCTGACCGCGTCGATCGACCAGGTCCGGCGCCCGATCTACGGCGCGTCGGTTGGCCGGCACAAGCACTACGAGCCCCACCTCGCCCCGCTCGAGCGGGCGTTGGCGGGCGCGTGAGAAACTCGCGTCCTCGCGGCCGCGTCGAGCACGTCGTGCCCGTGCGACGGCGGCACCACGCCCACGACGCCGAGCCTGATCACGCTGGGGAACGCGCTCATGATCCCGTCTGATTCGCCGGCGCCCTCCCGCACCGTGGGCACGTTGTGCCCGAACTTCAGGTCGCCGGTCGCGATCTAGTCGCGCAGGCGATCGGCGATCTGGTGGTAGGGCGGCACCGGGCCCCCGGGATCGATCGGCATCATCGGTCTCCGCCGGCGTGCTCGGCGATCCACCCCGAGACAGAGGAGAGGAACACTTCGCTCACCCAGCCGCGCTCGGGGTCCATCAGCGCGTGCCCCATCCCGTCGAACACGCGCAGTGTCACGTCGCCCCCGCCGTCCTCCACCGCCTCGACCAGCTCGACCGTCCGGGCGATTGGCACGTTGTCGTGTTCGTCTTCGCGCCCGAACACGAACAGCAGGGGGACGTCGAGCGAGGCCCAGTACGGCATCGGATCGAACCGCCCGATCCCGCGCCAGAACGCCCACCGCCAGTGGTCCGGTTCGGTCGGGAACGGCTCGACCGCCTCGCCCAGCGCCGGGTCGGCGAGCAGGGTGCGCCGGTGCTCGAGGTACGCCTCCCATCCCTCGCCCGTGTGGACGAACGCGATCGACTGATCGAGCAGTGCCAGCACGCGCCGCGTCTGCTCGCCGTCGAGCCCGCTGTTTCTGAGATCCTGTTCGATCTCGTGGCGCACCTGCTGGTCCGGGGTCACGAGCGTTCCGGAGACGTCCACAACGAAGGCGACGTCCCCGAGCATCGTCGACGCCAGCGGCGCCACCCAGCCGCCCTGGCTCAGCCCGACGAACCCGGTGCGGGTGGGATCGACGCCCGGCTGCGCACGCAGCGCTTCCATCCCAGCGATCGCGTCGCCCGCGAGGGTTCCAAAGTCCGCTGTCTTCCAGTCCCCGCCCGAGTGCCCCGATCCCCTCTTATCCGGGAACAGCACCGCGATCCCGTTCCGCGCCAGATGGTCCGCGATCGTCATCGCCCACTGGTTCCCGCGGCTCGACTCGCCCGAACCCTGGATGATCACCGCGCCCGGCGCCACACCATCGATCCGCGGCAGCATCACCGTTGCGCGCAGCTCCGTGCCTTCGTTGAAAAACCGCACCTGCACCTGGTCGTAGCCATACCCGTCCAGACGCGGGGCGGTGTGATCGATGCCCTCGCCGTCGCTCCAGACGAGCCGGGGCCCGTCGGGCCCATCCTCGAAGCGCGTCGGGCGCTTGTCGTCGTCCGCCCGTTTCCAGACCCAGCCCTCTGCGTCCGTTCGGTCGAGTTCGTCGATGCGCAGCCGGTCCAGATCGATCAGCTGCAACTCCCCGTCCAGGGACCACGTCACCCGCGCCGGATGCCCCGGCTCGATTTCGTACCAGCCCACGCACCGGTCGAGCGGCGACTCGACGGGCGACCATTCCTGCCCCGCCCGAACCGCCGACACTGTTCCCGCGCCCACGACGCCGAGACTCAGCATCCCAAGACCCAGGATCCTGTTCATGTCAGACTCCTCCGGCGTCGCCTTGACTATTATTCCAGCTCATACGAACGAGTGTGTTCGTCGTTCGGCAACGCCCGCCGCCCGTTTCACCCCGCGCTACGATGCCCGAACCGGCTTCGGGCCGCCCAGATCCGGCCGCACGAGCCGGCTCGCACCATCTCAAACCCCGAGCCGAACCCCGGAGGGAGCCCACCACGATGGCCAACCCCATCACCATGACCGCCAGCGGCCTCAACGTCCCCGACAACCCCATCCTCCCGTTCATCGAGGGCGACGGCACCGGCCCCGACATCTGGCGCTCCGCCGTCCGCGTCTTCGACGCCGCCGTCGCCAAGGCCTACAACGGCAAACGCAAGATCGAGTGGCTCGAAGTCCTCGCCGGCGAGAAGGCCTTCAACGCCACCGGCTCATGGCTCCCCGACGCCACCCTCGACGCCTTCAAGCAATACCTCGTCGGCATCAAGGGCCCGCTGACCACCCCCGTCGGCGGCGGCATCCGCTCGCTCAACGTCGCGCTCCGACAGATCCTCGACCTCTACGTCTGCCTCCGCCCGGTCCGCTACTTCGACGGCGTCCCCAGCCCGGTCAAAAACCCGCAGGACGTCGACATCGTCATCTTCCGCGAAAACTCCGAGGACATCTACGCCGGCATCGAGTGGCAGGCCGGCTCGCCCGAGGCCGCCAAGGTCATCAACTTCCTCCAGACCGAGATGGGCGTCAAGAAGATCCGCTTCCCCGACTCATCGGGCATCGGCATCAAGCCGGTCTCGCGCGAGGGGACGCAGCGCCTGGTCAAGGCCGCGATCGAGTACGCCCTCGAGAACAACCGCCGCAGCGTCACGCTTGTCCACAAGGGCAACATCATGAAGTTCACCGAGGGCGGCTTCCGCGACTGGGGCTTCGAGATCGCCCAGACCGCCTTCCGCGACCGCTGCGTCACCCAGCGCGAGTCGTGGATCCTCGGCAACAAGGAGCACAACCCCGACCTCTCCGACGAGGACAACGCGCGCCTCGTCGAGCCCGGCTTCGACATGCTCGTCGCCGACAAGCAGGGCGTCGTCGTCAACGAGGTCCGCGACACCCTCGCCGCCATCTGGCCCACCCACGGCGGCGGCAAGTGGAAGACCATGCTCATGGTCAAGGACGCCATCGCGGATATCACCCTCCAGCAGGTCCTCACCCGCGCCAAGGAGTTCGACGTCGTCGCCACCATGAACCTCAACGGCGACTACATCTCCGACGCCCTCGCGGCCCAGGTCGGCGGCATCGGCATCGCCCCCGGCGCCAACATCAACTACGACACCGGGCACGCCATCTTCGAAGCCACCCACGGCACCGCACCCAAGTACGCCGGCCTCGACAAGGTCAACCCCGGCTCGGTCATCCTCTCCGGCGAACTCATGCTCCGCTACATGGGCTGGACCGAGGCCGCCGACCTCATCATGACCGGCATCGCCGGCGCCATCGCGGCCAGAACGGTCACCTACGACTTCGAACGCCTGATGGACGGGGCGACCCTGCGGAAGTGCTCGGAGTTCGGGGAGGACATCGTGAAGAACATGGGGTGATGGCTGGACTACAATCGCAGATCGAGGACCAAATGGACTGTGACTCGATCACCAATGCGACGTGAGCATCCCAGCCTGTTCGCAGCGTTGTCTCGATTCTTGGCAGTGCCAATCGCGGCGCTCGCTGTCACACTCTTTGTCGTCGAGCTGATTCTAGGTTCCCCGACCGAATTGGTACATGTATCACTTGGCGCATTCGGCGTAACAGCTACCCTAGCGGGCCTTTGCTCAATAGCGCCAGCTACTGACCTACAAGGCACCCATCGCCGCCTCCGCTACGCTGCAGAGAAGTACTTGCACTGCTGTCTGCTTGTTTTACAAGTGGTCATCGTCGCGGCACTGGTGGAACGATTCCTGAAGTGGCCGTTACTTGTGGCTAATCCCCGGCTCCACGGGCTAACAAAGGCTGTGTCTCGTGCCATTCTTGTGTTGTTGGCCATGCCGGCAGTTTGGTGTTGGTGGTGGGCAACTGAACTTCTAAACGCCCAATTGTGGGAAAACTGGAGCTCGAGGATAGACTCGATCAACAGTGCCAAGAGGGAGCCGGACAAATCAGCTTCACCGGTATCGGCTGGCGAGCCGTCTCCGTCCGATGAGAGTAAGGAATCAGCATGATACTTCAGGCGGGACACTCCATACCCGGTCCGAACGAGAGCGAGTTGAAGCTGGTCAGATCGCTCGGACGGGGCAACTTTGGCCAAGTGTTCTTGGCAGAAGCGGAATCTGGGGATTCCCCCGTTGCCGTTAAGACGCTTGATGCAGCCTTTGAAGACGGCGTTGAAGTCCGCGCACTGACCAATGAGATGAGACTGGCGGCCGGAATCAAACACCCGAACGTGATCCACTTTCTATTCGTGCATGACGGCGTCACTGAGCCTGAGCTACCTCCTTACATTGTAATGGAGTACGCCCCGGACGGGACGCTGAGAGAACTGCTTGATGATTACCAAGCTCGGAATGAGAGGCTATCGGTAGATTCGGCCCGAAGTCTCTGCGAGGCGCTATGCGATGGTATGGACGCCATAAACAAAGAGCTTCTGCATAGAGACATCAAACCAGCCAACATACTGCTGCGCGATGGTGTTCCCAAGATCTCAGACTTTGGACTCGCACGGTTGGTGGAGTCCTCCACCAGAATCATGACATTCAAGGGGATCCAGGATATCAGGTACATTCCGCCAGAGTCTTGGGAGGATGGTGCAAACACCATTCAAATGGACATTTACTCGATGGGGATTGTCTTCTTTGAAATCTGGACAGGCTCGCATCCTTTCGAAGTGGATTCGGAGAAGAACCCAATGACGGCGTGGCGTAATGCTCATTTGTTCCAGGCACCAAGGAAAGCGTCGCAGATGCGCGCGGATACTCCTCAAGAATGGAGTGACTTGATCGAAGCGATGCTGAGCAAGAACGCGGATGACCGTCCTGGGAATTGGACTGAGGTTCGTGCGCGATTCCGAGACCCGTCCGAGCGTGCTTCTGAATCGCCGATTGACCCGAAACGGATTCTCCAGAAGGTGCTGTCGCGGCGCACTGCTGAGCGAACGGAACGAGAGAGGGAGCTCGCAGAGGCCCAACGGCGTGCAGATCGCTGCAATGCAGTGCAAGCTGCGTCGAAGAAGCTACTGGATGAAGTCGAAGCGGCAGTTGCGATGCTCAACCAGGCCGACTCCGATCTGAGCCTTTCGGTCGAACGGCGTAGCCTCTCCTGCACGGTGTCAGGAAGAGAGGGGTCGGTAGTTATCAAACTGCATGTGATGAACTCCGAGCCACCCGACGTGCCAAAGAGCGGGCACCTGCTGGTCCTGGGGGCAATTGAGGGCAAGGCGATCGGCTGGGGCATGATCTACGCAGGTGAGGAGGGATTCAACTTATTGCTGATCCAGCAGCCCAAGCAGATCGAATGTTCAGTGAATGTGTTTAGTCACATGCACAATCCTCTTTCACGACGAGGTTCCGTGGGCGAGTCGATCATCATTGACAATGAAGATGGAATCAGAAGCCGAGTTGCCAAGCTCGCCAGCTTGGACATCGTGGAATCAACTCTCACGCCGTATCACATTGGTGTATTGGAGCCCCTGATCCTGAGAGTCGCGTGAATGCCCAATCGGGATCGGTAGCAATGCGATGTGCCCCTACAACTTCTTCTTGCGCATGACCTCCGCCGTACCGCAATCGCGCTCGCATCCTCGCCGAGCGTGATCTCTGCCCGACCTCCACCCCGCGCGCGCAGGATCGCGTCGGTCCCCCTCCCCGCCCTTGATCCCCCCACGCCGCACCCCAACCGTCGGGCATGATCGCCAACCAGCACGTCTGCGGCTCACCCTCCCCATCCGGGGAGCCCTCGCCGCACCCGACCGAGACGCACCCGGACGGGCCGCATCCGCGGCAGGGGTGTGTGTCTCACGAGTCCGCGGGTGAGACCGAGGGGGTTGCCTCTCCCCCCCCCGGGGACCGCATCCGCGGCAGGAATCCGGTGCCGAGTCTTCGAGCCGGGCGAGGGGTCCGCCCCGTGTCGGGGCGGCCACGCCCGACCGCCGTGCCCGCTCATCGCCGGTACGAGCCGCCCACGGCACCCGAAGCGGGGAGCACTGACCCGAAGACGGGTCAGTGGCACGAAGAGCACCGGCTTGCCGGGGGTGAAGTCGGTAGCACGGTCGTGGGCCTCGAAGACTCAGACCACGGCACCCGAAGCGGGGAGCACTGACCCGAAGACGGGTCAGTGGCACGAAGAGCACCGGCTTGCCCGGGGTGAAGTCGGTAGCACGACCATGGGCAACGAAGACGTGGGCATGCCACCCGCGGGCGGCGGATGGGGCGGTCGGCGATACAAGACCGAGCCGGGGTCTCTCGACCCCGGCTCAGCCACCTCTCTCTCGTATGTCCGTACGGTGCGCGGTCTACCAGCGCTTGCCGCCGCCGCCGGTGCGCGGCTCGCGGGCCTTGGCCTCGCTGACGTTCAGATCACGCCCGTCGATGCTCTTGCCGTTGAGGGCGGTGATGGCGGCGTTGGCGGCCGACGACTCCGCGAACTCGACGAACCCGAAGCCGCGTGGGCGTCCGGTCTCGCGGTCCATGACCAGGGCGGCGCTGGTGACCTCGCCGTGCTCGGCGAACATCTCTCGCAAACTCGATTCGGTCGTCTCATACGACAGATTGCCTACATAAAGCTTCATACGACGCTTCTTTCAAATGCCCGTTGTCTAAAACCGGTGCAGCAGCTCGGGCATGAGGAGTGCGTCGGGAACCTCGCGGCTCACCCTCGGCGGGTGACGGCCGCGATTGAACACCACAGTGTAGCGCGCCCGGGCGTTATCAAAGCAGGAATCCAAGAAGGGTCTCGAATCGCCCGTGTGCCCCGCGGACGCCGGTGCGATCCGAGGGGCGTCGGGCTCGGGCGTCTGCCGGCTACCCTCCGGCGTGGGGCTGTTCGACGGCACACCTTTGGAGCAGCCGGTCACCTGCGAGCGGTGTGGCAAGCCCCTCGCCGAGTGCGCGTGCCCGCGCGGGCGCAGCGGCGCGGTCGTGACGCCGGGCGATCAGCCCGCGCGCGTCCGCCGCGAGAAGCGTCGCGGCAAGTGGACCACCGTCGCCTACCAGCTCGACCCCGCGGCGACCGACCTGCCGGCGATGCTCAAGGGGTTCAAAACCCGGTTCGGCGCCGGGGGCAAGGTGACCGACGACGGCTTCGAGATCCAGGGCGACCACCGCGAGGCGGTGCTCGAGGAGCTGAAGCGGCTCGGGTACCCCGTGAAGCGGGCGGGCGGGTGAGCGAAGAGGGGGCTGCGCGGCGGCTACCCTCTGCGGATTCGTGGGAAACACTCAGCCGTGGAGTTGATCGATGACGACTGTTCACGCGTACGCCGCCCGCGAGCGCGGCGCGAATCTCGAGCCGTTCGAGTACGAGTTGCCCGGGGTCGGCCCCGACGAGGTGGACATCCGCGTCACGCACTGCGGGATCTGTCACTCGGACCTGTCGATGATCGACAACGAGTGGGGGTTCGCGTCGTTCCCGCTGGTGCCGGGGCACGAGGCCGCGGGGACGGTGGCCGCGGTCGGCGAGCGTGTCACGACGCTGAAGGTGGGCGACCGTGTGGGTCTGGGGTGGCACGCCGGGGCGTGCATGAGCTGCCCGCAGTGCCTGAGCGGTCACCACAACCTGTGCCCGTCGGGCGAGGGGACGATCGTGGGGCGGCACGGCGGGTTCGCCGACGTGGTGCGGGCGCACCACGCGTTCGCGATCCCGCTGCCGGAGGGTGTCGAGTCGGGTGACGCGGGGCCGCTGTTCTGCGGCGGGATCACCGTGTTCAACCCGCTGTTGCAGCACGACATCAAGCCGACGGCACGGGCCGGGGTGGTTGGGATCGGCGGGCTGGGGCACATGGCGTTGCAGTTTCTGCGCGCGTGGGGGTGCCACGTGACGGCGTTCACGAGCTCGGAGGCGAAGGGTGATGAGGCGAAGCGGATGGGCGCGCACGAGGTGCTGAACTCGCGCTCGGACGAGGCGCTGGCGGGTATCGCCGGGTCGCTCGATTTGATCATCTCGACGGTGAACGTGCCGCTGAACTGGGACGGGTATATCGCGGCGCTGGCGCCGCGCGGGCGTCTGCACGTGGTCGGGGCGGTGCTCGAGCCGATGCCGATCACGGCGTTCCCGATGATCGGTGGTCAGAAGTCAATCAGCGGGTCGCCGGTGGGCTCGCCGGCGTCGATCGCGACGATGCTCGACTTCGCGGCGCGACACGGGGTGAAGCCGGTGACCGAGCACTTCCCGATGGCGGAGGTGAACGGGGCGTTGGCGCACCTGAAGGCGGGGAAGGCGCGGTACCGGATCGTGCTGGATGCGTGACGGTCGTCCGGCGCGGGGGTGAGCAGGGGCGGGTCGCCGCACGGGAGCGGGGGTGGCACGCGGAAGTGGGCGCAGAGAAAGGGCCGGGCTTTGGTGCCCGGCCCGTGTGGATTCAGATCAGGTTGTGGTGCTTACCAGCGGCCGCCGCGACCGCCGCGACCACCGCCACCACCGCCGCCGCCGCGGGGCTCGCGCTCGCGAGCCTCGTTGACGTTGAGGTTGCGGCCGCCGAACTCCTTGCCGTTGAGTTCGTCGATGGCCTTCTGTGCGGCGCTGCTGTCGGCGAACTCGACGAAGCCGAAGCCACGGGGGCGTCCGGTGTCGCGGTCGTTGATCAGCGCGACGCTGGTGACATCGCCGAACTGGCTGAACAGCTCGCGGACGTCATCCTCGTTCGTGTCGAACGAGAGGTTTCCTACGTACAGTTTCATAACGCTACTGCCTTGTGCCCTTGACTTTGAACCGGCTGCTTGAACTCGGGCACGAGGAAGCGTCGGGCTCTACCGGGACCCGCCCACGTCGGGCGGTCAGCCCCCTGAGAACGCGGCGAGTATAGACCGGCTCCGGTCCGTATACTCGCGCACCGGGCCGGAGGCCCGAAAAAGGGGGAAACCATGCGGAAGCTCGCCATAACGGGCGTTCTGGGGATGCTGGCGGCGGTTTCGGGGTGCACGAGCGGCTCGTACGCCCGGCTGCCCGACCAGCCGTTCAACACACGGGGGGCGTCGGCGTCGGTGCTCGGGGCGTACGGCGTCCGTGACGGGAACGCCTCGTTCGAGCGCCTCGGCGTGCTCGGCTTCGTCCCCGACGTGGTCAACGACGCCTCGCCCAAGGGCGACCTGGTGCACAAGCGGGCGACGCTGGCGGTGAGCCTCAAGCCCGCCACCGACGTCCACGGGACGGGGGGCAGCACGCTCGAGATCGACGAGGTCTCGCCGGCGATCGAGTCGGTCAACGACCTGGCGCGGGTGTTCCGCCTGCGCGTGTACGACCTCAACCCGGGCGAGCTGATCGAGAAGCTCAACAGCGACGAGAACCTGGTCAAGCGGCTGGCGGCGAGCGACGACTCGCGGATCGTGACGGCCGTGGCGGTGCTCGACGGCAGGCTGCGCGACGACCCCGATGCGTACGAGAAGTTCGGGGTCATGCTGGACAACAACACCGAGACCGCCCAGGGGCAGGCGGAGATGCTGCCGGTCAACGAGGTGCGCAACACACTGCTGACCGACGGGGTGGTGTACGCGTACCAGATGTCGCGGCTGGGGTGGAGCCTCGACGGGAAGCGGATCGTGGCGCTCAAGCCCGACCTGCCCGGCGCCGGGGCGATGCCCGAGGGGGCGTACACGCGGGCGGAGGTGAAGGCGGAGCGTCGGCGTCAACTCGCCGAGGCGGAGCGTGCGCGCAAGGAGGAGATGGCGCGGAAGAAGGCGGAGATCGAGAAGGAGCGTCGGGCGGCGGAGGCGGCCAAGCGCGAGGCCGAGGAGCGAGCCGCGGCTGAGGAGGAGAAGTCGCGCGAGGAGGCGGCCGCCGCCGAGGCGGAGGACACGACGAAGTGAGCCCTACGGACAGCCGGCGATCCATGCGTTGACGTAGAAGTTGAGGTCTGCGGCGGTGACCATGCCGTCGGGAACGCCGTAGCCGGGGTCGCCCGCGCCGGCGCCTTGGGTGGTGATGTCGGCGGTCGCGGCGTCGCCGGCGACCCACGCGTTGACGTAGTAGTTGAGGTCGGCGGCGGTGACGGAGCCATCGGGGACGCCGAAGGCGGGGTCGCCCGCGCCGGCGCCTTGGGTGGTGATGTCGGCGAAGAGGCAGTTGTTGATCTGCCCGCGGATCTCGCCCGAGGTGTTGTTCTGTGTGTGCACGTTGATGTAGGTGAGCCCGTTGAGCATGTTGTCGATGTTCGCGGCGCTGAGTACGCCGGCGCCGGTGATGTTGCCGCTTGTCGCGTTGTCGATGGTGAGCCCGACGAGGACACTGGCGCTCATGCCGATGGGCGCCGGCCCGTGGATGTGCGAGGCGATCGCGGGCGAGGTGAGTCCCTGGAACGTGCCGGAGACGGTGACGGCGCCGGAGACGGTGTCGAGCGTGACGTCGGCGACGCCGGAGGGTGTCGCGCCGCCGAGGCTGGGTGCAAGAACCGGCTGGCTCGGGTCGAGCGCAAAGTAGTAATGGACGGTGGCCGCTTGGATGGACGACGAGAGCAGGGTTGCTGCGGCGAGGGCGGTCAGACGCATGGTGATCTCCGTTGTGCACCGCCCACGAGAGTCTGCCCCAGCGTACGCGGATACGCCGGAGGATCAAGGCGAATCCGGGAAGCACGGGTGGATGGACCGCCCGCGGGGATGCCCCATTGTGAATCACGGCGTGTGCTATCCGCTATGCTGTGGGCGCGAGGAGGCGTGGCGATGAGCCACAAGGCAGACCGCACACTCGGGCAGCTGTTCGCCCACCCGGTCTCGATGAACATCCACTGGAAAGACGTGATCAAGCTGTTCACGTCGCTGGGCGCCGAGGTCGAGGTGGTGCAGGGGGGGCGAGAGAAGGTGCGGCTCAACGGCGAGGAGGAGACGTTCCACATCCCGCACGGGAAGGTGCTGAACAGCCGCGACGAGGTCACGCAGATCCGCCATTTCCTCGAGCGCTGCGGCGTGGGGCCGTGAGTTCGTTCAGGGCTTGAGTGCGGAATCGACGGCGGCGCGCATCCGGTCCATCTGGTCGCGTGCGAGTCGCTGGCCGACGGCCGATGCCCACCACATCAGCGCGAGCACGGCCGCGCAGACGGGGATGATCCACAAGGCCAGCGGCGGCTCCTTGAGCGCGATCTCGGCGACGCCCCACATGCCCGCGCCGAACGCGGTCGTGATGAGCGTGAGCGAGCCGAGCATGTAGGCGGTCCAGATGGCGGGGCTGGGGTTGAAGCGTCCGAACGCTTCGGCACCATCGGTGCCCGGGCGGAGGTCGAGGGTGAGCCACGGCGACCAGAAGTGGCGTCCGGTGCGGACGGAGAGCAGGAAGTGCCCGCCGCCGGGCGAGGAGGCCCGGAACGGGCACTCGGGGGTTCGCGTCCATGCGTCGAGGCGTCTGGCGGCGGCCTCGGCGGGCTCGTCGAGTCCGAGCGTGAAGGTGGGGCCGAGGACGAGCCGCTTCATGGGCCGCAAGGGTATCGGACGGGGCGGAGCGCGTGGCGGAGGGAGAATGGTGGGTCAAGACGGCGGTGGGTGCTATGGAAACCGGGGCGGGCGCGGTATTGTGGATCGTGTCGTCCCGGGGGGCGCCTGGGTGCGGGGCAGGTGTAGAGAAGGGAAAAGCAATGCGGCGTTGGGTTCTCGCGCTGACGGGGTTGGTGGTGTGCAATTCGGCCCCGGGGCAGGTCGCCCCCGTGTTTCCGGAGCGGGTTGACCGGTCGGCGCTGACGCCGCCGAGTCTGCCGGCGGACGAGCCTCCGCGCGTCGTGCCGACGGACGGCCCGTTTGTGCAGATCGGGATGAGTTTCGCGGGGGCCGACATCTTCGATTCGGGGTTCATCCCGCCGGACACGATGGGGGCGATCGGTCCGGACCACTTCGTCGAGCTGATCAACGGGACCTACGCGGTGTTCGACCGGACGGACGGCTCGTTGGTCGAGCAGAAGAGCCTCGACCGTTTCTGGTCCGACGCCGGCGTGGACCCGTTCTTCTACTCGTTCGATCCGCGCGTGCTCTACGACGTGCCGAGCGGGCGCTGGTTCGCGATCTCGGCCGACGCGCCGGGCTCATCGTTCAGCGAGATCCTCCTTGCCGTGTCGAACAGCTCGGACCCGACGGACGGGTGGATCGGATTCCGGATCGACGCGGACTCGGACAACCTGCAGTGGGCGGACTACCCGACGATGGGGATCGACGCCGACGGGGTCTACCTCGCTGCGAACATGTTCGCGATCGACAGTGCGCCGTTCGAACTGAACTTCTGGGTGATCCCCAAGGGCGACCTGATCGCCGGTTCGATCGCCAACATGACGGCGATCGAGGGGCTGGACTTCTTCGACTTCGGCTTTGCGCTGCAGCCGGTGGTGGACCTTGACGGGGGCGGTCTGCCGTTGCCGGTTCTGGCCGATTTCTACACGCCGGGCGGGATCATCGCGCGTTCGAACGTGCTCGGGCCGGTGACGGCGCCGTCGATGGAGCTCGGCGTGGGCATCGATGTGGACCCGTTCGACGACCCACTGGAGGCGGACCAGCCGGGCTCGAAGCAGAACCTGAGCACTGGCGACGCCCGGTTCAGCTCGTACGTGCTGCTGCAGGAGGGGTTCATCTGGGGTGTGCAGGCGGTGAACAACGGGGGCAGGGACGCGGTGCGGTGGCTGCGGATCGACCCGGCGACGGACATGGTGGCCGAGTCCGGCGTGCTGAGTGACCCGGACCTCGACTTGTACTACCCGTCGATCGCGGTGAACGACGACGGGGACATCGTGATCGGGTGCTCGGGTTCGGGGCCCGCCGACTTCGTGGGCACCTACGCGTTCGCGGGGCGGTTCAACGGGACGAGCACGGCGTTCGGGTCGCTGATCCCGTTGCGCCCGGGCGCGAGCGATTACCAGTTGCTCGACGGCATCGGACGCAACCGCTGGGGCGACTACAGCGCAACGACTCTCGACCCGACCGACCCGAAACGGTTCTGGACGATCCAGGAGTACGTGCTGACGACCGACATCTGGGGCACATGGATCACGGAGATCATCTTCGAGGATCCGGCGTGCTCGCCCGCGGACATCACCACGCTGGGCGCGAACACCAACGACCCCGAGTACGGCGTGCCGGACGGACGGATCACCGCGTCCGACCTTTTGTACTTTCTGAACGCGTGGATCGCCTTCGATCTGAGCATCGCCGACGTGACCACGCTGAACGCGAGCGCCGGCGACCCGAACTACGGCGTGCCGGACGGGATGGTGACCGCGGCAGACCTGAACTACTACGTCAACCTGTGGGTCGATGGGTGCCCGTAGCGGAGCGTCGCGGGCGCACGCTCGGGGGGCTTGGGCGGGTCGGCGGTCCGGCGCGTTGGGGCGGGGTGTTTGGAGTTGTGGAGGGGATCTGGTAGTCTGTGGCTGTTGCATGGGGCGCCCGGTCGGTTGGCGGCGGGGCTTTGAGGAGGGAAAGGTGTGATGTCACGATTCGCAGTGGTTTTGGTGGCGTGCGGCGTGGTGAGCGCACCGGCGGGCGCGCAGGTTGCCTCGACGGTTCCGGAC
>Ga0210110_1000094_pt1 | contig 30662 bp, 31 predicted proteins | sample China_Galinas_PW_2_FD_184865 | JGI IMG/M metagenome (GOLD analysis project Ga0210110, IMG submission 184865) | Wetland microbial communities from San Francisco Bay, California, USA, that impact long-term carbon sequestration - China_Galinas_PWB_D1... | ecosystem: Environmental > Aquatic > Marine... | reverse complement strand
CAGAAGGAAAGTTGCGGGCGGAGGAGGAAGGAGGGGCGCCGCTGCAGGAAGAGCTCGCAGAGGACTGGTGCCAGCAGTTCTCTTCGCACTCGATCGGGGACCTCCGGTTCGGGCCTGAAGGCGCGCTCTATGCCAGCGGCGGCGACGGCGCCAGCTTCACCGGTGCCGACTACGGTCAGCTTGGCGAACCGGTGCCGAACCCCTGTGGTGACCCTCCCGAGCCAAAAGGGACCGAACTGACACCTCCCGATGCCGAAGGCGGCTCGCTGCGCGCTCAGAGTCTGGACAACCTGAATGGCTCGATCATCCGCATCGACCCCGACACGGGTGAAGCGTTTCCCGGCAACCCGCTGGAAGCGAGCGAAGGCGACGAACGGATCGTCGCCTTCGGCTTCCGCAACCCATTTCGTTTCACTGCCGACCCGGCGACGGGCGAGCTCTACGTCGCCAATGTCGGTTCCTCGGAGATTGAGGAGATCGATCGCTTCGCGGCTCCGCCGACCACGGTCTATAACTCCGGCTGGCCCTGCTACGAGGGATTCGAGCATCAGTTTCTGTTCACGAAACTGGGCCTGGAAGTCTGTAATGCCCTCTACGATGCGGCGCCGGGGTCAACGTCCCCGCCCTTCTTCCACTACAGCCACAAGCAGGAGGTCGTCGCCGGCGACGAATGCGACTTCTCACATGGCTCGGCCCTCGGCGGGATCGTCTTCTATGAGGAAGGGCCGTATCCGGACGCCTACGATGGCGCGCTCTTCTTCTCCGATGCGGTGCGAGGCTGCGTCTGGGCGATGTTCCCGGGCGAAGACGGCCGGCCCGATCCTGAGTCCACTGTTCGATTCCTCAGCGAGGGGCAGATCTATCCAGCGGTCGACGTGCAGGTCGGCCCGGACGGTGCGCTGTACTACGCCGACCTGTTCGGCGACGAGGAATACGCGCCGGGTGCGATCCACCGCATCTTCTACGACCCGGGTGCTCCCAAGGCACATCTGAAAGCCGATCCGCGCTGGGGCCCGGTCGAACCTGAACCGCTGGAAGTCAACTTCGACGCCAGCGAATCGTCAGATCCCAGCGAAGAAGAACTCATCTACGACTGGGACCTTGATGACGATGGCATTTTCGAGCTTGAAGACGCTGGCACGCTGCAAACGCTCGAATTCGAAGAAGACGAGAACGTCACAGTCGGCGTGCGAGTCACCGACGACGAAGAACTGACGAGCATCGCCCGGGTGACGGTCTACCCGGGCGACAGCCCGCCGAGCCTGAGCGTTGCCAAGCCGCTCTCCAGCCTCGAATGGGCGGTTGGCGATGAGATCGAATTCGAAGGCTTCGCCGAGGACGCGGAAGAAGAAAGCCTTTTCGGACGCAGCGTTTCCTGGACCGTGTTGCTTGCCCACTGTCCGGACGAGTGTCACAAACACCCGTTGGCGAGCTTCCCGGAAGTGAGAGACGGCAGCTTCACCGCGCCCGAACACGACTACCCGTCCTACATCGACGTCAATTTCCGGGCGACCGACAAACGCGGCCTTTCGGCGACCGAAACCGTGCGGATCGATCCGCGTACGGCCGAACTGGCGATGGACTCCGATCCGCCGGGGGTCTCGCTGGCCGCGGGTTTGGTCGCCGAACCGGCCCCCTTCTCGATGACTGCCATCGAGGGATCCACTGTTGTCATCTCGGCTCCACCGACGGCGGAAATCGAAGGCGTGGAATACCAGTGGGTCGGCTGGTCCGACGAAGGTGCGCGAATTCACTCCGTTCCAGGGGAGGACGCGACCTATCTGGCCCACTATGAGGCCGTTGAAGAAGAAGAAGAAACCGGGGGTGAAGAAGAAACCGGGGGTGAAGAAGGCGAACAGGCGCCGTCGGGCAGCGGCTCAATGCCGCTGCTCCCGGCGTCCATGCTGACGGTTCCGTCCCTACCCAACGTAGACACGGTTGCGCCTAGGACCAAGATCCGCCGCCGTCCGCCCAAGTCGACTCGAAAGCGGGTCGCCCGCTTCGTCTTTGGCTCAAGCGAGCAGGGCTCCCGGTACCGGTGCAAGCTCGACCGGAGGCGTTACCGGTCGTGTCGCACCCGGACGATCTTCCGCCGGCTCGAGCCGGGCCGCCACGTCCTGCGGGTGTTTGCCATCGACTCCGCCGGTAACCGCGACCGCAGCCCGGCAGTCTTCCGCTGGAGGATCCGGCGTACGCGCTCAGCAGGCCGTCACAAGGCCCGTCACCGGTCGCGGCGCCACCACCGGCACCGCGGCCGATAGCGCCCCGCTTCTACTCGGCGGCGACCAGCCTGTGCCAGGCGGGAAGAATCGGAAGGTCGTGTAGGTCGATGACGCTGGCGCGAGCCGCCTCGATCTCCTCCGAGTACCAGTAGCGCTCGAAGTCGGCGCGGCTCTCCCAAATCGAGGACTGGCGAAAGGCGAGTGGGTCGTCGATGGAGCGGATTAACGACCAGCTTTTGGCGCCGAAGGACGGCATCCGTGCGGCGGCCGGCTCCCAAAGCTCCAGCCATCGGTCCGCCCGAAAGGGCGCGACGTGCCAGTCGAGTGTGCAGACCTCAGCCATCAGGACCTCCCGCTCTCGCCGCTCATCAGGCTCCCACCTCTGCCCGGATAGCCCCCGGGCCGTCTTCGTTCTTGCCCTCGTCCTCGGACTCGGCACCGACCAGGATCGAGATCTTGCCGAGGTGCTTGTTTTCATGCAGCAACTGGTGGGCGTCCGGGACCCCCTCGAAGCCCATCGTCTTCCACAGCACCGGTTGCACCTTGCCCTCCGCCATCAGCTGGTTCGCCCGCATGCACTCGTAGGCGTTTGCGAAGTGCGAGCCGATGATCTGCTTCTGGCGCATCCACAGGTAGCGGACATCGAAGTCGAGCTGGAAGCCTGAGGTGGCGCCACAGATGACGACTTTGCCAAACGGCTTGACGACGAAGACAGAGGTGGGGAAGGTCGCCTGGCCGACGTGCTCGAAGACGATGTCGGGCGCGTCGCCAAGGATCTCCTTGACGCGCTTTGCAAAGGCGCGCGAGGCCTTGAAGCGCTCCTTGTCGGCCGCGCGGTTCGCGAGGTTCTCCGGGGTGCGCATCATCTCGCCGAACTCGCGGCGGTTGATGTAGTCGACGGCGCCCAGCTGCTTGACCAGCTCGCCCTTCTCATCGGAGGAGACGACGCCGACCGCGTTGGCGCCGGCGGCCTTGCAGAGCTGCGTGGCGAAGACGCCGAGGCCGCCCGCGGCACCCCAGATCAGCACGTTGTGGCCCGCCTGCAGCTTGCACTGGTCGATCAGCATCCGGTAGGCCGTGAAGTAGGTGAGGCCGTACGCGGAGGAGTCGACCCAAGAGAGGTTCTGGGGACGGGGGAGGAGCTGCTGGGCCTGCACCTTGGTGAACTGGGCAAAGGAGCCCCAGGTCGTCTCATAGCCCCAGATCCTCTGGCTCGGCGCAGCAAGCGGGTCGAGGCCGTGCACCTCGACGTCCTCGTAGGAGGCCTGGTTGCAGTGGATCACGACCTCGTCGCCTGGCTTCCAATGGGAGACGCCCTCGCCGACCTTCCAGACGATCCCCGAGGCATCGGAGCCGCCGATGTGGTGGCCGAACTCCGGATGGTCGCCGTAGCCGAAGACGGAGACCGGCGTACCGAGCGCCGCCCAGACGTTGTTGAAGTTGACGCCGGCTGCCATCACCCGGACGATCACCTCGAATGGGCCGGGCTCCGGGACCTCGATCTGCTCGAGCTGGAAGGCGTCGGTGGGCTCCCCCTCGCGCTCCTGGCGGATCACCCACGCCGCCATCGTCTCCGGCAGCGTGCCGGGCTCCACCTCTAGCTTCGAGACTGTGCTGGTGTCGACGGACAAACCTGCTCCTCCATGGCGGTCGTTTACAGACGGGCGGCAATCCTAACCGTCTGGATAGCGCTCTCGTTCGGGCACCTTTCGCGGGGGCAAAGACCGCCGCCCGGCCAAGGGTTCGACCGGGCGGCGGTGCGTCGGTCTATGCGGCCTCCGCTTCGCCTCGCTTCTCCTCGGTGCGGGCCGCGTACTTCTCCGCCTTCGCGGCGTCGATCTCGCGAACCTCGGCTTCGAACTCCGGCGATGCCTTGCCGGCGGCGCGCGCCGCCGGTTCCAGCACGTCACGCCCGACCAGACCGTTGGGGCCAAACGCGGCGACCACCGCGGAGACTGACTCGCCAAGGCTGTTGTAGCGCTTCACCACCGTGCCCATGCGCTCGAGCAGATCAGTGCACGCGGCGAACATCCGGTCCGCGTGCTGCGGGGTGAACAGCTCACCGATTTTCTCGCCCCAACCCTCTTCGCGATGGACCTCGGCGAGCGCGTTCGCCATCTCGTAGAGCCCGTCGGCGGGAAGCAGACCCACTCCCTGCTCTCGGGCGAACTCGACGATCTTCGGGTCGGCAGACTTGACGAGCTCAAGTGTGTGCCAGTCGGGAACCACGACAAGCACGTGCCGGACCGAGATGTCCCGGACACTGCGGTATTCGCGACCGGCCACGTCCTTGATGTGGGACCGCAAGGCGTCCCGGAGTTTGCGCAGGGCGAATTCGCGCGCCTCGTCCCTGTCCTCGTCCAGAACCTCGCCAATCAGGCGAACCCAGGGGAACTTGGCGTCGAGTGCGACCCCCTGGGCGTTGGGGAGAAGAAGGTAGACGTCGATGACGCCGTCCTTCTGGCCGCGGGCCGCGTCGATCTCGACCCGCTTCTGAGTCTCGAAGTGAACGCTGTCACGCAGTCCCATCTGCCGCAGGGCAGCCACCAGCCATCCCTCGCTTAGTTGTCCCCGCTGCTTGGGATTAGCCCAGCGACCGACGAGGCCGTCGACTCGCTCGACCACCCGGTCGCTTTTCTGCGAAACGCCCGCCAGCATCTCGCTCACTTTGCTGTCGCGGACGTCCTCGCGGGACTTGTACTGGGCTACAGCCTGTTCCACCTGTTTCAGGGATTCACCGAACTCCCGCAGGTCATCACGCTCCTGCTTGGCCCTGGTGGCTTCGTCCTCCAGCCTGTGGGTCGCCTCGGCAAGACGCGCGTTCGACTCACGCGCACGCAGCAGCAATAGGCCAACGCCGATAAATGCGATCACCAGGATCGCCAGTGGTACAGCCATCTTTCTTACCCCCTTGAGGCGCCTCCCCCGCCGTACGCCGGGCCCGATTGGGCCAGCGAGGACGCGGTGCGCTCAGGTCGTTTGCGCTCGGTTGAGAGCGCCAGCCAGGATGAGCACAGCACCGGACAGAATGGAGGCGAATGCAGATCTCACCCCAGAGAGAGCTTCCTCGCAAAAGCCCACTTTTCCGTCAGTGCTACGGCAGGAGGACGTCGTTCTCGGAGGAGCTTCGGTAGGGGCCGACGACGAGCGTTGCTGGGGCCGCGCCGCGGACGTTGGCGGCGCGTACCTTGTAGATGCCGCTGGGCAGGGCGGCCTGGAGGGTGACGGCGCCGTTTGCGACCAGCAACTCCGAGTTCGCGCTCCCTCTGCGACCCCGCACCTCGAGCCGCGAGTCGACATCGGTCAGGTTGGCGGCGACGAGCACCACGTCGAGCGGTGCGTCGGAGCGGACCGGCGGCTGCCCAGCGTGCGCGTTCTGGGGGATCTGCTGGGTGGGTTCCGGGCCGATCGCAATCCGTCGCGGTTGGACGGTCACCGCGTCCTCGCTGACCGTGACGCTGACCCGCGTCGGCGGCTGTGGCCGGGGTTCGTTGACATGCTCCTCAGCGCCGCAGCCGGCAACGGCAAGCGCTCCGGCCGCCAGCGCCAGCACCCAGCCAATCGCGCGCCAGCTCACGGCCGATTGCCTGCCTCTCCTTGGACCCATCGCGGCGGAATCTAGCCGAACGGCAAGTCGACTACACGAGCCGTAACCTCATCTTCACCTACGACCAGCTCCGCGCCGGTCTCGGCCTCGCGCCGGACGATCGCCAGACCGATCGGGCCATGGGTCGGCGAGATGCACGCGCTGCCCACCCGCCCGACCTCCTTTTCGCCCAGGAGCAGGGGGCTGCCGGCCTCGACCGGGGCGCTGAGAGCTAGCCCGCGGAGCTGGCGGTTGGGCCTGCCCCGGTAATGGAGTCGGGCGACGGGCTCCTGGCCGATGTAGCAGCCCTTCTCGAAGCTGACGGCCTCCTCGACTATTCCCGCCTCCGCGGGCATGGTCGCACTGCTCATCTCGGCGCCGAAGCGGGGCCTGCCGGCCTCGATGCGAAGGATCTCAACGGCCTGCGGGTCAACCTCGATGGCACCGGCGGCCGTCAGTGCGGCGCGCAGGCGCTTGGCATCGCCGGCCTGGGCGATCAGATCAAGGCCACCGGAAGTTCCGACGATCAGGCACTGGATGCCCTGCACAGTGGCAGGTTCGCTGGCGTGCGCGGGCAGGGAGGCTGTGCCGGCGATCTCAACGCTGCGCGGACCCAGCAGAGAGACGATTGTGCGCTCCGCCGTCAGGTCGGCGATCTGCACCTCTCTGCCGATCTTGTACATCTCGAGATGGCCCCTGAGCGCCTCCAGGGACTCGGGCTCGGTGTCGATCCATATCTCGTCCGCCGCCAGGCGCAATACGCGCATATCGGCCTGGATGTGTCCCTTGCGGTCGAGCAGGGCACCGCGGTGGCCCTCACCTGGGTCGAGGGCCTCGACATCGTTGGTGAGTTGGCCCTGCAGGAACTCGGCGGCGTCGGGGCCGCCGACCAGCAGCTTGCCGCGCGCAGAGCGGTCGAGCATGCCGCACTCCTCGCGCAACTGGCGGTACTGGGCGTCCAGCTCAACTGCGATCGCGTTGGCCACGTCCCGATTGTAGGCGGGCGAGCCCACAAGTTTTTAGATGTGTCAAAATAATTTAGGCGTGTCTAAATCATCGGAGGCGATCGAGGACTACGCGAAGGCGATCTACGCCCTCTCCCGCGACCGGGCCGGCCCGGTCCTCAACGGCGAGGTTGCGGTGCGGATCGGAGTGACGCCGGCCACGGCCACGTCGATGCTCAAACGCCTGGACGAGATGGGCCTGGTTCATCACACGCCCTACAGGGGGGTCCTCCTGACGCCGGCCGGCGAAAGGGTCGCCCTCGAGGTGATCCGCCACCACCGGTTGATCGAGACGTACCTGGCGGAGGCACTTGGCATGTCCGAGGACCGGGTGCACGAGGAGGCCGAGGTTCTCGAGCACTACATCTCCGAGGACCTCGAGTTGCTGATCGCGGCCAAGCTGGGCGAGCCGAGCCACGATCCGCACGGCACGCCAATCCCCGGTCCCGACCTGCAGCTGCCCCTCGACGAGGTGGGCGGGCAGTGAAACCGCGGCAGGTTGCGGAGGCAGAGCGCGAGAGCCGCGCCGATGGGATAGGGCCGGAGGACCGCGAGCAAGGTGCGGCGACGGTCGAAGACGTCCTCCCCGGCGAGGCGGCGGTGGCCGCGGCCGCGCGCCGCTCGCTGGATGGCCACAGCCGGGGGGTCGGCCGCATCTGGCCTTTCCTCGGCCCGGCTTTCATCGCTGCCGTCGCCTACATCGACCCGGGGAACTTCGCAACCAACATCGCCGGAGGGTCGAAGTTCGGCTACCTGCTGCTTTGGGTCGTGCTGTCGGCGAATCTGATCGCGATGCTGGTTCAGACCCAATCAGCAAAGCTGGGGATAGCGACGGGCCGCAACCTCGCCGAGCTGTGCCGGGAGAGGTTCTCGCGGCGGACGTCGATCGGCCTCTGGCTCCAGGCCGAGCTCGTCGCAATGGCGACGGACATCGCCGAGGTCGTCGGAGCAGCCCTGGGCCTCAACCTGCTGTTCGGCATTCCGCTCTTCCCGGCCGGCTTGCTCGCCGGAGCGGGCGCCTTCGCGATCCTCGGCCTGCAGCAGATGGGCTTTCGCCGGCTGGAGGCGGGGATCACCGCGCTTGTCGGCGTGGTGGTCGCCTCCTTCGTGGTTGAGCTCTTCCACGCCAAGCCGGCGGCCGCGGAGGTCGGCAAGCATCTGTTCTTGCCGGGGTTTGCCGGCACCGAGAGCATCCTGCTTGCCACCGGGATCATCGGCGCGACGGTGATGCCGCACGTCGTCTACCTGCATTCGGCGCTGACCCAGAAGCGGATTGTTGGGCGCAACGAGGAGGAGAAGAAGCGGATCCTCGGCTTCGAGCGACTCGACGTGGTGATTGCCCTCTCCCTGGCTGGCGTGGTCAATCTCTCGATGATGATCGTCGCCGCGGCCCTCTTCCACACCAGCGGCATGACCGGCGTCGACAGCATCGAAGGTGCCTTCGAGGGCCTGAAGACGCTGGTCTCCGGCAATGCGGCGACGGTATTCGGCATCGCCCTACTTGCCTCGGGCTTTGCCTCATCCTCGGTGGGGACGATGGCCGGGCAGGTGGTGATGCAGGGCTTCATCCGCCGCCGTATCCCGCTCTTCCTGCGCCGTGCGATCACGCTTGCCCCAGCGCTGCTGGTCCTCGCGATCGGCTTCAACCCGACCGATGCGCTGGTTCTCAGCCAGGTGGTGCTCTCGTTCGGCATCCCGTTTGCCCTGGTGCCGTTGCTGCTCATCGCCCGCCGCCGCGACATCATGGGGTCGCTGGCGAACCCCCCCTGGCTGACCGCCGTGGCGGCGGTGCTTGCCGCGCTGATCATTGGCCTCAACGTCTTTCTGATCGTCGACCTGCTCGTCTAGCGCCACCGCGCACGAGGAGGCGGGACATTCGGCCGGCTTCCAGATACGCTTCGGCTGTGAGCTTGGCCGAGGACTTTCAGGACGTGCTCGACGCGATGCCGCCCGACTGGACGGACCTCGAGCTGGACCTGCGAATCGACGACGAGAGCCGCTACATCGACACGGCCGTGGCGCTGAGCAGGGTGAACGCCCGTCCCTACTCGAACGCCGACTGGCAGTGGCGGCTGTTCGTCGCCCACAGCTTTGGGCACGCGGCGGCCGCCGAGACGGTCAAGGGTGTGTTGAAGAAGCTTGACGAGGACGGCGTCGCCGGCGAGATGCAGCTCCGCGAGGTCCGCGAGGGGCGTGCCGAGGTCGTGCAGATGTGGGGCCGTCCTGAGAGCGTGCGGCAGGAGTTCCGCGAGCGCCGCGCGCTGTAGATGAGTAGTTCCACGACCAGGCCCACCTGGATGACGCGCCCGGCACACTGCGCGTCCCTGCGTCCTCGGGCTTGCCTTTGCCAACCGGCAAAGGCTGCGCCCCGCGTCCTCGGTCTGCTTGGCCGGGCGCGCCCCCAGTCACACCTCGCCGTGGAACTGCTCATCTAGTGGCTCGGATCGTCGCCGTCGCCCCCGATCTTCTGCTCGGCAGCAAGGTTGAGGCGACTCTCCGTGCGGCCGGCCATCAGGTGACCCTTGCCTCCAACCTCGGGGAGGCCCCTGTGGAGGCGGCGGAGCTGATCGTCGCCGATCTCGACCCGGGGGACCCGGAGGCCCTGGTGGGGGCGGGTGTTCCCGTGATCGGCTACTACTCGCACGTTGACGCCGAGACCCGCAGGGCGGGAGAGGCCGCCGGCATTGACCTTGTGGTGCCGCGCTCGCGGCTCGCGCGCGAGCTCCCCAGCCTCGTAGACCGCCTGCTGTCCGACGCTCGATCTGCGCCGGGATAGCGACTCCGTCTCGCTACGGGGTTGACAGGAACGCGGCGTCGACGGCAAGCGGTTGCCGCAGCAGCCCGTGCCTCAGGTCCCATGCCGCCCAGGCGCGCAGCACCTCCGGATCGAGTGGGGTGGGGCGGAGGTCTTCCCGCAGGACCCGAAGCTGGGCGGCCTGGCCGGCGCGGTCGAGGCCCGAGACGGAGTCCAGCAGGTCGTCGAGGGCGCGTTTCGGGTGCTGGGTCGCGAACGCGTAGCCGCGCGCCGTCGCACCGGCCACCGCCCGAACGAGGCTGGGGCTCCGGCCGATCGTCTCCCGCGAGGCGGCGAGGACCAACTCGGGGTAGGGCGGGGCACCGTAATGGTTGACCTTGAAGACCCGAATCGGTGTTCCCCGGCGCCGCAGCGCGACTGCCTCCGCGTTCCAGAAGCCGGTTGCAGCATCGACCCTGCCGGCGGCAAGCGTTGAGACGGCGTTGAAGCCGATTGTCACCCGCTTCACCTCTGCCGGGTCGCCGCCATCTGCCGCGACAACCGAATCGACTACGGCTTCGTCGGAGGGCAGGCCGGTGACGCCCACGGTCCGGCCCTCGAGGTCACGCGGGCGGCGCACCGGGCCGTCGCCACGGGCGATGAGCGAGGCGAGCGGGCGCTGGACGATCGAGGCAACGCCGACGACGTCGAGGCCCCGTTCGCGGGCGATCCCCAGGTCATGGATGTCGAGGATCGCGAAATCCGCACGGCTGGCCTCCAGCAGCTTCGGCGCATCTGTCGACTCGCCCGGGCGGCGCACGGTCAACTCGATCCCGGCATCGCGATAGTAGCCCCGGCGCAGTGCGGAATAAATGCCGGAGTGGACCGCGTTGGGCGTGAAATCGAGAATGACGGTCGCGCCATCCGGCGCGCCCGGTTCTGCGCCGCTCCCGCAGCCGGCCGCGCCGGCGAGCAGCAGAGCGGCCGCCAGCAGCGCGGCAACTCGTCTCATTCGGCGGGGAAGGGTATTCGCAACGGCCGATGCGGTTAGACTGCCGCCGCAATCCGAATCAGGGAACGAGGAGGAGGAGACGTGCAGGAGCGAGGATTTGCGGCATATCTGGCTGAGTTGATCGGCACCTTCTTGCTGGTGTTCTTCATCGTCTGCGTGGTCGTGTTGTTCGTGGCCACCGGCAATCAGGCGCAGTTCGGTTCGGACTTCGCCGTAGTGGGCCTCGTCCATGCCTTCTTGCTGTTCGGGCTGATCGTCATGTTCGGCGTTGTCAGCGGTGGCCATTTCAACCCGGCCGTCACGCTGGCGGCGGCGGCCGTCAAGCGAATAGCTCCCGTCGACGCCGTCATCTACATACTCGCCCAACTCAGTGGGGGCATCGGTGGCGCCTTCCTCGCCAAGGGCCTGTTGCTCGACGAGGGCCGCGCCACCAGTTACGCCGCTCCGGAAGTGAGCGGCCTGCTCAGCAACAACTTCCAGGGCTTTATCGTCGAGGGCATCGGGACGTTCTGCCTCGTCCTCGTCATCCTCGCCGCGGTCTACTCGACGAAGAGCGTCAAGGACTGGGCGCCCCTGGCGATCGGCACCACGCTTGGCTTCATCGTCATGGTTGGCGGCCCGCTGACCGGCGGCTCCTTCAACCCGGCTCGTTGGTTTGGCCCTGCATTGGCGGGAGATGCCTTCAACGGCTCCTGGTGGCTATACCTGCTTGGCCCAATTGTCGGTTCGCTACTTGCCGCCGCGGTCTTCAAGTTCGTGCTCGAGCCGGGTGGGCCTGCGCCCACCGAGTCACCCGAGCGGGTGAAAAAGCCGGCACCGAGCGCAGGCGCGCACTGAGATCCTCCATCTTGGCGACCCGCCGGGCCCGCCGGGCCCGGCGGGTGCAGTAGCTTGAGCGTCGTGCGCCGGGTCACCTTCTCGCGGAACTACACGCTCTCCCTGTCTCGCAGCTGCCAGTGCTACTGCAAGTACTGCGCCTTCGCGACGCACAGGGCCCATATCCACGCTCCGGAGGAGGTCGAGCGGCGGCTCGACGAGGCGGAGCGCCGCAATGCCAAGGAGCTGCTGGTCCTCACCGGCGAGCGCCCGGAGGTGAACCCCGAGGTCGCCTCCCGGCTCGCGGAATGGGGCCACGAGGACTTCACCTCCTACGTTTCCTGGGCGTGCGAACGGGCGCTGGCGCGGGGAATCCTGCCCCACACGAACATCGGCGTCCTGGGTCGCGACGACCTCGCGCGGCTGCGGGAGGTGACCGCCTCGCAGGGGCTGATGCTGGAGTCGATTTCGGAGCGGCTCATGGAGACGGTTCATGCGGGATCCCCCACCAAGCATCCGGCACAGCGCCTGGCCACGATCGAAGCTGCCGGTGAGCTGCAGATCCCGTTCACCAGCGGGATCCTGGTTGGGATTGGAGAGACGGAGGAAGAGCGCGTAGCGTCCCTCGAGGCGCTGGCAGAGCTCCACGCCCGCCACGGCCACCTCCAGGAGGTGATCCTCCAGAACTTTGTCCCCCACCCGCGCTACCACGGACGCGAGGTGGCCGAGATTGCCGATCGTGCGTCGAACCTACGCTGGGCGGGCAACGGAGATGCCTCCGTCGCGGCAACCGACGAGCACCCTGCGGGAGACGCGTTTCCCCCACCGGAATGGGCCAATCCCATCGGTGTAGAAGACATCGAGCGGTTGATCGGGGAGTGCAGGCGGCTGATGCCCGACGTGGGGATACAGGTCCCGCCGAATCTCTCTGACGCGTGGGTAGAGCTTGTGGAAGCGGGCGCCACCGATCTGGGCGGGCTCTCGGCCAACGGAGACCACATCTCTCCCGAGCATGCGTTTCCCAGTCCCCACGAGGTCCGCAAGGCGCTGGCGCCGCGCGGCTACGCGCTGACCGAGAGGCTCTGCGTTTACCCGCAATACATGGAGCCCGACTGGATGGAGCAGGGCGTTCTCGACGTCATCAAGCTCAAGTACTGGAGCTTCATCCCGCGGCGCGGCTCGGGTCGGCGCCGCGAGGAGCGGATCGATCCGAGCCTGGCGGAGCGGGCGATCGCAAAGGGGCGGGACGGTGAGGAGCTGAGCGAGGACGAGCTGACCGCGCTGTTTGCCGAGACGCGCCCCGAGGTCATCGAGCAGATGCGGGCGGCGGCCGACGAGCTACGCGCCGAGCTGGTCGGCGACCGGGCGACGTTCGTCGTCAACCGGAACATCAACTTCACCAACATCTGCGTGGTTGGCTGCGCCTTCTGCGGCTTTGGGCAGGGGCGGCGCTCGCCCGATGCCTACGAGGTATCCGAGGACGACTTCGCGGAGCGCGTCCGCGACGCGGTCGAGTTCGGCGCCACCGAGATCTGTATGCAGGGCGGGATCCATCCGGACCTGACGCTGGAGGAGTACGGCAAGTGGCTGCGCCTGGCAAAGCAGGTGGCACCGCAGATCCACCTGCACGCCTACTCGCCGATGGAGGTCCATTACATGTGCGAGCGCTCGGGCAAGGGGCCGGACGAGGTGTTCGAGTACCTGGTCGAGTGCGGCCTCGGCTCGACGCCCGGCACGGCGGCGGAGGTGCTTGACGACGGTGTGCGCCAGCGGATCTCCCCCAACAAGCTCCCCGTCGCGCGCTGGGTGGAGATCATCGAAGCATCGCACCGGGCCGGCCTTCGCTCGACGTCGACGGTGATGTTCGGCCACATTGAGGAGCCGCGTGAGGTCGCCCGCCACATGCAGGTGGTCCGTGCCGTCCAGGATCGGACGGGCGGCATCACCGAGTTCGTGCCGCTCAGCTTCATCCCCTTCAACACGATGCTGGGACGCACCCACGGCATCGAGGAGATCTCGGCCCGGGAGAACCTCAAGCACACCGCCGCTTTCCGGCTGGCATTGGGCAGGACCATCCCCAACCTGCAGGCGAGTTGGGTGAAGATGGGGCTGGAGGCGGCCACCGAGGCGCTTCGCTGGGGGGTCAACGACCTCGGCGGAACGCTGATGGAGGAGAACATCTCGCGCATGGCCGGCTCCCAGCACGGGGTGCGGCTCGAGCCCGAGCAGCTGATCGAGGCCGCCCGCGCTGGGGGCCGCGAGCCCGCCCAGCGGACGACGCTCTACGAGATCGTCGAGACGTATCCCGCACCGCAGGCGGCGACCACAGTTCCGGCCTGAGGCACTCCAGGAGGACCGCCCGCACCTTCTTTTCGGAAGACTTGGGGCATGCGTGCAATGGTCCTCGAGCGACAGCACGAGCCACTGCGAGCGGCCGAGCTGCCCGATCCCGAGCCGGCGCAGGGCCAGGTGCTGATCTCGGTTGCCGCCTGCGGGGTGTGCCGAACCGACCTCCACATCGTCGATGGCGATCTGACCGAGCCGAAGCTGCCGCTGATTCTTGGCCATCAGATAGTCGGCACGGTGGTCGGGGCCGGAGAGGAGGCGGGGCGCTTCGCCACCGGCGACCGGGTTGGCGTTCCCTGGCTGGGCTGGACCTGCGGCGAGTGCCGCTACTGCACAGGCGGCCGCGAGAACCTCTGCGACCGAGCCCGCTTCACGGGCTACGACATCGACGGTGGTTATGCCGAGCTGGCGGTCGCCGACCAGCGCTACTGCTTTCCGATCCCAGACGGCTACCCCGACGAGCAGGCAGCGCCCCTGCTCTGCGCGGGTCTGATCGGCTATCGGGCGCTGCGCCTCGTCGGCGATGCGGAGCGGATCGGCTTCTACGGGTTCGGGGCCTCGGCCCACATCCTCTGCCAGGTTGCCGTCGACCAGGGGCGACGTGTTTTCGTCTTCACAAAGGAGGGCGACGCGGAGGGGCAGGAGTTTGCCCGCAGCCTTGGCGCGGAGTGGACGGGTGCCTCAACCGAGGCACCCCCCGAGGAGCTTGACGGCGCGATCGTCTTTGCACCGGCCGGCCCGCTGATGACCGCGGCGCTGAGGGTCAGCGCAAAGGGCGCGCGGATCATCAGCGCCGGGATCCACATGAGCGACATACCCAGCTTCCCCTACGAGATCCTCTGGGGCGAGCGGGTGCTCGGCTCGGTGGCAAACCTGACCCGCCGCGACGGCGAGGAGTTCCTCGAGCTGGCCTCACAGGTCCCGGTCCGCACCGAGGTCGAGGTTCACCCACTTGCCGGCGCCGACGACGCGCTCGATTCGATCCGCTCGGGCCGCCTGCGTGGTGCCGCCGTCCTCGACATCGCCGGCGGCTAGCGGAAGAGGTCCTCCTCACGCGAGCGCCGCAGTGCCGCCGCGCCGGGGCCGTCGCCGTCGGCCACGAAGCGGTCTAGGCCGCGCACCACCGCGACCGGGATGCCGCTGACCTTGTCGCGCACGAGGTCGGCCGCCGCCGCCGCCTCGTCGGCGACCGCAATCAGGGTCGCCTCGAGTGTGCGGCCGGATGCGTCAACGCGGCCCCTCCAATCGCTGAGCGGTTCGACGCCCGCGCAGCCGATTGCGACCTCCGCTTGGCCGAGGCGCCAGGCGCGCCCGAAGCTGTCCGAGACGATGACCGCCACCGTCCTGCCGGTTGCAGCGTGGACCTCCGCCCGTATTCGGCGCGCGGAGGCGTCCGGATCCTCGGGGAGCAGCGAGACGGTGTCGGGGTCGCGGAGGTTGGAGCTGTCGATGCCCGCGTTGGCGCAAACGAAGCCGTGATGGGTCTCCGTGATCAGGACACCCCGCTCGGCACGCAACACCTCGCGGCTCTCGGCGAGGATCAGCTCCACAAGCGCCGGCTCCTTGCCAAGCACCGCGGCGAGGCGTCTCGCTTCCCCGCCGGGCAGGGCCGAGCTGAGGCGGCGGATGCGACCCTCCGCCTTGGAGACGACCTTCTGGGAGACGACGACCACGTCGCCATCGCTCAGGTCGGCATGGGCGGCGATCTCCCTGCCAACGGACATGTCCTCGACGAACTCGGGCAGTCCTGTGACGGGAGCCACCCGCAGCTCCACCGGTTCAGTCCCGTCCGGTTGCCGCCCGCTCACAGCCCCAGCACCTTTGCAGTGCGTCTGGCTCGCCTCCGCTGCGCTTGGAGCTCGCGCGTAAGCGCAACGATGTCGGCGGGAGTGTCGAGATCGAGGGCCAGCGAGGCCAGCTCTTCGACTCCAAACGGGATTCCGGCCTCGCGCGCCGCGGCGACATGGCGCTCGCAGCTGCCCTCACCGAAGGCGGGCCGAATCGCCCGGGGCGGGGAGAGGACCAGGGAATTGGTCCCTGTTCCGTGCCGGTCCGGGACCACGGCGACGTAGCTTGCCGGGACACCGGTCAGCAGGCTGTCCAGCTCGCGCGGGTCGAGCAGGGGGCAGTCGCCGGGGAGGAGGACGACGCAGGTGGCACCGTGCTCCTCGGCGCGCGCTATTCCGGCCAGCGCCGCATCTGAATGCCCGCCATCTCTTTGGCCCGGGTCGCCTGGGTCGGCGATCACCTCGGCGCCGGCAGCGGTTGCCAGCTCTGCGGCACGGGGCTCGCTGCTGACGAGAATCGCGCGCTCGACGGCACGGGCTTGGCCGACGGCCACCAGAACGTCCTCGAGCATCGCCGCGACGAGTGCTTCACGCCGCTCGTCCTCCATGCCCGTCGCCAGGCGCTGCTTCGCGGCGCGGAAGCGCTTCACCGGAAGTACGGCGGTTGCCTTCAATTTGAGGCCAAACTATCCGGGCGGCTCATCGCTGGCGGGAGGAGGCGAGCTGCGCCGCGTAGTCAAGCACGATGCGGGCCACCCTGGCGCGGCCGGCCGCACCCTCCATCAGGGTCGGCGCGGAATGTGACGGAACCTCCTGCGGGGGTGGATCGGGATCTGCCTCGTCGACCACCATCGCGTCGATCAACCCCGCGTAAAGCGAGGCGACCCCTGCCGCGGTCGCCGGCCGTCCAAGGGCGGCCATGAAGCGCTCGGTCGGTCCTTTTACGACCTCGCCGGCGACGAAGGGGCTGACGGCGACGACCGGGGCACCCGATGACTCGATCGCCTCTTTCATCCCTGGCACGGCAAGGATCGGGCCGATGCTGATCACCGGATTGGATGGGCCGATCACGACGGCGTCTGCCTCGCGCAGGGCTTCCACGACGTCGGCCGTCGGCTCGGCCTCCGCGATGCCCTCCAGCTCGACCCCGACCACCTCGGGCCGGCCGCCATCGACGATCAGGTATTCCTGCAGGCCGCGCCGGCCGGCTGCGGTGACCACCTGGGTGCGCACCGGCGCCTCGGTCATCGGCAGCACCTGGGCGGTGACCCCGAGCGCGCGCGCGATCTGCGCCTGTGCGTCGGTCTGCCGGCCGCCCTCGGCGAGGAATTCACGGCGGTAGAGGCAGGTCGCAAGGTCGCGGTCGGAGAGCCTGAACCAGCTCGGCGCCCCAAGCCTCTCGAGGCGCTCGAAGACCGTGAAGCTGTCGTCCCGGATGCCCCAACCGCGCTCGGCGTCGATTTCGCCGCTCAGCCAGTAGGTGACGAGGTCTGGGTCCGGCGAGACGTGGACCCCGAGCAGCTCGACGTCATCGGCGGTGTTCGCGATCACCGACAGGTCGGCGCCGATCTCCTCCTGGATGCCGGCGCCAAGCTTCGCGCCGCCGGTCCCGCCGGCGAGCAGAGCTACCTTCATCGCAGATGTTCGCCCCCGATGGGCGGCGGGCTTGCCCTCACTGCCAGTGGGTGCCGTCGGGAAGGCCGGTGAAGCGGATGCCGGCGTGGGTCTTGTAGCGGCTGTTGACCGAGATCAGCATCGGGGTCAGCTGCTCGACGATCCGTGCCATCTCCAGCGGTCCCGCGTTGACGGCGCGCAGGCCGGGGATGAGCTCGATCAGATGGGCCACGCGCGCCTTGTCGGCCTTGCGATCGCCGCAGACGGGTACGTCCTCGTCCAGCTCGGCATCGGCGTTGGCCAGGGTGGGGGCGCCGACCGTATGCAGCGCCGCCACCACCGTGACGCCGTCCGGGACCATCTCCTGCGCCTGCTGCGCGGCGGAGCCCTGCCAGACCCCGAGCGAGCGAGTCGCCTTGCCGCTGACAGCGGCCGCCAGCGGGACGGTGCAGTCGACGAGTATCTGCCCCGGCCGCAGCGCCTCGCGCAGGTTGTTGAGGTTCTCCGACTGGGCACGGAAGGGAACGGTCAGGAAGACGATCTCGGCACGCCCGGCCGCGTCCTCGTTAAGCAGGCCCTCGGCGTTGGCTTCGGGAACCTCCGATCGGAGCTTTGCCGCTGCCTCTTCGGCGCGCTCTACCGATCGCGAGCCGATCGCGATCGATGCGCCGGCCCTCGCCCAGCGACGAGCGAGGCCTGCGCCCAGCGCGCCGGTGCCGCCGATTATTGGGATGACGGGAGACTCTGCCACGGGCGGCGTCAGTCTATGCTCCCGCCCGATGCGACTAGAGGGGCGACGGGCGCTGGTGACCGGCGGAGCAGGCGGGATCGGTGCCGCCATCGCCGCGCGGCTCGCAGCCGAGGGTGCCGAGGTGTGGGTGGGCGACATCGACGCTGCGGGGGCAAATCGAGTTGCGGGGGAGATCGCCGGCCACGGTTTGGAGCTCGACGTCACTGACCCAAGCTCCGCGCAAGATGCCGTCGAGGCGGCCGGGGCACTCGACATCCTCGTCAACAACGCCGGCACCGACGAGTTCGGGTTCTTCACCTACACGACCCCCGAGCAGTGGCAGCGGGTGATCGCGGTCAACCTCGGTGGCGTACTCAACTGCACCCACGCGGCGCTGCCCGTAATGCAGGAGGCGGGCTACGGACGGATCGTCAGCATCTCCTCGGAGGCGGGCCGGGTCGGCTCGAAGGGCTCCGCCGTCTATTCCGCCGCAAAGGGCGGGATCGTCGCGTTCATGAAGGCGATTGCGCGGGAGAACGCCCGCTACGGCATCACCGCCAACTCGATCGCCCCAGGCCCGATCGAGACCCCGCTGCTGATGGGCGCCAAGGAGTACGGCGAGATCGGCGAGCGGGTGATCGAGACGATGAAAGAGGCGACGCAGATGAAGCGCCTGGGCCAGCCTGAGGAGGTGGCGGCGGCGGCCGCGTTCCTCGCCTCCGACGATGCGACGTACGTGACGGGCGAGACCCTCGGCGTCAGCGGTGGCCTGGGGATGGTCTGATGGCCGACCCCGAGCAGACCCTGGCACCGGGGATCGAGCGCAGCGACGAGTTCGCTGTCGAGGGCGCCCTCCTCACCGACGTCGGCGGCACGATCGGCGCCAGCGTCCTCTCCACTCCGGGGATGATCGCGATGATGGAGGGCACCGCGGCGGCGCTCGCCTACGAGCACCTTCCCGATGGCCAGGCCACCGTCGGGTTCGAAGTCTGCATCAAGCATGTTGCGGCGGTGGCCGAGGGGGCGAATTGCCGGGTGCGAGCCACATTGCGCGAGATCGTCGACGGCCGCAAGCTGCGCTTCGACGTCGAGGTTTCCGAGGGGGAGCGGACGATCGGGGTCGGCACCCACGAGCGCCGCGTGGTGGGCGTCGGCCAGATGGGCGCACCGGCGGCGTAGCCTCGGAGGATGGCCTCACTGCCCGGCACCGTGCGGATCCGCGAGGTCGGGCCTCGCGACGGCTTCCAGAACGAGCCCGAGACGATTCCAACCGCCGAGAAGGTGCGGCTGATCGACCTGCTCTCGGACAGCGGCCTGAGGCGCCTGGAGGTGACGTCCTTCGTGCGGCCCGACGTTGTTCCGCAGCTTGCCGACGCCGAGGAGGTGCTGGCCGCCGTGAAGCGCCCCGAGGGGGTCGCGTTCTCGGTCCTGATCCCCAACGAGCGCGGTTTGGAGCGGGCGCTTGGCCAGCGCGAGCGCTTCGACGAGGTCAGCGTCTTTCTCTCCGCTTCGGAGACGCACAACCGCAAGAACGTCAATCGCTCGATCGAGGAGTCCCTTGCGGGCCTGGAGCGGACGCTGGCCACGGCAGGCGGGGTCGGGCTGCGCTGCGAGGGAGTGATCGCCACCTCGTTCGGCTGTCCCTACGAGGGCCGGGTCTTGCCGGAGCGCGTCTTCGAGATCGCCGGGCGGCTGGCCGCCGCCGGCTGCGCGGAGGTCGGCTTTGGCGATACCACCGGGATGGCAAACCCGCGCCAGGTGCGCGAGTTCTTCGCCGCCGCCCGCGAGCGCCTCGAGGGAGTCGAGCTGACGGCCCACTTCCACAACACGCGCGGCCAGGGCTTGGCCAACGTGGTGGCGGCGCTGGAGGAGGGGATCGACTCCTTCGAGGCGAGCTTCGGCGAGCTCGGGGGCTGTCCGGTCCCACCTGGATCGACCGGCAACGTCTCCAGCGAGGATGTCGTATCGATGCTGCACGAGATGGGGATCGAGACCGGAATCGACCTGGCGCGGCTGATCGAGGCCTCGCGCACCGCGCAGGAGGTCCTCGGCCGCCCCCTCGGTGCCCACGTCCTGCGGGCCGGTCCGGTCGAGTGGGGCGGCGGTGAATAGGGCGACGACCGGGCGGCCGCTCCCCATGCCCCGATGCCGGTAGGCTCGGCCACGCCATGAAGAGCGATCCCTTCCGGAATGCCGTCGAGTCGAAGGACCTCTCGAAGCTGGAGGAGGTCTTTTCCCCCGGGGTCGTCTTTCGCAGCCCCGCGGTGTTCAAGCCCTACAGCGGCCTCGATGCGGTGAAGGTACTGCTCGGCGCGGTTGCGGAGGTCCTGGAGGACTTTCGCTACGCGGACCAGGTGGAGACCGGGGACACCGCCGTTCTCGTCTTCGAGGCCCGGGTCGGCGATCGGCGGCTGGACGGCGTCGACATTCTGCGCTTCGACGAAGACGGCCGTATCGCCGAGTTGATGGTGATGATCAGGCCGCTCAGCGGGCTCAACGCGGTGGCCGAGGAGATGGGCCGGCGTCTCGGCGTAACCACCTAGGCTCACCCCCGCCGTGACCGATATCCAACCCGCCCTCGACGCCGCTCTCGCCGGCGGTCCCCAGCGCCATCACGAGAAGACCGCCGGGCAGGGCAAGCTGCCGGTGCGCGAGCGGGTGGAGCGCCTGGTCGACGAGGGCTCCTTCGCCGAGGAGGCGCTGCTGGCCAACTGGGAGAAGGAGGGGCTGGGTGCCGACGGGGTCATCACCGGGCTGGCGAGAATCGACGGCCGGCGCGTTGCGCTGATGGCGAACGATCCGACCGTGAAGGCCGGGTCCTGGGGGCCGAAGACGGTGGAGAAGATCCTCCGCGTCCAGGAACGGGCGCTGGCCCTCCAGGTGCCGATGGTCTACCTGGTCGACTCGGCGGGAGCGCGGATCACCGACCAGGTGCAGATGTTCCCTGGCCGGCGCGGCGCCGGCCGCATCTTCCACAACGAGGTGCGCCTCTCCGGCCAGGTGCCGCAGGTCTGCCTGCTGTTCGGGCCCAGTGCCGCCGGCGGCGCCTACATTCCGGCCTTCTGCGACGTGGTGATCATGCGCGAGGGCAACGCCTCGATGTACCTGGGATCGCCGCGGATGGCCGAGATGGTGATCGGGGAAAAGGTGACGCTGGAGGAGATGGGCGGGGCAAAGATGCACAGTGGTGTGTCCGGCTGCGGCCACTTCCTGGTGAAGAGCGACGAGGAGGCCATCGATCTCGCGAAGCGCTACCTGTCTTTCATGCCTGAGAGCTGGCGGGAGGAGCCGCCGGTCGCGGAGGCCGTGGCGCCCGCTTCCGCCACGGCGATCGACGAGATCGTCCCCGCGGACGAGAACCAGCCGTTCGACATGCGCGAGGTGCTCGACGCGCTGTTGGATGCTGGCAGCCTCCTCGAGGTCCATAGGCGTTGGGCGAAAGAGCTGATCGTCGGCTACGCGCGGCTCGACGGACACGTCATCGGAGTTGTGGCCAATCAGCCCCGCCAGAAAGGCGGCGTGCTCTTTGTCGACTCGGCCGACAAGGCGGCGCGCTTCATCCAGACCTGCAACGCCTTCAACGTCCCGTTGCTGTTCCTCGCGGACGTTCCGGGCTTCATGATCGGCACGGCGGTCGAGCGCCAGGGGATCATCCGCCATGGGGCGAAGATGATCAGCGCCGTCTCGGAAGCAACGGTCCCGAAGCTTTCGGTGATCGTCCGCAAGGCCTACGGCGCCGGCCTTTACGCGATGGCGGGACCGGCCTTCGATCCCGACTGCTGCATCGCGTTGCCCAGCGCCTCAATCGCGGTGATGGGGCCCGAGGCGGCGATCAACGCCGTCTTCTACAACCAGATCCAGGCGATCTCCGACGAGGCCGAGCGTGAGGCCTTTGTCGCCGCCAAACGCGAGGAGTACGCGGCCGACATCGACATCCTCCACCTCGCCTCCGAGCTGGTCGTCGATGCTGTGGTGCAGCCCGAGGACCTGCGGGCCGAGCTGATCCGCCGCTTCGCCTTGGCGGCGGGCAAGGATCGCTCCTTTGCCACCCGCCGCAATCCGATCACCCCTGCCTAGAGGCTTGATGTGGGGTGATCCCCACACACGGATGCGTCATCCCGGCGCCCACGCATAACCCAGGCTAAGCCTTCCGTGCCGGTGAATCAGTGGTTCGGGTGCAGCGCCCAGACGCCGTGGGGCCCGCGAACTACTCACCCTGGATCAGCCATCTCGGTTCCGACCCGTCGCACGGAGCTCGCCGGGCACAGGCATATGCTCCAGCCGGCAATGGCGAGCGTCCCGGCGATAGCGGTGGAGGGACTTCGCGTCCGGCGGGGCGGGACCGAGGTGCTGCACAGCCTCTCCTTCTCGGTCGAGAGGGGCAGCGTGACCGGCCTGCTCGGTCCGAGCGGCTGCGGAAAGAGCACCCTGATGCGCTCGATCGTCGGAGTGCAGATTGTCGAGTCGGGGCGCGTCGAGGTCCTCGGCGAGCCGGCAGGGTCGCGGTCGCTTCGCCCGCGGGCCGGTTACCTGACGCAGGCCCCTTCTGTCTACGGCGACCTGACCGTGCGCGAGAACCTTCACTTCTTCGGACGGGTTCTGGGCGTGGGGCGGGGGCGCACCGACGAGGTGATCGAGACCGTTGCCCTCGAGTCGCACGCCGACCGGGTGGTGTCCAACCTCTCCGGTGGCCAGCGTGCCCGGGTGTCGCTCGCCACTGCGATGCTCGGCGAGCCTGAGGTTCTGATCTTGGACGAGCCGACGGTCGGCCTCGACCCGCTGCTGCGCCGTGACCTGTGGGCGACCTTCTCCAGGCTCGCCGCCGCCGGATCGACGCTGCTGGTCTCCAGCCACGTCATGGAGGAGGCCGATCACTGCGACGAGCTGCTCCTCATGCGCGAGGGGCGCCTGCTCGCCACCGAGAGCCCGGATGGCCTGCGCCGGCGCACCGGCCGCCAGCAGCTCGACGAGGCATTTCTCGCGCTGATCGAAGCGGAGGGCGAGGCTTGAGCCTGCGGGTCACCTCGGCGGTCGGCGTGCGCGTGCTCACTCAGCTGCGCCGCGATCCCCGGACGGTCGTGCTGATGCTCGGCGTGTCGCCATTCCTGCTGACGCTGCTGCGCGGCGCCTTCGATCAGGACCCGGCGGCCTTTCAGAAGGTGGGTGGGCCGCTGGTCGGTCTCTTCCCATTCACCACGATGTTCGTGGTCACCTCCATCACGATGCTGCGCGAGCGGACCACCGGGACGCTGGAGCGGCTGATGACGTTGCCGCTCGCAAAGCTCGACCTGCTGTTCGGGTACGGGATCGCCTTTGCGCTTGTCGGGATCTTGCAGGCGGTGATCGCCGCCGCCGTGGCCTTCGGCCCTCTGGGGCTCGACGTGGCCGGCTCGACCGCGCTGGTCGTCGCGCTCGCGGTCGGCAATGCCCTGCTCGGGATGTCACTCGGCCTCTTTGTCAGCGCCTTCGCCAGAACGGAGTTCCAGGCGGTGCAGTTCATGCCGGCGATCGTCTTCCCGCAGCTGCTCCTCTGCGGGCTGTTCGTCGCCCGCGACCAGATGATCGGGGTGCTTCAGGTCCTATCGGACGCGATGCCCCTGACCTATGCGTTCGATGCCCTCGATCGGGTGACGACGGAGGGCTCGCTGGGCGCGCGCGGCGCACTCGACGTGGCGGTGGTGGCCGCCTCGATCGTGCTGCTGCTGGGACTCGGCGCCGTCACGCTGAGGCGTCGGACGGCGTAGGGCGCCCGTTGCGATTCGGTAGGTTCGCCTCATGGCGATCCATACGGCGGAGCTGCGCTTCTCCACTCAGGGCGACACCGACGTACTCGACATCACCGCCGAGGTCCAAGGGGTCGTCGAGGCCGCCGGCCCGGGGGAGGGCCAGGCGCTTGCGTTCGTGAAGGGGTCAACGGCGGCGATCGCGACGATGGAGTTCGAGCCCGGCGGCGTCCGCGACCTGCGGGAGATGCTCGAGCGGCTGATCCCAAGCGGCGGCTATTACGAGCACAATCGCCTCAACCACGACACGAACTCCCATGCCCATCAGCGCGCCTCGGTCGTCGGCTCCTCCGAAGCCGTGCCGGTGCTCGACGGCCGCTTGGCGCTCGGGACCTGGCAGCAGCTGGTCCTGCTCGACTTCGACGACCGGCCGCGGGAGCGGACGGTGGTCGTTCAGATCTTCGGCTGAGCGGGAATCAGGCGTCGAGGCTGGCCGCCAGCTCGACGAACCAGTCGAGCGCCGCCGGGTTGGCGAGCGAGTCCCGGCTGGCCGCCTGCTCGGCCGGGGTGCCCATCAGGATGCGCTTCACCGGCACCTCCAGCGCCTTGCCACTCAACGTGCGGGGCACCTCGGCGATCTCGAACACCTCGTCGGGGACGTGGCGGGGAGAGCACTGCCGGCGAATGCGGCTGGCAAGCTCTCTGCGCAGGTCGTCATCCAGCTCGGCGCCCTCGCGCAGCACGACGAAGAGCGGCATCCAACCCTCGGTCCCAGGGCGCGGTATGTCGACCACCAGTGCGTCCACCACGTCGTCGATGCCTAGTACGGCGCGATAGATCTCGCTCGTCCCCATTCGGATGCCCGCGCGGTTGATGGTCGAATCGGAGCGCCCGTAGATGATCGCGGTCCCGCGCGAGGTGATCTCGATCCAGTCGCCGTGTCGCCAGACGCCGGGGTAGTGCTCGAAGTAGCTGGCGCGATAGCGGCTGCCGTCGGGATCCCCCCAGAAGAAGATCGGCATCGAGGGCATCGGCTTGGTGACCACCAGCTCGCCAACCTCGTCGATCACCGTTTCCCCGTCCTCGTTCCAGGCCTCTATCGCCGCACCCAGAGCGCGGCCCTGTAGCTCGCCGCGATAGACGGGCAGCAGCGGCACCCCGCCGACGAAGGCGGTGCAGAGGTCGGTCCCGCCGCTGGTCGAGAAGAGCCACGTATCGGCCCCGAGCTGCTCGTAGATCCAGTCGAAGCCCTCCGGTGAGAGGGGGGAGCCGGTCGAGCCGACCGACCGCAGTCGGCCTAGGTCGCGACCGTCGCCGGGCTCGATGCCGGCCTTCATGCAGGCCGAGATGTATGAGGCGCTCGTGCCGAACATCGTGATGCGTGCGCGCTCGGCGAGGTCCCAGAGGACGCCCATGTCGGGATGGCCCGGGTTGCCGTCGTAGAGGACGATGGCGGCGCGGGTCAGCAGGCCCGAGACGAGGAAGTTCCACATCATCCAGCCGGTCGTCGTGAACCAGAAGAGCCGGTCGCCGGGGTGGGCATCGACGTGGAGATTGAGCTTCTTGAGGTGCTCGAGCAGGATGCCGCCCTGGCTCTGAACGATCGCCTTCGGCAGTCCGGTCGTGCCGGACGAATACAACACCCAGAGTGGGTGGTCGAAGGGGACTCGCTCGAAGTCAAGCTCTGTCCCATCGCCGGAGTCGAGCAGATCACCCCAGCGCATGGCGTTGCCCAGGGCGGAATGATCGGCGTCGCGGTTGAGGTAGGGAACCAGCACCGTGCGCCGCACGCTCGGCATCTCCGCCTGCAGTTGCTCGATGACCTCGCGACGGTCGAAGTCCTTGCCTCCATAGCGGTAGCCGTCCACCGCGAAGAGCACCTTGGGCTCGATCTGCGCAAAGCGGTCGATCACGCTGGCGGCCCCGAAGTCAGGCGAGCAGCTGGACCAGATCGCGCCGATCGACGCTGTGGCGAGAAAGGCGACGATCGCCTCGGGGATGTTGGGCAGGTAGGCGACTACCCTGTCGCCCCGCTCGACGCCGAGGCTGCGGAGGCCGGCGGCTGTCGCTGAGACCTGGGCGTGGAGCTCCCCCCAGCTCACCTCGTTCAGCTCTCGCAGCTCGGAAGCATGCAAGATTGCCGGCTCGGCGTCGTCCTTGCCGGCGAAGACGTGCTCGGCATAGTTGAGCTGCGCGCCGGCGAACCAGCTGGTGCCCGGCATCTCGTGGCCGCTCAGCACCTGGTCGAACTTGCCGTCGGACCGCACGTCGAAGAACTCCCAGATCGAGGACCAGAAGCCCTCCAGATCCTCAACCGACCAGCGCCACAGGTCCTGATAGCCGTCCAGCTCCAGGCCGCGCTGCTCTGCCAGCCACCGGATGTACTCGGTCATCCGGGCTCGCTCGACCAACTCGGCCGGCGGCTCCCAGAGCTTCTCCGGTTGGCTTGCGGTCACCCGATCGTTGCCGTGGAGCCGGCCTCCGCCTGCCTTCGCTCCAGGTCGTGCGGATCGTGCGAGCAGAGCATGTCGACCTCCTCGCCGTGATTGTCCGCCAACTCACGCAGCCGCTCCCGGTTGGCTTTGCGGGCGGCGTTGTCGGCGGCCATCACGTTCTGGAAGAAGCGCAGCATCGGCGGGCAGCTGGGTGGGGTGTCCATTTCGCAGCGATCGAAAAAGGCGTCGCCACAGTGCAACATCCAGCCGCCATCTGCATTGAGGGCGACGGCGGTGTGCCCGCGCGTGTGTCCGATCAGAGGCACCAGCGCTATCTCCTCGTCGAGGCCGGGCAGGATCCGCACGCTCTCGAAGCCGAACCAGCGATCGCCGCCGGTCTCATGCTCAACCCAGCGCGGCCCATGCTCCCAGTGGGCGCTGCGGTAGCGGGGCCTTTCGCGCAGGGTGGGATGACGTGCTGCCTCAAGCTCGGGTGCGAAGACGTGCACCTCGGCGTCCGGGAAGTCGGCAAGTCCCCCGGTGTGGTCCGGATCGAGGTGCGTGGCGACGATGTGGCGCACGTCGGTTGGGGCGAAGCCGAGTGCCTCGAGTTGCGACAGGGCCGTCGTGGCGATTTCCGGGCGGGCGCTCATGAGCCGATGGGAGGCCGCGCCCAGCCTGCCGGGATTTCGAGCGTCCTGGATGCCGAAACCGGTGTCGACCAGAACCACGCCGTCACCCGCCTCAATGGCCAGGCAATGGCAGACCATCAGCCCGGTGTCCAGCAGCCCGCCGCGCCCGTTGACCAGGCGCTTCCCGTGAGGGTAGAACGACCCGCAGTTGAGGTGGTGCACCCTCATCCCGAGGCGCAGTCTAGTGCGGCCCTGAGAGCGATCGCTCGCCGTCTCTCCCGGCGAGACGGACAGCGAGTGAGGTGCCGTCTATCGTTCGCCCGGCGCCGGAGTGGCGGAATTGGCATACGCGATCGACTCAAAATCGATTGCCCTTTCGGGCTTGTGGGTTCGAGTCCCACCTCCGGCACTGGCAACCCTGCCTGGGATACGGATCAGGCCGGCTGTGGGGCGCCGGCGCCGTAGTCCTCGCCCGATCCGATCGGGCGCTCCTCCTCGACGTGCCAGTCCTGGGTGAACCCGTAGAGGGAGACCGCGATCAGCAAAACCTGCAGGAGGACGAGGATCACGATCAGCAGTCCGATCAGCGGCACCGGAATCGATGCCTCCTCGAAGCCGGCCTTGTCGCGGGCGAACCAGCTGTCGGCGCCGGCGGCGCAGAAGATGGCGAGGATCATTGACAGCGAGGCGGCCACCGGCAGAACGCCCCGGCTCCAGCGCGCGACGCGGTACGCGAAGAGCGCGTAGAGCCCGGCGAAGATCAGGCAGACAACCCCCATGGCTGCACCACCGGTCAGCAGCGAGAACCCGGTGATGGTGATCACGGCGGCGATGCCGGACGTTGCCAGCATCAGCAGGACGATCACGAACTTGGTCGTGATTACCTCGGGTTTCTCCCGATTGGGGTGCCAGAGTTCATAGCCTGGCCTCACCTCTCCAATCGCCACGGCTTCGATCATAGAATCTATGAGCGACGATGCGGCGTTGGCTGCTCGTTAAGCCCGAATGACAATGGCCACGCGGGCGTGGCGGAACTGGAATACGCGCCAGGTTTAGGTCCTGGTGGGCTTCGGCCCGTGGGGGTTCAAATCCCTCCGCCCGCATTTCGATTCGTTGCAGCAAAGTCCCGGCTGCGACTAGCTGCGCGGCCCGGCTAGCATGCCTTTTTCTGGGGCAGTGGCCCAACTGGCTAAGGCACCGGTCTCCAAAACCGGCGATTCCAGGTTCGAGTCCTGGCTGCCCCGTTTCGAGGTCAATGGACGCCGACCAGGTCGCGGGCCTCCTCGACCTCGATGTCGCCGTCAGAGACCTTGAAGCCAACGGTGTCCACGTAGTCGCCGGCGCCGGCGCTGGTCTTCATCCGCGCCATCTCCGGGGTGACGCCCGCGTCGGCCAGATCGCGGGCAGCGCTGGGGTCGTAGCAGCGGGCGAGCAGCCACTCCTCGACCTCGGGCCCCTCGAAGCCGGATTCCGCCCACGTCTCGGCGGCATCGTCGGGGTTGCCTCCATGCGCGAAGTGCCCATGCTTCTCGATCACGCTTCGAATAGTCACCAGTGCGATTCTGCGCCGTTCGCGACGCCGAGTCATCCGGGTATTTCCGCAGATCCTGTCCCGTAGTTTGCAGTCGTCTACCCGGACGGTCGACCGCCGCTGAGCCCCAGCAGCTCGGAAGCGGCGGACGAGAATCGAACTCGCATCATCAGCTTGGAAGGCTGAGGCTCTACCATTGAGCTACCGCCGCGTGCCCGAGTCGCCTTCCGCGTGCGACCCGCGACGCCTCGACAGTTTGCCGGAATCCGTCAGAATGCGACGCAGCCACGGGGAGTGGCGCAGTCTGGTAGCGCACTCGGCTGGGGGCCGAGCGGTCGCCGGTTCAAATCCGGCCTCCCCGATCATCGGAAGCCGTCTTCGCGGCGCTCGGGTCCTGGGGCCGCGAAATGGGCGGCGCGGGAGCGCCGTTGGCAGCCGGGAGCGCCTATCCCGAGTAGGGCGCCCCGACCGTCTTGGCCCAATCCTCGTCCACGTGCAGCTGTCCCCGGCCGTCCGTGTCGACGATGACAACTGTTGCCGGCCGCCGGTTGCCGTTGCTCGGATCGATTGTCACCGAGCCGGTCCAGCCCGGCCACCCCTTGACGCCTTCAAGGGCCTCGGTGAGCTTGTCGGAATCGGCACTCCCGGCCTTTTCGGTGCCGTAGGCGAGGAAGTTCAGCGAGTCGTAGGTGTAGGGGCTCCAGGTCCCGGGTTCGCTGCCGAGCCTCTCTTCGTAGGCTTGGACCCGGGCCCCGGCGCCGGAGAAGTCCTGCGGCGCCGGCACTCCGACAATCGGGCAGGCCCGTGTCGCGGCGACGCCGGCGGTTTCCACGAAGCCGGTGTCGTAGGAGCCATAGTCGGCGACGCACCGGGACTTCACTTCGCCTTCGTACATCTCCTTGGCTATCAGGCCGCCCTCCGGGAAGTAGACCGCGGCGTAGATCACGTCGGGTTCGTCCGCCGCAAGGCTTTCGACCACGTCGGTGTAGGACTTGCGTCCCGGCTGCACCTTCTGGTAGGCAGTCACCGTGACCCCGGCTTCTTCGAGTAGGTCCTTGAGCGCCCCCGAGACCGTGACGGTGTAGTTCTGCGTCGGGTCGTAGGCGATCGCCACGGTCTTTGCGCCGAGCCAGTCCGTCAGCGCTTCGGAGGCGACCGGCGCTATCTGGTAAGTCATTGGCTGCAGGGTGAAGCCGAGGCCGTTTGTCGAGTCGTCTGAGGTCAGCCTGATCGGCGTCAGGCCGGCGTCGATGTAGAGGGGCAGGGTCTCGATCCCGACGCCGGAGTTGTAGGGGCCGACCACGCCGTCGAGCCCATTGGAGATCGCTTCCTTGGCGGCGCTTACCCCAGTGGCTTCGTCGGCCGCGTCGTCGATCGGGACGATCTCAACCTGCTTCCCGAGTATCCCGTCGGCTTCGTTGAGCTGGTCGGCGGCCAGTTCGGCGCCCCTCAGCATGCCCTTGCCGAGCACCGCCTGTTCGCCGGAGAGCGGCGCCTCGAGCCCAACTCTGAAGTTGTCCGAGCCTTCGTCGCTGGAGCTGGATCCGCAGCCCGCTACGAGGAGGGCGAGGCTTGCGAGGGCAAATGAGAGGGCGGGCTTTTTCGGCACGACCATGGGCTCCTTCCCGGGAGGGCGCCTCCTGACTCAGACGGTTGCGGTGGAGCCTCTCACGTTTAGCCTGAATCCACCGATCTCACCGGCCCCTCGACCCCGCATCCCTTCGCCGGGAGTCAATTCCCTCCACCGAGGTAGCGCCACGACCTGGGTAAGGGGGGATCGCCCCCAACTCAGCCTGCGAAGCGGAGAGGCTCGCCGATACCGGTGGATTCGGGTTTAGCGGTGCGGCGCTAGGGTCTCTGCGTGGAGGCAGCCCGACGCTTCGATCCCCATGCGGTCGCTCTGCGGGGGAACCGTGCGGCGATCCCCAACTCTCGCCCGGAGACGTTGCCAGGCGCGGTCGCCTGAGGTCCTGTCGTGGCGAGGGAGAGCGCCGGCGTGCTGCTCTTCCGCCGTGGCCGAACGCCGGAAGTGCTTCTCGTCCATCCCGGCGGGCCGTTCTGGGCGAAGAGGGACGAGGGGGCCTGGTCGATCCCGAAGGGGGAGCCCGGAGAGGGGGAGGAGTTGCGCCACTGCGCGCTGCGCGAGCTGCGGGAGGAGCTGGGAGACCCGCCGGCGATTGCGGTCGATTCGCTGATCGAGCTGGGCTCGGTGCGCCAGAAGAGCGGCAAGGTCGTTCACGCATGGGCCGCCGAGGGCGATTTCGACCCGGCGACGCTGCTCAGCAACACGTTCAAGGTCGAGTGGCCGCCGCGCTCCGGCGAGGAGCGGGAGTTTCCAGAGGTCGATCGGGCCGAGTGGTTTGATGCCATTGCCGCAAGGCAAAAGATCCTCCCTGCTCAGGCGGCACTCCTCGACCGCTTGCTCGAGCGCCTGCGACGCGAGGGCAGCTGATCGATGCGACAGCCGCGATCAGATGTTTGAGCTCGCGT
>Ga0210110_1000093_pt1 | contig 30755 bp, 29 predicted proteins | sample China_Galinas_PW_2_FD_184865 | JGI IMG/M metagenome (GOLD analysis project Ga0210110, IMG submission 184865) | Wetland microbial communities from San Francisco Bay, California, USA, that impact long-term carbon sequestration - China_Galinas_PWB_D1... | ecosystem: Environmental > Aquatic > Marine... | reverse complement strand
GGGTAGCTCCGGCTTCTCGTCGAGCACCCCCGTCACCCCGATGACCGCGACCGCCACCACCGCCAGGACCACGAAGATCAGAAACGCTTTCATGACGTCCCTCCTTTACACCGCCAGCGTACCGAGACGCCTCTGGCATGGAAACCCGCTCGCGCATGTCCCTGAGTGCGCAGCGCTACACTCTCGTCGCGGGCGATACGCCCGGGAAACGAGGGGCTGATGCGCTACAACACGCTGTTCGGATGTGCTCTCGCCGCCGTCGTCACGGGGTCGGCCTTCACCGCCGTCGCCGAGGAGGGGATGTGGCTCCCCGACCGCCCGCCGACCGAGCTCCTGCACGCCGAGTACGGCTTCGACCCGTCGCCCGAGTGGTTCGAGCACTGCCAGAAGTCGGCCGTGCGGATCTCGTGGGGCGGGTCGGGCTCGTTCGTCAGCCCCGACGGGCTGGTGATGACCAACCACCACGTCGTGCGCGACGTGCTGAGCCAGCTCTCGACGCCCGACAACGACCTCGTGGACAAGGGGTTCATGGCCCGCACCCGCGCCGACGAGATCCCCTGCCCCGACGCCGAGTTCGACGTGCTGTGGGAGATCGAGGACGTGACCGACAAGGTGCTCGGCGCGGTCGAGGAGGGGATGACCCCCGCCGAGGCGGCCGAGGCGCGGCGCAAGGCGATGACCCGGCTCGAGCAGGAATCGGAAGAGCGCACGGGGCTGGTCAGCGAAACGGTGACGCTCTACCAGGGCGCCCAGTACAACATGTACCGCTACAAGCGGTTCACCGACGTGCGGCTGGTGTTCGCGCCCGAACAGGCCGCGGCCGCGTTCGGCGGCGACGTCGATAACTTCGAGTACCCACGCTACTGCCTCGACGTCTCGTTCGTCCGTGTGTACAAGGACGGCGAGCCCTACCACCCCGAGCACTACTTCAAATGGTCGCCCGACGGGTCGACCGACGGCGAGCCGACGTTTGTCTGGGGTCACCCCGGGCGGACGCACCGCCTCTACACCGTTGATCACCTCAGGTTCCTGCGCGACGTCGAGTACCCCATCCGCCTCGCCTCGACCTGGCGGGCCGAGTCGAAGTACACCGAGTTCGGCTCGCGATCCGACGAGAACGCACGCCTGATCGAAGCCGACCTGCTCGGCGTCCAGAACGGGCGCAAGTTCCGCACCGGGCTGCTCGCCGGGCTCCAGGACCCCGCGATCATCGCCCGCAAGGCCGAGCAGGAGTCCGACCTCCGCGCCGCCGTCGCCGACAACCCGCAGTGGCAGTCCGACTGGGGCGACGCGTGGGACCAGATCACCGAGGCCGAGGACCTCTATACCACCTTCTACCTGCGTCAGAGCACGCTGTGGATGTCGTCGGACCTGTTCACGGATGCGCGCCGGATCGTGCGGATGGGCGACGAGTTGCCCAAGCCCAGCGGCGAGCGCCTGCGTGAGTACCGCGACACCAACCTGCCGTCGATCGAGCGGTCGCTCTACTCACCCACACCGATCCACGACAACGTCGAGGAGATGAAGTTCGCCGAGTTCCTCGGGCACATGGGCGAGCTGCTCGGGTGCGACGATCCGCTGGTGATCTCCCTGCTCGACGGCAAATCTCCGCGAGCCCGCGCACACGAGCTGGTCGCCGACACGACCATCAAGACGGTCGAGGCACGGCGCAACCTGGTCGAGGGTGGGGCCGACGCGATCGACGCGGCCCACGATCCACTCCTCGACTTCATGCGCGTCCTCGACGTTGAGGCGCGCAGGCTCCGCAAGATGCACGAGGACCGGGTCGAGGGCGTCGAGCGCGAGGCGTACGCGAAGGTCGCGGCCGCCCAGTTCGCCCTGCTCGGCGAAGACCTCTACCCCGACGCGACGTTCACGCTGCGCATGAGCTGCGGTCGGGTCGAGGGGTACTCGGAAGCCGGGCACGAGGTCGCGCCGTACACGACCTTCGCCGGTCTGTACGAGCGCCGCGCGCAACGCCACGCCACGCCCCCGTTCGACCTGCCGAAGCGCTGGCTCGAGGCCGAGGGGCGCATCGACCTCTCCACCCCCCTCGACTTCGTCTCCAACAACGACATCATCGGGGGCAACTCGGGCAGCCCGGTGGTGAACCGCGACGGTGAGGTGGTCGGGCTGATCTTCGACGGCAACATCCAGTTCCTGATCGCCGACGTCGTCTACGACGACACGCAGGGGCGGTCGGTCTCGGTCGACTCGCGGGCGATCATCGAGGCCCTGCGCAAGGTCTACGACGCCGACTTCCTGGCCGACGAGATCACCGGCGGCTGAAACTCCGACGCAACCTAAGTAGTTGATTCAACTGCACTTGCCTCGCACCACACCGGTGCGGGGCTTTTTTCGCGCCCGGACCCGCAACCGGACCGGCAGGTCGGTTGAACAACTTGGAGGGACGCGGACCCCTCGCGGAGATGAGCCATGGCTGCGACGCTCTTCGAGGCGCTCGAGCGGCGGGTGCTGCTCAGCGGTGACGACCACGCCGATTTCGGGGACTGGGACAACGCCACCGAGCTCATCGTCGAGTATGAGGACTCGGACATCTTCGGCAGCATCTTCGCGCTCGACCAGGGCTCGATCGAGACGCCCGGCGATACCGACGTGTTCCGCCTCGTCTCGCCCGTAGATGCCACCAGTTACCTGCTGATGGCGGGGAGCACGCTCTCTGCCCCGATCCTGGCGGCGAACTTCGAACTCTACCGGCGCGACCCGGACACGGGGTCGGTCGATCTGATCGCGGCTCCGCTCGTCGCGCCGGGCGAGTCGGCGACGCTCATGCTGGGGTACGACTACGGGTTCATCAACGAGGACGACGAGCTGTTCTTCGTCGTCCAGGCCGGCGAACTCAACGAGTTCGGCGACAGCTCCGTCGGAGACTACAACCTGCTCGCCTTCCTCTGGTTCGACACCAGCGTCTACAACTTCACCGACATCGACACCTCGGGCGGGGGTGGGGACGACGACGGCGGTGCGATCACCCCCGACGACGACCACCCCGACATGAACCAGCCCGTCGCCGCCGGCACACGCATCGCGCTCACGCCTCTCGACGGGCGCGGCGTCAACGACGGCGAGATCGAGTTCGCCGGCGACACCGACCTGTTCCGCTTCGAGGCCACCGCCACCGGGCTCACCACCGTCCGCCTCGAGAACCTCACCTTCCAGGGCTCGCTGAGCATCGTCAACGAAGACGGCATGGTCCTCTCCTCGTTCGACGCCGCCCAGCCGCGCGAGCCCATCGTGCTCACCGTTCCGGTGATCGAGCACCAGACTTACGGCGTGATCGTCGAGAGCACCGGGGTCACCACCGGCGCGTACGACGTCGGCGTCGAGACGCTCCAGAGCGTCTTCCACCTCTACCACCCCGAGGGCTTCTCGAGCCCCGCGATCAGCGAGTTCGTTCCCATCGTCAACCCCACCGATGCCCCCGTCACCTTCACCGTCATCGCCCGCTACGAATGGGGCGTCCGCGACCAGGTCCTCCGCAGCGGCGTCATCGCCCCGCACACCCGCGGCGGCGTCACCATCAGCACCCGCGGCGACGACGCCACCTCCAAGACTATCGAGGGCATCCCCTACGCCATCGAGATCATCGCCGACGGACCCATCAGCGCCACGCTCAGCCACTACGACTTCGGCGTGACCACCGGCGAATCGTTCACCAGCGCCACCTCGCAGACGTGGACCTTCCCGCTCGTGCGCCGCGACCACGATCGCTACCGCGACTTCGTCGTCTTCTACAACCCCAACAACACGCCGACCGACGTCACCGTCACACTCCTGCCCGTCTCCGGGCAGCCCATCCAGATCACCAAGACGCTCGAAGCGCACCGGCGCGGCGGCATCAACATCGACGGGCACCCCGCGATCACCGCCGAGGGGCGCTACGGCGTCGTCATCGCCGCCGACACGCCCATCGTCGCCGCGCTCAGCTCCTACGACTTCGTCAACCAGTCCGGGTACGGCGTGATCGGCGAGCCGAGCGCGGGCGCGTTCAGCGGCGTCATCCCGCTCGTCGATCCCACCTCCAGCTTCATCCTGGTCATGAACACGGCGCCTGTCGCGACCCACGTCAACATGACGTACCTCGCGAGCGACGGGCAGGCGCCGATTTTCGAGACGCTGGTCGTCGGCGCACACTCCACCCTGACCCTCGACCCGACGACGTTCAGCATCCCGTTCTCCGAGGCCGCGATCACGTTCGAGAGCGAACTGCCCGTGACGGTCATGGCAACGCGCGACGCGCACGGCGACGCCGAGGCGATGTCGGCGTCAGACTCGGCCGCCTTCGGGTTCCTCTTCGGCGACGCGTTCATCAACGCCCTCCTCGCTGGCACCGACTACCTCGAGACGCTGGCGATCGCCAACCCCGGTTCGGTGCTCGCCAACGTCGAGGTCCGCTTCGTCTTCGAGGACGGGACCACCACCTCGATCGACATCGAGGTCGGTGCGCAGGGCGTGGGCGTGATCAACCTCCACGAGACCGACGCGATCCTCTCCCGCGGCGGTCTCGTCCCCTTCTCGATCGAAGTCACCAGCGACGCACCGATCGTCGCAGGCATGACCCACTACGACGGGTTCCTCAACGGCGGGTGGTCCACGCTCGGCACGCCCATCCTCGGGCTGGCCGACCTGGCACGGCTGTGATGTTCTCGTCCTAAGTGGGACGAGGGGCCCCGGGTTCCGCGCCCGGGGTTCTTTTTCGGAGCGCCAGAACAGCAGAGTGCCAAAGCACCAAACAAGTAGCCCAGGTCACGGACGACACTCCTCCATCCACGCGCCACCACGTTGCGATCTTTCCCGAGGGTCAAGACCCAAGCCCCATGCCCTCTGCCTCTTTTGCCTAGTGCCTTGTGCCCAATGCCTCAGATGAAGATCCCCGCGATTGACGCGGTGCACCACGATGCGAGCGCGCCGCCGACCATCGCGCGCAGCCCGAGGCTGACAAAGGCGTCCCGTTTGCCCGGTGCGATCGCCGTCAGCCCGCCGATCTGGATCGCGATCGACGGGAAGTTGGCGAACCCGCACAGGGCGTAGGCGGTGATGCGCGCACTGCGCGCTCCGATCGCGCCGCCCTGTAACGCGTCGGCCAGCGAGCCGTACGCGATGAACTCGGTCGCGATGATCTTCTCGCCGAGCATCGAGCCGACCATCGTCGCGTCGCCCCACGGAATCCCCATGCACCACGCCAGCGGCGCAAGGATCCAGCCGAGGACGACCTGGAGGCTCAGCTCCGGCACACCGTTCGCTTCGCGCCACTGCGCCATCGGCCCCCAGTCGCCGATCGCGCCGATCGGCCAGTTGACCAGCGCCAGCAGCGCCACGAACGCGATCAGCATCGCCGCGACGTTCAGCGCCAGGCGTAGCCCATCGGTCGCGCCCAACGCAGCGGCGTCGAAGACGTTCCGCGTCTCGCGCGGGCCCGAGGCGGTGCGCAGACCCTCGTCGATCGGCGTCTCGGTCTCCGGCACCATGATCTTCGCCATCACGAACGCCGCCGGCGCCGACATGATGCTCGCGGTCAGCAGGTGTTTGATGAACTCCTCGCGTCCGGCGTCGGTCCCGCCTCCGAGCATCCCCACGTACGCCGCCATCACGCTCCCCGCGATCGTCGCGAACCCGCCGGTCATCACCGCCATGATCTGCGAGCGCGTCATCCGCTCAAGAAACGGCTTGATGCACAGCGGCGCCTCGGTCTGCCCGACGAAGACGTTGGCGGCCATCGACAGCGCCTCGGTCCCCGTCACACCCATGGTCCGGCGCATGAGCCACGCCAGCGCCGCGACCACGCGCTGCATGATCCCCCAGTGGTACAGCACCGCCATCAGCGACGCGAAGAAGATGATCACCGGCAGCACCTTCACCGCGAAGATGAAACCCCACGGACCCGAGGGATCCATGAGGTTCGCCCCGAACACGAACTCGATCCCCGCGTCGGCCGACAGGATCACACGGTTCACCCACGACGCGATGACGTCGAACGCCCGCACCGCCGGCGGGAACCACAGCAGCAACCCCGCCAGCGCGAACTGCAGCCCGATCCCCCCGATCACGATCCGCCACGGCACGCGCCGCCGGTTCGTGGACAGACCCCACGCGATCAGCAGCAGCACGACGATGCCGATCAGACCCGTGAATCGTTCCATGCCGCCTCCTCGGGCGGCGAGGGTACCGCAACGCCCCTACCGTCGCACCCGTGGACCCCATCCGCCTCAGCTGGGACGACGCGCCGCGCCACATCCTCGACGCCGCGGGTGATCTCCCCGGCGTCGCCGTCATCGGCGTGACCGGGCCGGTTGGCTCGGGCAAGTCCACGCTCGCACGGCGCCTCGGCGGGCTCGTTGTCTCCACCGACGACTACCTGCCCGACTACGACGGGCTCGACCCCGCCGAGCGCGACCTGCCCGAGCGGGCCGACCTCGACCACCTCGCGCACGACCTCGCCGACCTCGCCGCGGGGCGCGCGGCACGCGTCCCCGTCTGGAGCCACCACGAACACCGTCGTACCGGCGAGCGCGAGATCGGGCCCGCGCCGCTCGTCGTCGTCGAGGGGCTGTTCGCGCTGCACGAGCGCGTGCTCGACCGCGTCGGCGTCGGCGTGTTCGTCGAGGCGTCGCCCGCCACACGCTGGGCGCGCTGGGAAGCGATCGAGCTCGGAGGCGAGCGCGGATGGGGCGTCGAGCACGCCCGCCGCCACTTCGAGCACATCGCCGAGCCGACCTTCGGGCGCCACGCCGACGCCTACCGCGCCGCGGCCCGCTTCATCGTGATGAATGAAGGCGAGGACCTGATCGCCTGACCACCCCGGTACACTGTCCGTCAAGGAGGCGCCCGTGCGTGCGACGCCCGCGACCAAGCCGATCACTCTCGATCCGGAAGCGGGCCGTTGATGCTGCTCTCCGGCACGCTGCTCATCCCCGACGCGGGCTCGGCACGCCTCGAACGCGGCTGGATCCGTCTCGACGGGACGCGCATCGCCGAGACCGGCCTCGGTGATTCACCGGGCACCCCCGACCTCGGCTCCGACGACGCGATCGTCAGCCCCGGATTCATCGACGCCCACGTCCACCTGCCCCAGTTCGACTCGATCGGCGCCGACGGCATGACGCTGCTCGACTGGCTCGACACCGTCATCTTCCCGGCCGAGGCACGCTGGGGCGACGCCGACTACGCCGGCGCCATGACCCAACGCGTCGCGAATCAGTTCCTCTCGTTCGGCACGACCGGCATCGCGGCCTACGCGACCGTCCACCACGAAGCGACCAAAGCCGCGATCGAAGCCCTCCACCAATCCGGCATGCGCGCGATCACCGGGCAGGTCCTCATGGACCGCAACGCACCGACCGAGCTGACACGCCCCGCGAAGCAGCTCCTCGATGAAGCGTCCAGGCTCTCCGGCATCGGGCGCGTCGAGATCGCGGTCACGCCGCGCTTCGCCGTCTCCTGCACCGATGAACTCCTCCGCGGCTCGGGCGAACTCGCGAAAAAAACAAACGCACCGGTCCAGACCCACCTCTCCGAGATGGTCCCCGAGGTCGAGCTGGTCCGCGAGCTCTTCCCAGGTATGACCTACACCGAGGTCTACCAACGCGCCGGGCTGCTCACCCCGCGCACCGTCCTCGGGCACGGCATCTACCTCGACGACGCCGAGCTGCGCCTGCTTACCGACACCCGCTCGGTCATCGCCCACTGCCCCACCGCCAACGACTTCCTCCGCTCGGGCATGATGAACCGCGCCGGGCACCTCGCCGCCGCCGTCCGCCTCGCCCTCGGCTCCGACGTCGCCGGCGGTCCCGACCGCTCGATGGTCCGCGTCGCCCGCGCCATGCTCGAGACCGCCAAACGACGCGCCGACGAGACCATCCCCGCCTCGGGCTGCTGGCACCAGATCACCCGTGCCAACGCCGACGCGCTCGGGTGGGCGACCGCCGGGCGTCTCGAACCCGGTGCCGACGCCGACCTGGTCGTCTTCACCCCGGACATCCCCTGGCGTGACGACGAGCCCGAGCGGGGGCTGTCGAAGCTGATGTACGCCTGGGACGACCGATGGGTGGCCGCCACGATTGTGGACGGTCGGGTTGCGTTCGCACGATAAACCCGGCACCTGTCCGACACGCGGGTGCGGTATCCTCTGCCCGAGCGTCCGCCGCTCGACACGCACCCCATCCGGGAGCCGACATGCCCGACCAGACCAGCCCGTTCGACGAGATGCCCCCGGAGGGCGCCGCGACGCCCGAGGATTTCCCGACGCGCCAGCCACCCGGGCTCTGGGTGCTGTTCATCACCGAGATGTGGGAGCGGTTCAGCTACTACGGCATGCGCGCGCTGTTCGTGCTTTTCCTGATCGGTTGCGCCTTCGACTACCTGCCCAAGAGCCTCGGCTTCGAGAACGACGACGACCGCAACGCGGCGATCATCGAGATGATCGCCGCGCAGGCAGGCGTCCCCGTCGAGGACATCGGCACCGCGACGCCGATCGCCAAGGACGCCGCCGATGCCGAACAGATAAAGGCCTTGCAACAGGCGGACGCGGACGCCTCTTCGGAAGAAGGGACCGACCCGACCGCCGATCCCATCGTCTTCAACGCCGACGACCGCACCGCGTTTGTCGCGGCGCTCGAGAAACGCTTCGAGGTTCCCTTCACCGAGGGGCTCTACCGCCTCGACGAGGCCAAGACCGTCGGCGACCTCATCGAGTTCGCCGCTACCGCCGGGCAGGGCAAGAAGAACACGAACCCGGGGTTCGGTTGGAGCGACGGCAACGCCTACCTCCTCTACGGCACCTACACGTTCATGGTCTACCTCACCTCGATCTTCGGCGGCATCGTCGCCGACCGCTTCCTCGGCACCCACCGCTCGATGCTCGTCGGCGGGTGGATCATCGCCCTGGGACACATCTGCCTCGCCGGGATGTCGCTGTTCAAGTACGAACTCGGGCTCCCCGTTTCCTTGGAGCACGGCTCGGGCGCGCTGCTGGCGTTCCTCGTCGGGTGCGCCTGCATCATCATCGGCACCGGCTTCTTCAAGCCCTGCGTCTCCGTCATGGTCGGGCAGCTCTACAAGCAGAACGACGTCCGCCGCGACTCGGGCTTCACCATCTTCTACATGGGCATCAACCTCGGCGCCTTCTTCAGCCCGCTCATCGCCGGATCGCTCGCCAAGTTCGTCGGCTGGCACTGGGGCTTCGGCGCGGCCGCCGTCGGCATGCTCGCCGGGCTCTTCTTCTACCAGATGTTCCGGCACCGCTACCTCCAGGGCATCGGCGACCCCCCGACCGAACCCATGTCGCCCGCCATGAAGGGGCTGGTCGCCCTGTCCATCACACTGCTCATCGCCACGCCGGTTGTCCCGATCCTGCTCGCCGTCACCGGCGGGCTCGAGTCCGTGACCAAGGCGTGGGGAGAGTTCACCGGTGCGCTCGGCACCTACGGCACCGCCGGGCTGTTCGCCGGCATCATCCTCGTCGCGGCCGCCGCCTTCCTCCTCAAACAGCACCGTGAAGAACGCTCCCGCCTCGCCGTCATCCTCATCCTCGCATTCTTCGGCAACATCTTCTTCTGGACCGCCTTCGAACAGGCCGGCTCCTCCCTCAACGTCTTCGCCGAGAAGAGCACCGACCGCACCATCTTCGGGATGCTCAGCACCCCCGGCTTCCCGGCCGAGTACTACCAGTCCATCAACCCGCTCGCCATCCTCATCTTCGCCCCGATCTTCAGCTGGCTCTGGATGTTCCTCGAACGCAAACGCCGCGACCCGTCCACGCCGGTGAAGTTCGCGATGGGGCTCTGGCTGCTCGGGCTCGCCTTCCTCGCGATGGTCTTCGGCGCGCTCCGGGCGCGCAGCGGCGGGCTCGCCGGACCGCACTGGCTGCTCATCACCTACGTCGTCTGCACCTGGGGCGAACTCTGCCTCTCCCCCGTCGGGCTCTCCATGGTCACCAAGCTCGCGCCCAAACGCCTCCAGTCGCTCATGATGGGGCTCTGGTTCTTCTCGCTCGCCCTCTCCAACCTCACCGCCGGGCTCGTCGCAAACTTCTCCGTCCAGTTCGTCCCACCCACAGGCACAAAGACCTTCCTCATCCCCGGGCTCCCCGGCTTCTTCCTCATGCTCGTCCTCTTCCCCATCGGCGCCGGCGTCGTCATCTTCGTGATAGCACCCGTCCTCAAGAAGATGATGCGCGGCATCCACTAGGGCTTGCCCGACGAACCGCTCCGTGCCACTGACCCCGTCTTCGGGTCAGTGCTACCGCTTCGACCTCTCTTCCGTGCCACCAACTTCAGCTTTGGGAAGTTGGTGCTCCTCCCTCCCCTCTCCCCGTCCTCGGAACCGTGCTCCCTCTCCGTTCACCTTCAGGCACGATCCGTGACGCGGAGCGCGCTTGACCGACCCGACACCCAGAGTCGAACAGCATGCCCTTCGATCCCGACTCGCCCGCCACCGACGCCTCCCTCTTCGGGCTCGGGCACACCCGCGACCAGGCGTCGGTCGTCGTCGTCCCCGTCCCCTTCGACGCTACCTGCTCCTACCGCACCGGCTCCGCACGCGCGCCAGACGCGATCCGCAGAGCCTCGGCCCAGGTTGACCTCCACGATCACCGCTTCGGCCCCGTCTGGCGGCGCGGCGTCCACATGCTCGACACCGACCCCGACATCGCCGCGCTCTCCGAACGCGCGCGCACGCTGGCCGTCCCCATCATCGAACGCGGCGGCGCCGCCCCGGGTGACGAAGCAACGGTTGGCGAGATCGACGCCGCGTGCGCACGCATCGAGACGTTCGTCCACGACCACGCCGCGGCCATCCTCGCCGAGGGCAAAGCACCCGCCGTCCTCGGCGGAGAACACTCCGTCTCCCTCGGCGCCATCCGCGCCTGCGCTGAAACCGCCCCCCTCGGCGCCCTCCAGATCGACGCCCACATGGACCTCCGCGACAGCTACGAAGGCTTCGCCCAGTCCCACGCCTCGATCATGCACAACGCGATGAAGCTCCCCGCCGTCGAACGCCTCGTCCAGGTCGGCATCCGCGACTACTGCGAGGGCGAGCAAGCCGAGGCCGACCGCCTCAATACCGAGACGCCCGCCCGCGTGCGCACGTTCTTCGACGACGACCTCGCCGACCGCCTGTTCGACGGCGAGCATTGGTCCGACATCTGCGCCGAGATCATCACGGCACTGCCCCCGCGTGTCTACCTCACCCTCGACATCGACGGGCTCGACCCGTCGCTCTGCCCCAACACCGGCACGCCCGTGCCCGGCGGGCTCACCTTCCGCCAGCTCTCGCGCCTCATCCACGAACTCGTGCGCTCGGATCGCGAGGTCGTCGGCTTCGACCTCGTCGAGGTCGCGCCGGGACCAACAGCGCAGGGCGAGTGGGACGCCAACGTCGGCGCCCGCGTGCTCTACCGCCTCTGTGCGCTCGCGTCAGGTCGCTGAGCCGTACCCCATCATCCGACGCCACGCGCTGACCTGTCCCATGTGCATCATCGTGTGCCCGAGGAACACGAACATCAGCGTCCCGCCGAGCTTCGGAAATCGCTCGGCGAACCGCTCGATCGGCGTCGGCTCGCCGAGACGCGCGTCGTCCATCCCGCGCAGAGCCGCGACCACCGCCGCGTACCCGCGCCGGAACACTCCGAGCAGCTCGTCCTTGCCCGGGTAGATCGACCCGTCGGGATCGTCGTGGCACGGCACCGGCGCCTTGAACAGCACCTCGTACCCCTCCGGCGCGCGCACGCCGTCGCCCCCGAACCCCGTCGCGTCCAACAACCATCCGGGGTACAGCGAGAGATGCCCAAAGGCGAACGCCGGGTGGTTGGTCACGACCACGCCGTCCTTCCCGACGGGGAACCGCGCGAAGTGCCCGGGCGCGATCGGATCGCCCAGCCGGTCCGCGCCCTTCAGGATGTGCTCGAGATCCGCCGCGATCGCCTCGGTCACAACGCCCATGCAACGCTCCTCTCAGTTCCCCACGTACTTCGCGTAGATCGACCGCGCCACGTCGGCACGGTCGGTGCCCCTCACGATCGCCCGCCCGTCGCCGAACACCGTCAGCCCGAGCCCCTCGACCTCGCCTCGGACGAGGAACGGCGTGCGCTCGAACTCGCCGTGCCCGCGCAGCCGCGCCGCCAGCGCATCGAGATCGATCTTCCCCTCGCCCGCGCCCGCGACCTGCACCGCGTTCTGCCCGCACAGCCCGACCGTCGAGCCGGCGCGCTCGCCGCTGAGGTACTCGAACCGCTTGTGCGCACAGCACGGGCAGTCGTCTCGCCGCATCGCGCCGATGTCGAGCCGCCGGCGCGTGTTGGTCCACTGGTCGAACTCGAGCAGCGAGTTGCTGAGCCGCTCCGTGTTGCCGCTCAGGATCTTGATCGCCTCGCCCGCCTGGCACGCGGCCGTGATCGCCACCGTCGCCCCGAGCACGCCGACGGTGTCGCACGTCGGCGCGCTCCCCGCCGGCGGCGGCTCCTCGAACAGACACCGCAGGCACGGGGTGCTCCCCGGGACGATCGTCATCGCCATCCCCGTCGTCGCGACCGCGCCGCCGTAGCAGTACGGGATCCCGTGCTTGACCGCGAGGTCGTTGAGCAGGTACCGCGTCTCGAAATTGTCTGTGCCGTCGAGGATCGCGTCGGGCTTGCCGAACGCCCCCTCGAGCGCGATCTTCTCCGCCCGCCGGTGCTCGAAGTCGGCGACGACCGCGTGGATCTCGATCTGCGAATTGACCGCCGTTAGCCGCCGGCGCGCCGCCTCGCCCTTCGGCACCGCCTCCGCCGCATCGCGCTCATCGAAGAGCACCTGCCGCTGGAGGTTGGTCAGCTCGACCACGTCGCGATCGACCAGCGTGATCCGCCCGACGCCGGCCCGCGCCAGCAGGTCGCTCGCCACACACCCGAGCGCCCCCACTCCCACGACCACCGCGTGCGAATCGAGCAAACGGCGCTGCCCCTCGTCGCCGATCCCCTCGAGCAGCATCTGGCGGTGGTAGCGGGCGAGTTCGTCGGGAGTCGGCATGAGCCCCATGGTATGAACAGCGAATCCGGGGCTTCGCAGATTCAGCCTCGGCTTCCGTTCCATGACACCAACTTCAGATTAGGGAAGTTGGGGTCCTGATTGAGGTGTCCGTGGCTACTGGTTCGGAGGCACTGATCGAGTCCTCAGGATGCACGGGCCTCCACGAGCACCTCACTGTTCATCCACTGCGCGGTTTCGTGCGCAACGGCAGGGGTATGACACGGTATGCTGACGTTCAAGGCACCCGCACATCCCTCTTGCACAGGGAGTCGGCAACCAAATGATCGAACATTCGAAAGGGGCGTTCTCGTGAGATCTCTCTGGTTCCTGTGCGTTCTCGTCAGTGTCACGGCGGGTTGCAACACACAGCCCGCCCCGAGTTCGCTCAACGACTCCCAAAGGGCAAGCGATTCCGCGCGGGTGCAGGCAGCAATCGATGCGGCGATGGTTGAGGCACGCGCGGCCCTCACGGCCGACGGTGTCACCAAGTCCGGATTGACCCGTTGTGAGCAGTCGCTGGCGCGCCTCGCTTCGACTCCCGGCCTGCTCGACATCGGTGGTTCCCATCCCATCCACGGGAACCCCCGAACGGGCATTCGGAAGCTCGCCGGCAACGACCCTGACGGGATCTCGCTCTACCTCACACACTTGGAACCCGGCGTAGCAACGCCCGTGCACGATCACACAACCTGGGGTGTGATCCACATCATCCGGGGACATGATCACTACGTGCGCTGGGAGCGAGCCGACGACGACTCCGATTCACACGAGGCCGTCCTCGGCGTTGTCGAAGAACATGTGCTGGGTCCTGGGCAGTCTCTGCACTGGTTCCCGCCGCCCCGAGATATTCATAGCCAAGCGGCTGAAGGATCCGGCGTTCTTTGGGAGTTGGTCATGACAGGCCGCGATCTGACCAATGCGACCGCCAGCGGGCATCGCCACTGGTACGATCTCAAGACCGGCGCGATCTCCCACGATCCGCCGCACTGAGCGCTTTCGGCTGGCGCAGTGCCCCTCCGAGAGTCCCAGCGCCAGCGTCAACCCCACAGCCCCAGGATCACCCGTGCCTGACGAATCTGGCGATCGGGCGGCAGTTGACTCACGGGCATGAGTAGCCGGGTCCCATGGCCGCGTCCTCGCGGCGACTTGCCAAGGAAAGACATGGCCGCGAAGAGCCGGCGATAGCACCCCGAGTATCAGATAGGCTCCCGCCATGCCCCCCGAACGCCCCGCACCCTGGACCGCGCCCGACCCGCTGCCGTTGCCGATCGAGACGCCGCGCCTCGTGCTGCGTGCGTACACGCACGACGACGCGCCGGCCCTGCTCGACGCGGTCGAATCGTCGCGCGACCGCCTCCTGCCGTGGCTGCCGTGGGCCGGCACCGATAACCGCTCGCTGCCCGAGTGCCACTACACGATCGAGCGCTTCGCCCGCGATATGGCCGGGCAGGATTGCCAGATGTACGTACTCGGGGTGTTCGAGCGCGACACCGGACAGCTCGTCGGTGGCACCGGGCTCCACTCCATCCGCCCCGAACGACACGACGCCGAGTTCGGGTACTGGACCCGCCTCGACCGGCACCGCACCGGCGTTTGCACCGAGGCGTCGCGCCACCTCATCACCAGCGCCTTCACCCCGCAGCCGCACGGCTGGGGACTCCGACGCCTCGTCGTCTTCGCCAACGCGAGCAACGCCGCCTCGGCCGGCGTGCCGACCAAGATCGGGCTCCGCCGCGAGATCGAATCGAAACGCGAACGCTGGGTCGACGGGCTCGGCTGGGACGACTGGCTCGGGTGGGGCGTGCTGGCAGAGGAGTGGGACCGCGAGCGCTCGCGATTACGGATGGTCTGATAGATACGTGCTGATCTCGCGCCGAGCTCCGATCACGATCTGTCGGCAAGACCCCTTCACAATCCTGACAGCAATCACTTGATCGGAACTCTCAGCCAGAGCTGTCGTACTCAGTTCACCCTCATCAATTGTGTCAATTGCGGTGCCGTCTGGGTATTCGACTCGAATCTCATCCATCTCGATGCCGCATGGAATCGGCATGATCGCGCGGCCAGAGTCTTCCGCAGCAACGCCTATGAAAAGCTGATCTGTTGGTGGAATCCCGCCCCAACCCGATTCGTCCTCAATGACGTCAACGACATGGGTGTATTCGAACGGAACGACGAGAATGACCTCTCTTGCCGACCGCAAACCCGCCGAGTCCGACCCACAGCCCGCAGAGAGGAGAAGCAGCACAAAGGCCACGATTGTCGCAAGTTCTCCACCGACCGAGACGGTGGCATGCACTCCATGCTTCGATCGCATCACAAGGGCTCCGGTCGCATCGGCGCTCATGGACAACTCGGTCTCAAGCCGCTCGGTTCCGCTTCACGTTCCAAACACGTGATCATAGAACGGTGCTTGCATCGCAGATTGCTCGTCAGTCGGTGGTTCGAGCACGGGCAGTCAGGAGCACCGACTTCTCAAAGCCGAAGTCCTGGCACTCCCACGAATCCCGAATGCCGAATCGCGAATGCCGACCTACGCGAAGTGCGCGAACGCCTTGTTCGCCTCGGCCATGCGGTGGGTCTGGTCGCGGACGGTCATCGCCTTGCCCTCGCCGCGGGCGGCGTTGTAGAGCTCGTCGGCGATGCGTTCGGACATCGGGCGTCCGCGCTCGCCGCGGGCCGCCGTGATGATCCACCGGAACGCCAGCGACTGCTGACGCTTGCGGTTGACCTGCATCGGCACCTGGTAGTTGGCACCGCCGATGCGCTTCGAGCGCACCTCGACGGCCGGCTTGACGTTGTCGATCGCGCGCTGGAAGACCTCGAGCCCGGTCTTGGGCGCGTTCTCGTCGGTCTCCTTCGCCAGCCGCTTCTCGATGTTGTCGAGCGCGTCGTACATCACGCGCTGCGCGACCGATTTCTTCCCGTCGGACATCACGCAGTTGATGAACTTGGCGAGGATCTTGTCGTTGTGCCGCGGGTCCGGGCGGAGCTGCTCTTCGGACTTGGTGATACGACCGGCCATCGTGGTCTCCTTCGGCTCATCCGCCGGCCCCACTCTCAGATGGGACCGGCCTCGTGTTCACCCCGCGTGCGACCACACCCGGGATTACTTGCCGCCCCGCGCACCGCGCGCGGGGCCCGATTCTCATCGCGGGCTTACTTGCCGCGCTTGGCTCCGTACTTCGAGCGGCTCTGCTTGCGCCCGTCCACGCCGAGGCAGTCGAGCGCGCCGCGGACGATGTGGTAGCGGACACCCGGGAGGTCGCGGACGCGCCCGCCGCGCACGAGCACGATCGAGTGCTCCTGCAGGTTGTGCCCCTCGCCGCCGATGTACGCCGTCACTTCCTTGCCGTTGCTCAGCCGCACGCGGGCGATCTTCCGCAGAGCCGAGTTCGGCTTCTTCGGCGTGGTCGTCCGCACATTGAGGCACACGCCCCGGCGCTGCGGGCACTTGTTCAGGTCGCGCACCTTCGACGGCGGCTTGCGGTCTCGCCTCGGGTTGCGGATGAGCTGGTTGATCGTCGGCATACGGTCACCTCGTCCCGGCCTCTCCAACCGGGGCCCCAATGCTAGCCCCCTGTCCGCGTCGGACAACCCCCCGCCGCCCCCTCTGGCCCCGCACGCCCCATCCCGCCTACCATCCGCACCGCCGGGGACGGCCCCGGCCCCACAATCGGTCCCGACAGGTCCCGTCGCGATTCGGCGGAGTTTCAGGCTTGGGCCGTCGCCCGCGCCGCAGATGGAGGTTTCCACGTGGTCCGCATCCGCATGCAGCGTCTCGGGCGGCGTCACCGCCCGTTCTTCCGCATCAACGCCATCGATCAGCGCACACGCCAGCGCGGGCGTGTGATCGAGAACCTCGGCTGGCACGACCCGCTCGCCGCCGGCGAGCAGCTCCATCTGAAGGAGGACCGCATCCGCCACTGGCTGAGCAAGGGCGCCCAGCCGAGCGACACGATGATGGACGTGCTGGGCAAGGCCGAACTGCTCCCCGAGCGGATGAAGGCGCAGTGGGAGTCCGACCGTGCGGCCGCGAAGGCGCGGGTGTCGGCGAAGGTCTCGCTGAAGAAGGCCGAGGCCGCCGTTGCCGCCATCGCCGAGTTCAAGGACGCCGACACCGCCCCGTTCCTCGCCGAGGCGAACGCGGCGCTGAAGTCCGCTCAGGCGGCGGTGTCGGCGGGTGATATCGGCAAGGCCGAACAGGCCGCCGCCGAAGCCGAGGCGCAGGTCGCCGCGTGCAAGTCCGCCGACGAGGAGGCGAAGGCAAAGAAGGCGGCCGAGGAAGCGAAGGCCGCCGAGGCCAAGGCCGCTGAAGAGGCAGCCGCCGCCGAAGCCTCCGAGGGCGAAGCGGGCGAGTAACACCCAGACGGCGTCCGCCGGATCTCAGCGAAACACACGAGCCCGGGGCAGCCCCGGGCTCTTCTTCTGGGCCGGTGCCGACCCCGTTCGGGCTCAGGCAGCGTCAACCGAGTCGGCGTAGTCGTGCCCTTCGGCGTGCTCGTCCCAGTGCTCGTCGTACTCGGTGGGTTCTTCCTCACTGCCGACGAGACCGCGCGCGACCCTGCCGATCCACAGCATGAGCAGCAGCGTCCCGAACACCGTGAGGTAATACAGGTTCACCATCGTCGAGGTGTCGCCGCGGGCAAAGCCCATCACCTGCCCCAACGTCGAACCCACGGGCAGGACAATGAACGGGCTGCGCGGCTGGAGCTGCACGAGCTCGTCGAAGAACCTGAGGAACATCCCCATCAGCACCGCGTAGACGATCAGCGCGTACCACCCCCCCTCGGCCGCGACCGAACCGATGATCCCCGGCGAGAGCTTCACGTTGTCTCGATTGACCCCTCGTATCGTCGCCTGGGAGGCGACCTTTGTGCTCAACGGTTCAGGTTTGCCCGGCCAGATCGCACGAGGCACGTTGACGGCAACGGCGTAGAACGGCGTCATCAGGGGCCTCGGCCTGAAGTTCTCCGGATAGTTCTCGATCAGCCACAGGGTCTCCGTCCCCGTGTTCTGCCCGCTCAGGAGGAGCATGATCCCGTTCACAAGGTCCCCGCCGGTGACAATGTGCTGGATTTGCTCACCGGCCGTCCGCTCGTGCTCACCCGCGTTGCGCACGCTCGAGTACAGCGCCACGAAGATCACCGGCCCGGCCGCGAGCATCCCCAGCCTCACAAAGAACACCCGGGCAGGCACATAGCGCCAATGCGAGTAGTACATCGCCCACATCAGGCACCCGAACACCGCGAGCAGGTTCCGGCGCCCGAACTCACCGGTCATCACGATGGCGAGGTTGGCGCCGAGACACACGACGGCGATCGCCGCCAGCGTTGGGTTGAAGAGCCTCGGCGCCCACACCCACCCCACCAGCCCACACGCGATCGACGCCGCTCCCACGCCGACGATACTGGCGACAATCCCCACCGCCGGGATGTTCACAGCGAACCGCAGCGGGACCGCAATCACCGTCAGAATCCCAGCGATGACAAGGAGAATGCCGTAGCTCCTCACGTTCGGTGAGCGGGGCACCCGCGCAGCCAGACTCCGAACGATGTAACCCTTCCGATACACGAAACCCGCGATCAACAGGAACGAGGTCGCCAGCACCACGAACTCGATCCCGGCCCTCCCCGGGTTATTTATGATGTACTGCTCGAACCGCATCCTGAGCATCGGCACCGCGACGCTCGTGAGCTGGAAGAGCACGAACCCGACGAGGAAGATGTTCCACACGCTCAGCAGGTCGTGCCTGCCGCGCATGTGCCGCCAGGCCATCATCGCGAACAGCAACGCCGACAGCCCGAACAGGTAGATCCCTATAAACGTGGTCACCGCGCGAGCCCCTCCGTGGACGGCCCTACGGGACCGCGGCCGCCCGAGTTCGCCGAGCGGGCGTACTCCACCAGAACCGCGTCCAGATCCCAGAGCGGCTCCTCACGACCCGCGATCACCCGCAGACGCTCCACGTCCTCACGGACCCGATCGACGACCATCCTGACCGTCTCGATCGATGGGGGCGCCGGTCGGCCCGGCGCCTTCGGAGCCACCGTCCGGTACAGGAGCTGGCGGAACCCGGGCGGGATGACCCGCCGGAGCAACCTCCGATAGAGCGACGAACGCTGGAACTCCGTCAGCGCCCCGCGGTGCACGTGCCGACCGTCGCCCTTGTTGAACACCCGGTCCTCGCGGATCCGGTCGACGCGCGGCTCGACGCCGAGGAACCGCGAGACCTCCGCGATCGTCCCGTACCGGTCGGCCGTGTACTCCTCGAACGGGATGATCCGCAGCGCCCCGGCCCCGAACTCGTCGAGCCACGGCTCGAGTTGGTAGGCGTAGCGGCTGTAGTCGATGAACACCGGGTCGTCGCGCAGCGCCCGGTCGACATCGCCGTGACACTCGCCCCAGCTGAACGCGTGGTAGTGGTGGCTGATCGCGCGTGAGACCGGCTCGCGCACGACGTAGATCAGTTTCACACCCTCCCCGAACACGCGCTTCGCCCTCGCCGCCACGCCTTCGTACGTCGGACGCTTGGTGTACGCCGTCGAGGCCTCCCCGCAGATCTGGTCGGGTCTGGCAGCCCTGAAGTGTGCGGCGTAGGCCCCGATCGCCTCGGGGCTGGCCGCGTCCTCGCGCAACAGAGCCTCGATCTCCTTGTTGTCCGGCATGAACACGAGCGGGTTCGCCAGCAGATCCCAATAGAACGACGTCGTCCCGGACTTCATCGCGCCGATGATCAGAAAGTCGGGGAGCCTCACGCCGCCTACTCCTCGCACCGTTCGATCCACAAGCGGTCCTGTTCGTACCCAGCCCCGATCAGCTCCTCGCCGCAGTGCCGGTCGAACACCTCGGCGGACTCGCGCGAAAAGTAGTTCACCCAGTCGCCCGCCGTCCCCTTCCGCAGGAACGAATCGACGTTCTCCTGCCCGGCCCTACGCCCCGCCTGACGCGCGAAGCTGAACCGTTCCACCGCCGCGCTCGCTCGCTCGAGGTCCGGCTCTTCACCGGTTATCACGCCCATCGCCTCGGACAGCGCTCGCGCCCCGTCGCTCAGGAGATCCTCGTACCGGATCCACGCGAACCGTGGGTGGGCCGCCTCGCGGAACGAGCGCAGGTGCGCCGGCCAGTTGCGCCGCGTCGACCTCGGGCTTTTCATCTCCGCCTCGATAAACGTCGGCAGGTTCGCCCGGACGTCCTCCTTGTTGCGCAGCCCCGGGCAGCGACGCTGCTGCCACCGCGCCAGCGAGGGGTTGTCCCCCTCGGGGATGGACCGCGCATAGTAAAAATACGCCGACACCATCACGTCGCGCCCATCGCGGACTACGTAGAGCCCGCGCGGGTAGTTCGCCCGCACCACCTCGTGCCCGTGCACCACCGCCGGGCACCCGATCGGCAGCAGCGAGTACCGCGGGAACGGCAGACCCAGGTAGTCCGCCGTGAGCTGGCTCACCCACGTCGTCCCGCTCTTCGGATACCCCACCACGAAGGTCAGCGGGATCGACCGCTTGCAGCGGGTGCCCAGCAACCACGTCACCCTGTGCGACACCGCGCGCAATCGGATCTGGGCCAGGCTGTGGGTCGGCGGTGCGATGTTCGGCCTCTGGTCGTTCGATCCCAGGATCAACGATAGGAGCATCCGCTTGTATCGTGCCCCGCAGGCAACGCCCTGAACCGGACCCGCGCCTTGGTGAGCCGAACGGCCCGCGATCGCCGCTCCGTGGACTCGCCCCAAAAACGAACGCGGCCTCGGTCCTGATCGGGGGCCGAGGCCGTGTCGTCTTGCGCCGCCTCCCTATTTGGTCCGGGCGCAAGGCCCGGATGGCGGTCGCTTCGCCCGTTTCCGCTCCCCGCCCGAGGGCGGCTCGCTTCCCCGAGCCCGGCCGGCTGTGCACGCCGGCCGCGTTCTTTCTGCCTCGGTCAGGGGCCCGAAGGTCCCATCCCGAGCCCGGGCCGGCGACCGGTCTCGCCGCTCACCCGGATCGGCGGTCGCCCACGCACAGGGTTGGTCCCGGACCCGCCCGCGGTCCGCCGCCCGGTCTCCCGGACTGACGCTCCGCGGGTCGGTTGACCCGGGCCCCGTCGGGGCCGCCTCGCCCCAACCCGGCAGGGGTGGGACTCGCGGGCTGCTTTCCCGCGGCCGCGTGCCCGCCGGAGGCTCTCACCCCCGCCGCACAGCGCGACACGCGCACCATACCACCCGCGCACCGCCCCGCAACCCCTTCTTCCCAAGCGCCAGGTTCATCACCGCTTCATCCACCGTGGACCCACCGCGACCCCGTCCCGGGCCGAAAAACGCCGGTCGTGCGGGTCGATCGGTGGACGCGCCCGGTCACAATTGACGGTGAAGATCCTCGCCGCCGTCCTCGCGATTCTCGTCGGCGCCTGGCTCGTCTTCGACGGCGTGCGCGCGCTCACGGTGGGCGACTACGTGACACCGTCCTCAGGGACACACGCCGGGCAGCTCGGCCCATGGTCGAAGCTCTTTGAGACCGTCGGCATCGACCCGCGCTCCACGCTGGTGAAGGCGATTCATGTCGGGACGGGCGTGGCGCTGCTCCTCGGTTCGACGCTGCTGCTCGCCCGGACGGATCGGGCCGCGTTCGTTGTCTGCTGTGCGCTCGGGCTCTGGTACCTCCCGTTCGGGACACTGCTGCTGGGGATCGCGATCGCTGTCACGCTGATCGTCGCGAGGCGCGCGACATGACGCTGCGCTTCGACATCCTGACCACGTTCCCCGAGATGTTCGGGCAGGAGGCACCCGCGGCCCTCGGACTGTCGATCCCCGCGCGTGCGCGCACCGCGGGCGTCGTCGAATGGCACGCGCACAACATCCGCGACTGGGCGCACAACAAGCACGACAGGACCGACGACCGCCCGTTCGGCGGCGGGCCCGGCATGGTCATGTCGTGCCAGCCGATCTGGGACGCCGTCCACGCCGTCGAGGCATTGGACAGCCGCCCCGCGACGCGCATCCTGCTCACGCCGCAGGGCGCGCCGCTAAACCAGCGCACGGCCGAAGACCTCGCGCGCGCGCCGCGCCTTCTCCTTATCGCCGGGCACTACGAGGGCGTGGACGAGCGCGTCATCGAGGCGCTCTCACCCCGCGAGATCTCGATCGGCGACTACGTACTCTCCGGCGGCGAGCTGGCGGCGCTCGTCCTTATGGACGCGGTCATCCGCCTCCTCCCCGGCGCCCTCGGCGACGACGACTCCGCCCTGCAGGACTCGTTCGGGCCCCTCCCAACGACCGACCCCAACGGCGAGCCGGTCGATCCCGGGCTCCTCGCCCGCCTGCTCGACGAGTTCGGCATCGCCCCCGACACCCGCTTGCTCGACTGCCCCCACTTCACCCGCCCCCGCGTCTGGGAGGGACGCGAGGTGCCGGAGGTCCTCCTCAGTGGCGACCACGGGGCGGTCCTCCGCTGGCGGCTCGAACAGGCCCTGGCACGGACGAAGGCACGCCGACCCGACCTGCTCTGAGCCCTCGCTCGTGAGCCCTCGCTCGCGCTCAGGCCTCTTTCCTTCGTGCCTTCTCCCCCCCCATTGCCCATTGCCTATTGCCCATTGCCTCTCTACCATCCCCGCCCCCGATCGGAGCCACCCATGTCTACCCAGCAGCTCATCGAGAGCCTGACCGCCGACCAGCTCAAGACCGACCTCCCGGTCATGGACATCGGCGACACGATCAACGTCCACGCCCGCATCGTCGAGGGCGACAAGGAGCGGGTGCAGGTCTACCAGGGGGTGCTGATGACCCGTCGCGGGCGCGGCATCAACGAGACGATCACCGTCCGGCGCATCGTGGACAACGAGGGCGTCGAGCGGACGTGGCCGATCAACTCGCCGCTGATCGCGAAGATCGAGGTGGTCCGCCGGGCCGACGCGCGCCGTGCCAAGCTCTACTTCCTGCGCGACCGCGTGGGCAAGAGCCGGCGCCTCCGCGACCGCCGCCGCGGGATGAAGCACGTCGAGGGGCAGCCGACCGTCCAGCGCTGAGGCGCAACGCTCCGTCAAACGAACGAGTAAATACACAAGCCCACGGATTCGAATCCGTGGGCTGCTTCGTTTTACACGATCACATGCGGGATTGCACGTAGACCGTCGGACCGTAGTCCTCCGGGTCATCTTTCCACGTCACATCGAATGAACGGTCCGGGAAACGGCTCTGCAAGCATACCTTCCAGCATTCGACGAGGAGTCCCGCAACGGCGCGATCTAGTTCGACATTCTTACTCTCTGCGGAGAATAGATCCCAGACATGCGTGTGGTTGAGCACGGACTCGATCGCAGAGCACTCGCCATTCAGCTTGCTCCACCACTGCTCGAAATTGTCATCGTCATATGCCCATGGAAGCAGCACACAACCTCGGATCTCGATGAACTCCGGGTACAGGAACCTGTGCGCCACAAGTAGCAGTTCGGGGGTACCACCCTGCCACAGGTTGTCCCGTGCCAATTGAGGGTCCAACCATTGATCCAAGGTTGAGGACATCCTGTTTCTCCTGCTTGTCCCTATGTATCGGATCGGTGAATCGCTGAATCCAAGCAAGATGTCAGTTGGTACCCTCCCTTCATGCGAGCCATCGCCGTCACCAAGCAAGGCACCCCCGTCGCCCCCAACATTGCCGTTCGCGACGACTGGCCCGAGCCCGATGCGCCCGGAGCGGGCGAAGCCCTGATCCGCACCGAAGCGAGCGGCTTCAACCACATGGACCTCTGGGTCGGGCGAGGGCTGCCCGGGCACACGCTCGACTACCCGCGCATCGGCGGGGCCGACGGGTGCGGCACCGTCGAGGCGGTCGGGCCCGGCGTCGACGAGACGTGGGTCGGGCGCCGCGTCGCGGTCAACGCCGCGATCGAGCAGCCGCAACGGATCCTGCCCGGCGAGCATGCCCCCATGGCGCCGTCGTACGCCCTGCTCGGCGAGACGCTCAACGGCATGCACCGCGAACGCTTCGTCGCCCCGGTCGCCAACATCGCCGACATCGGCGACGCCGACGCGACCGAGGCGGCCGCCCTCTCGCTCTGCACGCTCACCGCCTACTCGATGATGGTCACCAAGGCCCGCCTCCGCCCCGGGCAGCGCGTGCTCGTCACCGGCATCGGCGGCGGCGTCGCGACCTCGGCCCTCGCCATCGCGCGGCACCTCGGCTGCCGCGTCTGCGTCACCAGCCGGCACCAGTGGAAGCTCGACAAAGCGAAGGAACTCGGGGCCGAGCACGGCGTCCTCGAACAGGGTCAGGACTGGTCGCGTGACGTCCGCGCGTGGACCGGCAAGCGCGGCGTCGACCTCGCCGTCGACTCGATCGGCAAGCTCACACACCTCACCTGCATCAAGTCGCTCGCCCGCGGCGGCGCGTACGTCACCCCCGGCTGCACCACCGGGCCCGACGCCACCACCGACCTCGCCCGCATCTTCTGGAACCAGCTCCGCGTCCTCGGCTCGACGATGGGGACCAACGACGAGTTCCGCGAGGTGATCGCGCTGTTCCGCGCTGGCGCGATCAAACCGGTCGTCGATCAGGTCTTCGACGCACCCGACGCGGTCAAGGCGTACGAGCGCCTCGAGGCGGGCGAGCAGTTCGGGAACCTGGTTCTCAGATGGGGCAATGGGCAGTAGGCAATGGGCAATGGGTCTTTGCCCGTGCCACCAACTTCGGCTTTGAGAAGTTGGTGCTCCTGAGCATCAACAAAGACACCAACTTCTCAAAGCCGAAGTTGGTGGCACATTACCCGCCGCGCATCTTCTCGATCGTCCCCGTCGTGCTCTTGCCCGGCACGAGTTCGAGCAGCTCGACGCGCCCGCCGTACGACTCGACGACGGGACGCTCGGGGATGTCTTTCCCCTCGTAATCCGCGCCCTTGACGTGCACGTCGGGCCTGACCCGCCCGATCAGTTCGACCGGTGTGTCCTCGTCGAACACCACCACCGCCCCCACCGCTTCCAGCGCGCCGAGCACGATCGCCCGGTCTCGCTCCGAGTTGATCGGGCGGTCCGCCCCCTTGATCGCCCGCACCGACGCGTCGGAGTTGAGCCCGACCACCAGGAAGTCGCCCTGTGCGCGCGCCCGCTCGAGCAGCGACACGTGCCCGGCGTGCAGCACGTCGAAGCACCCGTTGGTGAACACGATCCTCTGACCCTGTTCACGCCTGAACCGCAGCTCCAGGTCGAGCTGCTCGGGCGTGCGCAGCTTGCCGTCGAGACGACCGTGACGCACGAGGATCTCGTGGTGGATGCGCTCGAGCGGCATCGGCATGACGCCAAACACCTCGACCTCGAGCCCGGCGGCCGCGTTCGCGAACCGCACCGCGTCGGGCCACTTCATCCCGTTGGCCCGCCCGGCGGCCAGCCCCGCGAGCATCATGTCGCCTGCCCCGGTCACGTCGTAGACCTCGCGCACGACGGTGGGGATCGGCTCGGGCGTCCCGCCGCGCTCGAGCAGCAGCGCCCCGTGACGGTCGAGCGTGAGGACGACCGCGTCGAGGTCGAGCTCGTCGAGCAGCCGTGCCGCCAGCTCGCCGTTGTGCTCGGGCGACGCGCCGTCGCACGTGCGCATGCCCGTGGCCAACTCGCCCTCGGAGCGGTTCGGCGTGATCATCGTCGCCCCGCGGTACTTCGTGTAATCGCTGATCGACGCCGGATCGACCAGCACCGCCTTGCCCGCCGCGCGCGCACGATCGATGACCTCGCGGCACAAGTCCGGCGTGCACACCCCCTTGCCGTAGTCCTCGAGGCACACCACGTCGCACGACGCCAGCTCGGCGTCGAACGCCGCCAGCAGCTTGCCCATCACGTCGGATGCGATCGGCTCGCGTGACTCGAAATCGACTCGGAACATCTTCTGCGGGTGCCTCGCCTGCGCAAGACCGATCAGGTTGCGCTTGACCGTCGTCGGGCGGGTCGCGTCGGCGATCAGCCCTTTCGCCTCGATCCCGGCGCGCCCGAGCGCGACGCGGAGCAAACCGCCCTCGTGGTCCTCACCGACCACGCCAAACGCGACGACCGACCCCCGCATCGCCGCCAGATCGAGGCACAGGTTGGCCGCTCCGCCCGGCGTCTCCTCGCTGCTGCGCACGTCGAGCACCGGCACCGGCGCGTCGGCGCTGAGCCGCTCGGCGTGACCCTTGAGCAGCTGGTCGAGCATGAAATCGCCCACGACCAGCGCCCGGAACGGCTTCCAATCCGCGAGGTGTTCGAGCAGGCGGTCCACGGGCAGAAGCGTAGCGCCGAGCCCTACCCGGCCCCGTCCGGGTGTTCGACCCGTGTCCGCCCGGCGCGGACGACGCTCTCGGCCAGCTCGCGCTCGCCCCGTTCGAACGCGATGCGCAGCGTCGTGCGCACGAGCGGGCACGGCCACGCCCCCGCCGGCACACGGGCGAGCTTCGCGTCGTCCTTCTCGGTGGTGACGATCGCCTGGGCGCGGCTGGCGCGGGCCATCTCGGTGATCCGCTCGACCGTCTCGTCGCGGTACGGGTCGTGATCGGGCAGCGCGAGTTCGCCGAGCAGCGTGCCCCCGGCCGCGCGACGCGCCGAACGCAGGAACCCCTCCGGGTTGCCGATGGCGCAGACGGCGATCATCGGCTTGCCCTCGAGCCACGAGACCGGTTCGGTGCGATCGCCCTCTGCCGTGCGCACACGCAGGTCGGTCCACTCGTGGCGCGTCACCGCGATCGGCGGACGACCCATCAGGCGCTCGACGTCGGCCTCGAGCGCGTGGCGCCCGGAGTCGGTCGCCATCTCCGCGTGCGTGACGATCACCTCGTCGGCGCGGGCGAGGTTGCGGACGGGTTCGCGCAGCCACCCGGCCGGGAGCGTGCGGTCGGCGAACGGCGCGCGCGACGCGTCCACCAGCACGAGGTCGAGTTCACGCCCGATCCACCGGTGCTGGAACCCGTCGTCGAGGACCACGCAGTCGATGTCGCGCCCGCGCGGCGAGTCGAACAGGTCGCGCAGCCCGGCGGTGCGGTCGGGCTGGGCGACGACCGGCACGTCGGCGAACGTGCGCAGATAGAGCGAACCCTCGTCCGACTCGCCGCCCTTGTCGGGCTTGTACCCGCGCATCGCCACGCACGGGCTCAGCCCGGCGTCGAGCAGCGTGCGCACGCAGTGCATCACCATCGGCGTCTTGCCGGTTCCCCCCACCGAGAGGTTGCCGACGCTGATGACCGGGCGGTCGAGGCGCGTGACGCGGCGCCCGGCATCGAAGGCGCGGTTCCGGCGAGACACCGCGGCCGAGTAGAGCACCGACGCCGCACGCCCCAGCACCCCCGGGACGGGCCCGCGTCTCACGGCGTGCGCTCCCGCGCCGACTCCCACGCCTCGCGCAGTCGCTTGCGCAACCGCCGTCGCTCGGCGGTGTGCAGGCGGGCCGTGTTCAGCACGTCGAACCCGGCCAGCATGATCACGATAAACAGCAGACCGATGATGAGCGTCCACACCACCGTGAACGTGCGCACATCGTCGGGCGAGAGGACGCCGAACGCGAAGGCGATCAGCGGCGTGACGAACATCATCACGAAGCCGTTGGCGACGCGGATGCGCTTGCGGCTTCCGGGGATGGTGTGGTCGCCGAGCATGACGCTGACGTGGGCGGCGATGACCAGCAGCGTGAGGACGCCCATCGGCAGCACGACCCAGGCGGGCAGGATGGGTGCGGCGGCGATCACGCGGCGGGCTCCGCGGTGTGCAGGCGGTCGAGACGCGGGAGCAGCGCCTCCATCGGCAGACCCACGATCGAGGTCGGGTCGCCCTCGTAGGTGATCGACCACCCGGCCTTGAGGCGCTCTTCGAGGTTGTACGCGCCGGCTTTGCCCAGCCACGCGCCCGAGTCGAGGTAGCTCTCGATCTCGTCGTCGGGCACGTCGCCCCAGGTGACGGTGGCGCGATCGATGAAGATGTCGCGCCACGACCGGTCGGCCGGGATGAGCGCCACGCCGGTGAGCACCTCGTGCACGGCCCCGACGAACGAGCGGACGATGCGTTCGGCGTCGTCGCGGTCGCGCGGCTGCCCGATGACCTCGTCGGCGAGGACGCAGACGGTGTCGGCCGCGAGCACGACCTGCCCGGGGTGCGCGTGGGCGAGCCCGGCGCGTGCCTTGAGGTAGGCCAGCGCCTTGGCCCAGGCGGCGGGGTCGGGCCCGCGGTAGATCAGGTCGGCGTCGTCCACGCCCGGATCGACCGCGTCGTGCTCGACTCCGTGCGTAGTCAGCAGCCCGCGCCGGCGCGGCGAGCGGGAGGCGAGCAGCAGTCTGGGACGGGGATCGGTCACGCGCCCATCGTACCGGATGCGGGGCGCCCGGCGCGGCGCGATCGTCTGAACCCGCCGGCAGGCGCACGTCTGGAGGGGCGGGGGGCGGATGATCGGACGCTCTTCTACGATCCCCCATGCGGGCCCACCTCGTGCAGATGGACATCGCGTGGGAGGACCGGGAGGCGAACCGGCGGAAGGTCGAGACGCTGCTCGACGCCGCCGACGTGGGCGAGGGCGATCTGGTGGTCCTGCCCGAGCTGTTCGACTCGGGGTTCAGCCTGAACACGTCGGTGACGGGCGACAAGGACGGCTCGACGCTCGCGTTCCTGCTCGGGCTGAGCGAAGACCTCGGGTGCGTGATCCAGGGCTCGCGGACGGTGCTCTCGTGCGACTGCGCGAAGGCGACCAACCGGGCGAGCGTGGTCGAGGGCGGCAAGCTGGTGTGCGAGTACGCGAAGATCCACCCGTTCAGCTACGGGCGCGAGAGCGAGGCGTTCACGGGCGGTTCGGACGTGGTGACCTACCGGTGGGGCGATCTGTGCGTCTGCCCGGCTGTGTGCTACGACCTGCGCTTCCCGGAGCTGTTCCGCGCCGGGCTGGCAAAGGGCGCCGAGGTGTTCGCGCTCGGGGCAAACTGGCCGGACGGGCGGCAGACGCACTGGCGGGCGCTGCTCGTCGCCCGCGCGATCGAGAACCAGGCGTTCGTGCTCGGCGTCAACCGCACCGGACGGGACCCCCACCTCAACTACGTCGGCGGCTCGATCGCACTGAATCCCAAAGGCGAGGTCCTCGGCGAACTGGGCGACGAAGAGGCGGTGCTGAGTGTCGAGATCAACCCCGGCGTGGGGCGAGCCTGGCGCGACGAGTTCCCCGCGTGGAAAGACCGCAAGCTCTGATCCGGTTGTCTGGAAGCCCACGGATTCGAATCCGTGGGCTTGCGACCGTGCGAGTTCCTCCTTGGCGGTCCGGGACCCGCGCGTTACGATCGCGTACCGCGTCCGCGGTGGGAATTCGGATGCGGGGAGGAGAGACGACATGTGGAAGCGTGGGACTTTGGCTGTGACGGCGGTGTGCGCGGGCGGGCTGGCGACGGCGAACCCGCTGCCGGCGAACGTGACAGCGACGTACGACGCCGTGATTGACCTGGCGACGCTCGACGGCGCGACGCAGCTGCCCGCCTCGACGTTCGGGAACCAGGATCAGCTCGTCGCGGCGAAGATCCCGGCTCAGGGGTCGGCGTACGTGCTGAACTACGGGCTGATGGTCTTCGCGCAGGGCGACGACGCGGTGCCCTCGGGCGCGTCCGTCGAGGTGCGGGTGTACTTCGACCTGCCCTGGAACCCCGCGCCAGCGGCGTACTCCGGGTTTGCGCTCTACTTCAACCCGGAGGCGACGGGGTTCCACACCGATACGGGGCGCGAGGTGATGTGCGCGTCGCTCGACTTCGCGCCTTTCACGGTCCCGAGCGGGCAGGACGCGTGGGTTGCGTGGATCGTGCACGAGCCGGTGCTGAGTTCGCAGGCGTTCTACGACACGATCGAGACGGGCACGGCGGGCACCGGGCTGCCCGCGGGCGTCGTGTGGAACATCACCACCGGTGCGCAGATCACCCTCGACACGTGGCCCAACCAGAACGGCGGCGTGGTGGGCGCGGCGTGGGGCGAGCGGGCCGCCTGCTCGGCCGCCGACGTCACCACGCAGGGTGCCGGCGTCGGCGACCCCGGGTACGGCATCCCCGACGGGCTCGTCAGCGCCGCCGACCTGAACTACTACGTCAACATCTGGCTGGCGGGCGACCCCGCCTCGGACGTGACCAGCCAGGGCGCGGGCGTCGGCGACCCGGGGTACGGGATCCCGGACGGGAGCGTGACCGCGAGCGACCTGAACTTCTTCGTCAACCGCTGGATCAACGGCTGCCCGTGAGTTGACTCGTGGCCTTCACTCGAAGACTCGCTCAGACCACGGCACCCGTTACTGAGGTGGCGGCGGCGGCGGTTCCTGTCGGGGCCCGGGATTGGGCCTCTTCGCTTGCAAGAGCCTTCTACCGAGTACAAGCAGAAGGAACGAGGCGGCGGCGGCAAACGCCAAGTAGTCGAGTGATATCCGTTCCGTGGGATCGATGATCTGCAGGACTGTTCCGAGCGCTGAGAGTATGGCGAGTGTAATGCAGACGTACCCGAACGCTCGTTTCATTGCTGGATTCCTAGATGAGCTACCACCACTAGCCCTTCCCCGCGACGCGGTCCACTTCGTCGAGACTGGTGACACCCTCGCCGACGAGGCGCCAGCCGAACTGCGCGAGCGTGGTGAACAGCCCGCCGGAGATCACCTTCTTCATTGCGGCGATCGAGGGCTCGCCGAGGATGACGTCGCGCAGTTCATCGTTGAACTCGAGCAACTCGAAGAGCGCGCGCCGCCCGCGGAAGCCGGTGCCGAGGCAGCGGGTGCACCCGACGGGGACGAACTGCTGCGTCTTGCCACC
>Ga0210110_1000092_pt1 | contig 30904 bp, 30 predicted proteins | sample China_Galinas_PW_2_FD_184865 | JGI IMG/M metagenome (GOLD analysis project Ga0210110, IMG submission 184865) | Wetland microbial communities from San Francisco Bay, California, USA, that impact long-term carbon sequestration - China_Galinas_PWB_D1... | ecosystem: Environmental > Aquatic > Marine... | reverse complement strand
AAGCGATTGATCGCGGTTGCAGGTACGCACGGCAAGACGACCACGACCGCGATGCTCGCCTGGGCGCTGCGGGACCTCGGTGCCGACCCGGCGTTCTTCGTCGGCGGCGAGGTTCCGGGCCTGGGGACCGAGGAGGGAGCAGCCGGCAATGCGGGCTGGGGGGAGGGCGAGTGGGTTGTCGCCGAGGCGGACGAGAGCGATGCGAGCTTCCTGAAGCTGAGGCCCGAGATCGCCGTGGTGACAAACATCGAGATGGACCATCACTCGCACTGGGGGTCCATCGTCGAGCTGCAGCGGGCCTTTCGGAGCTTCGCCGAGCCGGCGGCCGCGATTGTCCTGCCGGCGGCCGAGTCCGGGCCGCGGGGGACGGCGCCGAGCGAGCAAGGGCCCCGCAATGCCGCGCAGGCCCTCCGCGAGGAGGGGCGAGATGCTCGGACCCTCTGCTTCGATGCGGAGGCCCCCGGACCGCAGAGCCTGCACCTCGGCGTGCCCGGTCGCCACAACCTGCTCAACGCGCGCGCTGCGCTCGCGGCCCTGGAGCTTGCGGGCTTCGACCTCTCCGCCGCCGGTGCCGCGCTGGAGGGGTTCCCCGGGGTCCGCCGCCGCCTTGAGCTGAAGGGCGAGCTGGATGGCGCCCGCATCTACGACGACTATGCGCATCACCCCACGGAGGTCCGCGCGGCACTGGAGGCGCTGCGGGAGACCGGCCCCGAGCGCCTGACCGCTGTTTTCCAGCCCCACCTCTACTCGCGAACGAGGGCGCTGGCCGAGGACTTCGGCGCCGCCCTCTCCCTTGCCGATGAGGTCGTGGTGCTCGACGTCTACGCCGCCCGTGAGGAGCCGGTGGGCGAGCTGGAGGGGGTAACCGGCAAGCTCGTCGCGGACGCGGCCAGCGACCGGATGGGCGGGCGGTCGGTCTGCTGGGCCCCCACAATCGACCAGGCGGGCCGCGCGGTGAGGAGACGAGTGGGCGCCGGCCAGGCCATTGTCACGATCGGCGCCGGCGATGTCTTCAAGCTGGCCGAGGATCTCGCCGCGCAGGGAGGGACTCGGTGAGAGTCCCGCCTGGAATTGAGCGAGACGTTTCCCTTGCCCGGCTCACCACCGTTCGCACCGGCGGTGCGGCCGACTGGCTCGCCCAGCCCGGCGACGCCGGGCAGCTGCTCGAGGTCCTTGCCTGGGCTGCGGACGCCGGCCTCGCGATCGGAGTGGTTGGCTCGGGTTCGAATCTGCTGGTCTCCGACGAGGGGTTTCGCGGCCTGGCGCTGAAGCTCGTCGGGGAGCTTGCGACGATTGAGAGAGAGGGGGAGCGCCTGCTGTGCGGCGGCGGGGCCCGGCTTCCCTCGGCGGCGGCGAAAGCGGCGGGCTGGGGCCTCTCCGGGCTGGAGTTCGGGATCAACATCCCCGGCACCGCGGGAGGCGCGGTGAAGATGAATGCCAATGCCTACGGGGGTCAGCTCGCCCGCGTGCTGGAGTGGGTCGACGTCTGCACGCCCGCGGGGAGCGATCGGCGTGGGCCCGAGCAGCTCGACTTTGCGTACCGTAGCTCCAATCTCGGTCCCCATGAGGTTGTCGCACGGGCGTCGTTCTGCCTCACGACCGGCGAGCCGGAGGCGATCAAGGCGGAGATGGCCGAGATGCGCGGGCGGCGGCACGAGGCACAGCCCTCCGGGATCAAGACCTTCGGGTCCACCTTTAAGAACCCGGACGACAGCCGCGCAGGGGGGCGGACGGCAGGGCAGCTGCTGGAGGAGGCCGGTTGCCGCGGGTTGCAGTTCGGCGGCGCCCGCTTCTCGGAGAAGCACGCGAACTTCGTCGAGAACCTGGGCGATGCGACGACCGCCGATGTCCTCGAGCTGATGGCCGAGGGGCGGCGGCGTGTCCACGAACGCTCTGGGGTGGCGCTCGAGCCGGAGGTGCAGCTGCTTGGCGATGTCCACTGGCCCGACGGCTGGGAGCTGTGAAGCGGCTGCTGCTTGTAATGGTTGGGCTCGCGATCGCCGCTGCCGCGATCTTCCAGTTCATCCTGCGCGACACGATCGTCGAGCCGAACGTTTCGGTGCCCCACCCGACCGCCGCGATTGGATCGGGGGCGGAGGCGGTCGGCGTCGGCCCCAATGGCGCGATCCTCGACTGGCAGCCCGCTCCCGAAGACGGAGCGCTTCCTGAGTTGCCGCTCGTTGCACCGCCGGACAGCGGGCGCCTTGCCGGGCCGATGCTCCAGCAGGCGCGGGTGCTGGGCGGCGCGCCGCCGGCTTTGCGCCCGTATCTCGCGGGCAGCCTCTACGGGGAAAGCGGGGTGGACGTCGAGCTGCGCTCGGGGATCGAGTTGCGCTTTGGCGACTCATCCCGCCTGCGCGAAAAGTGGCACGCGGCCGCTGCCGTACTGGCCGATCCGTCGATCACGGCGCTCGATTATGTAGACCTGCGTGTGCCGGGCCGCGCGGCTGTCTCAGGGTCGAGCCACGCGCTGCCCGCTCTCCCGTGACCGTCGAGACGGCCCTGTAGCGACCGGCCAGCAGGCCTGGTTTCCGGCATCCCAGAGCCCAAACTCACGCCTGCGAGGTGGACCCAGAGAGACCCTTGGGAAACCCTCAACCAAAGCCTTAGAATAGGCAAACCCTCAAGTCAGACTCGAGGTTTCGCTCTTGCAGGATGACTCCCGGGCGTTTGACACTAGGCCCCCAATGCCCTACGTTGAGCCCAATTTCCGTGGTTTGTGCGTTAGCTTGAACCCTTAAGCATCGCTGAAGCCTCGGACGGAACAAAGGCTCAACTCAAACGCCAGCCCCCACGGAGGCCGGCGAGCTGGAGAAATCGGGAGATGGAATCCACTTACCTGGCGGTGATCAAGGTCGTTGGAGCGGGCGGCGGAGGCACGAACGCCGTCAGCCGCATGGTCGATGCCGGGATTCGCGGCGTCGAGTTCGTCGCGGTGAACACCGACGCGCAGGCCCTTCAGGCATGCGACGCGGACATCAAGCTCTCCATCGGTCAGGAGTTGACGCGCGGCCTTGGCGCCGGCGGTAACCCTGAGGTTGGAGCTGGCGCCGCGGCGGAGAGCCGCGACGAGATCAAGGAGGCGCTGAAGGGCGCGGACATGGTCTTCGTCACCGCCGGTGAGGGAGGCGGCACGGGAACGGGGGCGGCCCCGATCATTGCCGAGATCGCCAAGGAGGAGATCGGCGCGCTGACGGTCGGCGCGGTCACCAAGCCGTTCGAGTTCGAGGGCAAACGGCGCATGCAGCAGGCGCTCGAAGGCATCGAGAAGCTGCGCAACAACGTCGACACCCTGATCATCGTCCCCAACGAGAAGCTCCTGCAGGCCGTCGAGCGCCGCACCAGCGTCCTCGAGGCGTTCCGCCAGGCGGATGACATCCTGCGCCAGGGCGTTCAGGGCATCACAGACCTGATCACGATTCCCGGCCTCATCAACCTCGACTTCGCGGATGTCCGCACGATCATGCGCGACGCCGGCTCGGCCCTGATGGGCGTCGGGGCCGCGTCGGGTGAGGCAAGGGCGGCGGATGCGGCGAAGGCCGCGATCACCTCGCCGCTGATCGAGGAGTCGATCAAGGGGGCGACCGGGATGCTGCTCAACATCACCGGGCCGGAGGACCTGGGGCTCTTCGAGGTCAACGAGGCAGCCCAGCTCGTCCAGGCGGAAGCGGACGACAACGCCAACATCATCTTCGGCTCCGTCGTCGACCAGTCGATGCAGGACGAGGTTCGCGTCACCGTGATCGCGACGGGCTTCGAGGGCTTCGAGCTCCTGGCGCGCTCGCCGCAGCGGGTCCGTCGCCGCTACGAGAGCCGCCCGCGGATCTCGGCCGAGGACACAGACATCCGCAAGCTCCGGGTCTCCGACGACGACATCGACGTCCCCGGCTTCCTGAAGGACTGAGCCCGAACAGTTCGGAGGTGCCCGCCGACGCCCGGCGCGGCGAGGACGACCGTCGGTCGCGAACCGAGCCAGGGATGACGCCGCATGCCGTCGTTGGATCGTCACCGGCGTGCTTGCGGGCGGCGCCCGACAACCCACAGGGCCTGCGGGCGGCGCCCAACCCGGCCTGCGTCACCCCCGCGCTCACGCATAACCCAGACCAAGCCTCTAGCCTGCCCGGCGCGTGACCCTCAAGCGGACCCCTCTCCACGAGCAGCACGTTGCGGCCGGCGCCAAGCTGGTGCCGTTCGCCGGCTGGGAGATGCCGGTGTCCTACGAGGGGATTCGGGAGGAGCACGCCGCCGTGCGCAATCACGCCGGCCTCTTCGACGTCTCCCACATGGGTCAGGTCGAGGTCGAGGGGCCCGGCGCCCAGGCGTTCCTGCAACGGGTGCTCTCGAACGACGTCGCCGCGATCGATGTCGGCGGGGCCCAGTACTCGTGCCTTTGCAAGGAGGACGGAGGGGTCCTCGACGATCTCATCGCCTACCGGTTGGGCGGCGATCGCTACCTGATCGTCACCAACTCGGCCAACCACGAGGCCGACCTTGCCTGGCTTGGCCGCTGGAGCCGGAGCTTCGACGTCGCTGTTCGCGACGTCGCCGACCGCTACGCGATGCTCGCCGCCCAGGGGCCGCACGCACGCGGCGTTGTCGCCCGCGCGCTCGGCACCGAATTGCCGGAGCGAATGTGCATTGCCACGGCGCGGATCGGCGGCCGGCCTGCCCTCGTGTGCGGCACCGGCTACACGGGCGAGGATGGCGTCGAGTTGTTGATCGACCCCGAGGTCTCCGCGGCGATCTGGGCCGAGCTGCTCGACGCCGGCACCGTCCCGTGCGGCCTCGGGGCCCGCGACACGCTGCGCCTGGAGGCCTGCCTGCCCCTCCATGGCAACGACCTCAGCCCCGACCGCAACCCGATCGAAGCCGGGCTCGGCTGGTGCTGCAAGGAGCAGACCGGGTTCATCGGCTCCGACGCGATCGCAACGGCGCGCGCCGAGGGGACCGCCGAGCGGCTGGCCCCCTTTCGGATCGAGGGCGCCGGCATTCCGAGGCAGGGCAACGCGGTCCTCGCCGCGGGCGAGCACGCCGGCGCCGTCACCAGTGGCACCTTCTCGCCCTCTCTCGAGGTGGGGATCGGGATGGCCTACCTGCGCGCCGGCCTCGCAGAGCCGGGGACCGAGGTCGAGATCGACGTGCGCGGCAAGCACCGCCCGGCCCGGATAGCGTCCAAGCCCCTCTACCGGAAGGAGAAATGACGTTGGCCGACGCGAGCTACCCAGAGGAGCTGCTGTATCACCCCGAGCACGACTGGGCCAGGATCGAGGGAGAGGAGGCGACTTTCGGGATCACCTGGTACGCGCAGGACAGCCTGGGAGAGGTGGTCTTCTTCGAGCCGCCGGAGGCCGGCGCAACGGTGACGAAGGACGCGCCCTACGCGGAGGTGGAGTCGGTGAAGGCGGTCTCCGACGTGATTGCCCCGCTCTCGGGAGAGATCGTCGCGGTCAACGACGCCCTCGCCGACGCCCCCGAGCGGATCAACGAGGAGCCCTATGGCGAGGGCTGGCTGGTCAGGGTGAGATTGAGCGACCCGGCGGAGGCGGAGGGCTTGCTGAGCGCCGCCGATTACCGCAAAGTGCTGGAAAGCGACTGATACCTCCCCGCCCTTGGCTTGCGTAGCCTTACCGGCGTGAGCCGCTACACCTCCGCCACGCCAGCGGACCGAGCCGAGATGCTCGCGACCATCGGGGTCGAGTCGGTCGCGGATCTCTTCGAGCAGGTTCCCGAGCCGCTGCGGCTCGGCCGCCCGCTCGACCTGCCTTCGGGGATGAGCGAGGCCGACGTCTTCGAGCGGCTGAGCGAGCTCGCCGGCCGCAACGCCGACGCTGAAGAGGAGGTCTGCTTCCTGGGCGCCGGGATGTATGACCACTACGTGCCGGCGATCGTCGACGCGATCACCCAGCGCTCCGAGTTCCTCACCCCCTACACGCCCTACCAGCCGGAGATATCTCAGGGCGGGCTGCAGGCGATGTTCGAGTTCCAGACGGCGATGTCGGAGTTGACTGCGCTGCCGGTCGCGACCGCGGGGCTGTATGAGGGCCCCTCCTCGGTCGCCTCCGCCGGCTATCTCGCGATCGGGGCGACGGGGCGCCGCCGCTTCGTCGTCTCGCGCGGTGTGCACCCGCACAGCCGCGAGACGCTTGCCACCTATGCCAGCGGCTACGGCGCGGAGGTCGTCGAAGTCGGACTCGAGGGGGGCCTGACCGACGCCGCGGAGCTGGCGGACGCGGTCGACCCCGAGACGGCGGCCGTCTTCCTGCAGAGCCCCAACTTCCTGGGCTCGGTCGAGGATGTCGAAGCGCTGGGCGCCGCCGCCAGGGAGCACGGCGCGCTGCTGGTCGTCGCAACCGACCCGATGACCCTCGGCATCCTGCGGCCGCCGGGGGACTGCGGCGCCGACGTCGCCCTTGGTGAGGGGCAGCCGCTCGGCAACCGGCTTGACTTCGGCGGCCCCTCATTTGGGTTCTTCTGCGGTGCCGAGGAGCTGCTGCGCCGGATGCCGGGCCGGATCGCGGGAGAGACCGAGGACGTCGACGGCCGACGGGGCTTTGTCCTCGCCCTGCAGACCCGCGAGCAGCACATCCGCCGCGAGAAGGCAACCCACAACATCTGCACCGCACAGGCGCTGAACGCACTGGGCGCGATGGTCCACCTCGCCTGGCTCGGTCGGCGGGGGTTCCGCGAGCTCGGCGAGCTGCTTGCCCGGCGCACCGCCTACGCACGGCAGCGCCTGGCGGCGGTGAGCGGCGTGGAGCTGCTGCACGAAGCGCCGGTGGTGCGCGAGTTCGCGGTCCGCCTCGACGCCCCAGTCGGCGCCGTGCTGGAGCGCTGCGCAGAGCGCGGCATCGCGGCCGGCTACCCACTAGAGCGCGACTACCCCGAGCACGCCGACGGCCTGCTGGTCGCCATCACCGAGCGCCGCACCCGCGAGCAGATCGACGCCCTGGCCGAGGCGCTCGGCGCGGCGGTCGCCGCCTGTGCCGACTTGGCGTCGTATGGCAACACCAAGTCGGCACAGTCCCAGGAGGTCAGCTGATGCCGGCGGGCGAGACTCCGATGCAGCGCGAACGGGCGGTGACGATCTTCGAGCGCTCAAAGCCCGGCCGGCGCGCCGCCGTCCTGCCTCGGTCCGGCGTTCCAGAGCCGCCGCTCGAGGAGCTGATCCCCGCCAAGCTCCTGCGCGAGGAGCCGCCCCGCCTGCCCGAGGTCGCCGAGCCCGAGATCGTGCGCCACTACAACCGTCTCTCGCGGCGCAACTTCGACCTCGACACCGGCTTTTACCCGCTCGGCTCCTGCACGATGAAGCACAACCCCCGGCTCAACGAGCGGGTCGCGGCGCTGCCCGGCCACGCGCGGCTGCATCCGGCGCAGGACCCTCGCCGAGCTCAGGGGGCGCTGGAGCTGATGTGGCTGCTGCAGGGCTCGCTGGCCGAGATCTGCGGCCTTCCCCATGTCAGCCTGCAGCCCTCGGCGGGCTCCCACGGCGAGCTGGCGGGCCTGCTGCTGACACGGGCCTATCACGCCGACCGCGGCGAGCAGCGCACCAAGGTGCTCGCTCCCGACACAGCTCACGGCACGAACCCGGCCTCGGTGACGATGGCCGGCTACGACGTGGTCAAGGTGGCCACCAACGAGCGCGGCGGCGTCGAGATGGACGACCTGAGGGAGAAGGTCTCCGAGGACGTTGCGTGCCTGATGCTGACCAATCCCAACACACTCGGCCTCTTTGACGAGAACATCGCCGAGATTGCGGGTCTGATCCACGAGGTCGGCGGGACCCTCTACTACGACGGGGCCAATTTGAACGCCGTGATGGGCCACTCGCGTCCCGGCGACATGGGCTTCGACATCGTCCACGTCAACCTCCACAAGTCCTTCAGCCAGCCCCACGGCGGCGGCGGGCCGGGCGCCGGCCCAATCGCGGTCTCGGACCGGATCGAGCCCTTCCTCCCCCGCCCGCAGGTGGTGAAGCGGGGGGGCGGCAACGGCCTCGGGCCGCAGTACGACCTCGACTTCGATCGCCCGAAGTCGATCGGTAGGTTGCGGGGCTTCCAGGGCAACTTCGGCGTCTTCGTCCGCTCCTACGCCTACATCCTCAGCCTCGGGGCCGACGGGCTCGCCGAGGCGTCGGAGACGGCGGTGCTGAACGCCAACTACCTGAAGGCGCGGCTCACCGAAGGGCGTGCCGGAAGCCGGCTGCCGATCGCCTTCGACCGTCACTGCATGCATGAGTTCGTCCTCTCCGGGAAGCCGATGAAGAAGGAGCTGGGGCTTGCCACGCTGGATCTCGCCAAGCGCCTGCTCGACTTCGGCTTCCATCCGCCGACGGTCTACTTCCCGCTGCTGGTCGAGGAGGCGCTGATGGTCGAGCCAACCGAGACCGAGACCAAGGAGAGCCTCGACGACTTCGCCGATGCGATTGAGGAGATCCTCGCCGAGGCCGAGCAGGACCCCGAGCTCGCCAAGCGAGCCCCCTACACAACGCCCGTCCGTCGCCTTGATGAGGTCAAGGCGACGCGCCACCCGGTCGTTCGCCAGTCACTGGGCTGAGCCCGCGGGGGCGAACCCCCGCCTTCCGCTGCTTAGCGGTCCAGTGAATTTGCAAACCAGGACCGGCCCGTCCCACGTCCCCGACCGCGATCGGCCAGGGGGTCCGGGGCGGGCCGGGGGCCACCGACCGTCACTCCCCGATGTGACGAGGTGGCCCGTCCACTAGGAGAAGAGGTGCGGCGTGGCAAAAAGCGAACTTCGGCGATGGCGAGATTGGCGAATCAACGAGACATCAGGGCGGTCGATCCGGGCGGACGACAAACGTGGCCGCCGCGGCAAGGGCAAGAAGAACGCGGGATCGAGTAGCGGCTGGTGGTGGACCCTCGCGGCCCGCGAGGCGGAGTGCAAGAGGTGCGGCAGGCAGCTCATGAACCAGAAGATCGCCTATCGCCACCACACACGGGAGATCCTCTGCCCTGACTGCGCGAAAGAGGAGTGCATCGCGGAGATGTGCCAGCCGTCGCAAAAAATGCTCAAGGTGGGCAACTGAGGCTCCGCGAGCGGCGCTCAGAGGTCGGGCAGCGTCTGCTCGAGCTCGAGGACCGGGGCGAAGAGGTCGCCCCGGCGATCGAGACGGTCGAGGACCTCGCCGGCCTCGAAGACCAGCGAGTCGGGATCCTCCGCGGAGATTGCCGATTCGACCTCCTCCCAGCTGACCGGTGTGGAGACCGTCGGTCGCTCCCGGGCGCGCAGGGAGTAGACGGCGATCGTCGTCTTGCGCCGGTGGTTCTGCGACCAGTCGACGAAGACCTTGCCCCTGCGTTCGGCCTTCTTCATCTTCGAGACAACCCTGTCGGGCGTCTGTTTCTCGAGCAGCTGGGCGATCGCTTTCGCGAAGGGTTTGGTGACCTCGTATGAGGCCCGTCCGTTGAGCGGCACGTAGACCTGCAGGCCCTTCGAGCCGGAGGTCTTGGGGAAGCACTCGATGCCGAAGTGGTCGAACATCTCGCGCAGGCGAAGACCGACCCGGCAGCAGTCGACGATGTCGGCCGGCGGGCCGGGGTCGAGGTCGAAGGCCAGCACGGTCGGCCGTGTCGGCGCCCTGGAGAGCGAGAGCGAGGGGTGCAGCTCGATCGCCGCCAGCTGCGCCATCCAGATCAGGGTCGGCAGGCTGTCGCAGACGCAGAAGTCGATCTTCCCGGCGCGGGGGCCGGCTTCGACCCGGGCGGTCCTCACCCATTTGGGGCGATGCTTCGGACAGCGCTTCTCGAAAAAGGCGCCGTCGAGGTCGTCGACCCCTTCGGGGAAGCGGCGCAGCGTCACAGCTCTGCGGGCCAGGTGGGGAATCAGCGCGGGTGCGACCCTCGCGTAGTAATCGACCATCTCGCCCTTGGTGAATCCCGCCTTCGGGTAGAGCACCTTGTCGAGATTGGTGAGCGTCAGCTCACGGCCGTCCACCTTGACCTCGCGGCTGTCGGGCACGGCTTAGCTGGCGGACTTCGCCTTGGCCCGAGAAGCGGTCTTCTTCTTGGCGGCTTTGCTCTTCGGTGCCCGTCCGTCCTTCGCCTTGCGACCGTCGCCCTTCAGGGCGGCGACGCTCTCCTCCAGCGCGGCCATCAAATCGGGGGCGCCGGTCGGGGTGGGCTCTTCGGGGGCAGGTGCGGTGACGATCTCCTTGCCCTCGGCTTTTCCTTCGACGAGCGCCAGCAGCTCCTCTCGGTACTCGTCGCGGTAGGAACCCGGGTCGAAGCTTCGGGTCAGCGAGTCGATCAGCCGCTCGGCCATCTCAACCTCGCGTTTGGCGACTTTCGCCTGCTCGGAGGGCAGCTCGTCGCTGAGCCTCTCGGGCGGCACGATCTCCTCGCTGAAGCGCATCGTGGTCAGGGTCAGCGCGCCGCCGGCCGGCCGGATCGCGGCGAGGTGCTCCTTGTTGCGGAAGACAAAGCGGGCGATTGCCACCTTGCCCGACTTCTCCATTGCAGTGGCGAGCAGCGAGTAGGCCTTCTCGGCTCCATCCGCCGGCCCGAGGTAATAGGGGTTGTCGAAGTAGATCGGATCGATTTCGCCGAGGTCGACGAAGTCGAGCACCTCGATCGCCCGGGTCTTCTCCGGGGCAAGGTTCGACATCTCGTCCTTGGTCAGCGGCACGTAGCGGTCGGGCGAGATCTCGAAGGCCTTGACGATCTCCTCGTAGGGAACCTCCTCGTCGGTCCCTTCCGCGACCCTCCGGTGACGGATGCGGGCGCCGTCGGACTCGCGGATCTCGCGCAGCGAGATGCCGCGCCGGGCAACCGCGCTGTAGAGCTTCACGGGCACGTTTAGCAGCCCGAAAGTGATCGAGCCGTTCCAGATCGCTCTCGCCATCAGTGAACCACCTACCCCAATTCTCGCAGCCGAGGCCCAACGGGCGCCGCCGCCCGCGCCCGCGGGAGGCTTATTGCGCCTGCCGGAGCCCGGCCGCGATTGTCGGGGATCATGGTCGCGTGCTCTTCGAGATCCGCGACGTCAGCTTCTCCCGCGGCGGCCGCCGCGTCCTCGACGCGATCGAGGCCGGGGTCCCGGCCGGGGCTGCGGCGATCGTCGGACCGTCGGGCAGCGGCAAGTCGACGCTGCTGAGGCTGCTCAACCGACTCGCCGACCCCGAGCGCGGCACGATCTCCTACCGGGGGAGCCCGCTCGTCGACTACGACCCCCTGAAGCTGCGGCGCGAAGTGGCACTGGTTCCGCAGCTCCCGGCCCTGCTGGAGGGGACGGTCAGGTCGAACCTGAGCTACGCGGCCGAGCTGGCCGGAAAGGAGCTCGACGCCGATCGCTGCCTGGCCCTCGCCGGCCTCGACGCCGGTTTCGGCGAGCGCGACGTCGGCAGGCTCTCGGTCGGCGAGCAGCAGAGGACGATGCTGGCCCGGGCACTCGCGCAGCAGCCGCGCGTGCTGCTGCTCGACGAGCCGACGGCATCGCTCGACGCCTCCGCCCGCGACGCGGTCGAGGCGACGCTGGCGCAGTTGCGCAGGGAGCTGGATATCTCGCTTGTCCTGGTCACGCACGACCCCGAGCAGGCCCGGCGCCTCGGCGACTGGGCGCTGCGGCTGGAGGAGGGCCGGGCGGTTGCCGCGGGCGCCCTCGAGGAGGCACTTGCGTGAGCACGTCGATCCACGTTTCCCTCGGACAGGTCGCGGCGGCGCTGGTGCTGGTCGTCGTCGCCGCCGCGATCTCCCGCTGGCGCAGAGCCGATCTCGAGCAGGACATCGCCATCGCGACGGTCCGCTCCTTCGTGCAGCTCACGGCGATCGGCTACGCGATCAAGCTGATCTTCGAGGCGGACACGATCTGGCTGGTCCTGGCGCTGCTCTCGGTGATGGTCGTCTTCGGGGCGATCACCGCGCGCGGCCGCGCCAAGAGGGTCCCGGACGCCTTCTGGCCACTGCTGATCGCCCTCGCGGTCGCGGGTGGGGCGACGCTCGGGCTGGTGGTTGCCCTTGGCATCTTCGATCCCACCCCCCGCTACCTGGTGCCGGTCGGAGGGATGGTGATCGGCAACGCGATGACCGCCTCGGCGGTGGCGCTCAATCGCCTCGGGGACGAGGTCGCCGACTCGCGGGCGAGGATCGAGGCAACCCTCTCGCTCGGAGCGACGGCCCGTGAGGCGGCAGCGCCCATCGTGCGCCGGGCGCTGCGCTCCGGGACGATCGCCCTCGTCGATTCGACCAAGACGACCGGCCTGATCTTCTTCCCGGGCACGATGGTCGGGATGCTGCTGGCCGGCGCCGACCCGACCGACGCGGTCCGTCTCCAGCTGATCCTCCTCTACTCGCTGCTTGGCAGCGTCGCGATCGCCGCCCTCATCGCCACCACCCTTGCCTACCGCAACTTCTTCACCCCGGCGCAGCAGCTCCGCGAGCCCGATGCGGACGCACTCGGCTGACACGCGGGGTTGGCGAGCCTAGACTGACCCGGTGACCCGGCAGCAGCGCCTGACGCTGGTTGCGACGATCCTCGGCTCGACGGTCGTCTTCCTCGACTCGACCGTCGTCAACGTCGCCCTGCCCGCGATCGCCGATGACCTCGATGCGGGCCTCGCCGGGCAGCAGTGGGTCGTCGAGGCCTACATGCTGACTCTGGTCTCGCTGCTCTTGGTCGGCGGCTCGCTCGGCGACCAGTTCGGCAGGAGGCGCATGTTCGTCGCGGGCCTGCTTGGCTTTGCCCTCACCTCGATGCTGTGCGCGGTTGCGCCGTCTGTCGAGCTTCTGATCGCAGCCCGGGCCCTGCAGGGGGTGGCCGGAGCGCTGCTCGTGCCGGGCTCGCTGGCGCTGATAGCCGCAGCCTTTGACGGAGCCGCGCGCGGCCAGGCGGTTGGCACCTGGACCGCCTGGACCGGCATTGCCGTCGTGATCGGGCCGGCGGGGGGAGGGGCGCTGATCGAAGCGCTCTCCTGGAGGGCGATCTTCTGGCTGAACGTACCCCTGATCGCATTCACGGTGGCGCTGGCGCTGCGCGCCGTGCGGGAGAGCAGCGATACAGAGGCCTATCGCGGTGTCGATTGGCTCGGCATTGCGCTCTCCGCAGTGGGCCTTGGCGGTCCTGTCTTCGCCCTGATCGAGCAGCCGACATACGGCTGGGGCGACGCAATCGTCCGGGTGCCCCTCGCCGCCGGGGTCGCCTGCCTCGTGCTCTTCGTCGCCCACGAGGCTCGAGCGCGTCACCCGATGCTCGAACTGGCGCTGTTTCGGATCCGCAACTTCTGGGTCGCCAATCTCACCACGTTCGCCGCCTACGCCGGCCTGATCGCGGGCCTCTTCTTCATCACGATCTTCCTCCAGCAGGTTGCCGGCTACTCGCCTGTGGAGGCCGGTCTGGCTACGACCCCGATCTCGGTCGTCCTCTTTTTCCTCTCACCGCGCTTCGGAAAGCTCGCGTCGGGCACCGGTCCGCGCCTGCCGATGACAGCGGGGCCGATCGTCGCCGGCCTCGGATTGCTGCTCCTGCTGCGAGTCGACCAAAACGCGGCATACCTCTCCGAGGTGCTGCCGGCCGTCCTCGTCTTCAGCATCGGCCTTGCGGCGACGGTGGCGCCGCTCACCGCCACGGTCCTCGACTCGGTCGACGAGCGCCATGTCGGCATCGCCTCCGGCATCAACAACGGCATCTCGCGGGTCGCCGGCCTGCTTGCGATTGCCGTGCTGGGGGCGGTGATCGCGGCCAGCTTCAGCTCCCAGATCGAGGCCGAAATCGACGATAGGTCGAATGCCCTCGGTCCCATCGTGGCAGGGGCGCTCGCGGATGCAAAGGACAGGCCGCTTAACGTGCCCGCCGCGGGGAAGCTGCCGGTGGCGGAGAGGGGCCTCGTGCGCTTCATCGCCGCCGAAGCGTCCACCGACGCCTTCCATCTCGGCGTCCTGATCGCCGGTCTGCTGATGATCGCCGGCGGGCTTGTCTCCGGCGCCGGCATCGTCAACCCGAGCCGCCGCTTCGAGGCGGTGCCGGCCGGTGGCACGGCTGCCGCCGGCGAGTGCGGCCACGGTGCCGACTGCGACTGCGGCGAGGGTGTGCCGGTGGTTGTGGTCGGGGATGCGAAGGCTCCCGAGCCTGCATAGTCTGCTGGCCCGTGAGCGCCCCAATCATCTTCTCCGGCATCCAGCCCACCGGTCGCAAGCACCTCGGCAACTACATCGGGGCGATCCAGCAATACGTCGAGGGCCAGGACCGGGGCGACCCCGCGATCTACTGCATCGTCGACCTGCACGCCCTCTCGGTCGCTTTCGACCCGTCCGAACTGCGCGAGCGGCTCTACGACACGGCCGCGATCCTGCTCGCCGCCGGCCTCGACCCCGAGCGCTGCGTCCTCTTCCGCCAGTCGGACGTGCTCGAGCACGCCGAGCTGACCTGGCTGCTCTCGGCCGTCACCTCGCACGGCGACCTCAACCGCATGCACCAGTTCAAGGACAAGTCGGCGAAGCAGCGGGAGCTGGTCTCCGCGGCGCTCTTCTTCTACCCGGTGCTGATGGCTGCCGACGTGCTCGCCTACAGGGCGACCGAGGTGCCGGTCGGCGACGACCAGCGCCAGCACGTTGAGCTGATGCGCGAGATCGCCCGCCGCTTCAACGAGCGCTTCGGCGAGACGCTGATTGTGCCCGAGCATCGCATCCCCGAGGTCGGTGCGCGGATCATGGACCTCCAGGAGCCGGAGCGGAAGATGTCGACGACCGGAGCGACCGAGGCGGGGACCATCTACGTGCTCGATGAGCCCGATGCGATTCGCAAGAAGCTGGGCAGCGCCGTCACGGATTCCGGCCGGGAGATCGTCCGCCGCGACGACAAGCCGGGCGTCACGAACCTGATCGAAGTCCTCGCCGTCGCACGCGGCGTGGGCCCGGAGGAGGTCGAGCGCGAGTTCGAGTCGGCCGGCTACGGCGACTTTAAGAGCGCCGTCGCGGAGGGCGTCGTCGAGCTGCTTGCCCCCGTGCGCGAGCGCTACGCGGAGTTGCGGCCCGACCAGGCGGTGCTGGAGGACGCGCTGTCCGCAGGCGCCGAGAAGGCGCGCTCGATCGCCTCGCGGACGCTCGCCGAGGTCCGCGAGCGCATGGGCATCGGGCCCCAGCGGTAACTTGAGCCCGTGACCGTCGCGGAGCTGGACCTCGAGCTCGACGTCTTCGCGGGGCCGTTCGACCTGCTGATGGCGGTCGTGCTGCGCGAGGAGGTCGACCTCCTGGAGGTGGAGTTGGGCGAGGTCGTGGTCGCCTACGTCGAGCACCTGGAGCGGGAGGGGGAGCTGGAGCTCGAGGTTGCGACCGAGTTCCTCGTCCTGATCGCCGCGCTCCTCGAGCTGAAGTCGCGGCTGCTCCTGCCCGGCGCCGATGAGGAACTGGAGGAGCTCGGCCCCGAGGAGGCGGTCGAGGAGCTGCTGGCCCGGATGCTCGAGTACCGGCGCTACCGCGACGCCGCGGGGATGCTCGCCGAGCGCTTCGAGGCTGGACGGGGCTACCTCTACCGCACCGCACCGCTGCCGCCGGAGCTTCGCCGCATCGCCGTCGAGGCCGCCACGGCCGTCTATGACCCCGAGCAGCTGGGCAGCTCCCTGGGCGACCTGCTGGTTGCGCCGCCGCCGCTGGACACGAGCCACATCCGCCCGACCGTATCTCTGGAGCGCAGGCTCCGCGCCCTGCGCGAGGCGCTTGCCGGCAGCTCGAGCATCGACTTCGACGAGCAGTTCGGCGGCGAGGACCGTCTGACCCAGGCCGTGACCCTCTTCGCGCTGCTCGAGCTCTACAGGAAGGGCGAGGTGACCTGGAAGCAGAGCAAGCCCTTTGGCCCGATCTCGATCAGCAAGCAGGAGGCGGGGGCGGCGTGAGCGATCTTCCCCGCACCCTCGAGGCGTTGCTGTTCCTCTCGGCGACACCGGTCAGCGCCGCCGACTTGGCGGCCGCGGCGGAGGCCACGGAGGGACAGGTCGCGGAGGCGATCGAGGTTCTTCGCGAAGACCTTGCCGAGGGACGTCGCGGCATCGTTCTGCGTGACGTCGCGGGCGGCTTTGCGCTGGCCAGCGATCCGGCCAGCGAGGAGGCGGCGCGGCGGCTGCTCGCCAAGCCCCGCACCCCGCCGCTCACCCAGGCGCAGGCGGAGACCCTGGCGATCGTCGCCTATCTGCAGCCGGTCTCACGACCTGAGGTCGCGCGCATTCGCGGCGTCTCCTCGGAGTCGGCGGTCCAGACGCTCGCCGAGCGCGGCCTCGTCGAGGAGTCCGGCCGCTCGCGCTTCGGGGCCGCCCTCTTCAAGACGACCGAGCTCTTCGAACGTCTCTTCGGACTCTCAGGCCTCGACCAGCTGCCCGATCCCTCCCGCTTCGACCCGAGTCCCGAGGACGAGCGCGAGCTGCGCGAGCGCCTGCTGAAGGCCGGCGAGCAGCGCGCCGAGTAGCGGCCAATGCTTGCCGGTATCAAGCGGCGGCTGGCCGCGAAGCGAGCCCGGGCGGCTGCCGCCGACAGGGAGCTGGCCGCTCACGTTTGGAAGCGATCTCGGGAGATCGTCAGCGAGCTCGCTGGGCCGCTGGAGGAGGCGGGTGCGGTCCGGATCGATTGGGGCGAGCCGGCGTCCTCGGACTACGCAACGGGCATTTCGCTGAATCCCAGCCGCCCCGGGGCCGCCCCCGTCTGGGTTGATGCGGCACCGGACTGGATCACGCTCACCACCGGCGAGGGTGCGCTCGAGATCCTGATCGACAGCGATGGGAAGTGGGAGGACGAGCTGACGGAATACATCCGAGCCGTCGCCGAGGGCCGCTACCGGGAGAGCTGCGTCGACGGCTGGCTTGGGCGAAGGATCAAGATGGCCTTTGTGCTGGCCGACGGTCGCGAGTGCGGCGCGACATACGGAGCCACCGGCGCAGCCGGAGGGGATGAACTGCCCCTTGGCGAGCGCCGGTACGTTCCCTATGCCTGATCGGGGCGCTGCGTGAGGCTCGCCAAATACCTCGCGCATGGGGGAGTCGCGTCGCGCCGCGCTGCGGAGAAGATCATCGGGTCGGGTCGCGTGACCGTCGGCGGGCAGGTCGTGCGCGATCCCGCCACCGATGTCGGCGAGGGCGATGACGTCAGGGTGGATGGCAGCCCGGTCCTCGCCGAGTCCCGCGAGGTGTGGGCGGTCAACAAGCCCCCAGGGGTAGTGTCGACCGCGCGCGAGCCAAGCCGCCGCCCGGCCGTGGTCGACCTGGTCGACTCGCGCGCTCGGCTGTACCCGGTCGGCCGTCTCGACGCCGACTCGACCGGCCTGCTGTTGCTCACGAACGACGGCGAGCTTGCCAACCGGCTGATGCACCCACGCTACGAAGTGGCCAAGGCCTACCGGGTGGCGCTGCGCCGCCCTCCCTCCGAGAAGGACCTGGAGCGCCTGGCCGGCGGCATCGAGCTGGAAGACGGCCCCACCGCGCCCGCCGAGGTGCGGCGACTCGGTGAGCGGGAGGTCGAGATCGTCCTGCGCGAGGGGCGCAACCGGCAGGTCCGCCGCATGGCGGAGGCGGTCGGCAACGAGGTGCTCGCCCTGCGCCGCGTCCGCTTCGGGCCGATCGAGCTCGGGCGGCTGGCCGAGGGCACCGCGCGCCGCCTCTCCGCCGAGGAGGTCGCCTCCCTGCGCGGGGGTTAGAGGCCCGATGTTGTGCTGGAAAGCACGCGGATGGCGCCTCAATGCTGTCGCTGGCCACCACCCACGTGCTTCCCCAACCCACATCGGGCCTTGCATCCAGCTGGTCGATTCCGGCTTGCCGTGCCCGCACCGGTGACCTGCGCCTGGGCGATGGTCCATTCTGATCGTGCTTTTGCTCGAAGACCGGCGAAAAACGCGAACGGAAGAGCGAGAGCGGCTGACTTTGGGAAGATGCGGCGGCAATGAGCGAAGAGCGACTTTTCGCGGTGCGGGGCGCCGTCCAGGCAGAGGCCAACGAGGCTGGGGCGATCCTCGCGGCGACGACCAATCTGATGCAGGAGCTGCTGGAGCGCAACGAGCTGGCGCCGGGCGCCCTGGTCAGCTGCCTGTTTACGACGACCGAGGACCTCGACGCTGAGTTCCCGGCGGTCGCGGCTCGCGGCCTCGGCCTCGAGGCCGTGCCCCTGCTCTGCTGTCGGGAGATCCCGGTGCCCGGCTCGATGCAGCGGGTGATCCGGGCGATGGTCCATTACTACGCGGCAGCCGGTCACGTGCCGGCGCACGCATACCTGGGCGCCACCCAGGAGCTGCGCTCCGACCTCCACGCCGCCCAGTAGCGCCTGCCAGTCGCACACACGAGGAGCCTTTCGGGCACACTCTTGGCGGATGACCGTCACCTTTGCAGAGAGACTTGCCCGCATCCCGGGCTATCAGGCCGGCGTGCCGACCGGAAAGGCGCCCGAGGCGATTGCCGAGAGCGGCATCGCGCAGCTCGCCTCCAACGAGTCGCCGTTCGCGCCCCATCCAAAGGTGGTGGAGGCGATTCGCGTCGCGGCCGATGCGATGAACCGCTATCCGGACCCGGATGCGACGCTGCTGCGCCGGCGCATCGCCGAGCGCTACGAGACCGAGCCGGGGCGGATCGCGGTGGGGAACGGCTCCTGCGAGATCCTCCTTGCCGCCGCCGTGGCGCTCTGCGAGCCGGGCGCCGAGATCGTCTACTCCTGGCCCTCCTTCTCGATGTATCCGCACCTGGCTGCGCTGAACGAGGCACGCGAGATCCGCGTGCCGCTTGGCGAGGGGTACATCCACGACCTCGACGCGATGGCAACCGAGGTGACGGCCGCCACCCAGCTGGTCATCGTCTGCAACCCGAACAACCCGACCGGCACCCACCTGCCGCTGGTGGAGATTGCCGCCTTCTGCGAACGCCTTCCCGCTCACGTCACCGTGATGCTCGACGAGGCCTACATCGAGTTTCAGACGAACAACGACCCGGACGCGACCCTCGACCTGCTGCCGGAGTTCCCCAACCTGGTCATCCTGCGCACCTTCAGCAAGGTCTACGGCCTGGCCGGCCTGCGGGCGGGCTTCGCGATCGGCTCGGCCAGGTTCCGGGCCGCGGTCGACGCGGTGCGCCAGCCGTTCGACGTCAACGCCCTCGCCCAGGCGGCCGCGGCCGAGGCGATCCTGCACCAGGACGATGTCGGGCAGCGTGTCGAGAGGACGATCGCGGAGCGAATCCGCATCGAGGAAGCGCTGCGCGGGAGGGGCCTCCGCACCGCCGACACCCAGACCAACTTCTCCTGGATCCACCTCGGCGAGGCGAGCGAGGATGACGTCGTTGCGGGCCTCGCCGAGCGCCTGATCGCCGTCCGCCCGGGGACGGTCCTCGGGGCGCCTGGCCACATCCGCGTCAACTACGGCACGCCCGCCGAGAACGACAGGTTCCTTGCCGCATTGGGCGAGGTCCTCGACTAACGGCGTTTCACCTGCTACAACCTCTGATAGTGAATCGAGCAGGCGACAGCACGAGTCGCGCCTGCGCCTCCGGCGCCGCGCTCAGCCCTGCCCGTCTCTCCTATTTCTGGCGATTTAGCTAGGCGTCCGGCCCTGCGGCGGCGAGCCGCAAGCACATAGAGCGCCTGGCCGGACGCCTCCCCGGTTTTGCGCGATCCGCGATGCCCGCGCTCGCATCGGCGAGATCCCACTGGAAAGTAAGGTCTGAGATGTGGAGAAAGGCGACGGCAAGATGATGATTGGAATGCAGGGCGAGACGCGAGACCTGGTCCGCGACCAGCGAATCGAACGGATCGTGGAGCTGGTCCCACCGGCAAGGCTGCTCGCCGACATGCCGCTGGGAGAGGAGCGTGAGAGCGCGGTGGTGCGCGGGCGTGCCGCGGCGGGCAGCATTCTGAGCCGCGACGACGATCGTCTGCTGGTCGTGGTCGGCCCGTGCAGCGTCCACGATGTCGATGCGGCGCTCGACTACGCCGGCAGGCTCAGCGAGGTCGCCGGCGAGCTCGACGACGACCTGATGATTGCGATGCGGGTCTACTTCGAGAAGCCGCGCACGACGACCGGCTGGAAGGGGCTGATCAACGACCCTCACCTGGACGGGTCCTGCGACGTCAACGCCGGGTTGCGCATGGCGCGCACGCTCCTGCTTCAGGTGCTCGACCTCGACCTCGCCATCGGCTGCGAGTTCCTCGACCCGATCACCCCGCAGTACATCTCGGACACCGTCACCTGGGGCGCGATCGGGGCGCGCACCACCGAGAGCCAGATCCACCGCCAACTGGGCTCTGGCCTCTCGATGCCGATCGGCTTCAAGAACCGGACCGACGGCAACGTCCAGGTTGCGGTCGACGCCGTCCGGGCGGCGGCGGTGTCGCATGCCTTCGCCGGCATCGACGACAGCGGCGCCCCGGCCATCCTCCACACCGCCGGCAACCCCGACGGGCACGTGATCCTGCGCGGCGGCAAGGGCGCCACGAACTACGATGCCGCCGCGATCGACCGCGTACTGGAGATGCTCGCCGCCGCCGAGCTGCCGGAGCGGGTCGTGATCGACGCATCCCACGGCAACAGCGAAAAGGATCCCGCCAAGCAGGTTGTGGCGGCGAAGAGCGTCGCCGATCAGATTGCCGGTGGGAATGAGGCGATCGTCGGCCTGATGCTGGAGTCCTTCCTCGTCGCGGGCCGCCAGGACCTGAACGGCGGGGAGGCGCTCGTCTACGGGCAGTCGGTCACCGACGCGTGCATCGACTGGGACGCGACGGTCTCTCTGCTTCGCGAGCTGGCGAGCGCGGTTCGGGCGCGGCGCAGCGAATGAAGGCGGCCGTTCTCGGGGTTGGGCTGATCGGCGGCTCCATCGGACTGACCGCCCGCCGCCAGCTCGATTGCGAGGTCATTGGATTCGATCCCGAGTCGCAGACCGTGGAGGAGGCGGTCGCCTCAGGTGCTGTGGACAGGGGCGCCCCATCCGTTGAGCTTGCCTGCGAGGGCGCCGAGCTCGTCTTCTGCGCGGCGCCGGTGGCGGCCCTCCCGGAGCTCGCCCGCGCCGCGCTCGAGGCCTGCGGGCCCGATGCCGTTGTCACCGACGTCGGCTCGACCAAGCGGGAGATCGTCGCCGAGCTGGGCGGCGATGAGCGCTTCATCGGTGGGCACCCTCTGGCCGGCGCCGAGACCTCCGGGGTGGGAAACGCTCGCGTCGACCTCTTCGACGGCGCCCGCTGGTACCTGACCCCGACCGAGCGCTCCAGTGGCCTGCTGTACGACCGGCTGCAGCGGGCAGTCGCCGGTCTCGGCGCGCGGCCGCAGGCGATCGACGCCGCCGCGCACGACCGGTTGATGGCGACGGTCAGCCACCTGCCCCACGTCGTCGCCAACGTCCTGGTCGGCCAGGCGGCCGCGGAGCTGACGCGCGACTCGGAGCGGATGCCCGAGGTGGGCCCCAGCTTCCGCGACACGACCCGCGTCGCCGGCGCCAATCCCGCGATCTGGGGGGACATCTTCTCGACCAACCGCGAGGCCGTCGCCGAGGCGATCGAGGCGGTGATCTCCCGGCTGCGGGAGGCCTCGGAGCTGATCCGGGCGGGCGATCGTGAGCCGGTCGCCGCCTGGCACGCCGAGGCCGCCGCCGATCGCCGTCGCCTGCTCGAGACGCAGCTCGCCGGCGGCCCGCTTCGCGAGCTGCGGGTCGTCGTCGCCAACCGGCCCGGAACGGTGGCGGAGCTGGCACTGGCGCTTGGCGAGGCCGGCGTCAACATCGAGGACATGGCCCTGTACCCGGCGCCGGACATGACATCCGGTGCGATCTCGTTGTGGGTGGTCGGCGATCGCCAGGCCGAGCGCGCGGCAGCCCTGGTCCGCGACCTCGGCCACACGGTGACGGCGCTCGACGCCGGGGAGTAGGAGACCGATGGCGACACGCTTCGACCCGGCTGGGCCCCTGCATGGAGACCTGTCCCCGCCCCCCGACAAGTCGGTCTCCCACCGGGCCGCGCTGATCGCCGCGATGGGGGAGGGGGAGACGGAGATAGAAGGCTTCCTCGATTCCGGTGACACCCGCTCGACCCTGACGGCGATTGCGGCGCTGGGCGCCGAGATCAAGCACGGCGGGGCCGCGATGGCGCGGCTGAGCGTGCGCGGGGTTGGGCTGCGCGGCGTTCGCGAGGCCGCGGTCGATGTCGGCAACGCGGGAACGCTGCTGCGGTTGCTGCCGGGCTGGCTGGCGGGACAGGAGCGGGGGACATGGACGCTCGACGGCGACGACTCGATCCGGCGGCGTCCGGTCGACCGGATTGTTGAGCCGCTGCGCGAGATGGGCGCCCGGCTGCGCTGCCGCGACGACCGCCTGCCTCCGCTGCGGATCGACGGCTCCCCCCTGCGCGGCATCTCCTACGAGCTCCCGGTCGCGAGCGCACAGGTGAAGTCGTGCCTTCTCTTCGCCGGCCTGCTGGCGGAGGGCCGGACGAAGGTCCTCGAGCCGCTCCCCAGCCGCGACCACACCGAGCGCATGCTGGCCGCGGCCGGGGCAAGCGTCGAGCGGTCCGAGGGAGCGGTCTCGGTGCTGCCGGCGGAGCGCCTGGAGCCCGGTGAGATCGTCGTGCCGGGGGACTTCTCGTCTGCCGCCTTCTTCCTGGTCGCTGCGCTGCTGGTTCCCGGCAGCGACATCGCCGTGTGCGGCGTTGGCCTCAACCCGACCCGGACCGGACTGCTGGGAATCCTGGAGCGGATGGGCGCGGAGATCGAGGTCGAGCCCGGGCCGCCGGCCGCGGGGGAGCCGGGCGGCCGGATCCGGGCTCGTGCCACGGAGCTGCGCGGAGTCGAGGTGGGGGGCCCCGAGGTGCCCCTGGCAATTGACGAGCTGCCGCTCGTGGCGCTTGCCGCCTGCTTCGCGGAGGGCGAGACCACGATTCGCGACGCCGCGGAGCTGCGGCGCAAGGAGAGCGACCGGATCGCAACCGTGAGCGAGGCGCTGGCCGCGCTCGGCGCCAGGGTGGAGCCAACCGAGGACGGGATGCGGATCGTGGGCGGAGACGGCCTGCGGGGCGGAACGGTCGAGCCGCGCGGCGATCACCGGATCGCGATGCTCGGCGCGGTCGCCGGCCTCGCCTCGCGTGAGGGAGTCGAGGTGTCCGGGATGGATGCAGCCGCGATCAGCTATCCGGGCTTCGAGGGCGACCTCGCCTCGCTGTTGGGCGGCTGACCTCCTACCCTGCCGCCATGGTCATCGCGATCGACGGGCCCGCTGGGGCCGGAAAGTCCTCTGTTGCCCACGCCGTCGCGGAGGCGCTCGGCTTCGTCTACCTCGACTCGGGGGCGATGTACCGGTGCGTTGCGCTGGCCGCTATCGAGCGCCACGTGGACCTCGATCGGGATGCCGCGATGGGTGAGGTCGCTCGTTCGCTGGAGATCCGCCTCGATGGTGACCGGGTGGAGCTCGACGGGAACGACGTCAGCGCCGCGATCCGCCGGCCGCAGGTGAGCGAGTCGGCCTCGCGCGTGTCTGTCCACCCGCGCGTGCGCGAAGCGATGGTTGCCCTCCAGCGGCGGATGATCGCCGCCGGCTCGTTTGTCGCCGAGGGCCGCGACATTGGGACGGTGGTCAGCCCGGAGTCCCCGCTCAAGGTGTTCCTGACGGCCACCCCGGAGGAGCGCGCCCGGCGTCGTGCCGCGCAGACCGGTGAGGACGAGGCCACGGTGCTGGCCGCGCAGCGCGAGCGCGACGAGCGCGACGAGGGCCGTGAGCACAGCGCGCTGCGCGCCGCGCCCGACGCGGTGGAGATCGATACCACCGGCATGGCCCTCGGCGAGGTGGTGGACCGTGTCGTCGCGCTGGCCGGCGAGCGGGGCCTTGCATGACCGGGGGCCCGGCGGTGGCGGTGGTCGGCTTCCCCAACGTCGGCAAGAGCACGCTCGTCAACCGGCTTGCCGGGGGCCGCGAGGCGGTCACCCACGCACAGCCGGGGGTCACGAGGGACCGCAAGCGGGTGCCGTGCGAGTGGAACGGCCTTGCTTTCGAGCTGCTCGACACCGGCGGTATCGACATGGGCGACGACGGTGAGCTGGCGGCGGACGTTCAGCGGCAGGCCCGCCTTGGGATCGCCGAGGCCGACGTCGTGCTGCTCGTCGCCGATGCCGGCGCCGGGGTGCGGGCGGGAGACGCGGAGCTGGCGAAGACGCTGCGCGGGAGCGACACCCCGGTGCTGGTTGCCGTCAACAAGGTCGATCGTCCCGGCGAGGAGTACCTCGCCGCCGAGTTCAACGCGCTCGGGCTTGGCGAGCCGCTCGCTGTCTCGGCCACTCACGGCCTCGGCACCGGGGACCTGCTCGACAGGGTCGTGGAGCTGCTCGGCGAGCGCCCCGAGCGGGAGGAGGTAGATGAGGCGACCCGCGTGGCGGTCGTCGGTCGCCCCAACGCCGGCAAGTCCTCGCTGGTAAACGCGTTCCTGGGCGCCGAGCGCGTGATCGTCTCGGAGCGCGCCGGAACGACCCGCGACGCGATCGACACGCAGGTCGAGGTGGACGGCCGGCCCGTCGTCCTCGTCGACACGGCCGGCCTGCGGCGCCGCGCGAAGGTCGCCGACAGCGTCGACTACTACTCCCAGCTGCGTTCCGAGCGGGCGGTTGAGCGGGCCGACGTCGCCCTTGTCGTCTGCGACGCCTCCGAGGGAGTTACCGCCGAGGACCTGCGCATAGCCAGCCTCGCGATGCAGGCCGGCTGCGCGACGCTGCTGGCGCTCAACAAGTGGGACATCTCCACCACCGACATCGATGACGCCCGCGCCAGGGTCGAGCGCAAACTGCGCCTGCGCCCCGCGGTGATCACCTGCTCGGCGACGCGTGGGCGCAACGTGGACAGGCTGCTGCCCAGGGCGCTGGAGCTGGCGGACCGGGCCGCCGAGCGGGTCCCGACCCCCGAGCTGAACCGCTTTGTCGCCGCCGTTGTCGCCTCGAACCCGCCTCCGTCGCGGCGGGGTCGCCGCTTGCGCCTCTACTACGCGGCGCAGGTGGGCGAGCGCCCGCCGCGAATCGCGATCCAGGTCAACGACCGGCGCCTGGTCAATCGCGACTGGGCCTACCACCTCGAGAACAGGATGCGCGAGAACTATGGTCTGGAGGGCGTTCCTCTCGTCATCGACTTCGTCCCGCACTCTTCGCGGCGACGACGTTAGGCTTCCCGCTTATGTCAGATATCAATCCCCTCGCCGAAGGCGAGTACCTCTTCACGTCCGAGTCCGTCACCGAGGGCCATCCGGACAAGGTCTGCGACCAGATCTCCGATGCGATCCTCGACGCCGTCATGGCGGGAGACCCGGAGGGACGGGTCGCCTGCGAGACGCTTGTCAACACCGGGATGGCCGTTGTGTCCGGCGAGATCTCCACCGACGTCCACCTGGACGTTCCCGAGATCGTTCGCGAGACGATCCGGGGGATCGGCTACGACCACGGCGACTATGGCTACAACTGCGACCACATCTCGGTCCTCGTCTCTCTGGACAAGCAGTCGCCCGACATCGCCCAGGGAGTCGACGCCGCCTACGAGACGCGGGTCGGCTCTGAGGCCGACGACGAACTGCTGCGGGCCGGGGCAGGGGACCAGGGAATGATGTTCGGCTACGCGACCGATGAGACCGAGGCGCTGATGCCGGTTCCGATTCACATCGCCCACCGGCTGGCCGAACGGCTTGCGGATGTTCGCAGGGACGGCACACTCGACTACCTCGGTCCCGACGGCAAGACGCAGGTCACCGTGCGCTACGCCGAGGGCCGCCCGATCCGGGTCGAGAAGCTCCTGATCTCCACTCAGCACGGGGCCGAGGTCGAGTCCGAGGAGACCATCAAGCCGGACCTCTGGGAGCACGTCGTGCTGCCGGTGCTCGCGGCCGAGGCCTCGGGCCTCTACGAGGAGGGCGCCCTGCGCGAGGGCTTTCTCGTCAACCCGACCGGCAAGTTCGTGATCGGCGGGCCCGTCGGCGACGCCGGGCTGACCGGTCGCAAGATCATCGTCGACACCTACGGCGGCATGGCGCGCCACGGCGGCGGCGCCTTCTCCGGGAAGGATCCCTCGAAGGTCGACCGCTCGGCCGCCTACGCGGCCCGCTACGTCGCCAAGAACGTGGTGGCCGCCGGCCTGGCCCAGCGCTGCGAGGTGCAGGTTGCCTACGCGATTGGCGTCGCGCACCCGGTCTCGCTGATGGTGGAGACCTTCGGCACCGGCAAGCTTCCTGACGCAGAGATCTCGCGCCTCGTGGAAGCCGAGTTCGACCTGCGGCCGGGGGCCTTCCGTCGCTACCTGGACCTGCACCGGCCGATCTTCCAGAAGACCGCCGCCTACGGGCACTTCGGTCGCGACGATCCCGACTTCACCTGGGAGAGGACCGACCGGGCGGACGCGCTGCGCAGCGCGTCGGAGTCGCCGGCGGCAGCCACGACGCCGGCCTGAGACTCCGCATAGGCTCAGCCGGGGGACTGGGCCTCGCCGAGGCCGTGGGTGCCGGCCGCCGCGGCGCCGGTGGCCTGGTCCACCCGGTGCACCACGTCGTCGGGATTGGCGACGCCGGAGAAGATGAAGTTGTAGTCGTCGGTGGCGGCGGTGTCGAAGTCGACATCGCCGATTTGCATGATCCGCTGGTAGACGGACTGGCGGTAGTTGACGTTCTGGACCCGCTCGAGCCGGGTCTCCTGGATCTCTCGCGAGACGATGCCGCGTTTGATGTTGAGGCGGCGGTTGGTGATCGTGTAGGTGGTTGCGACACGCTTGATGAAACCGATCAGGACCGTGAGGAGGATCACCGCCAGGACGAAGGCGAAGACGCTGCCGCTGCCGGACCCGAAGAGCTTGGCGAGCAGGCCGACGATCGCCGCGATCAGAATGCCCTTCAAATAGAAGCCGAGGATTGCGCGCCAGGAGGGGTGTCCCTGGAAGATCACCTGCTCGTCTGGACTGAGATGAAGGCCCATCGCAACGCAGCATATCTCCGGTGTCCGCGCTCCTCCATACCGTGAATTGAATGTCCATAGCCCGGATCGAGCCCCTGACCACAGCCCGCGCCCTGCGCGGCCCGTTCGACTACCGCCTGCCCGTCGAGATGGCCGATCTCGACGTTGGCAGCCTCGTACGGGTGCCGTTCGCGCGGCGGCGGGTGTTGGGAGTCGTGGTCGAGCTGGCCGAGACTTCGGAGCTGCCGCTCGAGCGGCTTGCCGAGCCGCTCGAGGCGCTCGAGTCGGGGGTCCCGCCCGAGCTCGTGCGGCTCGGGCTGTGGGCCGCGGAGGAGTACTGCTCGACGCCGTCCCGCGGCCTGCAGCTGGTCCTGCCGCCGGGAACCGGCGCCGGGGGCCAGCGGGTTCGCGCGCGGACCGAGCTTCGCCTCACCATCGCCCCGGCGGGCGATGAAGCTCTGGGCGGGGGGGAGCGCCTTGGGGCACGTCAGCGGGCCGTGCTGGAAGCGCTGCGAGCGGGCGAGATGTCGGCCGGCGAGCTGGCGGCTGCCACCGGCGCGGACAGCAGCGTTCTGCGACGGCTCGAAAAGAGGAACCTGATCATGTCGCGCAGCGCCGACGTTCAGCGGCGGCCGGGCCACAGCTCGGTCGGCGCCACCGGGGAGCGCCCGCAGCTGCTCGACGATCAGACCCACGCTGTCGAGCGAATCGTCGCGGCGCTGGACGGGGAGGCGGAGGCGCCCCGCAAGCTGCTCGTCCACGGCGTTACCGGCTCGGGCAAGACCGAGGTCTATCTGGCCGCGGTGGAGGCCGCCCTGGCTCGCGGGAAGGGGGCGATCGTCCTCGTTCCCGAGATCGGGCTCACCCCGCAGGCGGTCGCCCGCTTCCGAGCGCGGCTCGGCGACCGCTTCGCAGTCCTGCACTCGGCGCTCTCGCCGGGCCAGCGCTACGACGAGTGGCGCCGCCTGCGCGACGGCGAGGCGAGCGTTTGCGTCGGCCCCCGCTCGGCGGTCTTCGCCCCGGTCCGCGATCTCGGCCTGATCATCATCGACGAGGAGCACGACCCCTCCTACAAGCAGGAAGGCGATCCCAGCTACGACGCCCGCGCCGTGGCGCGCCGGCGTGCGGACGAATGCGATGCGGTTCTGGTTGCCGGCACGGCGACGCCCCGCCCCGAGTCATGGCTGGAGCTGCCCCGGGTCGAGCTTCCCCGCCGCGTCGACGGCCGCCGCATGCCGCCGGTTGAGGTCGTCGACATGACAACGGCGGACCCGCGGTCCGGGCCCCTTCACCCCTCCACCTGGGAGGCGCTGCAGGAGGTGCGCCGCAGCGGCGCCAAGGCGATCGTCATGGTCAACCGCCGCGGCTTCGCGCCCTGGTTCACCTGCCGTTCCTGCGGGCACCATTGGGGGTGCCCCAACTGCGACGTCTCGCTGATCGTTCATCGCGGAGCCGGCAGGCTCGTCTGCCACCACTGCGCCGAGTCCGAGCCGTTGCCGACAGCCTGCCCGGATTGCGGCTCGACGACGCTGTCGAGAGCGGGCGCCGGGACTGAGCAGGTCGAGACCTTGCTGGCGGAGCGGCTCGCACCGATGCCGATCTTCCGCCTCGACTCCGACACCGCCGCGATGCAGGGTGCGCACGCCAGCATCCTCGCCGGCTTCGGCGAAGCTTCGAGCGCCGTCCTGATCGGGACGCAGATGGTGTCGAAGGGGCACGACTTCCCGGAGGTGACGCTGAGCGCGATCATCGACGCCGACGCGACCCTGCGGTTCCCCGACTTTCGCGCCAGCGAGCGGACCTTTGCGATGGTGGCCCAGTTGGCCGGCCGCAGCGGCCGCGGCGAGGCCGGCGGCGAGGTGATGGTCCAGACGCTTGCGCCGGATGAGCCGAGCATCGCCCACGCCGCTCGCCACGACGCGGCCGGATTCCTCGCTGAGGAGATCGAGCGCCGCCGCGAGCTCAGTTACCCGCCCTTCTCCCACCTCGTGCGCATCGTGCTCAAGGCGCAATTCGCGGAGCAGCTCGACGAGGCAGCCGAGAGGCTCGCCGCGACGCTCAAAGAAAGCCTGCCGGCCGACACCGAGCTGCTCGGCCCGGCGCCGATGTTCCGCGTGCGCAACCGCCACCGGCGCAGGCTCCTCACCAAGGCACAGGACAGGGAGGCGACGGTTGCCGCCGTGCGCGAGGCGGTCGAGGGCCTCGCCTCCGATCGTTCGCTCCGCGATGTCGCGATCGGCGTCGACGTCGATCCGCAGTAGCCCCCCGATGCCCTGCAGCCACCTCCCGACGATCCATACAATTGTTCTGTGAGCGACGAGCAGGCTCTGAGGGACGATGAGGCCGGCGACGGCGTCAACGCCGATTTGCTGGAGCGCCGGGAGGCGGCCCTCGCCCAGGTCGTCAAGTTTGGGGACCCGGTTCTGAAGAGCAAGGCGTCGCCGGTTGCCGAGGCCAGCACCGAGCTGCGCGCCGAGATCGAGCGGATGATCGGGATCATGCGCGACGGCATGGGCGTGGGCCTGGCCGCGACTCAACTGGGAATCCTGCGCCGGGTGCTGGTCTTTCAGACCGGGCCCGACAGCGAGCCGACCGCCCTCGTCAATCCGGAGATCGAGTGGCTCTCCCCAAAGGAGGTCGTCGCCGAAGAGGGGTGCCTCAGCCTGCCCCGTGTCTCGATGGACGTCGAGCGGCCCCTGCATGTGCGGGTCGCCGCCCTCGACGTCGACGGCGCGGAGGTGAAGATCGAGGCCTCGGGCCTCGAGGCGCGGGTTCTGCAGCACGAGATCGACCACCTCGACGGGGTGCTGATCCTCGACCGAGCGTCCCGCGAGCAGCGCAAGGGCGCACTGCGAGCCCTGCGCGAGGGGGGTAGCTACAGCCCCGTTGCCGAGGGCGGGGAGGCCGCCCCCGCCGAGGGAGAGCATCGCGAGCCGCGAACCGACGCGTGAGAACCGTCTACCTCGGAACCTCGGATTTTGCCGCGGCCGTCCTCGGCCGCCTCGCCGCCTCCCCGCATCGCCCGGCGCTTGTCGTCACCCCGCCCGACCGCCCCAGGGGGCGAGGGCGGAAGACGCTGCCACCGCCTGCCGCCACCGCCGCCCATGAGCTTGAGATCGACCTGCTGCAGGCCGAGAGTGTCAACGACGAGGCGTCCCTCGAGCGGGTTCGCTCCGCCCGGCCTGAGGCGGTCGCCGTGTGCGCGTTCGGGCAGCTGATCCGCGAGCCCCTACTGTCGGAGTTCCTCCTGCTGAACGTGCATCCCTCCCTGCTGCCCCGCTGGCGCGGTGCGGCCCCGATCGAGCGGGCGATCATGGCCGGGGACGAGCGCACGGGCGTCAGCGTGCCCAAGGTGACCGCCGGCCTGGACTCCGGTCCCCTCGCCCTCAGCGAGGAAATCGAGATCTGTGCCGACGACGACTACGAATCCCTCTCCGCGAAGCTCCAGGAGCTGGGGGGTGAGCTCTTGGTCAGGGCCCTGGACCTGCAGGCCGCGGGCCGGCTTCCCTTCGAGGAGCAGGGAGAGGCGGAAGCCATCTATGCGGAGAAGATCGACCCCACCGAGCGTCGCCTGGACCCGGCCCGCCCCGCAGTCGAGCTGGCCCGGACGGTGCGTGCCCTGACCCCCCATATCGGTGCCTATCTGGAGATCGGCGACGGCAACAGGCTGGGAGTGCGGCGGGCTCGCGCCGTCAACGTCGAGGTTGGCACGGGCGAGGTTCGCGCCGAGTGGGGCGCGCTGCTGCTTGGCTGCGGCCAGGGGGCGCTGCGGCTGGATGTCGTTCAGCCGGCCGGGGGCAAGCCGATGACCGTGGACGCCTATCTTCGCGGCCACCCCGTTCCCGCCTTGTGAGCGCAAGGAGAACGGCCGTGCCGATCTCCCCGGCGCGAGCACTTGCCTACGAGGTGATTCGCGCCGCCTTCGAGGGCGGCGCCCACGCCGAGCTTGCATTCCGCGAGGCCGCCGGCGAGAGGGAGGTCGCCGGGCGGGAGCGCGCCCAGGCGCAGCGCCTCGCCTACGGCGCCATCCAGCGGCGGGGCACCGCCG
>Ga0210110_1000089_pt1 | contig 31343 bp, 30 predicted proteins | sample China_Galinas_PW_2_FD_184865 | JGI IMG/M metagenome (GOLD analysis project Ga0210110, IMG submission 184865) | Wetland microbial communities from San Francisco Bay, California, USA, that impact long-term carbon sequestration - China_Galinas_PWB_D1... | ecosystem: Environmental > Aquatic > Marine... | reverse complement strand
GAAGGCAGGGCGGAGCAGGGACAGGATCGCGGTAAGCGAAGATGGCAGGGCGGGCATCGGCGGCGACCTCCTTGGAGACTTCAGAACACCTCCTCGGTTCGCCGCCGGTCGCCCCATCCTTGCCCCCCGCGTCGGCACTTCACCCCATCGCCGCCCGCCTTCGATCTCCTGCAATTCGGGCCGAGGTCACGAAAGTCGAGGGTCGTTGGAAACCGCCACAATGCCGACGAAGTCGGACGGGAAGGCCCCGCTTTGCGGGGCTTTTCTGGTGATTGGCGGGTGCTACCGCGACCGGGTCGGTGCGGATCCCGGCGACGCCGGGGCGGGCTTACTCATCGATCTAGGTCTGAAGGAGGCCGAGCACGACGCGATCCACGTCTCGGAGGTCGGCCTGCTGAGCGCGCCCGATCCCGAGATCATGGAGGCCGCCGCCCAAGAAGGCCGCGTCCTTTTGACGGCCGACGCAGATTTCGGCGCACTGCTGGCTCTGGGCTCTCGTGCCACCCCATCTGTGGTGCTGCTGCGCTCCGCCGACCACCTTCGGCCAGCCGGGCAGGCCGAGCTTCTGATCGCGAATCTCCCGCCGGTCTCTGGCGACCTCGAAAAAGGCGCGATCGTCAGCCTGAGGAGAGATCGACTGCGAGTTCGCGAGTTGCCAATCGCGGCGGCGAAGATCGATGACTGAGCAAGCGTTGCCATGCCCAGCGCTGCATTGGGATACGATGTAGATCGTGTGGCCTGGCCCCTGAGCCGACTTACGGTGCCCGCGATGGCGGGCGCTGCAACTGCAAGGCGGGGTGGGAGGCGTCGGTCTACCTGGCGCGCGAGGGCAGGCGGGTCACGAAATCGTTTCCACGGGAGGCGGAAGCGAAGAGCTGGCGGGCCGATGCGAAGAAGGCAGCCGGGAACGGCGGTGTCGGTTTGGTGGCAGGCGCTCGGGGCTCAGTCAGTCTTGCCGAGGGGCTGCGGAAATTTGTCGCTGGGATGGAGACGGGGCGCATTCGTCCCAAGGGCCGCAAGCACTACAAGCCGAACACGATCCGTTCCTACGAGCGCGCCGTGCGGGTCCACATCGAGCCGTCGAGGCTGGCGGGCGTCGGGGTGGGCGAGCTTCGTCGCCGCGACCTTCAGGACTTCGCCGACGAGCTGCTGGTCTCGGGCCTCTCCGTCAACACGGTCAGCAACGTTCTTAATCCGATCCAGACCTTCTATCGCTGGAAGATCGACCGCGACGAGCTGACCTACAACCCATCCGCCCGGATCGACCTACCGAACGACGCCTCCGCTCGCCCGTCGAGGATCGCTACCCCGGCCGAAGCGGCGGCCCTGCTCGCGGCCTTGCCCGCCGAGGACCGTCCGGTCTGGGCGACCGCCTTCTACGCCGGTCTGCGTCGCGGCGAGTTGCAGGCGCTCCGGGTCTGCGACATAGACCTTGACGCGAACCTGATCGCCGTCGAGCGTGGCTGGGATCAGGTCGAGGGCGTGATCGAGCCGAAGTCGCGCGCCGGATGGCGCAGCGTGCCGATGCTGGCGATCCTCCGCGACTACCTGGACGGCCATCTACGCAGGGCGGGCCGGAGCGGGGAGGACCTGATTTTCGGCCGTACGGCCTCGCAGGCGTTCTATGCGTCAACGGTCGATGGACGTGCGAAGCGCGCCTGGAGCGCAGCGAACAACCGCGAGCGGGAGCTTGCCGCCGACGAGGACCGCGAGCCCCATCTGCTCCGGCCGATCAGCCTCCACATGTGCCGCCATACCTTCGCCTCGCTGCTGATCGACTCGGGTGCGAACCCAAAAGCCATCCAGGAGTTCATGGGCCACTCGAAAATCCACACGACCTTCGACGTCTACGGCCACCTGCTCCCCGGCAGCCACGACGAGGTTCGGCGACGCATGGACGCGTACCTGACCGAAGGCGCAGAGGAATAGGACGACCGCGAGAGACTGGCGAGTAGCCAAAGAGGGGACAACCCTGCTGAGCGCTCTCCGCCTAGCACCGCTGGACTAGCGGGATTTCGCATGACTAAGCCAGGTGCCGCGCGGTTACGTCCGGTTGAATCCGGCTGTTCAGGGGTGCAACTGGTGCACGACTGGTACACGGGATATCCTCGACGCCCGTGCGGTTCATGCTCAAGGTGTGCGCGTTCTTCTTCGCCGCGGGGTTGCTCTCGCTGGCCCTGGGCACCTTGAGCGAGATCTTCGGGCTCGGCGTCTGGCACAGCGGCGGCTACCCCGGCATCTTCACGTTCAACGAAGAAGCCGGGCAGGGGGTGCAGCAGGAACCCGTGGGGTACGGGCAGTTCATGCTCGAATTCGGGGCGGTCACGCTAGGCGCTTTGCTGCTTGGGTCGTTCTTCCAGTGGCGGCTGCGCATCCGCGAGATGAGGGCCTTGGCCGTTGCCGCGTGGATCGAGGACATGGACGACGAGGAACGCAGCGAGTTCATGGCTGCGTTTGGCGAGGGCACCGAAGAGACGGACTGACCGGGAAGTCGTCCGGCAGGCGATCTACTCTGGGAACAGTGATGGGTCGCATAGCAACAACCAGGGCAGGCGGCCGCCGGGCGGTGCTCCGGCGCTCCGTCAGGCGCGCCCGGCTCGGGCAGGTACCGCCCGTGCAGGCCCCACCGAGGGTCATAGCCACCTGTTACCTCTGCACCCAGCCGATCTTCGCGCGCTTCAAGTCGCCCGACCCCTACAGCTACAGCGTCGACCACATCTGGCCGCTGGCGAAAAACGGACCTGACGTTCCCGCGAATCGAGCCCCCGCTCACCGCATCTGCAACTTGCGGAAGGGCGACACCCTGCCGCCCCCGCTGGTCATGCGCGCCGTGCGGGATCGCATCGCGGATGAAGCCCGAGCCGTTCGCCGGGTCGCCGCGGCAGCACGTGCCATTCAGCGGGTGGCCCCGCCGCCCCCACCGGGGTCGCTGACGCACGCGCTTCGCTCGATGAGATCGGGCGATCGTCTCGCGAAACGTCTTGGCTGACGCCCACGGACGCCCGCAACATGAGGGTGGTCGGAAGGGATGTCAAGACGGCAGCGACGACTGCGGTGAAGACGTCCCGCAGTATGCGAGCGACAGCGTTCGGGGGGCCTCGCCGCTGCCGTCTGACTGTGGCACCGACTGTGGCACGGGGGCCCGCCGAGCGCCCTGGTCGCCGATTTCGCCGGGAACGCGACCGCCCGCAATCCGCTTGCTAGAGCCCCGCCCAACAGAAAACGCCCCGCCGGGGAGGCGAGGCGTTTCTGGGGTTACTACAGGGAGGAGAGATATGTATCTCTATATATGTGGATCCGTGGGAGGTAGGTGGGCCCTTGGGTGCCGCGGGGCGAGTCGATGGGAGTCAACTGCCATATGAGCGGCGGTGGGTCCGACCAAAAAGTTTTCAGTGCCTCTTATCGGTCCTCTCTTGCGAATCCTTGAATTCAGAGTACGAACATACGTGCGATTTGTGTGTGAGGCGAGTCACAGAGCCGGTCTCGGCTGGATTCCATGCCTCGCCCGGCAATTGTTCTACTAAATTCTAAGGTCGCGCTAAACATCCTCCCAAGAGTTTCTATGGACGCCCGTTCGAGCGGCTGTACCTTTGCCGCATGGCCGTGGCGGGCAAGAAGACGCGCATAGACGCGGTTTTGGCCGCGCGCGGGCTGTGTCCGTCGCGTTCGGCCGCCGCCGCCGCGGTGCGGGCCGGCGAGGTGCGCCTCGGCGAGGACGGCCCGGTCGCCCTGCGGCCCAGCCAGCTCATCGACCCCGAGGCCGATCTGCGCCTCGCCCGGGGGCCGCGCTTCGTCTCGCGCGGCGGGCTGAAGCTCGACAACGCGCTCTCGGCGCTGGGGATCGAGGTCGCCGACCGGGCCTGCCTCGACGTCGGCGCCTCCACCGGCGGCTTCACCGACTGCCTGCTGCAGCGCGGCGCCGCCCGCGTCGCGGCGCTCGACGTCGCCTACGGGCAGATCGACCTGCGCATGCGGGAGGATCCGCGCGTGACCGTGATCGAGCGCCTCAACGCCCGCGCCGTCTCGCCGGACGACCTGCCGTTCGCGCCAAACCTCGCCACGGTCGACGTCTCCTTCATCTCGCTGGCCAAGGTTCTGCCCGCGGTCGCTCGCTGCCTGGCGCCCGGCGGCGAGCTGCTGGCGATGGTCAAGCCGCAGTTCGAGCTCGGCCGCGAGCGTGTCCGCAAGGGCGTCGTGCGCGACGCCGCCGACCGCCGCGAGGCGATCCTCGCCGTCGCCCGCGCGGCCGAAGGCCTCGGCCTGGCGGTGCGCGGCTTCGCCTCCTCCGGCCTGCCCGGCCCGAAGGGCAACCGCGAGACCTTCGTCTGGTGCGGCGGCGACCGACAGATCGCCGACGTCGAGACCGCGATCGAGGCGGTAGACCCGTGACCGCCGGCGACTTTCACTCGCCACGCGGCATAAAGTCGCCAGCGAGGATTCGATGAGCCAGCGCCTCGCCACGCTGATCACCCACTCGCACCCGCCGGCGACCACCGACGCGGTCGCGCTCGCGATCGCCGCCGCCCGCGACGCCGGCTGGCGCCTCGTCGTCTCCTCCGAGGAGGCGGAGAAGCACGGCGAGCTGGCGCGGCAGATCGACGTCGTCGACTCGCTTCCCGACCGGCCCGACCTCTGCCTGGTGCTCGGCGGCGACGGCTCGATCCTCTACGCGCTGCGCCGCTTCGCCCGCAGCGGCGTGCCCGTCTTCGGCGTCAACTTCGGCACCGTCGGCTTCCTCGCCGCGGTCGAGCGCGACGACGCGGCCGAGGGGATGCGGCGCGCCTTCGCCGGCGAGACGGAGGCGATCGACCTTCCCGGGCTCGAGGCGCGGATCGACGGCGAGCCGCGGGTCGCCCTCAACGACGTCAGCTTCATCCGCCGGCCGCACGAGCGGGTCGCCGAGCTCAGCTACAGGATCGCCGAGGAGGAGGTCGGCCACGTCCGCTGCGACGGCCTCGTCGCCGCGACCCCGGTCGGCTCGACCGGCTACAACCTGGCGAACAACGGGCCGATCCTCGCCTGGGGGGTGAAGGGGTACGCCGTCTCATACGTCGCCCCGCACTCGCTCACCGCGCGCGCCCTGGTGGTCGCCCCCGGCGACGTCCTGCACGTCGGCAACGCGAGCGGCCGCGAGGCGGTCGACGTGGCGATCGACGGCGCCCCCGCCGGCGTGCTCGAGTCCGGCGCCGCGGTCGAGGTGGGCTTCGCCGAGAACGTCGGCCGCCTCGCCCAGCTGCCGGGGACGAGCTTCTACGGCCGCATCCGCGAGAAGTTCGGCCACCTCGCCGTCTGAGCCCGCCTGACCGGCGCATCTCGGCGGCCTCCTCGATCTGCTTGATCGGGCGAGCTCAGCGGTTTCGTAGGGTTACGCGCCGATGGCGCGCAAATGGTGGACCCTCGTCCTGATCTCGATCGCGACGTTCATGCTGCTGCTGGACATCACGGTCGTCAACGTCGCCCTGCCCGACATCCAGCGCGACCTCGGCGCAAGCCTCTCCAGCCTGCAGTGGGTGGTCGACGCCTACTCGCTGACGCTCGCCGTCTTCCTGCTCACCGCCGGCTCGCTCGGCGACCGCCTGGGCCGCCGCCGCGTCTTCTCGCTCGGCCTCGGACTCTTCACCTTCGCATCCTTCCTCTGCGGCATCTCCGGCGACCCCACCCTGCTCAACCTCTCGCGCGGCCTGCAGGGCGTCGGCGGCGCGGCGATGTTCGCCACCTCGCTCGCCCTGATCGGCCAGGAGTTCCACGGCCGCGACCGCGCGATGGCCTTCGGCGTCTGGGGGGCGACGGTCGGCGGCGCCGTCGCGGTCGGGCCGCTGGTCGGCGGCGTGATCACCGAGCACCTCGGATGGGAATGGATCTTCTTCGTCAACATCCCGATCGGGATCGTCGCCGTCGCGCTCACCGAGCTGCGGCTGGCGAACGTCGCCGCCCAGGACCCGGAGCGGATCGACCTGCCCGGCCTCGCGGCCTTCTCCGGCGCCCTCTTCCTGCTGATCTTCGGCCTGATCCGCGGCAACCCGGAGGGCTGGGGAAGCGCGCCGATCGTCGCCTCGCTGACCGGCGCGGCGGCGCTGATGCTCGCCTTCGTGGCGATCGAGGCGCGCAGCGACCACCCGATGCTCGACCTCGGGCTCTTCCGCAAACCCGCCTTCAACGGCATCTCGGCAGTCGCCTTCGCTCTCTCGGCCGGGATGTTCGCGATGTTCCTCTACCTGACGATCTACATGCAGGGCGTGCTCGCCTTCTCGCCGCTGGAGACCGGCCTGCGCTTCCTGCCGATGACCGTGCTCTCCTTCGTCGTCGCGCCGATCGCCGGCAACCTCTCCCACCGGGTGCCGATCCGCATCCTCGTCGGCAGCGGCCTGGCGCTGGTCGGGGTCGGGTTGCTGCTGATGCACGGCATCGCCCCCGACTCCGACATCTCGGCCCTGCTGCCCGGGTTCCTCGTCGCCGGGGTCGGCATCGGCATGACCAACCCCGGCATCGGCCAGGCGGCGATCGCCGTCGTGCCGCCGGCCAAGGCGGGGATGGGCTCGGGGATCAACACGACCTTCCGCCAGGTCGGCATCGCCACCGGCGTCGCCTCGCTCGGCGCGGTCTTCCAGGGCCAGGTCGACTCGAAGTTCGCCCAGATCCTGCCCAGCGCCCCGCCCGGGCTCGCCGAAGCCGTCTCCTCCGGCGGCTCGCAGGCGGCCGCGCGCGCCGTGCCGCCGGGCCAGCGGGCCGAGGTCGTGCACGCCGCCAAGGTGGCCTTCGTCAGCGGCTTCAACGAGATCCTCCTGATCGGCGGGGCCGTCTGCCTGCTCGGCGCCGTCCTCGGCTTCGCCCTGGTCAGGTCGAGCGACTTCGTGCAGCCGGCCGAGGCCGTGCCGGAGCCGGCAGCGGCCTGAGGGTCCGCCCGCCTTCCAGCCGATCGGTCCGCCTCCGCTGCTACTAAGGGAGCGTGCTGCGCGAGCTGCGGATCGAGAACCTGCTGCTGATCGAGCGCGCCGAGCTGCGGCTGGGGGAGGGGCTGAACGCGATCACCGGCGAGACCGGCGCCGGCAAGACCGTGCTTGCCCACTCGCTGGACCTGCTGATGGGGGGCAGGGCGCGCCCGCAGATCGTCCGCCCGGGGGCGGAGGAGGCCTGGGTCGAGGGCGCCTTCGACCTGCCGCCCGGCCTGCTCGGGGAGCCGGATATGGCCGAGCTGGCGGAGCGCCTGCCCGGCGGCGCCGAGGAGGTGGTGCTGGGACGCCGCGTGTCCGCCGCCGGTCGCACCGCCGCCTTCCTCGCCGGCCGCGCCGCCTCGGCGGCCGACCTGAAGCTGCTCGGCGGCCGCCTGCTCGCCTTCTACGGCCAGCACGAGCACCGCAGGCTGACGATCTCCACGGCGCAGCTCGACGTGCTCGACGGCTTCGCCGGCGCCGAGCACCTCGCCCTGCGCGAGCGCTACCGGGAGGCCCATCGCGAGTGCGCGCGGCTGGCCGCCGAGCTGGCCGAGCTGCGCGAGCGCGACGGCTCCCGCGAGCGCGACCTCGACCTGCACCGCTACGAGCTCTCGGAGATCGAGCAGGTGGCGCCCGACCCCGCCGAGCAGGCGGAGCTCTCCGCCGAGCGCGAGCGCCTGCGCCACGCCGAGGGGCTGCGCGAGGCGGCGCTCGGCGCCCTCGCCGCGGCCGCCGGCGCGGACGAGGACGGCGGCGGCGCGGCGAGCGCCCTCGCCGCCGCCGAATCGCAGCTGCGGGGGGTCGCCGGGGTGGACGCGGAGCTCGACGGCCTCGGCGAGCGCCTCGCCGCGCTCGCGACGGAGCTGGGCGACGTGACCAGCGGGCTGCGCGCCCAGCTCGACCGGCTCGAGGGCGACCCCGGGCGCCTCGCCGAGGTCGAGGAGCGGCTCGACGCGCTCGACCGGCTCTGCCGCAAGCACGGCGGCAGCGTCGAGGCGGTGCTAGCCCACGCCGATCGCTGCCGGGCCGAGATCGAGCGCCTCGAGGGAGCGGAGACGCGCGGCGCCGAGGCGGCGGCGGCGCTGGCCGAGGCCGAGGCGCGCCGCGCGGAGCTGGGCGAGCGCCTCGGCGCCGGCAGGGCCGCTGCCGCCGGCCCGCTGCAGGAGCGCGTCGCCGCCGAGCTCGAGCGCCTGGCGATGCCCGGCGCGACGCTCGAGGTGGCGCTCGAGCCGCACCCCGACGGCTTCGGCCCCAGCGGGCGCGAGGCGGTCGAGCTGCGGATCGCGCCCAACCCGGGCATGGCCCCGGCGCCGCTGCGCGACGCGGCCTCGGGGGGCGAGCTCTCGCGCGTGATGCTGGCGCTCAGCGGGCTCGGCGAGGCGGCCGGCGCCGGCACCCTCGTCTTCGACGAGATCGACGCCGGCGTCGGCGGCAGGACCGCGCGCGTCGTCGGCGAGCGCCTGCGCGCGCTCGGCGAGGGCCGGCAGGTGCTCTGCATCACCCACCTGCCGCAGGTCGCCTCGCTGGCCCCGACCCACTTTCGGCTGCAGAAGGACGCGGGCGGCGAGCGCGCCCTCGCCACGGTCGAGCGCCTCGACGGCGAGGGCGTCGTCGCCGAGATCCGCCGCATGCTCGGCGGCGAGAGCGCCGACGAGGCGGCCGACCGCCACGCCCGCGAGCTGCTTGCGGCGGCCTGAGGAGAGGCTAACCTCACACGGTGGCCAGCCCCCCTCGCCGCCGCCTTCCCGCGCTGCTCTCGCGCCGCAGCGGCGCCAGCGCCGCCGAGCCGATCCGCGGCGCCGCGCGGCTCGGGCGCCGCACCAAGGATCTGGTCAAGCGCCTGCGGCCGGGCGACGTCGCGGTGATCGACCACGTCAACGTCGACCGCATCGCCGCCGAGGAGCTGCTCGCGACGGGCGTCAGCGCGGTGATCAACGCCTCGCCCTCCAGCGACGGCCGCTACCCGAACGCCGGGCCGCTGCTGCTGGCGCACTCCGGCGTCCCGCTGGTCGACGCCACGGTCGCCGGCGGCGACCCCTTCGAGCTGCTCGAGGAGGGCGCCGAGGTCACGGTCGAGGGCGGCGTGGTCGCCGACGGCGAGGGCAGGGAGCTGCTGCGCGGGCACGAGCTCGGCGTCGCCGAGCTGGAGCGGCGGCTGGGCGAGCAGCGCGCGCGGGTCGACGAGGCGCTCGCCGAGTTCGCCGAGAACACCGTCGCGCACGTGCGCCAGGAGACCGACCTGCTGACCGGCGCGATCGAGTTCCCGGTCACCAAGACGTCGTTTCGCGACCGCCACGTGCTGATCGTCGTCCGCGGCGAGCACCACCGGCGCGACCTGCGGGCGCTCAACGCCTACATCCGCGACGTGCGCCCGCTGGTCGTCGCGGTCGACGGCGGCGCCGACGGCTGCCTCGAAGCCGGCCTGAAGCCCGACGTGATCCTCGGCGACATGGACTCGGCGGGCGACGCGGCGCTGCGCTGCGGCGCCGAGCTGATCGTCCACGCCTACCCCGACGGCCGGGCGCCGGGCCGCGAGCGGCTGATCTCGATGGGGCTGACGCACACCCTCGTCCCCGCCGCCGGCACCAGCGAGGACGTGGCGATGCTGATGGCCTACGAGAAGGGGGCGGACCTGATCGTCAGCGTCGGCGCCCACTTCAACCTGATCGAGTTCCTCGACCGCAAGCGCGGCGGCATGTCATCGACCTTCCTCACGCGGCTGCGGATCGGCGAGAGGCTGGTCGACGCGAAGGGCGTCAGCCGCCTCTACAACCCGCCCTCGACGGTCGCCCCCGCGGCGCTCTTCCTCGTCGCCTTCCTGCTCCTGCTGGCCGTCGTCGTGATCACCTCGCCGGCGCTCAGCGACCTCTTCGAACTGCTCTGGCTGAAGGTCAAGATCTGGCTCGGGCTGTAGCGAGCGTCTAGCCTTTTCCGGCTCATGGGTTACAGCGCCCGCTACCACGCCACCTCGCTGATCGCGGTCTTCCTCGCGCTGGCGATCGGCATCCTGATCGGCGCCGAGTTCGGCGGCGACACGCTGAGCAGCACGCGCAAGGACCTCGAGCACAGCCTCACCGGCAACCTCCAGGACGCCCGCCGGCAGGCCGACCAGCTGAGCGGCGAACTGGGCCGGGCCAACGAGTTCTCGAGCCGCGTCTACCCGGTGCTGGTGCGCGACCGCCTGCGCCGGCGCCGCATCGGCCTCGTCGCCTTCGGCGACCTGCCGGGCGACGTCTACGGGGCGATCGAGGGCGCGCTGGCGCCGGCCGGCGGTCGCCTGGTCGGCGTCGGCGTGGTGCGCGAGCCGGTCGACACGCGCGGCCTCGCCGGCGACCTGGCGAAGACGCGCTTCGCCAGGCTGGCGCGCGACCCGGACCTGCAGACCGCGCTCGGCGCCGGCGTCGGGCGGCAGATCGTGCGCGGCGGGACGCTGCTGGAGCCCGTGCGCAGCCACCTCTTCTCACGCGCCAGCGGCAACTTCGGCCGGCTCGACGCGGTGATCGTCGTGCGCGACGAGCCGCAGGGCATGGGCCCGCAGCAGCGCGCGGTCGCCGGCCGGCTCGAGTCGGGGATGCTGCAGGGGATCACCGGCACGCACGCGCCCGCGGTCGGGGTCGAGAGCTCGCGCAGCGAACCGTCGTCGGTCTCCTTCTTCGCCGCCAACGACCTCTCCAGCGTCGACGACGTAGACCTCGTCGCCGGGCGCCTGGCGACCGTCTTCGCGCTGCTCGGCGCCGAGGGCAGCTTCGGGGTCAAGGGCAGCGCCGACCGCCTGCTGCCCGACCTGCTCGAACCGCACGAATGACCTGGGTCGGGTTCCCGGTCGGGATCGCGGTGGCGCTGCTGGTCGTCCCCGCGGGGGTGCGCGGGCTGCTCGACGCGGGCCTGGTGCGGGAGAACTACCGCGGCGCCCGGCTCGCCTTCCCGCTCGGCGCGGTGCTGGCGACGGCGGCGCTGGTCGCGCTGGCGCCGCTCGCCTTCCTCGACGACCGCGGCAGCCTCGAGCTGCTCGACCCCGGGCTGCGGCGCTGGCTGCCCTACGTGATCGGCGTCGCCTTCCTCGGCTTCCTCGACGACTCGCTCGGGCGGGGGGAGGCGGCCGGGACGCCGCGCGGCTGGCGCGGCCACGCCCGGGCGCTGCGCGAGGGGCGGCTCTCGACCGGGGCGATCAAGGCGATCGGGGCGCTGGCGCTCGCCGCCTACGTGGTCTCCGGCCGCGGGCTGGAATCGTGGCGCTACCTGGCCGACGTGGCGCTGCTGATCCTCGCCACCAACGCCTTCAACCTGCTCGACCTGCGGCCCGGCCGCGCGGAGAAGGGCCTGGCGCTGCTCGGCGCCGCGCTGTGCCTCGGCGCCTGGACGTTCGCGCCGCTGGACCTGCTCGGCATCTTCGCCGGCCCGGTGCTGGTCGGCGCCGCCTTCACGCTGCGCGAGCGGGCGATGCTCGGCGACACCGGCTCGAACCTGGTCGGCGCGATCGGCGGCGTCTGGCTGCTGACCACGCTGGGCGGGACGGGGCGGCTCGTCGCCCTCGCGGCGGTCGCCGCGCTGACCGTTTTCGGCGAGTTGCGATCTATTTCGGCGACGATCGAGTCGTTTCCGCCCCTGCGCTGGCTAGACTCGCTCGGCAGATGAAGAAAGGCTTCGCCCGAATTTCACCCGCAGAGAATCAGACCGTGATGCGCGCGAAATTCGGTCTCGCGTCATGAGCAGGACGAGCGGCGACACCCGCTTCATCTTCGTCACCGGAGGCGTCGTCTCGGCCCTCGGCAAGGGCATCGCAGCCGCCTCGATCGGCCGCCTGCTGGTCTCCCGCGGCTACCGCGTGCAGCTGCAGAAGTTCGACCCCTACATCAACGTCGATCCGGGCACGATGAGCCCCTTCCAGCACGGCGAGGTCTTCGTCACCGAGGACGGCGCCGAGACCGACCTCGACCTCGGCCACTACGAGCGCTTCACCGACGAGAACACCTCGCGCGCCTCCAACGTCACCGCCGGCGCCGTCTACAACACGGTGATCAACCGCGAGCGCCGCGGCGACTACCTCGGCGCCACGGTGCAGGTGATCCCGCACATCACCGACGAGATCAAGAACCGCATCCTGATCGTCGCCGAGTCGCAGTCGGTCGACTTCGTGCTGACCGAGATCGGCGGCACGGTCGGCGACATCGAGTCGCTGCCCTTCCTCGAGTCGATCCGCCAGCTCTACACCGACCTCGGCCCGAAGCGCAGCATGTTCGTGCACCTGACGCTGGTGCCCTACGTCGGCCACGCGGGCGAACTGAAGACCAAGCCGACCCAGCACTCGGTCAACGAGCTGCGCCGGATCGGGATCCAGCCGCACGCGCTGGTCTGCCGCTCCGAGGGGCGCCTCGACCAGGACATCCGCCGCAAGATCGCGCTCTTCGCCAGCCTGCCGGTCGAGGCGGTGATCTCCGCCAACGACGTCGACAACATCTACAAGGTGCCGCTCGTCTTCCGCGCCGAGGGCGTCGACGACCTGGTGCTCGACCACTTCGGCATGGAGGCGCCGGCCTCCGACCTGAGCGAGTGGGAGGCGATGGTGCGCCGTGCCGACGAGGCCACGGGCCCGGTGAAGATCGCCCTGGTCGGCAAGTACATCCAGCTCGCCGACGCCTACAAGTCGGTGATCGAGGCGCTCGAGCACGGCGGCTTCCACCACGGGGTCGAGGTCGACGTCGAGCTCGTCGACTCGGAGAACTTCGACGCCGAGCGGCTGGAGGGGGCCGACGGGGTGCTGATCCCGGGCGGCTTCGGCGAGCGCGGCATCGAGGGCAAGGTGGAAGCGGCGCGGATCGCCCGCGAGCGCTCGATCCCCTACCTGGGGATCTGCCTCGGGATGCAGATCGCCGTGGTCGAGTTCGCCCGCGACGTCGCCGGCATGGAGGGCGCCAACTCGGCCGAGTTCGACCCCGAGACGCCGTTCCCGGTGGTCGACCTGCTGCCCGAGCAGAAGGAAGTCTCCGAGATGGGCGGCACGATGCGGCTCGGCGCCGACCCGGTGAAGCTGCACGAGGGCACCCGAGCGCGCGAGATCTTCGACGAGGCGGTCATCTACAAGCGCCACCGGCATCGCTACGAGGTCAACGTCCAGCTGCGCCGCCGGCTCGAAGACGAGGGCCTGGTCTGCGGCGGCACCTCGCCGGACGAGCGCCTGGTCGAGATGATCGAGCTGCCCGACCACCCCTTCTTCGTCGCCTCGCAGTTCCACCCCGAGTTCAACTCGCGCCCCAACCGCCCCGAGCCGCTGTTCCGCGAGTTCGTCGGCGCCGCCGCGCGCCACGCCGGCGAGCGCCCGGCAGACGGCGAGGAAATCGAAGATGCCTCCGTGTCCGACATGGCGCGGTCGAGGCAGCGCTAGGCAAGGACGCAGGGAGCGCCGCGTGCTCCGCACGCAAGCGACCGAGGACGCCGCATAGCGATGTCTCGTCCCGCCATGCATGAGACGTTCGTCCGGCTGTGCGAGATCCGCAGCCCGACGGGCGAGGAGCGCGAGGTCGCCGACACGATCGCGGCCGAGCTGCGGGCGCTCGGGCTCGAGCTGAGCGAGGACGACGCGGCCGGGCCGGCCGAAGCGGGAGCGGGCAACCTGCTCGCGCGGCTGCCGGGGCGGAGCGACCGCTGGCTGATGTTCTGCGCCCACATCGACACCGTCCCGCATGCGGGCCAGATCGAGGTGGTCGAGGACGAAGGGGTCTTCCGCAGCGCCGGCGAGACGATCCTCGGCGCCGACAACAAGGCCGCCGTGGCGGTCTTCATGGAGCTGGTCGCGCGGCACGCCGCCGAGCCGCCGCCGGTCGGGATCGAATTGCTGCTGACCGTCGCCGAGGAGCAGGGGCTGCGCGGCGCGAAGGCCTTCGATACCGGTGCCCTGCGCTCGGACCGCGGCTTCGTGCTCGACCACGCGGGGCCGGTGGGGGAGGTGATCGTCGCGACCCCGACCCAGCAGAAGATCCGCGCCGACTTCGCCGGGGTCGAGGCGCACGCGGGGATCGAACCCGACGACGGCAGCAACGCGATCGCCGCCGCGGCGGCCGCGGTGTCGCGGATGCGGCTCGGCAGGCTGGACGAGGAGACGACCGCGAACGTCGGCATGATCTCCGGCGGCACCTCCGGCAACGTCGTCCCCGGCCACTGCGACATCGTCGCCGAGGCGCGCAGCCTCGACACCGATCGCGCCGCCGCCGTCGCCGGCGAGATCAGCGAGGCCTGCGCCTGGGGCGCCAGCGAGCACGGCTGCGACGTCGACGTGCGGGTCGAAGAGCTGTTCCGCGGCTACCGGATCCCGAACGACTCGCCGTCGCTGGCGCTGGCCGAGGCGGGGCTGCGGCGGGCCGGCCGCGAGCCCGTGCGCAAGGCGATCGGCGGCGGCAGCGACGTCAACGCGCTGCGCCTCGCCGGCTTCGAGTGCGTGCTGCTGGCGAACGGGCCGCAGGACGTGCACACGGCGAACGAGCGCGTCGCGGCCGCCGACCTCGACGCGATGCTGGCGGTCTGCGAGGGCATCGTCGCCGAGGCGGCGACCGCGACGGCGGCGGGGTGAGCGGCCGGCTGAAGCTGCGCCGCGGCGTCGTCGTCGACGCCGACCCGCTGACGGTCGAGGTCGAGGGCGAGCGTCGCCGCGCATGGGCGGACGAGGCGCTGCTCGGCGGGATGCGCGAGGGCGACGAGGTCGTCGTCAACGTCGCCGCGCTCGACCTCGGCCTCGGCTCGGGCGGCTTCGACGTCGTCCACGTGAACCTGACGCGCGGCCTGGACGCCGACCGCGCGGGCGAGTCGCACGTGATCAAGCTCAACTACACCTCGCTCCAGCACCCGGTCGACCCGGTCGAGCTTCCGCTGCGAGATATCCCTCTCAGGGATGGAAAAGTCACAGCGGAGCGCGCGCCTGCGATGCCGGTGCTCGTCCTGCCCCTGCACGGGCATCTGGCGCCGGCCGCCTGGGCCGCCGCCGAGGCCTCGCCCGGCCTGAAGCTCGGCTACGTCCAGAGCGCCGGCGGGGCGCTGCCCGGCTCGCTGAGCCGCGACGTCGCCGAGCTGCGCGAGCGCGGCCTGCTTTGCGATCACGTCACGGCGGCACCCGCCTACGGCGGCGAGCACGAGGCGCTGAGCGTCGCGGGCGGGCTCGACGCCGCCGACGCCCGCGGCTGGGACGCCGCCCTGGTCGGCCCGGGCCCCGGCATCATCGGCTCCGACACCCGCCTCGGCCACGGCGGCATGGCCGCCCTCGACAACGCCCACGCCGCCCTGGCGCTCGGCCTGCCGACCTTCCTATCGCCCCGCCTCTCCGAATCCGACCCCCGCGAACGCCACCGAGGCGTGAGCCACCACACCCTGACGGTGCTGGAGTTGCTGCTGGGTGGAGTGATCATCGCGGTGCCGAAGGCCCAGCCCGACATTGCCGCGACGCTGACCGAGGCAGCAGGCGCCCGCCACGAGCTCACCGAAGCCACCCCCGACCTGAGCGGTTACACGGCCTCCGGGCTCCCGACGCGAACCATGGGGCGCCATATCGAGCAGGACAGGCTCTTCTTCGAAGCCGCATTGGCCGCAGGCTCGCTCCTGACGGCATCTCCCGCGGGTGGCGCGGAATGAGGGGGTTTCCGGTCGAATAGACCGCTGAAGCCCCCTCGTTTCGCGACAGGACCCGCGCGCCGAAACGCACGGTCCCTTGCGCGCCAAGGTCAACGCCAAATCGAGGCGAACCGTGCGTCATGGCAGTCGCCACGGAGCCAACCCACACGGAGGTCGATTCCCGCTTCGAGGGCCTCGTCCTCGACTTCCTCTCCTACCTCGAGCTGGAGCGCGGCCTCTCGCGCAACACGCTGGGCGCCTACCGCACCGACCTGCTGCAGTACGGCGAGTTCCTCGCCGAGCACGAGCTCGACGCGCTGGAGGCTCGCCCGGCCGACATCGGCGACTTCCTCGCCGACCTGGCGACCGGCAACGGCCGCCCCGCCTGCTCGGCCTCGACCGTGCACCGCAAGACCGCCTGCCTGCGCTCCTTCTACAAGCACCTGCGCCGCGACGAGCTGATCGGCGACGACCCGACCGCCTCGCTGAGCGCCCCGCGGCGGGCGAAGAAGCTGCCGCAGGTGCTCAACTACGCGGAGGTGCAGCGGCTGCTCGCGGCGCCGCGCGGCAGTGACCCGACGACGCTGCGCGACCGGGCGCTGCTGGAGGCGATGTACGCGTGCGGGCTGCGCGCCTCGGAGACGATCGGGCTGGAGATGACCGACGTCGACCTCGAGGAGGGCCTGCTGCGGGCGCGCGGCAAGGGCTCCAAGGAGCGGATCGTGCCGCTCGGGCGCAAGGCGGTCGCGGCGCTCGCCGCCTACCTGCGCGGCGGCCGGCCGAAGCTGGTGCCGCCCGATCGGCACGAGGCGCGCCTCTTCGTCAACTTCCGCGGCGGCCCGCTGAGCCGTCAGGGCCTCTACAAGATCGTCCAGCGCCACGCCCGCGAGGCGGGGCTCTCCGGCCGGATGAGCCCGCACACGCTGCGCCACAGCTTCGCCACCCACCTGCTGGCGGGCGGCTGCGACCTGCGCGCCGTGCAGGAGATGCTCGGCCACGCCGACATCGCGACGACGCAGATGTACACCCACCTCTCCGGCGAGCGGCTCAAGGAGGTCTATTACGAGGCCCACCCCCGCGCCGTCGAGTAACGGGCCGTAGAGGTTTTCACCGCTATCCGGCGCAAACCTCTACGGCGGTCGGGTGGGTGTGTGGTGGGTGGGGTAGAAATCGTGGATGCCCGAGTTGCCCGAGGTCGAGACCGTCTGCCGGCAGCTCGAGCCGGAGGTCGAAGGGCGGCGGGTCGAGCGGCTCGAGGTCGATGACCCGCGCTGGTGCCGGCCGGCGCCGCCGGCCGAGCTCGAGGCTGCGGTCGCGGGCCGCACGATCAAGAGCCTCGGGCGGCGCGGCAAGTACCTGCTGCTGGGGCTGAACGGCGGCCGGACGCTGGTCATGCACCTGCGGATGACCGGCAACCTCGTGCTGGTCGAGGGCGAGGACAGGCTCGACCCCTCGGAGGGAATGCGGCTGTACGAGGCGGAGCGCTCGACCTCCGAGCGCCACCTGCGCGCCCGCTTCGTCCTCGACGACGGGCGCGAGCTCTGGTTCACCGACCCGCGCCGATTCGGCGAGGCGCTGCTGCTCGGCGACGACGAGCTCGACGCCCATTTCGCCTCGCGGCTCGGAGTCGAGCCGCTCTCCGACGAGTTCACCGCCGCGCTCCTGGGCGAGCTCGCCGCCGGCCGCAGGGCCCCGCTCAAGTCGTTCCTGCTCGACCAGAAGGGGGTCGCCGGGATCGGCAACATCTACGCCGACGAGGCGCTCTTCCGCGCCCGCCTGCACCCGCTCTCGCCGGCCGGGTCGATGAGGCCCGGGCACCTGGAGGCGCTGCGCGACGGCATCGTCGCCGCGCTGGAAGCCGGGATCGACGGCGGCGGCGCCTCGATCGACGACTACCGCGACGGGCGCGGCGAGAAGGGGCGGATGCAGGACGAGTTCCTCGTCCACACGCGCGAGGGCGAGCCCTGCCCGCGCGGCGATGGCACGGTCGAGCGGATCGTCGTCTCCGGCCGCTCGACCTACTTCTGCCCGCGGTGCCAGGTTCGCCTTCGCCGCCGTCCTCGCCGTCGCCATTTCCCCCGCTAGGCGGATGAAATGACGACAGCGGTTCGGGGGGTGCCTGTCCGGGGCATCGTTCACCGTAGGGCCATGCCCGGCAAGACCCTGCGAACGGAGGCGGTCGTCCTGCGCGGCATCCGCTACGGCGAGGCCGACCGCATCCTCCACCTCTACACGGCCGAGCGCGGCCGGGTGGGGGCGATCGCGAAGGGCGTGCGCCGCACCAAATCGCGCTTCGGCGGGCGGCTGGAGCCCTTCTTCCGGCTCGACCTGCTGCTGCACGAAGGCCGCGGCGAGCTGCTGACGGTGACCCAGGCGGGCACGGTCGACGGCTACCCGCGCCTGCGCGCCTCCGGCGCGGGGCTCGCCGCCGGCGCCCGCGCCTGCGACGCGGTGCTGCGCCTGCTCGACTCGGCCGAGCCCAACCCGCCCGCCTACAACCTGCTCTGCCGCTACCTGGCGCTGCTCGACGACCCGGGCGCGCCGGACGCCGCCTCGCTGCCCGCCGCGCTCTCCTTCCGGCTCAAGCTCGCCCTCGCGGCGGGCTTCTCGCCCGAGCTCGCCTCCTGCGCGAGCTGCGGCGAGGCCGAGCGCCTGGTCGGCTTCTCCGGCGCCGCCGGCGGGGTCGTCTGCGCGAGCTGCGAAGCGGGCGCCTTCCCGCTCTCCGAGGGGGCGCACCGCTTCATGGTCGAGTCGATCGCCCGGCCGCTCGCCGAGGCGCCTCCGGCCGGCGAGCGCGAGCTGCGCCAGGCCGAACGGGCGATCAGGGAGACGTTGGAGCATCACGCTCACGTCCAATTGCGGGCGGCCTGAGACGCCTGCAAACCGGCGCATCTCGGCGTCCTCGGTCGCTTATGTGCAGAGCACATGCGCTCCCTCGTCCTTGACCTGCTTGGTTTTCGGCGTCTCAGCGCCACCCGGCCTATGATCGACAAGTGCCGACGGTGACCGCATTTGCCGACCGGATTCAAGCCTGGGAGGCCGAGTTCCTCTCCGAGCTCGGGACGCCCTCCTACCCGGCGCGGCGGCGGGTCGAGGAGCCCGACAGCCCGCTGCGGACGCCGTTCCAGCGCGACCGCGACCGGATCGTCCACTCCAAGGCCTTCCGCCGGCTGAAGCACAAGACGCAGGTCTTCATCGCGCCCGAAGGGGACCACTACCGGACCCGGCTCACGCACACGCTGGAGGCCTGCGGGATCGCCCGCACGGTCGCCCGCGCGCTCGGCCTCAACGAGGACCTGACCGAGGCGATCGGGCTCGGGCACGACCTCGGCCACCCACCCTTCGGCCACATCGGCGAGGAAGCGCTCGACGCGGCGCTGCGCGAGCGCTGCGGCGGCGGCTTCCGCCACAACGAGCACTCTCTGCGCGTCGTCGACGCGCTGGAGCGCGACGGGCAGGGCCTCAACCTGACCGAGCAGGTCCGCGACGGGATCCTCAACCACACCGGCTCCGACCGGCCGGCGACGCTGGAGGGGCGGATCGTCAAGCTGGTCGATCGCGTCGCCTACATCAACCACGACATCGACGACGCGCTGCGGGCCGGGATCCTGCGGCCCGACGATCTGCCGGCGGCGGAGATCGAGCTGCTCGGCCCGACCGGCTCGGCGCGGATCGACACGCTCGTGCGCGACATCGTCGAGCGCTCGACCGCGGAGCGCGACATCGCGCAGAGCGCGGAGGTCGGCGGGGCGATGCTGCGGCTGCGCAAGTTCATGTTCGACCGCGTCTACCTGGGCGAGGCGGCGCGCGGCGAGCACGAGCGGGCGCTGCGCGCGGTGCGCGGCCTCTTCGACCACTACATGGAGCATCCCGAGGAGGTTCCAGGGGGCGAGCCGGGGGGCGGCGAGTGCCAGCGCGTCGCCGACTACCTGGCGGGGATGACCGACCGCTTCTGCATCGCCCGCTTCTCGGAATTGACCGTCCCCGAGGCGGCCAGGTTCTGATGGCGCTGATCTCCGAGGAGAGCCTCGAGCGGGTCAAGCAGGCTGTGGACATCGTCGAGGTGATCTCCGCCCACACCGACCTGCGCCGGCAGGGCGCCCGCTGGGTCGGGCTCTGCCCGTTCCACGAGGAGCGCACGCCGTCGTTCTCGGTCGACGCGGGGGAGAAGCTCTACCACTGCTTCGGCTGCGGGGTCGGCGGCGACACGATCAAGTTCGTCGAGGAGAAGGAGGGGCTCGGCTTCGCCGAGGCGGTCGAGCTGCTGGCCGACCGCTACGGGGTCGAGCTGCGGCGCGAGAAGGAGGACCCGCGGGCGGAGGCGCGGCGGCAGCAGCGGCGTCGGCTCGGGGAGCTGCTCGACCGCACGGCGGCCTTCTACGCGCACTTCCTCTGGGACGCCGAGGAGGCGGCGAAGGCGCGCGAGTACCTGGGAGGGCGCGGCCTCGGCGAGGAGACGCTGCGCGCCTTCGGCGTCGGCTACGCGCCGAGCGCCTGGGACACGGTGCTGCTGCGCGGCCAGCGCGCCGGCTTCAAGGTCGATGAGCTGCGCGCGGTGGGGCTGGCGCAGAAGGGCCGCAGCGGCGGCGAGTACGACCGCTTCCGTGAGCGGATCATCTTCCCGATCCGCGACCGGCGCGGCCGCACGCTCGGCTTCGGCGGCCGGGCGATGCGCTCCGACCAGGGGGCGAAGTACGTCAACACGGCGGAGACCGACTTCTTCCACAAGAGCCGCATGCTCTACGGCATCGACCTGGCGAAGGAGGCGATCGCGAAGAGCGGCCGGGTCGTCGTCGTCGAGGGCTACACCGACGTGCTGGCGCTGCATCAGGCGGGGGTCGCCGAGGTCGTCGGCGTGATGGGGACGGCGATCACCGAGGAGCAGGTGGCGGCGCTCTCGGGGATGGTCGACGAGGTGGTGCTGGCGCTCGACGCCGACGCGGCCGGGCAGGAGGCGATGCTGCGCGCGCAGCGGGTCGCGGCCGGGCGCAGGATGCGCCTGCGCGTCGCCGCGATGCCGGCCGGGGAGGACCCGGCGGAGATGATGGCGGCGGAGGGGGGAGCCGAGCGCTTCCGGGCGCTCGCCGAGGGCGCCGCCGAGTTGCCGGCCTTCCAGGTCGGGCTGGTGCTGGACGGCACCGACGTCTCCTCGCCGGCCGAGCGCGACCGGGCGCTGGGCGAGCTGGCGCCGATCCTCGCCGGGATGGGGGAGACGGCGAGCCGCGACGAGTTGGTGCGGCGGGTGGCCGGCCGCCTCGACCTCGAGCCGGCGCTGGTGATGGGGCGGGTGACGGTGGCGCAGCCGCTGAGCGGAGGCGGTTCCGCGGAGCCGCCTCGGCGGGCGGGCCCCGGGGCCGCGCAGCCCCGGCCGCCGGTGCGCGGCGGAGGGGAGCTGACCTCGCGCGAACGCCGCGAGCGCGCCCTGCTGGCGATGTGCGTCGCCCTCCCCGACGAGGGCCGCGAGTACCTGTCCCGCCTCACCGACGCGCATCTCTCGCCGATCGGCGCCCGCGCCGCCGCCTGGCTGCGCGAGCACCCGAGCGACCCCGCCTCGAACTTGCCCCACGACGACGAGCAGCTCGCGAGCCTGATCGCCGAGCTGGTGATCCTCGCCCACGACGAGCCCGCCTCCCCCGAGGCGATGGAGCTCAACTACCTCCTCCTGGAGCAGCGCCGCCTCGAGTCCCAGATAGCCGCCGCCGGCGAAGCCGGCGACTACGAGCGCCGCGCCGCCCTTAGCCGAGAACGCGCCGCCCTGGTCGAACGAATAGCCCGCACGGAGCGGGTGTGAGCGAACGTGTGTTTGCAGAGTTCTGTCCGAGGGACTTGCGACGATTGGCCACATGGAGAAGGAGTTCCTCGAAACGTGCCTTGCGGACGGATTGTCGCTTGAGGAGATCGGCGCGCGCACGGGCAAACACCCCTCGACGGTCCGCTATTGGATGCATAAGCGCGGCTTGCGGACTGCTGGCGCCAAGCACGCGCCGAAGGGTGGGCTGACCCGCGCAGAGCTCGAGCCGCTGGTGGAGGAGGGACTGACGATCGAGAAGATCGCGCAACGTGTCGGAGTCAGCGACTCAACGGTGAAGAAGTGGCTGAAGCGACACGATCTGCGAACGCGTGGAGCCCAGAGGCGTGTCTTGCTCGATCGTCTCCGCGAGGATGGTGCGGGAGAGGTTCAACTCGAGTGCCGCAGGCACGGCTTGACCCGGCATATCTCAGTCGCTTCGGAGCGGCGGCTACGCTGCGCGACGTGCAGAGCCGAGGCGGTCTCCCGCCGGCGACGCAAGGTCAAGGAGATGCTGGTCGCGGAGGCTGGTGGCAAATGCGCCCTTTGTGGCTATGCGCGCCATTCGGCTGCCCTCCAGTTCCATCATCTCGACCCGGCGACCAAGTCATTCGGGTTGGGCGTGCGTGGGATCACGCGCTCGATCGAGAAGTTGCGCGCCGAGGCCGCGAAATGCATGCTGCTCTGTGCCAACTGCCATGCGGAGCTGGAGGTTGGTGCGATCGAGCTACCGGTAAAGTCCGACGCGCTGGTGTCGACCCGGGGTAGCTAATCGGGTTAGCACGGCGTGTTAATCCGGGGTGGCCGACTGGTAAGGCAACGTCCTGTTAAGACGCTCAATGTGGGTTCGAATCCCACCCCCGGAGTTTTCCCGACCCTATCCGCTGGTAGGGCTGACGCCACTCTGCGTATGGATGGCGCCCAACCGCTCGACCAGCTCGGCGCCGCGTTCGGCGCCGTCGTGCTCCCTGGCCCAGGCGGCGAGCTCGGCGGCCTTTGCGGCGAACGCGGGGTCGTCGAGGATGCGCCTCGCCGACCAGCGAAGGGGGGCGGGGCGGCAGAGGCGCCAGGGGAGGGAGAGGCCGGCGCCGGCCCAGCCGACGCGCATCGCGGTCTCGCTCATGTCGCCGATGAAGGGGGAGATCAGCAGCGGCGTGCCGGCGGCGAGGGCGCGGCAGACGGTGCCGTGGCCGCCGTGCGAGATCACCAGCGAGGCCGCCGGCATCAGCTGGCTGTAGCTGAGCCAGTCGACGAGGACCGCGTTCGCCGGGACCTCGATCGGCTCCTGCGGCACGACCCGGTTGGTCGTCGCCACGACCCGCACCGGCGCCCCAGCGAGCGCCGCCAGCGCCGTGCGCACCAGGTGGTTGCGGGAGTCGTGGGCGGTGCTCGGGGCGACCAGCACCAGCGGCTCCTCGCCCGGCGGCAGCTCGATCTCCGGGTGCGGGACCTCGAACGTCATCGGGCCGGTCAGCTCGACGCCCGCCGGCCAGTGCCGCGGGTACTCGAGCTGCGGAAAGGTCGCGACCAGCGCCAGGTCGGGGCTGATGCCGCCGTGGAATCGCTCGCTCGGCGCCAGGCCCAGCCGCGCCCGTTGCCGGTTGAGGTCCTCGCGGCCCTGTTCGAGGCCGACGTCGAGCGCCCGCTGCCCGGCGCGCCAGACCGCCCGCCCGAGCGGCGTGCGCGGCGGCCGCAGGCCGACCGCGAAGAACGGCAGCCCCGGCTCGACCACCGGGTAGATGTGGGGGATCAGCGTCGCCCGCGGAATGCCCGCCACCTCCGCCGCCAGGGCCGGCGCCAGGGTGAGGATGTCGCTGACCACGACGTGCGGGCGCATCTCCTCCAGCAGCGGCAGCAGCGCCCGCGCCGCCTCCGCCGCGTGGGCGCCCTCCGGCGAGTCGGGGTCGGGCGGCGGGAACATCCGGTATTCCTCGGCGGCGGCGAACCCCAGCCCGGCTCCCTCGACCGCCGCGCGCCGCTCCTCCCAGGTCTCGATCGTCACCTCATGCCCGCGCCCGACCAGCGCCCGTCCCAGCGCTATCGCCGGGAACACATGCCCTGGATCGCCGAAAGCGGCAACGAGGAACCGCATGCCGCTCGCGGCGCCCGTCAGGGCGTGTCCAACCCCTCGCCCGGGCGCTGGAACACGATCTCCGGCACGTGGCAGTTGCGCGAGGTGCGCAGCAGGAAGCGCACCGCCTCGCCGATGTCCTCGGGCCGGATCATCTCCTCCGCCGGCACCTGACCCTTGGCGAACTCGGTCATCGGCGTGTCGACGAAGCCCGGCGCCAGCGCCGTGCACTGGATCCCGGCGCTGCCCACCTCGCGGTGGGTCGACTGGGTGAAGTTGATCACCGCGCCCTTGGTCGCGGCGTAGACCGAGAGCCAGGCCTGCCCGCCCTTGCCGGCGATCGAGGCCGTGTTGACGATCAGCGCCTTGCCGTGCTCGGCGCCCGCCTCGCGCAGCATCGGCAGGCCCTCGCGCGTGCCGATGACCAGCGCCCGCAGGTTGACCGCGAGCTGCATGTCGAGGTACTTCGTCTGGATCTCCTCCATCGGCGCGCCGATCCCGACCCCAGCGTTGTTGACCAGCGCGTCGAGCCGGCCGTAGGCCTCGCGGTGCCTGGCGAAGACGCCGACGACGTCATCCTCGTCGGCCATGTTGGCGGCGACGCTCTGCACCTCGCAGCCGGCGTCGCGCAGCTCCCCGGCCGCCGCCTCCAGCTTCTCCGGCCGCCGCGCCGAGACGGTCAGCGCGTAGCCCTGCTCGCCGAGCGTGCGGGCGATCGCCAGCCCGATCCCGCTCGAGGCCCCAGTGATCAGTGCAGCTCGCTCAGCCAAGTCGCCCTCCTCCGCTCGTCGTTGCCGGCCGGACCCTACCTGTCGTCCGCGGCGCGCGTCTCAATAACATGGGCCGCGCATGCCTCGGCGCCACCTCATAAGCGCGCTCGCCTGCCTGCTCGCCGCCGCCCCGCTGGTCGCCGGCTGCGGCGGCGGCTCCGGCGAATCCGACGGCGCGACGCCGTCAACCGCCTCCAGCCGGCCCGCCCCGCCGAAGAGCGCCTTCCCGAAGCCCGAAGGCAGGACGCTGAAGGAAATCGTCAACGGGGCCGACGGCCACGCCGAACTCGTCGTGTCGCCGGCCGCGATCGTCTTCTACAAGGGCGAGGATCGCTTCCCGTTCGGCGTCTTCCACCCCGACCGCAGCCAGGTCGACGGCGCCGAAGTCGCCCTCTACGTCGCCAAGGTCCCGGCGCCGACGGGCAGCGGGACGGGCACCGGCAAGAACGGCAAGCCGAAGAAGGGCGCCGCCGCGCGGGCCCGCGAAGAAGCGCTCGAAGTGCCGGCGCAGGGTCCCTTCCCGGCGTCGATCGAAAGCCTCGCCACCAAGCCCGCCTACCGCGCCCAGACGACGACCAGCGACCCCGACGCGGCGACGATCGTCTACAACACGAAGATCGACTTCAGCAGCGACGGCGAGTGGCGGATCGCGGCGCTGATCAAGCAGGGCGACGAAACCGTGGCGACGCTGCTGCCGAGCGTCACCGTGGGCGAATTCGAGGGGGTGCCGAAGGTGGGGGAAAGGCCGCCGAAGATCCACACGCCTACCCCGTCGGACGTCGGCGGAGACCTCTCCAAGATCACCACGCGGGTGCCGCCGGACACGCAAAACCGGGTCGATTTCGCCGCCGCTTTGGGCAAAGAACCGATATTCCTCTTGTTTGCGACCCCCCAGTTCTGCCAGAGTCGGGTATGCGGCCCGGTCGTCGACGTGGCCGAGCAGGTCAAACAGGAGTTCGGAGACCGGGCGGCGTTCATCCACATGGAGATCTACAAGGACAACGATCCGAGCAAGGGCGTGAGGCCGCAGGTGCGGGCATTCCACCTGCCGAGCGAGCCGTGGCTGTTCGCGATCGACCGCCAGGGAGTGATCCGGGCGGAGATCGAGGGAGCCTTCGGCGTCGACCGCCTGACCGAGGTCGTGAAAGACGTGATCAACGAATGAGTGAGAAGACCGCACCGGACCCCGAGCTGCTCAAGTCCTTCGCCGAGGAGGCGCGGCGGCGCTGCGACGTGATCGCGGCCGGCCTCGCCACCGAGACCGAAGACTTCGAGACCCTGCGCGCCGAAGCCCACGCCCTCAAGGGGACCGCCGGCGCCGTCGGCCTGCGCCGCCTCGCCGAGCTGGCGGGCCTGATGGAATCCGACCTCGCCGAAGCGAAGAAGTCGGGCGAGCTGCGCGGCGGACGCTCCCACCAGATCGCCGACGCCGCCAAGGCCCTCGCCGAAGGCGCCGGCGCCGCGGCCCAGGGAGAAGAGGAGCCGCCCGACGTGGGCCGCTCCCTGGCCCAGCTTTTCAGCGCCTAGCCGTGCTCGTCGAGAAGGTTCAGATCGCCGGCGGCGGCATCGCGGGCCTGGCCGCGGGCGTGGCGCTGCGCGACCGCGGCGTCGAGGTCGAGATCCACGAGAAGTTCGGCGAGCTGCAGGGCCGCGCGACCGGCTTCTCGGTCTGGGCCTACGCGATCAAGCGGCTGCAGGAGTGGGGGTTCGACCGCGCGCGGCTCGACTCGATCGGCCGCGAGATCGTCGAGTCCCACATCGTCGACGGGCGCGACCAGCCGCTGATGACGCTGCCGATCCAGAAGGCCTCGGCCGAGGTCGGCGCGCCGAGCATGGACGTCGACCGGCGCCGCCTGCAGGAAGCGATGATCGAGCTGATCGGCGCGGAGCGCTGCCACTTCGACTCCGAGGTGACCGGCGTCGAGCAGGACGTCGACGGCGTCGCGCTGCTGCTCGCCGACGGCACGCGCGCCGAGGGCGACCTGGCGCTGGGCGGCGACGGCATCCACTCGATCGTCCGCGACGAGGCGCTGCGGCAGAGCGTCGACCTGAAGCGCTCGCGCTACGAGGTGATCGAGGGGATCGCCCCCTTCGAGGAGCGCCACCTGCCGCGCGGCCACCACAAGCAGGTGTGGGGGGCGAAGGCGCGTTGCGGCGTCGGCTGGGTCAGCGACGAGCGGGTCCGCTGGTTCCTCGGCGGCCGCGGCATCGCCCTGGTCGACGACCCGCCGCTCTCCAAGGACGAGCTGCTCGCCCGGGTCGAGGGCCTGCCGGAGATCGTCGGCGCGGTGCTGGAGGCGACCGACGAGGAGCAGATCGTGCGCACCGAGGTGCGCCACGGCTACCCGCCGAAGCGCTGGCACGAGGGCCGCACCGTGCTGCTCGGCGACGCCGCCCACACGCTCTCGCCCTTCGCCGGCATGGGCGCCTGCTCGACGATCGAGGACGTCGGCCACCTCGTCCGCCTGCTCGAGGACTCCGATTCCATCGACGCGGCCCTCGCCGCCTTCCAGCGCGAGCGCGAGGGCGACGTCGCCAAGATCGAGAAGACCGGTCGCCGCAACGAGCAGATGATGATGCCGACCAACGCCCTCTTCTACTGGACCCGCAACGAGCTCCTCGGCCACACCCCCGACGAGAAGCTCCTCGGCATCGCCGAGGACATGACCGGCGCCGAGTAGCGCCACAGGTCGCCGCGTGTCCACCGCCTGCCGCCTGAGCCGACCGCCCGCTACCCTCGCCAGGGTCCCGGGGCGGTAGCTCAGCTGGTTAGAGCAGCGGACTCATAATCCGTCGGTCGCTGGTTCGAGTCCAGCCCGCCCCATTCGTCTCAGGCCGCGAATACCTGCTTGCCGCGGATTTCGACTTTGTAGTCGGCGGGCAGGAGGATGGCGGGCTGGTCGTCCTTGGACTCACGTCGTCGAGTCAGAAGATGCGCGAGGAAGGCGAGCGGGCCACCGCGAGGAGCGGCGACGATCTCACGTCCATCTGGATAGACGATCGCGAGCGGCCGACGATCTTCCACGGCTTCGGCAAGGATCGAATCGAAGCCCTGCTGGTCGGTGGCGATGAAGGTGGTCCCCTCGGGATAGCGATCAGGGTCGAGCACGGCCTCAACCAGCCGTTCGTTTGCGATTTCGCCGGCCCGGGTGAACTTGCTGCGCACCGGCCTGTCCATGCCCGCTTGCGGAGCCGATGTCACCTATGCGGCCGCCCCCGCGCGATGCTGGGCGTGCGCGTAGAGAGTCTCCGGTGCGATGTCGGCTTCGTTGGGCCAGACGATCGTGCCGGCGTCGGGGTCTGCCCGTAGCTGGCGGAAATACTCGGGATCGCGCAGCGGCTCGAAGATGCCGCCGTAGTCGTGCAGGTAGGACAGGTCGACGTCGGCGCTCGTCGAATCCTCGAAGCGCACGTGCACGACATAGCCCTCCGTGGGCGTTGCCTCGATCAGCATTGGCGTACTTCTCATGGCATCGATGGTAGAGGGCTTATCCGAGCGGATCAATCGGGTGCGGCGGCTTGTGCTCGCGAGCCAGCTTCCAGTTCTGTCGTAGCTCCTCTTGATGCTCTTTCGCCCATTCGGTCACGAGCTTCTGGGCGCGGCGAGACAGCCCGCCTGCGATCAACTCAAGGTTGTCGATGTCAAACGACGCCTCGTCGTCTCCGTAGGTGGCGTGGAAGTGCGGCCGACCCTCGTGCCGGGGCTCGTCGAAATACATCCAGATCACGATCCCGTAGAAGCTGCTGATTCGCGGCATAGGTTCCAGTCTCGCAGGGCGAGGGGACGGATTGTCTGCGGTGGCGACAGGACGGACTCGAAAAACTTGGTCCCGAAATTGGTCCCCGACTCCACCGAACTCAGCCGAACTCCTTGGGCGTAGTTCGCTCTATCAGGCCAGATTCGGCCCTACGGACGGCTTCCGGCGCGACTCATAATCCGTCGGTCGAAGGTTCGAGTCCTTCCCGCCCCATCGAGAGGTCTTCACCTTTGACCTCCACCCATCTTCACGTTTCAACCGGACGAACCGCGCTTCGCGGTGCTGTCCGGCGGCCACCGACTCTCCCCGGGAGCGGCCATTGGACTTCCCCGCCCGCGGCCATCGGTTCTCCCCACCGGCGGCCGTCGGTTCTCCCCGCGCTCGACTCCTTCGACCCTTCGATGACCGACTCGGCGAAGGGAAGGGTCAGGGCGGGGCGGCCGCCGCGTCGATCAGCTCGCCCGCGCTCTTGCGGCGGCGCCTGCGCCGCCGGGGCGGCAGGCCATCGGCGGCCCGCCGCTCCTCCTCTGCCTTCCGCGCGGCGAAGGCGTCGGCGACACGCAGGTTGCGGGCGGCGAAGACCGAGGCGGCGAACAGCGCGATCGGCGCCAGGCCCGTCAGCCGGCACCAGCCGCGGGAGAGGTCGTTGGAGGCGGGGTCCTTGACCGTCGCGTAGGCGCGCTCGGCAGCCGAGCGCCGAGCGTAGGAGCGGCGGTGCTCGGGCGAGGGGTAGTCGTGCTTTTGCGCGGTCTTCGCGTTGACCGAGGCGGGCACCGTGATCGTGCGCTGGGAGCAGCAGGCGGGCGGGTGCTCGGGCGGGCTCGCCACCTCGGGGCGGGCGTGGTCGAGCGCCATCGACTCAGCTCGCAGGGGACAGCGCAGCTTGCCGCGAGCGGCGGGGCAGCCGACGCGGTGGTAGCCGTCTTCGTCATAGCCGGCGATCGGCCCCAGCCGGTGGCGGCGGAGCTCCGCGGCCTTGCGGTCGTGGGCAGCCGTCTCGGCCTCGCTCGCGCCACGGTGAAGCGGCCCCAGCTCCAAGAGCGCGACCGGGGTGGCCGGGCAGTAGAGCGCTCCGTTGGCGAGGGTCGCCCCCATGTGAGTCCCCTTCGGGCCGCGGTCATGGGGGTGCAGATCCTGGACGAGCCGGGCGCCGAGGCGCCGCAGCGGCAGCGCCCACCTCTCCGCGACCCGGTGGGCATAGCCGGAGTCGGCGAGGAGGTCGCCGAGCTCGATCCCGCTCTCGATCATCCGCCTGAGCACTCCCACGAGCGCGGCCGGGGGGTCGACCTTGCAGGTGCCGATCTGGATGCGGCGCACCAGCTCGGGGACCGCGGGGCCGCTCTCTTCTTTGACCGCCGTGACGACCTGCAGGTAGTAGCCGTGGAAGGCCTCGTCGCGCTCGCCGGGAGAGTTGCCGCGCCGGTGCCCCCAGGCGGCCTCGGGATCCGCGCAGGGCCCGCCGCCCTTCGGCGGTGGGACCGAGAACGTCTCCAGGTCGGTCCAGTCGACCGCATAAGAGCTCGACTCGGGCTCCCCGCGGACCTTGGCGCTCGCCTCCAGCAGCGCGTCGAGGATCTCCGTGAGCGCCTCGCAGGGCTCCCCGTCTGGTTCGGGCTTGGCCAGCGCCCCGGCCACGAGCCCGAAGGTGCGCTCCACCTGGCGGTAGGTGAGCTCGTGGGGGCCGTCCTTCCACTCGACGATCACGCCGAGCCTCAGCTTGTCGGCCTCGGGCAGCGAAAGCAGCGCCTCGTGCACCCGGCTCAGGTGCCCGGGGCGCCCGTCGACGGCGACCAAGAGCATGCCGACCAGCAGCGTGCGCGCCCGAAGCTGGCGCCGCCGCGCCCCGACCGGCAGCATCGCCTCGATTCGCGGGGCGATGCCCGAGCGCTCGACGAGCGCCTCGAGGCGCTCAAGCTGTGCCCCGGCCACCGCCGGCCCCTCCCAGCAACGCCACCGCTGTCGTCTCCGCTGCCTGGGGCAGCTCGGCCGCCAGGTCGCCGAGCCGCTGCGAGCAGCGCAGCCCGGCCGCGTCCATGAACGCCCGCAGGCCGATCGCCTCCGCGCACTCGCAAAGCCAGGTGGCCCGCAGCCTCCCCGCCTGCAGGCGCGGCAGCGAGGAATCGGCCGAGAGCGCCGCCCCCAGCGCGGCGCTGAGGTTGCGCCGGCCGGGCCCGCGCCCCCCGAGCAGGTATCCCTCCCCGGCGAAGCGGGCGGCCTCCTGCAGGGGCGGGTGGAAGCGGGCGAGCACCGGCACCGCCCGCGCCCGGCGCCCCGAGACCTCCACCACGAGCCCGCCCGAGCGCCGCCTCACGTCGGCGCCGCGCAGGTGGCGCAGCTCGGCCCCGACGATCCCCGCACCGGCCCCCAGGCAGATCAGCGCCGTGGCGCGCATCCGCCTCGCCGCGGTGGGTTGTGCGGCGGCCGCCCGCAGGTAGCCCTCGATCTCGGCTTCCCCGTAAGGGCGCTTGGCGCGCTCGCGCGGCAGCGGCGCCGGCGGTGGCGAGGGGCTCGCCTCGTGCGCGCGAGCCAGCGCCCGCAGGTTGGTGCGCAGCGTGCGCCGCGTCGCCGCCGAGACCCCAGAGCAGCCGGTGAGCGCGAAGCGCTCGATCGTCGCCTCGCTCAAGAGCGTCTCCGCGCAGAGCTCCATCCCCAGCGACTCGCCGAAGCCCGCCAGCCGCCCGGCGGCGTAGAGCAGCGCCTTGGCCCGCTCGCGCGTGCGCGGAGCGGCCCGCGCCACCGCCGAGCGGGCGAAGGCCCTCGCCGCGGGGGAGAGCGAGGCGGGGGCGTGGGCAGCGATCGCCGCCGCCGCGGAGGCGTCGGGGCACATCGGCGTGGGGCATTGAGCGTCGGTCATCTTCACTCCCCTGCTCTGCCGGTAGCTATACCGTAAGGTGAGGACGGAATGACCGTCGCCCGTGTCAGACTCAGCCGATGAAGCCGGATCGCTCCCAGCGCGAGGAGGCGCGTGCGATCGCCCGCGAGCTGGCTCAGATCGCCCGCACCGCCGAGGTCCTGCCGGGTTCGATCGGCGAGCGCCGCACCCGCTGCGGTCGGGCGGGTTGTGCCTGTCAGAGCGATCCATCCCGCCGCCACGGTCCCTACTGGCACTGGACCCGCAAGGTCGCCGGCAAGACCGTAGGCCGCTACCTGGCCAAGGAGGAGGCGGTCGAGTGCCAGGGCTGGATCGCGAACGACCGCCGCCTACGGGAGCTGCTCGCCCGCTTGGAGGCGATCGGGATCGAGCGCCTGGAGGCCGCCCGCGACGGCGGTTGAGGCGCCGGCGCTGTGCTCAGCGCGCGCTTAGTAACTATCCGAGAACCCGATGACTCCGGTCAGGCTCGCTTGAGCCGTCTGAACCACAGCAGGGCGCAGGCGAGCTGGACCAGGCCCTCGTAGTTCTCGGGCTTCTTGTCGTAGCGCACGAGGATT